>SESA01000785.1_pt1 | contig 18708 bp, 22 predicted proteins | sample 3171451 | NCBI WGS metagenome assembly SESA01 (sample SAMN06051862, study PRJNA518727) | freshwater metagenome | biome: subpolar coniferous forest; feature: holomictic lake; material: water; isolation source: holomictic Lake 227, 8 m depth | place: Canada: near Kenora, Ontario | collected...
AACGATAGACAAAGTGATGACTACGGTAGAGATTTGGTGCCCACAGGCTCAGGTGGTTCACGTTTTGTAAACCACGGAGCCCACGACCATACTCGCGGCCGCCCTGCAAAAACTCATGGATTTAGTAAAAATTTACCTGCTGATCCATTTGGTCGCACAGCCGGAAAGATCCCACACAGTGCTAGACCAAAACAAGAACTTGATCCGTTTAGAGAACTAGACGAACTCAGCCCTGCTACTCTTGCCAGTTACAAAACCAAAGCCGGTGCTGCTGCCACTGCTGCTGATTCCACAGGCGATCGCAAGACTGGTGATCGACGCTTTGGCGGAATTGTAAAGGCTACCAAAAAACAGTTTGATCAAGATGCCAAGCAGTCAGCCCAAAAAGTCCACGAAAGTCGACTCAGAGTTATGGCCAGCATTATCAAGGGACAGTAATTTTACCAAATTCACCTTAGGACCGGTACTTGTTACCGTATGTGATAGGCGGCTTCTGCCTTGGACGGCCCAATTCGCTACTGGGAATCCTAAAAGAGCAACAACACCTTGACATCTCCTACAGTAACAGTTATACTAGCTGACTACTTTAGGAGATTTCCATGGAAAACAAAACATTCAACGGCGACCAAAAAATCAAACTCACCCAGATCATCAATGAGGGCATGCAGGTCATGCACGAAATCGATACCTTGCAAGGTGGACTCACTGACACAGTGAAAGCTGTTGCAGAGGAATTAGAAATCAAACCGGCTGTGCTGAAAAAAGCAATCCGCATGGCACACAAGGCCAGCTTTGGGCAAGAGCAACAGGATCACGAACTGCTGGAAACAATTCTCACCACAGTGGGCAAGACATTATAAATATTGCTTTGCATCGATTCGCCCACGTTACGGGCAAGCAACACGGCTTACCGGCCATAAACGGAGATACATGAGTTATATTGACAGTCTTTTTGACCGCGCCCACGATCGCATTCACGTGGTAGAACGCCGCAACGGCACTCGAGTCTACAGGGAATACCCAGCAAACTTTGTTTTCTATTACGATGACCCCAGAGGCAAACATCGCAGCATCTATGACACACCAGTGTCACGGTTCAGCACAAGAAACAACAAAGAGTTCCGCAAAGAAGTCAGTATGCATTCAAGCAAGCAATTGTATGAAAGCGATATCAATCCAATCTTTCGTTGTCTAGAGGACAACTACAAAGGTCAGGATGCTCCGGAATTACACACAGCATTTTTCGACATTGAGGTAGACTTCAACAAGGATCGCGGATTCTCACCTGTGGACGATCCGTTCAATCCCATCACTGCTATTTCTGTGTATCTGAACTGGCTGGATCAAATGGTTACCATGGCTGTGCCACCCAAGCACATGAGTATGGCCACAGCACAAGAACTGGTTGCTGATTTTGAAAACACCTTCTTGTTTGAAGATGAGCGTGACATGATCAAGATGTTTCTGGACTTGATTGACGATGCAGATGTCTTGAGTGGCTGGAACTCAGAGGGCTACGATATTCCCTACACTATCAATAGAACTATTAGAGTTCTCAGCAAGGATGATACTCGCAAGTTTTGTCTCTGGGGTCAACATCCCAAGAAGCGTATGTTTGAACGCTTTGGTGCTGAACAAGAAACCTATGACCTAGTGGGTCGAGTGCATATGGACTATATGCAATTGTATCGCAAGTACACTTACGAAGAACGGCACAGCTACAGTCTGGATGCTATTTCCGAATACGAACTGGGAGAGACCAAGACACAGTTTGAAGGCACCCTGGATCAACTATACAATCAACACTTCAAGAAGTTTATTGAATACAACCGACAAGATACTGCACTCTTGGACAAACTGGACAAGAAGTTGCGCTTCCTGGAACTGGCCAATGAACTGGCACATGCCAACACTGTGCTGTTGCAAACCACTATGGGTGCAGTGGCAGTGACAGAACAGGCCATTATTGTAGAAGCACATGAACGTGGATTTGTTGTGCCCAATCGCAAGCAACGCAACGACAGTGAAGACAATCAAGCAGCAGGTGCCTATGTTGCATATCCCAAAAAAGGTCTGCACGAATGGGTAGGCTCAGTTGACATCAACAGTCTATATCCTTCGGCCATTAGAGCACAGAACATGGGACCGGAAACCATTGTGGGTCAGTTGCGACAGACCATGACTGACCATTACATCAAAGACAAGATGGCCAAGAACGGGGGCAAGTTTGCAGATGCCTGGGAGGGCTTGTTTGGCAGTCTTGAATATACCGCTGTGATGAATACTGAGGTTGGCACCGAAATCACTATTGACTGGCAGGATGGCACAGAAAGCTCACACTCAGCAGCAGAGATTTGGAAACTGATCTTTGATAGTCACCAACCCTGGATACTCACTGCCAATGGCACTATTCTTACCTATGAGAAAAAAGGTATCATTCCCGGCTTGTTGGAACGTTGGTATAGTGAACGCAAGGACATGCAGGCCAAGAAAAAAGCAGCAACGGATCCCAAGGACATTGCGTTCTGGGACAAGCGACAACTGGTCAAGAAAATTAACTTGAACAGTTTGTATGGTGCTATTTTGAATCCAGGTTGTAGATTCTTTGACAAACGTATTGGACAGTCAACTACACTAACAGGTCGTGCTATTGCACGCCACATGGACGCATACATCAATGAATGTATTACAGGTGAATACGATCACGTGGGCGAAGCAGTTATCTATGGTGACACAGACAGTTGTTATTTTAGTGCATGGTCAGTGTTGAAAAAAGAAGTTGAAGAAGGTCGCATGGAGTGGAGCAAGGAAACTTGTATTCAACTGTATGATTCAATTGCTGATCAAGTAAATGATTCATTCCCGGGCTTTATGGAACAGGCATTCCATTGTCCAAGAAGCATGGGAGAACTGATCAAGTGTGGTCGTGAGATGGTTGCAGACCGCAGTTTGTTTATTACCAAGAAGCGTTATGCTGTGAACATTATTGATCTTGAAGGCAAACGGCTAGACGTCGGCGGCAAGATTGGCAAAACCAAGGCCACTGGCCTGGATCTAAAACGTTCGGATACCCCCAAGGTTATTCAGGAGTTCTTGTTGGAAATTCTAAATAAGATACTGAGTGGTGTGCAACGTGACGACGTGATTGAACATATTCGCAAGTTCAAGTATGAATTCATGGAGCGACCAGGATGGGAGAAGGGCAGTCCCAAGCGTGTGAACAACTTGACCAAGTATGGTGCTGCGGAAGCAGCGCAAGGTCGAGCCAACATGCCCGGACACGTTAGAGCTGCCATGAACTGGAACAACATGCGACGAATGAACGGCGACAACTACAGCATGCAGATTGTGGATGGCATGAAGACCATTGTGTGCAAGCTCAAGTCAAATGCTCTGGGATGGACGTCAATTGGATACCCTACAGATGAGCAACGCTTGCCTGCTTGGTTTACAGAACTGCCGTTTGATGATGGGCTGATGGAAGCCACGGTTGTGGATCAAAAGATTGACAACTTACTAGGAGTACTGGAATGGGATCTTGCATCTGCAACCAATACTGAAAATACATTTACAAGTTTGTTTTCGTTTGAATGAAATTAAGTGACATTGTCGGATATCTAAATACTCTAGATACTTTGAGTGTGCAGGCGACTGCGACTGAAACTCTTGGGGAGCTAAAACAGATTGTGAAAATTGTTCAAGACAGTCAGGTGCAGGTTCCTGATGCTTTGACCAGTCTAACTGAATCAAAGAGTCGTGCTGAGAAATTTCTCAGACAGTTTGATCAGAATCTACAGCAACTTAGAGATGATGTACAGGATTTGATTGCGCAACAAGAGACAGCATACTTGGCTGACAGCACAGAACTATACCAAACTGGTATGAAAAACGACACGCCAGAATATATTCTATCAAGACAACTGTCTATAGAAACATTGACCTGGTTGTTTTTGCAAAGTCGATTGCAACTGTATACCGACTGGCATTATCCAGGCATGGTAATCAGGCCTGCACACAGTCCCGGCGTAGAAGACCTGGTTGCACTTGACCCTATGTACTTGGTGGACACCGACCCGGACCTCCTGGAGCCCTTGAGGTCACAGTTTACCGAAGAGTACCAGCGACGCCTACGCTATTACGTGGTCAAGGAATACACCACTGATCCGATATTTTGGAACCTGCCCAAGCAACAGTTTGGATTTGTGTATTCATTCCACTACTTCAACTTCAAGCCTTTGGAAATAATCAAGCAATACATGACCGAAGTGTTTGGACTGTTGAGACCCGGTGGAAGTTTTGTATTCAGTTACAACAACTGCGATCAGCAAGGTGCAGTAAGTCTCGCCGAACATCACTTTTGTTGTTATACTCCTGGTAGATTGGTGCGTGAGCATGCACAGATACTAGGATACGAAATCACCTACGAGCACAACAACAACGGCAGCACCAGCTGGATAGAACTAAAAAAACCGGGTGTTCTGGAAAGCATCAGAGGCGGACAAGCCCTGGCAGGAATTTTTAGAAAAGAAGATATTGATACTAGTCCATCGGTAATAATTGATGTCACTCCACCAGAATCAGTTGACAGATCAACAAAAGATATCTATAATGAACTAGAGCTAATGGCATTGGTTGAGATAGCTGCAATATTGCCAGTGGATCTCAAGGATGCTATCACAAAGGGGCAACTCAACATTAAAAAAGTCCGCAGAGCAATATCTGCCAAGATAGAAGCAATGGGATTATCGGATGAAAAACTCCGAAGATTGATTATACGTTTTAACAAAAGGACCGAAACATGAAAGACTATTTACTAGATATTGTACAACACACATATGACCTGGGTTGTATTGATTTAATCAAAATTACTGGCACCGATTCTGCTACCACAGTTGGTGGCCTAGCTGAAGACAAATCAGTTATCATTGACGCACAGTTTGCCAATCCAATGGCTGACTTTGTTGGAACATTTGGCATGCCCAATCTTGGCAAACTCAAGACACTGTTGAATTTGCAAGAATACAGAGAAGATGCCAAACTAGCAGTCACACGCAAAGCCAATGGTGAACTGGACGGCATTACCTTTGAAAACAAAGTAGGCGACTTTAAAAACAACTATCGGTTCATGGCAAGTGATATTGTAAATGACAAACTCAAGACACTGAAATTCAAAGGTGTAAACTGGCATATTACTTTTGAACCCACTGTGGCTGCTATCCAACGTTTGCGAATGCAAGCCCAGGCCAATTCAGAAGAACTCAACTTTCAAGTCAAAACTGATGGCAAGGATCTCAAATTCTTCTTTGGTGATCACTCCACACACAGTGGTAACTTTGTGTTCCAACACGACATTACTGGTGCATTAAAGCACTCATGGTCATGGCCAGTGAGTCAGGTCATGAGTATTCTGAGTTTGACTGGAGACAAAACCATGCAGATATCTGATGATGGCTGCATGCAAATCACAGTGAATTCTGGGCTTGCAGTATACAACTACATTTTACCTGCACAGACCAAATGATCCCACAACTGGTTGATCGAGGGTTTGGTTACGGTTCCGGAACATTGAGTCCGGACCTTTCACAATTTATTGTGAACATTCCCAAGAACGCCAGTAGTTATATGTTGGACTGGGCAAGGCGACATCATTGGACGACCGCAGTAGCAGATGATCAGAGTGACACTGTTACAGAGATGATTGTGATACTGCGAGATCCACTGGATCGTTGGGTAAGTGGAATAGTGCAATACATAAACACTTATATACTTTCGGTGCAAGGTCCCAATGGTCCTGTGTTTCCTGATGAACCGTATTCGCCATACAACTGGTCCATGAATGCAGTGCAATGGATAGACGGATACAATCAGACCACTGAGCGTTTGATATTTGATGTTGTCAACAGATTTGACGATCATGTGTGGCCGCAGCATGAGTTTTTTGAGAACTTGTTGCCATCGGTCAAGAGAAAATACTTCTTGTTGGATCGCAACTTTGATGCAGCAATTGCAGATTATCTTGGATTTGCTCCATACTTGGATCTAGACTCAAACTCAGCCAGTAACAATGCCAACATGCGACTATTGCAAAAGTTTTTTGTTGACCGACTACAGCAACGACCCGATCTTGCGCAACGTGTGATCAAAGCGTATGCAAAAGATTATGAATTAATAGCTAGAACAAAATAATGACTCAAGATAATTTTACTGAAAAACAACTAGGCCCCGATGGGCAAAGTCAATATGCTGTGTTCCTTCCGGCTATTAGTGGATTCTATGCAACATACATAGGCAAACAACGTGATCCAGTAAACGGTCCGTATGTTGCACCAGGTCGTATGCCAGGTGGTATACCAGACATGGAACAAATGAATTGGCTCAACAGTAGTAAAGCCTTGTTTCCATACAAGTGGAGCCTGTATTCTGGAGGCCATGCTAACTTAGATCTAAACAAGCAGGACTGGTCAGAGGACATGGTTCGTAGTCGCGAGCCCGGCACATTCATGCTAGGCGACTCTGGTGGATTCCAGATTGCCAAGGGCCTGTGGGAAGGTGACTGGAAAGCCAACTCGGGTTGCCCTAAAGCACAAAAGAAGCGTGACGCTATTCTCAAATGGCTAGATGGTATCAGTGACTATGCAATGACCCTGGATATTCCTACCTGGGTTATCCATGACAAGAAAGCCAGTGACGCATGTGGCATCAAGACCTTGCCCGAAGCTGTTGCTGCTACCAAGTATAACAACGAATACTTTATGAAGAATCGTAAAGGAAAACACAACGGCGGAACAAAAATCCTAAACGTGCTGCAAGGCGACAATCACACCAGTGCAGAATCTTGGTATCAAGAGATGAAGGACTACTGTGATCCTGTCAAATACCCAGACACGCACTTTGATGGCTGGGCCATGGGTGGACAGAACATGTGTGACGTACACTTGATACTTCGCAGACTAGTAGCATTGCGGCATGACAACCTGCTGCAATCAGGCATACACGATTGGATGCACTTTTTGGGCACAAGCAAACTGGAGTGGGCAGTGTTGCTCACAGTGATTCAACGTGCCGTAAGAAAATATGTCAATCCAACATTTACCATCAGCTTTGATTGTGCAAGTCCATTCCTAGCAACTGCAAACGGTCAGGTGTATCACGAAATTGATTTAACACACAATGAAAAATGGAGCTATCGAATGAGCCCTATTGTGGATGACAAAAAATATTCCACAGACACACGCCCATATGGCCCAACTGTGGTAGCAGAAAAATTTGTGGATCACTTTGACGAAAGTCCAATCAGTCGTCAGTTACAAATGAAGGATATCTGTGTTTACAAACCGGGTGTTCGAAGAACTGATGCAGAATTGAATGGCGAAACATTTGATCCCAACAACATGACCCACTTTCATGTGCCACCAGATCTAAACAAAATTGGTAAAAATGGCAAGACCAGTTGGGATAGTTTCTCATATGCCTTGCTTATGGGTCACAATGTGTGGACACATTTGGAATCGGTGCAACGAGCAAACCAAACATTCGACGCTGGCGCCGAGTGGCCATACATGATGTGGAATGAAAGCGGTGACCATGCACGATTTGCGGACATTGTTGATGCAATCTTTGCCACATCCAATCGTGACGAGTCAGAAGCCATAATCGAACACTATTCCAAATACTGGATGGATATCATAGGCACACGTGGATTCAAAGGTAAAAAGACCATGAATGCTAACACAAAGTTTAATGCTCTTTTTGAAGTGGAAGAGGTTGACTTGACCACGGATGATGCTGTACAATTAAGTGAAGCAGCACTAGATCAACTTGAAAACGAGCAGGCAAAATGATTAGACAAGGACACGATAACTCAGTAATGTTCTTTACCGGAACAGAAGTAGAACATACTCCTGCATACGGAAAGAAAACTTTGTTTGTGGTAGGAGTTCAGGATGTAACCGACATTGCTGCACGCCTACAAGGATGCGAACACATCTACTTTGGTGCCAACATGAGCTTTCCTAATCCGCAAATCAATGATGCTGAAACCTGGAGAGCCTGGGAACACATGATCCGGCCATTCCTGGCCAAAGGCTACTGGTGTACTCTGGACATTGATGTGGCCGCAACTGAAGGGCTACTGGAAAGCGGCTTATGCGAATCCAATAACTTTATTCCCATGATCTCAGTCAAGCTGCCATACATTCAACAACTGGGCTACAATGCCACACTCAAACTAGACGACAAGGACTTTGACGCTACCAATCCCGGAGTATGGTGTCACAGTGTGCATGAATTACAAAATCGCGCAGTATTCACTGACTGGTCTAAATACGCAAAGGACGAAACATTATGAATCAACGAGAACAATCACTAGCAGACACCCGCAGCAGAATCATGCAGCATGCCAAACGACAAATCTGGGTCACATTCCAAAAGGAAGGCATTCATTGCTATCCAGCAGCAGCAACTGATCCAACCCTGACCACAGGCGATGAATATGATGTTAGCTTTCTTGCGTCACCACATCGTCATATCTTTCACTTTCAAGTCTGGATTGATGTTGTGCATTCAGACCGAGACATCGAATTTATACAATTCAAACGTTGGTTGGAAAACTTGTATCGTGATGATACCCTGCAACTGGATCACAAAAGTTGCGAAATGATCAGCGACGATCTGTATCTACAGATTGCCCAAAAATATCCAGATCGTAGTGTCTGGATTGAAGTGTCCGAAGATGGTGAAAACGGAGCACTCGTCAAGTATGAAACTCACCGACCTGTTCAATCTATCAATATCTAAAAGGAGCCATCATGGCCAAATTGTCTTTCAAACCCAATCCACGTGTAACTGAGATCTTTGAGGATCTTGAAGCGTACCAGGAATTTTGTCAGGAATACGGATATCGCTACAACGAAAGCGATCTCTACAACTTCAAGAGCTATGCATGGCAACAGTTCAACAAGTGGCACCAAGGCAAGAATGCCAAGAACATGTGGTGGGAAGATGCTCGTAGACTGGCTGGATTTCGAGCATAAATGCTTACAGTTTTCGTCGGCGATGTTACTAGCGGTCTGTCAAAATCTGCAAAACAGCACGATCCTGCTGCATATTTGATAACTTCTACCAATGTTTATGACAGTCACGGCGGTACAGTATATGTAAGTCTAGGTGATCTTAACAATGTTAAAGAATTAGTTTACATACTGATGCAGGCTAGCAAAATCAACTATGTTACACCACTGATATGGTCTGATAAAAAAACACATAGCAACAACTACTCTATGGCCTGGATAACTGCAAACTATGTAAATCTAGTGTCACGTTTGTATTCTATTCCTGTAGAAGGCTGTCCAGAAATTGAAATAAACATTGATGTACCTAATAGAGCATCTCAAGAATCACAATTATGGATCGTTGGGTGTAGTACTACTAATGGTACCGGAGTTAATGTTGAAGAACGATATGGTAATCTTGTTGCTAGTGCAATCAACACTCCTGTAACTACATTAGCCGAAGGAGGCTCGTCAATTCAGTGGGCAAGTGATCAGATTATTAGGGCAAACATAAAACCTGGTGATATTGTGATTTGGGGGTTAACTACTGTTAGTAGACTTACGTGGTTTGACGGAAAATTTCATCATATTAGCGCAGGATATTATCAGGATCATCCTGAATTTAATAATATTGTAAATCTCAATACATTAGATTCTGTTCATAGGTTATATGAAGCACTAACGGCTATTGGCAGGGTAGAAAATTTTTGTAAAATATCCGGTGCGAGATTGCTATTAGTTGGCATTCACGTTGGCATAGAACTGTCGTCGAGACTAGCAGGGAAAGAAAATTTCTTGATGATTCACGGTATTTCGTCAATAGATTGGGCAAGTGAATTTTTAGATTACGGTACGGATAATAGTCATCCGGGTGTATTAACTCACAAAATGTATTCTGAAAAAATTTTAAATAAAATTAAAGAATTAGGATGGTAAAATAATGAGTGCCTCAAGAGAAAAAGATTCTGCAGACTTTGATCTAGATCGCTTTATCAACATGTTTGATGAAGCACTGACCAGTCAAGATCCGCGAGTGATCGACGCCTTGCGGGGCTTGCTGATGATTGTTGCACTAACAAGACCCGAAGCCAGGACCTCCGTTGAGCGTGGTCCGCTGAGAAGTTTAGTGAATGATGTTACCAATCTAAATAGAAGACTAGGTGCTGTTGAAAATCGCGTGGTGGCCGAAAGAGATCAGGCCATCTCCACCACAGACAAGTACAACGGCACAGCATTTGGGCAAGTGGAAAGTAGACTTTATCCCAATGAGGTCTGGGCCCAAGAGCACCAGGTACCGAGTTTGAGAGATCAGTATATAAAAGGACTAGTAAACAAATGACCAAATGGCCGCTGGTTAGTATTGCCAAGGATAATATCAGTTGGGTTGCTTTGGAAAATATTTTTACTGATCAGGAACTGGATGAAATTGTTGTTCAAGGAAACAAAGTAAAAAAAACATCCGGTACTGTGAGCGGCTCAATTTCAGACTATCGTGTTTGTGATATTGCATGGTTAAAGTCTAACGAGACAGAATCAGATTTTGACTGGATATATGCCACTCTAACCGATGCTATTAAAAAAGTCAATAACGAGTATTTTCAATTTGACTTGACCCACCTAACTGCGTTACAATTCACAGTGTACGATGGAAAAAATAACAGCAATTATCAAAAACACATGGATCTTGGACGACCGTTTCCTAATAGAAAACTGAGTTTTAGTATTCAATTATCAGACGACAACGAGTATACCGGCGGGGATTTAAGATTTCACTACATCAAAACTCAACCAGAGATTGCACCAAGAACTAGAGGAAAAATAATTTTCTTTCCAACCTGGACAGTTCACGATGTTACTCCAGTGACTCAAGGCATACGATACAGTTTGGTGGGCTGGGTAAACGGTCCAAATTTTAAATAAACAAAGGCATATTTTATGAGAAAACTATACTACATGGGACTTGAAAGTTACAAAGCCCGCTACACTCTACAACTGACAGAATGGAATCGGCGTGTGTTTGATCGCCGTGGACTAGATGTTGTGTATGTGCCTGGCATAACTATAGATAACACACAAGCCATCAGTGTTGGCCAAGTTCTGGACGCACATGGGCGCAGTTACTTTGGTATGAGCCAGATGATGAACTTGGTGCAACTCATGAAGAATGGTGAGGTCACGCATGAAGACGTTATCTATTTTGAAGACATGTTTCAGCCAGGTATTGAATCACTTCCGTACATACTGGACCAGGTACCTGCTGAACTGCGGCCTCGCATTTATGTTCGTTGTCTCGCTCAGTCTATCGACCCTGATGATTTTGTTCACGTGTGGGGTATGGCTAAATGGATGGGACTTTATGAGCAAATGGTTAATGAGTTTGTAACCGGAGTACTTGCCACCAACGAGGAGATGGTTGCTCACATGCGTATTGCAGGTTGGACGGCTCCTATCTACAACATCTCAGGACTAGCGTTTGGCAAAGCGGAAGTACAAGAACGTGTGGGCGGTCTAGCTGGTATTCAACCATTTGGTGCTCGTCGCCATCGTGTGGTGTTTTCTGCAAGATGGGATCAAGAGAAGCAGCCGGATTTCTACATGGATCTGATTGAAGCATATCATCGACGTCATCCCTTGACTGCTGTGGAGTTTTGTATCTGCTCAGGCGGTGTGCTAAAGTCCAACAACGACTCCTACATGGCCAGAACTCATGAACTAGAAGCAGCAGGCAAACTAACTATTCATCAAGATCTAGGCAAGAATGAATACTACAACATTGTCAATGACAGCCGTGTGGTGTTCAACTGTGCGCTACAAGACTGGGTATCAAACACAGTGAGCGAAGCAGACGCACTAGGATGTAATGTGTTATATCCTGCTTACAGAAGCTTTCCCGAAACGTTTGCCAACGATCATGAAAGACTGTATGTACCTTGGTCAATAGAAGATGCCTTGAACAAACTAGAAAAGTTGCTGCTGAAGCCGCACGAGAACATGGGACGGATTAGCGACTGGACAGATAGCACAGTGGATCGTGTGATTGATATCATCGAAGGTTCTGGTGATGTCTGGGCCCGTGATGGCAATCGATATCGTGATCACGCTGCCACAGCCAAGTATCGTTTACAACAGATTCAATCATGACATGCAACTAGATACCGTAAAATGGGTGCATGTAGAGGCTAGCTCAAAATGCAATGCATGGTGCCCGGCCTGTTCAAGAAACAATTATGGGTTTGGTCTTGCGCCCGAGTTGATCGAACAAGATCTCGATCCACACATTCTCAAAAACATTGTTTCTCAGTTGCCAAATTTATACGGCATACAGTTGTGTGGCAATCTCGGTGATCCAGTAGCGTCAAAACATTTTGATAAAATTATTGATATTTCAAAAAAATATGCTAAAAAAATACAGATTCACACCAATGGCGGATTGAGAAGTGTGGCCTGGTGGAAAAAACTGGCGACCGGATTAGAAAATGTTGAACACGATGTCTGGTTTGGCATTGACGGTCTGGCTGGTGTTCATGAGATATATCGTCAGGGCACAGATTTCAACAAGGTGATTGAGAACGCACAATCTTTTATCAGCAATGGGGGGTATGCAACTTGGCAATTTATTCCATATCTGCACAACGAGCATCAACTGATGGAATGCATGAAACTAAGTCAAACATTGAATTTTAAAAAATTTAAATTGGCAAAACTTTATCGAACTCAGACTATTGCAAAAAATTACAAGACTGGTCAAGAGTTTGATCTGTTACCTACAAAAAAATTTAGTTCAGTAATCAACATTAACTCAATAAAAAAAACAGTCAAGGCAGAGAACTGTATGCATTTGTCAATGCCAAGCATATATATTTCAGCCAACGGTGCTTTAAGCAGATGCTGTTATTTTTCTGATATTGATCAATATCAAACTCTAGACGAATTGTCAAATATATCTCTTAATTTAGATGATAAAAAATGTATAAAGGCATGCGGATAATATGAAACAAATAATTGTAGTTACAGGTGCCGCAGGTTATATTGGTGGCGAAATTGCTCTGCTGTTGAAAGATGCAGGACATGATGTGGTTGGCATTGATCGTAGGCCCTTGCCGCGTCATCTTGAAGATGTCATGGACTTTGTGCAAGCAGACTTTGACAGTGACGAATCATATCGTAAATTGATAGCTGTGCAGCCCACAGCCGTCATACACTGTGCTGGCACCAGCCTGGTTGGTCCCAGTATCCTGCACCCGTCTGAATACTACCACAACAATGTGGTCAAGACTCTTAACCTGCTGAACATTGTTATGGCTGCAATCCCACGAGCCAGATTTATCTTTAGTTCAAGTGCAGCAGTGTATGGTGAACCTGTTATGACTCCGTGTCACGAAGTTGATCCTAAAGAACCTATCAGCCCCTATGGTGAAAGCAAACTGATGGTGGAGCAGATCTTGGCGAGCTATCATCGTGCATATGGTCTAGACTATGTGGCATTTCGCTACTTCAATGCCTGCGGTGCAGACAGTCAAGGCCGCCACGGACAGGAGCCTGGTGCAACACACATCATTGCTAGAGTACTAGAAAGCATAGCCGACGGCAAAGAGTTCACACTAAATGGTATCAACTATGCCACACCAGATGGCACCTGCGTTCGGGACTATGTGCATGTGGAAGACATTGCACGGGCGCACAGACTGGCCCTGGACCCTCAAGTGGAACCAGGTGTGTACAATCTAGGCACCAGCACAGGTGTTAGCAATCAAGAAATTATCACACAGGCACAACAAGTCACTGGACATGCTGTGATCATGAACATTGGTCCAGCTAGGCCAGGTGATCCTCCTGTACTGACTGCTAGTGCAGCCAAGATTGATGAGATCTCAGGCGGTGCATGGCGACGGCATGATCTGCATGACATGATATCGCATGCATGGGCCTGGTATAATCAATAACATGTTCAACAAGATACTTGAGTTTGAAACAGCACTGGCTGAATACACTGGTGCTCCATATGTGATCATGACTGATTGCTGCACCCATGCCATTGAGCTTTGTTTGAGACATGATCAACCACAGTCGGTTACATTCACGCCCTACACCTATCTAAGTATTCCCATGCTGATGCACAAGCTGGGCATTGAATACTCTTATCTAGATCATGCATGGCAGCGTTGGACTACTGAGTATCAGTTTCACAATACCAGGATCTGGGACAGTGCCAGACATCTGGAACGCAACATGTATCGCACCGGACAGATGCAGTGTGTGAGCTTTGGACACGGCAAACCCTTGAGCGTGGGCCGAGGCGGTGCTATCTTGTTGGATGATCATGATGCATACCAGACCATGATTCAACAACGCTATGATGGTCGTGATCTTGCTATTACACCCTGGCCCACACAAAGAACATTTCGAGTTGGTTACCACTACAAGCCCACCATAGAAGAAGCTGTGCAGGCTTTAGCTGTATTACAAGGGTTTGAGCAGACACCGCCTGAAATGCCCCTGGTAGTTTATCCTGATTGCAGAGAAATTACTATTACATCTTGACACTACGACCTAAATAGTGTATACTTAACAAACGCAATCCACTGCGCTATCATCGGAGAATAAAAATGGACACAAGTAAAAATTTATCGCAAGTGATTCGCGATCGAATGAACGGAGACGGCAAAAGATTCTGGGCTGGCGATAACATTGCAGATTACCTCGAAGAAGACGACAAAGAAATCTTGATTCAAGAAGCTACAGTAGCATTTGAACAAGTGTTAGATACCCTGTTGATTGATCGAGAAAACGATCCCAATAGCAAAGGCACAGCAAGACGCTTGGCCAAGATGTACTACAACGAAATAATGGCAGGTAGATATGTTCCAGCACCAGACGCAACAGCTTTTCCCAATGATAGCACCGACCGTTACGAAGGTATGCTGGTGGTACGTAGCGAGTTGCGCTCTATGTGCAGTCATCATCATCAGCCCGTTAGCGGTGTCGCTTACATTGGCATCATCGCCGCACAAAAACTTATTGGTCTTAGCAAGTACACTCGTATTGCTCAGTGGTGTGCTCGTCGCGGGACTCTCCAGGAAGAACTTTGCAACGACATCGCCAGAGAAATAATGAAGGCCACTGACTCGGAGAATGTAGCGGTTTATATACAAGCCGAACATGGTTGTTGCACCAATAGAGGTATCATGGCTCACTCTAGTTTGACACAGACCACAGTACTCAAAGGTGCATTTAAGGACGATTCCGGCACCAAGAAAGAGTTCTTTGACAATATCAAACTGCAACAGGAGTTTGCACCGCGATGAAACAGTACATTTCCAACCAGGCACGCACTGTGTTTTTGCCCTGGGAACCCGGCATGATTGAATGGTTGCATGCCAACTATCCCTACAGCCAATATCATGTGGTGGAGGTTGCATGACACAGTATGAGTCACTAGGGCATGCTGCCCGAATGGGGTCTGCACCCTGGACACAAACAGCTCCAGAACTGAGTGACTTTCATGTGGCAGTGTTTCGTGATCTGTTTCCAGTCACTCGCGGCCACTTGTTGTTTGTGCCTAGATTCAACACCGTGACAGTGATCCGAGATTGTTTCGAAGCTGCTGTAACTGAAGGCAACCGAATGGTCGCATCCGGAGAATGTGATGCATTCAACGTTGGCATGAACTCCGGTGCTGCTGCTGGACAAACAGTAATGTATCCACATGTGCATTTGATTCCGCGTCGTGTCGGTGACTGTGCTGATCCTGTGGGCGGTGTGCGAGCAGTGATTCATGGTCAAGCCAACTATCATTCTGGCGGCTATCAATTGCCAGCATAAGTACTGATCTAACAGCGGTCTCTGAGCATCATCCCGCTATACAAACTCTGCTGCCTATGCTATAATACACATAGGAGAAAATCATGGCACAAAAATTCTTTAGTACAAAAACATACAAGCAAATTGGACCTGTTGCTTATCGTCAGTGGCGTGCAGATAGCCACTGCAATTTGATTCATGGTTATGCCATGAGCTTTCACTTTGAATTTGAAGCAGATACACTTGATGCACGTAATTGGGTCACCGACTTTGGCGGTCTAAAGCCACTCAAGGCCAGTCTTGAAGAATGGTTTGACCACACCTTGCTGGTGGCGCAGGATGATCCCATGCGTGAACACTTGTTGGAACTGGGCAGACTCAAATTGGCCAAGATCACAGAAGTAGAACGCACTGGCTGCGAGGGCATTGCTGACTTTTTGTACAAGTATGTAAACGGTATTTTCTTGCCCAACTGTGGCACTGAAGAGGCGGCTCGTGTTTGGTGTACCAAAGTAGAGGTACGTGAAACCGATTCAAACATGGCGGGGCGTCAAGGCCGTCGTGAAGACAATGAAGACTTATTTTAAAGGAAACACTATGTTAGACAAATTATTTGGAAATTTAGATCGCAAGCTGGCGTATAAAATTATGGCCTTCCATATTTTTATCATTGCTTTTAGCAATTATATTGTTCAGTTTACATTTGACGTATTTGGCCATCCTCTGGCCTGGGCAGCGTTTACATTCCCCTTGGTGGTAGTGGCAACGGATTTGACTGTTCGTATGCTGGGCAAAGAAATGGGCCGAGCAGTAATTGCTCTGGCATTTATTCCTGCTATCCTGGTCAGTATGGCTGTGGTATCCCTGGGCGGTGCACCTGATTCAGTTGCAGTTCGCATTGGCCTGGGATCAGGTTGTGCATACTTTATTGCCACAATGTTGGATGTGTATGTGTTCCAGTATTTTCGTGAACGCTATACCCAGTGGTATATTGCTCCGTTGTTGAGTTCAGTTGTGTCAACTATCATTGATACTTACACATTCTTTGGTGTGGCGTTTGCTGGCGGTGCCAATGAGTTTATGGCTGCTAACTGGCACATTGTTGCTACCAATCATATCATTACCAAGATCGCAGTAAGTCTTGCAGTTATCTTGCCAGCATACGGCGTGTTGCTGAACTTCTTGCAAAAGCGAGTGTTGCATTTAGATGCTGCAAAATCTAGCAACTGAGATTGCATTGACTCAACCAGTTGATATCAGTATCCTGCTGCCCACTAGAGGGCGGTCGGATGCTCTCATGAGCAGCATTGAAAGCCTACGCAGTCTTGCGGAAGATTTTAACACCATCGAACTCCTGTTTGGGATTGACAACGACGATGTTGTGGGCATGGAGAACATGCTCCACAACGTACTTCCTTGGATTGAGAACCACAAAATCAATCACAAGATAGTTGTTTTTGAACCCTACGGTTATAATAATTTACATCGATATGTGAATGGCCTAGCTGAGAACAGCAAAGGCAATTGGTTGTTTTTCTGGAACGACGATGCGGTAATGAATACTACCAGTTGGGACGCACGTATACGTGAGCGAACTGGTGAGTTCAAACTGCTGAGTGTACATACACACAACGAACATCCTTACAGCATTTTTCCTATCCTGCCAAGAAAGTGGTTTGAAACTCTAGGGCACATTAGTCAACACAGCAGCAATGATGCGTATGTGAGTCAGATTGCTTATTACCTAGACATATTTGAACGTATTGAAGTATATTGTGATCACAATCGTTACGACATAACTGGTATCAACAATGACGCAACCTATCAACAACGCCGCGTGATGGAAGGCGATCCGGGCCAGATAGGAGATCTAAATCATCCTGATATGATCAAATTACGTGGACACGATACTGCTGCCCTGGCTACCTGGATGCAGGAGCAAGGCATGGATCTGACATTTTTTGTAGATGCATGGGAGGGCAGGCAGGATCCCTGGGTCAAAATGCGAGCCAATGACATCAACAATCAAGTCGATGCTACAGCACGACGAGTAAATACCGCATGACAAAAAAGAAAATCAGTTTCGTTCAACCCAATTTCCAGCAAGGCCCTAAGGAGTTCAATGCTTACTACTTGCCTTACTCGGCCGGTGTAATCTTGAGTTATGCCCTAGACTCTGAAAAAGTTAGTGCGGCCTGGGAGTTGGATCACTTGGTATGGCGTAGAGAGCCGATTGAATCTTTGGCATTAAAACTCAGCACCAATGATATAGTTGCTTTCTCAACGTATGTATGGAATCACCGATACAACTACAAGTTGGCACAAAGAGTCAAAGCTCTTAACCCCAACTGTTTGATTGTGTTTGGGGGACCCGAGCCTGCTATCGAAGATCCTGACTTGTTTGCAAAAGAACCGTTCATGGATCTTGTGATCAAGATGGAAGGCGAAATGACCTTTCGCCACATTCTAGAAGATCACGGCTCGGATTACACACACATACCTGGGCTATTGATCAACTCTCCGTCTGGCTTGATCAACACCGGAGATCCAAAACGTATCAATGATCTAGATGATGTTCCTAGTCCATATCTAACAGGTGTGTTTGATCGCATGATGACCGACAATCCTGATGTTATTTGGAATGCCACTTTAGAGACCAATCGCGGCTGCCCGTATCAATGCACATTTTGTGACTGGGGTAGCCTTACCTACAACAAGGTCAAGAAGTTTGAACTACAACGTGTGTATGACGAACTAGACTGGATTGGCGAACACTGCGGATTTGTCACTATCACTGATGCCAACTTTGGCATGTTTGTAGAACGTGACAACATGATCGTGGACAAACTGATTGAAG
>SESA01000786.1_pt1 | contig 18706 bp, 14 predicted proteins | sample 3171451 | NCBI WGS metagenome assembly SESA01 (sample SAMN06051862, study PRJNA518727) | freshwater metagenome | biome: subpolar coniferous forest; feature: holomictic lake; material: water; isolation source: holomictic Lake 227, 8 m depth | place: Canada: near Kenora, Ontario | collected...
TTCACCTTCCAGAAGACAAGCAGCATGGCAAGGATTGCCGCCACTGCACCTGAAGCCGGAGTTTTCTGGGCAGGGGGCTCCTTAGCTGGTGTCTGATTGCCATTATTGCCATTATATGTTTGCAGCATCGGTCCCGTTGGCATTGGCGATCTCTCAGGCTCAATTGCCGCAGGGCTCTTTGCCGCTACCACATTAATGAAGGCCGTCTTCTTGCCGGAGGGCGATCCCGTGGCGGCAACATCCACCACAAAAGAATAGTTGCCTGGCGGCACATCTGCTGCCTTGACGGAGCAGTTGTATTTGGTCACCCCCGTCGGATAGACGTTTTTGATCATCTTAGGGCAGATGAAATCAATTCCTTCGGTTTTGTTCTTGAAGACCAGCTCGACATAGGCTCTCTCGCTGCCCAGGCCCTTGACAGAGACGGTGAAGTTGGCTTCGCTATGGGGCGTCATAACAATTGGCGTGACCTCAGTCACCTTGAACCAGAAGGAAGCAGTGGCCTGGCCCGCCAGGAGCAAGAGAAGGAGAATGAGAAGAACAGAGAAGTGATTTTTCATGTGGATCAGGCTGTCTTGAAGATTATAAAGAGGTTTCGGAGATATGTTTGCCGAAAATTTTTTTCAATATTTATACCAATTATTATTTTTATTCGTATACCAAAATCCAGAAGGCATAAAACGCCAGAAGTCAAATATGCGAGATTCAAAGCTCCAGTAGTTGTTATAGGTTCCCTGATTTGGGTTGAAATACGAACCCAAAACAACAGCACCATTTTCATAAGGGTTCATGTTGCCGATAAGGCCATGGCCGATATGAATGGGCGCGGGATGAGCGGCACCTTGCCCGATCAGCAGAACAAGGCAAATGCATAATGCTGCAATATATTTTTTCATTTAGTATCCATCCGACATTAGTATTTTGAATCTACGGGAATAAGTGACTTCTCCCCGTCCTAAAGGACGGAACTTCTAGCCGTTGATTGGCAGAGATTGAAGTCCCAATCTCAATATGTTTATGGCTGCATTCCAATCTCGATCCATAGACAGCCCGCACTCCGAACAGTTATGGACTCGATCCGCCAATGTTTTTTCAACCAGAATACCACACCTTGAGCACATCTTGGAAGTGTTTATCGGATCTACCAGGACGACAATCGAACCAGCGTTTGCAGCTTTGTAAGATGTCATAGTCACCAGCATATTCCAAGCCACATCCGAGATGGATTTAGCAAGGCAATGGTTTTGAAGCATGTTCTTGATATTCAGATCTTCAAACGCAATCAGGCCAAAACGGTTCACCAGAGCTCGGCTAACCTGATGAGCAAATTCATATCTCTTGTTAGCGATCCTCTCATGGACCAGTTCAACGACTTTTAAGGCAGCTTTCCTCTCAGGAGTACCTTTAGCGGCTTTTGAGAGCTTCCGCTGGACCCTGGCGAGTTCCTTTTCCTCATCTCGGAAGAATCTAGGATTATCAATCTTTTCGCCATTTGATAGGGTGGCAAAGCTCGCCAAGCCTACATCTATGCCGACGATTGACCTATCTTTCCAGGGAGGTTTCGGCAGATCTTCAAGTTCAACCGAGAAGCAAGCAAACCATTTTCCGGTTGCTGCTCTGTGAATTGTCAGACGCTTGATCTTGCCTTCGATCTGTCTATGCAGCTTGATCTTGATTTCTCCGATCTTAGAAAGGCGGAGCTTTCCAGAGTCTAGCTTGAATCCCTTCTGAGGATAGGTGAACGAGTCGTACCAACCTCTTCCCCTAAACCGAGGATATCCTGGTTCCTCGCCTGCCTTGACCCTCCTGAAGAAAGCCTTGAAAGCCAGGTCTACCCTTTCTTGGACGTTCTGAAGGGTTTGGGAAAAGACTTCGCTTAATTCAGGTTTGTCCGATTTCCAATCTGGTAGAAGGTTGTGGGTCTCATATTTTGAGACTGATTTGCCTTCTTTTTCAAAGGAATCTTTTCGATATGCTAAGGTCTGGTTGTATGTCCATCGGCACAAGTCTAAGGTTCTCTCCATCGCGGTCCGTTGGGACTTGGTTGGATAGATTCGGTACTTGTACGCCTTAAGCATAGATACTCGTTATGCAGTTAATTGTATTAATAGTTTTCTGCATAACGGCAGGGGCACGATTCATCTCCGGCCCGAAGACCGGAGTTTTCTCTGCCCCTGCACCCCGCGCCTATAATTTAGTCTCTGCATCTCACAAAGCCGTTTCCCATGGGAAACTGAATTTATGATGTCGATAGATCTTGTTTTTCATCCGTCACGTGTGAGCCCCTGCCTGGGCTCATGGGCGTTTCAATTGAGCCACGACTTTTCAGTCATGGAAATATGCAGCAAGAGGGCTTCCCTGTCATCAGGTATTTCCGTTTCAATTGAGCCACGACTTTTCAGTCATGGAAATAGCTGCCGTTTTTCGGCCTTTACTGCTATCGACAAAGTGATGATTTTCACGAGGTTTGTTAACTATTCAAATAATGCTAAATAGTCGGCACCACATCCATCTCTTAATCGTCATGCGGAGCAGTTTCACGAACCTTGTTAACTATACGTACGTTTTTAAGAAGTGCGTATGTCGTCTCGGGAGTTTTCGTAATACTGGGCCTTATGATTGCCCATTTACCTCCCGGACCCACTGGCATGCTTTTGCAGCTTCAAACTATAATAATCTTTCCTTCCTGTTCACTCTTAGCTGCATGCACCCCCAAAAATTCAATCCTCTCTTCCACCCTTCCATCCACGGGACCCAGATCGATTATCATAATCCTATCCCCATCCGCCGCGATCAGGTCAGTGAGAACGGCCACCATCCACAGAGACGCGCAATTAACCATATTAACAGCACTAGAAAGTAACGGCATATTTGCTTCTTTGTAATAGTTCGTCTCCGTTCGTTCGTCCTCCGCGCGCTCTGCGACTCTGCGGTTTATTCTTGTAACCCTAGGGTTTAATTATCAAGCTACGAATACTAAGTGCATTTGCCGATGGGAAAATCATTTTCCAATAGTAGCGATAAGGCCAAATATAAAGAACTCCTAAAATGTAGGAAGATGAAGAGGCTTGTAGCTTATGTCTCGGGCAGTGTCCAGAAGACTGGATACAGGGCAAAAGTCACCGATTTCGCCGGAATGCTGGGACTGAAAGGAGTAGTGGAGAATCTCGATGACGGCCGGGTAAAAATAGTAGCAGAAGGCGATGAAGATAAGCTAAAATGGTTTGAAGAAGCCATAAACATTAAAAATAGTCTGATTAATGTCGCATCCATCGAAAGAGAATACTCTGAGCCCAGAGGCGATTTTTCCAGATTCTACAAGCTCGTGGATAAAGGTGAGACAGATTCCCGGCTGGATATCGCCGCAGTCCACCTGAAGAATCTCATTGGTGCAGTTAATGGTCTGAACGAAAACCTCGGCAGAAAGATGGATACAATGATCGGATTGCAGAAGGATACTATCGAGTTGCAAAAAGAGACCATCGAGCTGCAAAAAGAGACCATCGAGCTGCAAAAGGAGGACCTCAATTCTTCGGATAATCTGCTGGAAGAGGTTCGGGAAACCAGAAAAGACCTGAAGGGTTATCTGGAACAGAGGTTCGAAAAGCTGCAATCGGAAGTTACAGAGATGCGGGCTGCCCTGAGGGTAAAAGGCATTATTTAGATCCATTTTTCATTTTCCGCTCCAATTCTGCCAAAGCCTGCTTGTGTGCCGGGCAACGCAAGTTTATTTAAATTAAGTCCACTGGCGTTGGTTTCATATAGGTGCAGACCAGGGCTAGAATTATGCCAAACTGGATCTACCCCGATTTCGAGCCGCGCCCCCAGCGGCCATTATTTCTCTGCATCATCTCCAACACCGACACCGGCAAGATTCCCGGCCTATCCGCCGCCGGAACCACGCCGGAGCTGACCGACTATACCCCCGGCGCCGATGCCGAACTGGTGGAGACCAACCGCATCATCACCATGCCCGAGCTACCGGAAGCGCCGGGCGGCTCGCCCACTCCCGCCATCGTCACCAAAGCGGCGCTCAACTTAACCGGCATACCTTCCTTATTCGTGGCCTCGGGCCTAAGAAAGAAGCCGGCCATTCCCTATGTGGAGCTGGGCGGATCTGCAGGCAGCGACATTCGCAAAGAGCCTGCCGTGCCTGGGGCCCAAGCCCTCTACGAAAATGCTGCCATGCTGGGAAAGAAGCTCGCCAAACTCTCCGACTGCGTCTTCATTGGCGAGTCCATCGCCGGAGGCACGACCACGGCGATGGCCGTTCTCTGGGCTCTGGGCTATGATGTCAATGTTAGCAGCAGCTTCAAGTCCAATCCCACTGCCCTCAAGCAAAGCGTGGTGTCTCGTGCATTTCAGCGGGCCGGCATCAAAATTGGCAGCCTGAAGAGCGAACCCCTGCGGGCAGTCGAACAGGTGGGCGACCCCATGATGGCTGCGGCTCTGGGCCTCATGCAGGGCCTGCAGGGCTGCCGGATGGTCTTAGCCGGTGGCACGCAAATGGCCGCCGTGCTGGCCCTGGGAAAAGCCCTGAAGATCGAGGGCGACATCTCCATTGCTACCACCAAATATATCGTGGAAGACAAAACTGCCAACTTTAAGGAGATCGTAGAGTCGACCGGCCGGCCTTACTATTACTCCGACCCGGGACTGGAGAACTCCAAGATCCCGGGCGTGCAGATCTATGCGAAGGGTTATGTCAAAGAGGGCGTGGGCATGGGCGGTGCCAGCCTTCTGGCCGGACTTTACGGCGTTACGCAAAAGCAGCTGGTCGAGGAGACGGACCGGGTGCTCATGACCGTGGAGCTGCCCAAGAAATGAAAGCTGCGATTCTAAAGGCTCCGGGAGTTCTGGAGCTTTGCGATCTGCCTGATCCATTATGCCCCAAAGGCGGCGCCCTGCTGGAGATCAAAGCCTGCAATGTATGCGGCACGGATGTCAAAATGAGAGAGCAGGGCCACCGGGACCTGGCTTATCCTCGCGTGCTGGGACATGAGATGGTAGGCAGGATCGTGGAGATGGATTCAGACTCAACTCTGGCCGAAGGTGACCTGGTACAGGTTTGGCCGGGCTTGGCCTGCGGAAAATGCCGGTCGTGCCTGCGGGGAGCCGACAATCGCTGCCCGAGCATCAAGATCATGGGATTCAACTGCGACGGAGGCTTTGCACAGCTCTTAGCCCTGCCCGAGCAGAGCCTTTCCGGCGGCGTTAACCTGCTGCCCCAGGGAGCCGAACCGGTTCTCGCCGCTCTGGCGGAGCCTCTGGCTTGCTGCATTAACGGCCAGGAACAGGCCCGCGTCTCTGAGGGGGACTGTGTTCTCATCTACGGCGGCGGGCCCATCGGCGCTATGCATGCTCTTTTAGCTGAGCTTCAGGGAGCCGAGAAGATAATAGTAGCGGAGAGAATGCCTGATCGCATCCGCCTGCTGGAAAGGCACACAAACGCTATGGTTGTCGATCCGGCTGAAGAGTCTGGAAAAAACGTTCTGGTCGAGGAGATCGGCAAAGAAGGCGTGGACGTCATCCTCACCGCCACCCCAGAGGTGCGGGTGGACAATGATCTTCAGAAGCTGCTCTCTCCCGGCGGAAGGATCTGCATCTTCTCAGGGCCAGCTCCTGGAAACTACGAAGAGCTGATCGACCTGTGCACCATTCACTACCATGAGCTGACCATCTGCGGAGCCTACGGTTGTAGCAGCCGGCAAAACGGGCAGGCTGTAGAGCTTTTGACCTCTGGCAAGATCAAGGCCGACTGGCTCATCACCAAAAGGACGAATCTTGCTGGAATTGAGGAGGCATTTTCCCATTCCGCTCAAAGGAGCGGGATGAAATCGGTTGTTTGCGGGAATTAGGAATTAAGGGATAAATTTAGTCGTCTTTGTGCCTTTGTGTCTTTGTGGTGAAGGTAGTAGTAGTAATAATAATAGTAATAGTAAGCTCTGACCCACATCCCTACCAAAAAAATACCATGCCACAAAGGCACAAAGCCACAAAGGACGCACAAAGAAACGCCTAGTGAAGAGCCATTTTAGCAATGCGGAGAACGGGATAATGGAAGACAGTTTGAGGTACTTTGGCAGCCATGTGGACTCACTGATTAGGGGCAGCAACCTGACGAGAGTTGAGGCATACAATCTTTTCAAGCAGATTTTGAACAACGAGCAGCCCGATTTGCAGCAGGGCGCATTCCTGGCCGCTATAACCGCCAAGGGCGCAACGCCCGCCGAGATCGCAGGCATCTGGGAAGCCATCTACGAGATCGACACCGTGCAGGTTCATCCAGATGTAAACGGCCCGCTTGTTGAAAATTGCGGCACGGGCATGGACGGCATCAAGACCTTCAACATCAGCACCGCCGCCTCGCTGGTGTCTGCCGCCGACGGCATAACCATGGCCAAACATGGAGCGCGGGCCATAACCTCAAAATGCGGCGCCGTCGATATTCTGGAGACACTGGGAGTCGATGTGGAATGCGATGCCGACCTGGTGAAAAGAAGCATTGAGCGCGCCGGCATAGGCATCTTCAACGGCATGAGCGCCAAAATTCACCCTTCCGCCCTTTACAGGATCTTATCCCAAATCAGATTCGGCACAGTTCTCAATGTGGCAGGATCGCTGGCAAATCCGGCGAAGCCGGCTTACGCCGTGCGGGGCGTCTACTCCGGAAAAATGGTGCTGCCAATTGCAGAAGCCATGAGAGAGATCGGCTATCAGAGAGCCTTTGTGGTGCATGGCCGGAGCCGGGACGATATGCGAGGCATGGATGAACTCTCCACCCTGGGCCGCTCTTCTGTAGCCGAGCTCGCCGAGGACGGAACCATCCAGGAGTATGCCATAAGTTCGCAGGACCTGGGGCTAAAAGAGGCAGATGAATCAACTCTCCTTTACCAGAGCGACAAAGAGGCAGAAGCCATAAAGCTGCTGCGGGTCTTATCCGGGGAGGAAAGGGGCTGCCGGAGAGATATCGTATGCCTTAATGCCGCCCCGCTGCTTTGCATCACCGATCGTGCCCGCGACCTCAAGGAGGGCATGGAAAAGGCCGCCGATATCATCGATTGCGGCAAGCCCATAAAAAAGCTCAAAGCCTGGGTGGCGGAGCAAAACCTTGACGCGGCCCCTCGCCTGGAAAAATTGGAGGAAATGCTGGCCAGGGCTTGCTCTTAAATTTGAACTTCAATAAGCATAACTCATATCTATCAGGGAAACCAGGATATCTTCTGTAGTGTGATGCATGAACTTTGATCCAGGTAAATGGTGCTCTGAACATAAAGGCATGCTGATCATAGCCCTGGCCTCAATGCTCTTGATCTTCTATTTTTTCTTTCCCTTTCTGGACGGCATCATCCTTGGTACCGTCTTCGCCTACGTTGGCAAACCCATCCGTGATAATTTCGGCAAGAGGAAACGGCTGGGTTCATTGGTTGCCGCCGTATGCATAGTTGTCCCCATATTTTTCGTCCTGGGTCTGGGAATGATTGAGATCGCCAACCAGATCTTAATCCTGGCCAAGAATCAAGAGGCGATCAGATCCGCGCTCAGCATTCTAACGGAGCAAACCTCTCGAGATCTGGCACCCTGGATGAAGGACCTATTGACAAGCGTGCTGGAGAATGCCGCGAGCATCATTGCCCCCATTGCCGCCTCCATCCCCGTCTTTCACATTGGAAGAGTGGCATCTTTGGGAATCATCAACTTCATAGTATCCATCCCCGTCTGTTACTTCGTGCTGGTGGACGGAGAGAGCTTTGTGGAGTCAATAATATCTCTGCTGCCGCAAAGGGAGAAAGAGGCGTATAGAAAATATATGAGCCGCATCGATTATATCCTGAGCGGCATCTTCATCGGCACGATTTATACCTCAATTTTAGGAAGCATCATCGCTGCTTTCATCTTCTATGCCTTCGGCCTGCCCAGACCTTTTGCCCTGGCCAGCATTGTCTTCGTAGCTGGAATGGTGCCCTTCCTCACCTCCTGGGTGGTCATCGTACCGGTGACAGTTTACCGGTATTTCGCGGTGGGAATGCAAGGCACGGCCGTTTTCTTCCTGGTGTCTTCCGCTCTAATTTACCTGCCTTCGGAGCTCCTAATCCGGCCATACCTGGTAGCGGCTAAATCCTCCTTGCATCCTTTACTGGTAATGCTCTCCTTTTTAGGGGGCGCGCTGGTGGCGGGCATTGGTGGCTTTTTCCTGGCTCCAGCCATAATGGGCATAATAGTAGGAATATATCAGGTACGTAGAGAAGAGATGGCTCTGGAAGGGGAATGAAATTTTATATTGAGACTTACGGCTGCACCGCAAACCAGGGAAACTCGCAGGATCTGGCAAGGGCCTTGCAGGAGATGGGCCATATTCCCTCATCTCTGGAGGAAGCGGATGCAGTAATAGTAAATACCTGTGCGGTCACGGAAAAAACGGAACGAAAGGTGGTGCGAAGGCTTAGCCTGCTGCAAGGCGAGCGACTGATCGTGGCAGGATGCCTGAGCGTGGCAGTACCGGAATCGATCAGCGGCATAAGCTGTCGGGAACGGCTGGGACTGCTGAACCGATCCTCTGCCGCCGGGATATCTAATATATTTGATAATAATATTAATAATAATGAGTTGCAGCATGACAATTCCCGTGATGCCTTGCCCCATGATACTTCTCAGTTGGCCGACCTGTGCGCCGTCGTCAATATCAGCGAGGGATGCAACGGTTCCTGCAGCTACTGCATAGTTACAAAGGCCCGGGGCAATCTGTTGAGCCGCCGGGTGGAAGAAGTGGTAGATGAAGTGGAAAAGCTGGCGACTTTGGGAACGGCGGAGGTGCAGATCTCTGCTCAGGACACGGCCGCTTATGGATCGGATATCGGGACAAATCTGGGGCAATTGCTGGAGAGGCTGGTAGAGATCCCGGGCGATTTTCGGCTCCGCGTGGGCATGATGAATCCCAATAGCGCTCTTTTAATCAAAGATCAGCTTCTTAGAGCATATCAAAGCCCCAAAATATACCGCTTCTTGCATATCCCGGTACAATCAGGCTCAGAGGAGATTCTCCAGAGCATGGGCCGCAGATACTCGGCGGTAAGCTTTCTGGAGCTTGTCTGCGCCTTTCGATCGGCTATTCCGAAGATCACCATAATCACGGATGTCATAGTGGGTTTTCCAGGCGAGACGGATGGGGACTTCATAGATACCCTGCATCTCGTAAAGAGCTTGCAGCCGGATAAAGTCAATATCACCAGATTCTCGGCGCGACCGGGCACGGCTGCGGCCAGGCTCTACGACATGCCCGACCGCATCAAGAAGGACAGATCAAGAGAGATGACAGGGCTGTGGCAAAAGATTGCCGCAGAAAGAAATCAACAGTATGTGGGCGAGATCTTGCCGGCCAGGATCACAGAGCGCGGGCGGGACGGCACCATGAAGGCCCGGGCAGAGAACTATCTGGGCATAGTTGTTAAGGGCCGCCCCAAACTCGGCTCCATCGTCCTGGTTCAAGTTACGCACAGCAATCCCTTCTATGTATCCGGTCATTTGCTGACCGGCTAAATCGCGAAGAAGCTCTTATGATCTAAATATATATGTCGAATTTTTAAAGTATAGACTGGTAATTCAAAAAAGGCTATTCGATGACAGTAAATGGCTCGCCGGAACAAACAGGCTCTTGTAGCAAAGTATCCAGTCCGGCTTTTTAAGATGATCGTTTTGGTGTACCATTAAGCTTATTAATCATGAAAATAATCAATGATGATAATGCATCTAAGACCCCCTCTAGATATTGGGGGAGCCCCATCTTTGCTTGTTTATTTGCAAACTTGCTTACAAAAAGCAGATTGAGTGGGTTTTAGAGACATAAATTTATGAAGGAGGTTCAAAATGGCTGAGCAAAAAGCAACCGCAAAAACATCAGTGCTATATGAAGAGACCAGGGTATTCGAGCCGTCCAAGGAGCTCGTTGAGAACTCTAACGTCATGAAGTGGATGAAGGAGAAGGGATTCAAGACAGAGCGGGAGATGCGCCTGTGGTGCTCTGCTAACTACATCCAGTTCTGGGGCGAGATGGCCAAGACCTATGCCGATTGGTTTGAGCCCTGGGGATCAACCCTGGAATGGATACCACCCTATGCCAAGTGGTTCGTGGGCGGCAAGTGCAATGTGACCTACAACGCTGTGGACAGGCATGCCTTGGGCGCGAAAAAAGATAAGGTAGCCTACATCTTCGTGCCTGAGCCCACCGATCAGCCCACCCAGAAGATCACCTACGGAGATCTCTACAAGGAGGTCAACAAGTTCGCCAACGGCCTGAAGAGCCTGGGCGTGCAGAAGGGAGACAGAGTCATGTTGTACATGCCCATGATCCCCCAACTGCCCATAGCCATGCTTGCTATTGCCAAGATCGGTGCTATTCACTGCATTGTGTTCTCCGGATTTTCTTCGGGCGGCCTTAACAGCAGGATCCTGGATGCTGAGGCCAAAGCAGTAATAACCACTGATGGTCTGTACAGGCGCGGCAAGCCTATCCCCCTCAAGCCCAATGTGGACGAGGCCACCGCCAATACTCCAACCGTGCAGAATGTAATCGTGGTCAAGAGGACAGGGCTTGAAGTGCCCATGAAGCAGGGCAGAGACGTCTACTGGCACGACCTGGTGGCAGGAAAGTCTGAAGAATGCGAGTGCGAGAAGATGGACTCTGAGGATCGATTGTTCATCCTTTACACCTCCGGCACTACCGGCAAACCCAAGGGTATCGAGCACGTGCATGGTGGATATTGTGTTGGACCGGCTCAGACTCTGCATTGGGTCTTCGATATCAAGGATAGCGATGTCTGGTGGTGCACAGCTGATATCGGATGGATCACAGGCCACTCCTACATAGTTTATGGACCTCTCTGCCTCGGTGCTACGAGCATGATGTATGAGGGCGCTCCCGACTTCCCTGACTTTGGTCGGTTTTTCAAGATCATCCAGGACAACAAGGTCTCTGTCTTCTACACCGCACCAACAGCCATCAGAATGTTCATGAAGGCCGGCGAGAAATGGGCCAAGGATTATGATATCTCCAGCATAAGGCTGCTGGGAAGTGTGGGCGAGCCCATTAACCCCGAGGCTTGGATCTGGTATAGAAAGCACTTTGGCGGCGACAAATGCCAGATCATGGATACCTGGTGGCAGACTGAGACCGGCACCTTCCTGGTGTCTCCTCTGCCCATCACCCCGCTCAAGCCCGGCTCTGCGACCTTCCCGCTGCCAGGGTTCAACATCGATATCCTGGACGAGGATGCCAACCCTGTGCCAGCCGGCTCCGGCGGCAATATAGTGAGCAATACACCCTGGCCATCCATGCTCAGGGCCTTCTACAAAGACACGGTTAGGTACCAGAAGGAGTATTGGTCCACCTACTGGGGGATCAGACCCGGCACATACCTGGCCGGCGACAAGGCCACCAAGGACAAGGATGGATACTTCACCATCCAGGGTAGAATCGATGATGTGCTGAAAATAGCCGGACACAGGCTTTCCAACGCTGAGGTCGAGTCCGCTTTCGTCTCTCATCCCAAGGTTGGCGAGGCCGCTGTCATCGGCAAACCCGACGAGATCAAGGGCGAGGTCATCGTGGCCTTCGTTTCCCTCAGAACAGGAATCGAGGGGGACGATGAGCTGAAGAAGGAACTGGTTAAGCATGTGAGAAAGGCCCTGGGACCATTAGCCAGTCCAGAGGCGATTTACTTCGTCAAGGACGTGCCTAAGACGAGGAGCGGCAAAATCATGCGCCGCGTCATCAAGGCTAAAGCCATGGGCCAGCCCACGGGTGACGTCTCCGCTCTGGCTAACCCAGATGCAGTAGAGGCCATCCCGCTCATCACGTGAGCGGGCCCATTCTTTTTCTGTACCTTTTTTTCCTTGATTGTCATTTGCCGGGAAATCTTTTGCATGTCTATATTGCCCACACCTCCCAATCACTGAAATAATTTAGGAAATTTGCTATTTCTCATATCAATAATGATAATTATCAATTGTAAAATAAAGTTACCTCGACAACTTTATAAATGAAAAACCAGGATAATTATCGATCGCTACAGTATTCCCAGAGACGCCCGTGATTGGTCCTGGAATAGAAAGGAAAGATGCTGCTGGGCGTCTGTCCCCCGGCTTTGGGCAGGCATCCAGACAGATTTGCGGGAGTATGGGAATACGTGGGGATTCAAACGGAGGTTACAAAATTGGCTGAGCAAAAAGCAACAACGTCTGTTCTTTATGAGGAGACGAGAATATTCGAGCCGTCCAAGGAGCTCGTTGAGAATTCTAATGTCATGGCGTGGATGAAGAAAAAGGGCTTCAAGACCGAGCGCGAGATGCGTGCCTGGACCGGCCAGAATTACTTGCAGTTCTGGGATGAGATGTCCAAGACCTATGCCGACTGGTTCGAGCCCTACGCACAGGTCCTCAACTGGGTCCCACCCTACGCCAAGTGGTTCGTGGGCGGCAAGTGCAACGTGACCTATAATGCAGTGGACAGGCATGCAGCAGGCGCCAAGAAGGACAAGGTAGCCTACATATTTGTACCTGAGCCCGTCGATCAGCCTACCGAGAGGATCACCTATGCCGATCTGGCTAAGAGGGTCAACAAGTTTGCAAACGGCCTGAAGAGCTTGGGTGTTGTCAAGGGCGATAGAGTCAGCATATATATGCCCATGATCCCCGAGACACCTATTGCCATGCTTGCTTGCGCAAAGATTGGTGCCATACACAGCGTGGTATTCTCTGGATTCTCCTCCGGCGGCCTGAACAGCAGGGTTCTCGATGCCGAGTCCAAGGTAGTAATTACTACGGACGGCTTCTTCAGGCGCGGCAAGCCGTTGCCCCTCAAGCCCAACGTGGATGAGGCTACCGCCAACACCCCAAGCGTCAAGAACGTCGTAGTGGTGAAGAGGGCAGGCATAGAAGTACCAATGAAAGCTGGCAAGGATGTCTGGTACCACGAACTTGTAGCCAAGCAGTCCGATGTGTGCGAGAGCGAGAAGATGGACGGCGAGGATCGATTGTTCATCCTTTACACCTCCGGCACTACCGGCAAGCCCAAGGGTATCGAGCACGTTCATGGCGGCTACTGCGTAACTCCCGCTCAGACACTTTCCTGGGTCTTCGACATCAAAGACACAGACGTCTGGTGGTGCACAGCTGATGTAGGATGGATCACCGGCCACAGCTACGTGGTTTATGGACCACTCTGCCTCGGTGCTACCAGCATGATCTATGAGGGTTCCCCTGACTATCCCGACTTCAGCAGGTGGTTCAAGATCATCAGTGAGAACAAGGTGTCGATACTCTACACCGCACCTACAGCCGTGAGGATGTTCATGAAGGCCGGAGATCAGTGGCCTAAGACGCACGACATCTCATGCTTGAGGCTGCTTGGATCAGTGGGCGAGCCCATCAATCCAGAAGCCTGGATGTGGTACAGGAACAACTTCGGAGGCGGCAAGCTGCAGATCATGGACACCTGGTGGCAAACTGAGACCGGATGCTTCCTGATTTCTCCTCTGCCCATCACCCCGCTCAAGCCCGGATCCCCGACATTCCCATTGCCCGGATTCAACATCGATATCCTGGATGAGGATGCCAACCCCGTGCCAGCAGGCTCCGGAGGCAACATCGTCAGCAACACACCCTGGCCGTCTATGCTCAGGGCCTTCTACAAAGACACTGTCAGATACCAGAAAGAATACTGGGATATGTACTGGCAGATCAGGCCCGGCACATACCTGGCCGGCGACAAGGCCACCAAGGACAAGGATGGATATATCACCATCCAGGGCAGGATCGACGATGTGCTGAAGGTTGCAGGACACAGGCTCTCCAACGCTGAGGTTGAGTCCTCTCTGGTATCTCATCCCAAGGTCGCCGAGGCAGCCGTCATCGGCAAGCCCGACGAGATCAAGGGCGAGGTCATCGTAGCCTTCGTTACCCTCCGAACCGGAAACGAGGAGAGCGATGAGCTGAAGAAGGAACTGGTTAAGCATGTGAGGAAAGCCCTGGGACCAATAGCCAGCCCAGAGGCGATTTACTTCGTGAACGATGTGCCCAAGACCAGATCCGGCAAGATCATGCGCCGTGTCATCAAGGCCAAGGCACTGGGCCAGCCAACAGGAGATATCTCCGCTCTGGCTAACCCCGATGCAGTAGAGGCCATTCCGCTCATCAAGTGAGCGGAAAAAACCTTTTTTTTCTTTTTATTTGGCTCTTCGCTAATTCCAATTACTATGGTTTTCCAGTTGTAATGGGTCGGCAGTTACGACACAATCAATTATTTGCTTTAATTGATATTATTAGTGAAAAATCATTATGATTAAAGATCATTATGATTTTTATCGCGATAACTTTATAAATGATCAGGTAGGTTTGGAGCCGATGTTTCCCAAAACCATTCCGCGCTTTGTCGAGTGGTTGTCAGGGCAAAGGCAAAAGAGAGGTACAAGCAATGATTCTACACAAATAGGCCCGGACACAGCAGATTGGGGAAACACTTGATCTTAAGGAGGTATGAAATTGGCTGACACAGCAAAAACGGCTTCGCTGCAAGAAGAAACCAGGATTTTCAACACACCACAGGCGATAATCGAGCAATCCAATGCGTATCAGTGGATGAAGAAGAAGGGCTTCAAGACTGAGACCGAAATGCGCAAGTGGGCTTCAGATAATTACATTGCGTTTTGGGATGAGATGGCTAAGACCTACGCAGATTGGTACCAGCCCTACACCCAGGTTCTTGACGACTCCGCCATGCCCTACTTCAAGTGGTTCACCGGCGGCAAGATCAATGTAGCCTACAACGCCGTAGACAGGCATGCCCGCTCTGCGAATAGGAACAAGGTAGCCTACTACTTCATCGGCGAGCCCGTGGGCGACAATCGGACCATCACCTACTACGAGCTGTACCGAGAAGTCAACAAGATGGCCAATGCCCTCAAGAGCGTTGGCGTAGAGAAGGGAGACAGAGTAGTCGCATACCTGCCCATGATCCCTGAGCTGCCCATCACCATGCTGGCATGCGCCAAGATCGGAGCCATTCACACCATCGTCTTCTCCGGATTCTCCTCCGGTGGCCTGGCAAGCAGGGTCAACGATGCTGAGGCCAAGGTTGTCGTCACCGCCGACGGCTTCTTCAGGCGCGGCAAGCCACTGCCCCTCAAGCCCAATGTAGATGAGGCCATGAAGACTGCCCCCACCGTCAAGAAGGTAGTAGTCGTCAAGAGAACCGGCGTTACCGTACCCATGACCGAGGGACGCGATGTCTTCTACAATGATTTCGTAGCCGGCCAGTCCGCAGAGTGCGAGACCGCAAAGCTCGATCCAGAGGATAGGCTATTCATTCTGTACACATCCGGCACAACCGGCAAGCCCAAGGGTATTGAGCACGTTCACGGTGGATACGCCGTCGCTCCGGCTCAGACCGCTGCCTGGGTACTGGATATCCATGATCACGATGTCTTCTGGTGCACCGCAGACTGCGGCTGGATCACCGGTCACAGCTACGTAGTATACGGCCCGCTCTGCCTGGGCGCTTCCAGCATCCTTTACGAGGGATCTCCCGACTTCCCCGATCTGGGCCGCTGGTGGTCTATAGTTGAGCAGTACGGCGTATCTATCCTGTACACCGCACCAACCGCCATCAGGATGTTCATGAAGACAGGCGAGGCATTCGTCAAGAAGTTCGACCTCTCCTCAATCAGAATTCTGGCATCTGTGGGCGAGCCCCTCAACCCAGAAGCCTATATGTGGTATAGGAAGAACATCGGCGCCGACCAGGCACCCATCATTGATACCTGGTGGCAAACTGAGACCGGATGCCACGTCATTGCCCCTCTGGTCATGACACCCGAAAAGCCCGGTTCCGTATGCTTCCCATTGCCCGGATTCAACACCGATATCTTCGACGAGGATGCCAACTCCGTGCCACTGGGCTACGGCGGCAACGTCGTTCAGAAGACCCCCTGGCCGTCTATGCTCAGGGCCTTCTTCAGGGATACCGTCAGGTACCAGAAGGAGTACTGGGATATGTACTGGCAGGTCAAGCCCGGCACATACCTGGCTGGAGACAAGGCCACCCGCGACAAGGATGGCTACTGGTGGATCCAGGGCAGAATTGATGATGTGCTGAAGGTAGCCGGACACAGAATCTCCAACGCAGAGGTCGAGTCCGCCGCCGTTTCTCACCCCAAGGTCGCCGAGGCAGCCGTAGTCGGCCAGCCCGATGAAGTAAAGGGCGAGAAGATCGTGGCCTTCGTCATTCTCAAGGATGGCATTGCCGAGTCTCCAGAGCTTGCCAAGGAGATCTCCACCCACGTTAGGAAGGTTCTGGGCCCAGTCGCTTACCCCGACAAGGTCTACTTCGTCAAGGACGTCCCCAAGACCCGGTCCGGCAAGATCATGCGCCGTGTCATCAAGGCCAAGGCCTTGGGCAAAGAGACCGGAGACCTGTCTGCTCTGGCCAATCCAGAATCCGTAGAGAATATCCCACGCATTGATCTGTAAGTGGGATATCACCCTCTTTTTTTAGTAGATATTATTATTATATTTTCATCCTGCAAAAAGTTTTAATGCTTCTAATTCTAGATCCTAATTAGAGAAAAGGGAGCAAATAGATGTCTGCATGCGAACACAAGATATCCGGCAGCAGAGAGAAGATCTGGCTGACCTACTACTTTGAAGGCAGAGAACGAGGACTAAAACCCCACCCTTATTGTATCGAGTGCGGCCTCATCAAGAATCTGTCATCGGAAAAGCCACTCAGTATCGGTTATTTCATGAATGTTATTGCAGAGCTTGGAATTCGCCATAAAATTGCTCAGATTCAGACAAGGATTATTGCTCTAGAGATGGAAAGACTGGCCCTGGATGACAAATTCGGCATGGATAGAAAGCAGCAGGAAGATCTATTCGTAGAAATAACCACGCGAATCCTGAATGTTCCGGCGAGAGCAGTCTTCGAGCTTATGGACTAACAAGCTTCACAGCAACTTCTCCAGTTCATCCCTCTTGAGCATATGCACCTCTACCATGTGATGGGGATGATACCGTGTCTTAGCCTCCCGGATGCCCTCCACGCCCATGTCGCTCTCCCGGTTGATGTAGATATAATCTTTGGCCAAGATCCTGGCAGTCTCGGCATTGACGGCCCGGTAGATTCCTTTGCAATCGGGAAGGCCCTTCTCGAAATGCACCAGTGCCGTATCTCTGTTTAGCCCTTCAAAGAGGGACATGGCCCCGATCTTGCCATTGGCCCGGATGGCAATGCCGGAGAGCTGCAGCTCTTCATAGTGAGATAAGGCAAAGGACACGGCCACCTTTTCGCTGGCAAGCACCGGATCGGAGTCGCAGTCCTTCCAGTCGCACCACAGATCCAGGAAATCTTTGATCTCGCCCAGATTCTCTTCGCGGATCATCTCGATCTGGGGCATGCAGGTCTTCTGAAATTTATTAAGTTGATGCCGGATGGTAAGATATTTCTTGCCAGGCAATTCCGCCAGATCCGAGGCCAGATAGACATAATCAAAGTACTTTCTCTCGGCATGAAATGGCAGATCGGGATAGAGCCCGGACATCCACTCTTTTGTCTCCGGGTCCAGGATTACGAAAGGATGCTCTTCTTCGCTCTTGGCGGCAAGCCTCAGGACGTCTGTGAGAAGCTCTGAATTTCTAGGGCCGATGGGAGGACGGTAGCGCGTCATTCCTGCAATGGTGCTGCAAAGGACTATGCAGTCATCTACGTAGGCGTATCCGTAATGGGCATAATCATTCCAGCAGACCATGTTGGTGAAGGTATTATCGCTATGATCTTGCGAATAGCTCAGGTAATGCCGGCGAAAGAAATCTCGGTCCGAAAGTGTGACGGGCTTGAAGTTTGCGGCGCTCAGCATACTCTTACCTCCTTTGCATCTTCATGAAAGAGCATGGGCACATGTCCGGGCATGGGTGCAAATCCCTGCGATCCATAAAACTCCTCTTTGCCAGGCTCCGCTATCAGGCCGATCCAGGTGATCTTGCATAAGCTGCACTCCTCTAAAAGCCTGTTGAGAATCATTTTCCCCACACCCCAACTCCTCTTGTCACCCTGCACCACCAGATCCTGAATATACGCATCTGCAATACCATCGGAAATCACACGGCCCATACCCACGGCCCTGCCGGTAGAAATATCAATCGCTACGGCGAATAGAAAGCTTCCCCTTATCAAATCATTGATTCTGCTTGCATCCATATCCTCCTTCCACCACCCTCCTTCCCGATAGAGATCCACGATCTCTTCCTCTTGCCAGGATCGCACAATATCGACCCTGATAGAATTATCTTTCGATTCATCAATATGCAATTTGTCTTCCCTCAATTTAGGCTTCTCCTGGGCAGTCTTTGTCCGTCATTAATCTATCCACTTCAAGACCACATTTTCCTCTCTCTTGGGGGCCTTTTGATCCAATTTGACCGGATAGCCGAATATAAGACTGCCCTCTAACTTACAACCGGACAAAACTCCAAGATCGTCCATGATTGCCTGCACCTGGCCCAGAGGAGCCGCAAGACCAATCCAGCAGCTTCCCATTCCCAACGATCGAGCTGCCAGCATCATGTTCTTTAATACGTCATTCTCCGGGCTTTGGCGACTGGGTCTCTGCAAATCATTGCTCATAGTAATGTATTATGGGCCTCAAAGCTTGTGACT
>SESA01000790.1_pt1 | contig 18654 bp, 27 predicted proteins | sample 3171451 | NCBI WGS metagenome assembly SESA01 (sample SAMN06051862, study PRJNA518727) | freshwater metagenome | biome: subpolar coniferous forest; feature: holomictic lake; material: water; isolation source: holomictic Lake 227, 8 m depth | place: Canada: near Kenora, Ontario | collected...
CAACATCAGTTAATCGCATTTTTCCATCAGCAGCAGGCATTTTCAAAGCGTTACAATTTGTAACGGTTTCGTTTCCTTCACCCAGGAGCCTTTTTTTCAGAACCCTCCAATATATCTGAGGATTTTTGCTCTCCGAAAGGACGCCAACCACGTCGACAATCGAAAAATACCATTTTTCCTGGTCACTGTCCCAATGACAACGAACCTGCTTTTGATTGAATAGTTTTATTGCCGTTTCTTTAGTCATTTTTATCCATGGTTAGTAAGTACAAATATATGCTTTCTATTTCTTTCAAGAATCTCCAATGGGAAAAATCGAAATCTAAGGCTTTTGATAACCGATAATATCATTTTGCCTTAGAATTGACATGTTGAGCTGCTAAAATTTTGTTCGTTAAGGTTAACATTGACACCTCCCATCGATCATCTTTATCATCATCAGGACCGGGAAATCTTTTTTTAAACCTGTGTTTTACGCCTGTCCATGATGTGTCCCCTTCAATGCTTACTGCTCCAAGTAACTCATATTCTATCCCTTTCATAAAAAAGAACCGGTTGCCTTTCTCAAATCCGTAGCATCGTTTTCTGTTGATGTATGTTACTTCAAGGCCCATGGTAATTTTAATGGATTTTAGGGGTTACTTGTAAGGTTACAGCATATGACATCGGCCATTTTTTTTCAAGTCCGATCCGGATATTTGGAGGTGTACCACTGGTAGAATTCATCGAAGGTGTGGATCAGCAGGTATATTCCTCCGGCCTTTTCGACCTGCTGTTGATATATTTCCTGTTCGGGCCGGATACGATCGCGGCCGACTTTAATCTCAATTTTAACTGACCGGCCGGCAATGGTGGCTGAAATGTCGGCCGAACCTTTCTGCATACTCGACTTTATCCAGCGCACAGAACCTATCTGCCTTTGTTGACCCAGCACATCGGTATAGGTTTTACGCATATCAACCCTGCGGCCAGTGATGGATATCCGCTCAGCCTGGCCGCCGGATAGCTGGATGAATTTTATCACTGCCTTGGTTAGTTCATTGGCTTTGGTGGCCTTGATGGGTTTGTTTGGCAATAACCGTTCGGGTATTTCGGGATAGCGGCGTACCATATCGGCATGAATCATGGCATTGAGGGTGGCCAGCGGTTTCATAATACAATATTTTCATAATTGAATATCCCTTGCGGCAAATCGCACCCTCTTATCTTATAAAGAAAAGTAACCCATTGTCTTTCTGTCAAAAGCATTCTCCCATTTGGCATCCACTCTTTTGCCTCATTATTTAATGGCACGATGTTCCACTGGGTGAAATCAGATTTATAGCGACATGCAAACACTGGAATACCGGCTCTAGTTCCAAGGTCAATCATTGCCTGGTATGTTGGATGTATCGCGTTTTGTGGCGCTGAATGCTCATGTTTGTATTCAACAATGGCCACAGCTTTTCCCCGGTCATATTCCAGGAACAGGAAATCCAAATCTACAGCCGGTAAATCCCATCCCCATTTTCTATGTCGGAGGGATAATTCCAAATCACGCCAACCTGTTCTTTCCAGCTTTACTGATGGAACACCGCTTTGCATCTTTCAAGACTTTTAGTTACGCAGTCCAAATCGATATCACACCCCACAAACCGTCTGCCCTGGCTTAAGGCAGCAACACCAGTGGAGCCTGCCCCTACGAATGGATCACATATCAGGTCGTTCGGACTGGTTAATCTGTTTACCAAATCGATCATACCTGTTTCAGACTGACCCCATTCATGAAAATCCTTATCGTTGCTGTTTGATTTTGTTACATCCCCGATCCACTCTATTGCATCGCCAAATAAGAGTACCGGTTTCCAAAATGTGTTCACTTTTGATACCCATTGCTGGACGGCCTGACCGCCGGGTGTTAGATAGGCCATAGTCCACCTGTATTTCAAATGGCGCGACATCAGTGGCAATATTTCAGGGAGGTAGCTTTGACCACACATCACCGCAACGATGGATACCTCTTTTGACAATTCGGCCAAACTATCATATAGATAGATAAATTTTTTAGGGTACGGCGGGTCTGTAATGATGGCATTTGGCTTTACCGTGGCCATGAGTTCGTTGTATCCACAATGCCTGATGCTGCATACCGATTCAAACTCGGTAATATTTTTTAGCTCAGCGGCCCGATCTTTTATGGCAATTTCTCGTTCAATGCGCGTTACCTCTTTTTTAGCCTGGGAGATTGTTTTTTCGCCACGCTTTACCTGTTCAAATATTTCAGGTTTATCATATCGCAGCCTGGATGCTTCATTGATGTAGGTGCGGTTGGTGTTGAATACTGATGCTAACTTGGTAGGTGTTGAGTTTTCATGTTCATTTCGCAGGGGTTGTGACAATTTTTTGTCACAAACACCAAACAATCCCTTTTCGTGGGTTTCAGTTAATTTTTCTGATTGCTTTTCCCGGCGTTCCTTTTCAACTTTTTCTTTTATTGCCGACACCATTTCTTCCGCCTCAACGGCAATTGCAGCCCACTGAGAACTATTCAGGTTTCGCCTCTTGTTTGTGCGCATCACGAACTTTAACGCCTGAGCATCGGTTCCGGCAAACTCATGATAAACTGGTTGTATTTTCAATTCATCGCATGCCCGGTAGCGGTTCCAGCCGTCCAGTATCTCACCATGATAGGTGTATATCGGATTCTTTGTATCATACCCATTCGCAGCCAGATCATCCTTCAACCGATTGTAGTCGTCTGACTGCATGAGCGGGAAAATATTGAACTTGTGTTTACGCATATCTTCTGATTTTAAAATGGTAAAACTTCATCATCATAATTCATCACCTGTTGTACAGGCTCATTCCACGACCTGGACAGGTAACTATCATAGTCTGCCGATTCACCTCTGTGATGTATCCTTCCGTTTACAGTGTTGTAGCAAAAATCAATCGACCCGCCCGGGCCCCAGTGTTTAAACTTTACCTTCTGAACGACTACAGATACCACACCTTCAGCCCAGTTCCGATAAATAGTAAGTCCATAATCAGCCTTGTTATAGAAATTGGCCGATCCTGAAATATCATACAGTGTAGGGATTTCAAACAATGAGGGAGTATCCTTCTTGTTTGTCATTTTCCGGGGATGGGCTACCAGAAAAATAAGTACCCCATTGATTCTGGCAAAATTTGCCAGTTTATCCAGGAACTTACTGATGTACTGGGTTTCGGATTCGGACTTATCGAACAAATGATCAAGTTTATTAAACGGGTCGATGACTAAAATCTTAATTCCACGTTTGCGAACGAGATATCTGGCCTTTTCAAGGATGGAATCAATTGTAACATCTTCTTCCGGAGAGATGAAATAAAAATTATCGTTCATGTATTCAAACACGCGGTTAAATTCTTCAACCGCCATGTACCTCCCATCGAACGACTTTCCTGAAATCTTGGATGCTATTTTTCCGTAGTGGTAAGAAAGTGGATGATTTTCGGGGCTGAAGTAGGCTGCTTTCCATCCATGGATCGAATTCAGACGCGTGATGATGAAATCGACGATTTCACTCTTTCCATGTCCAGGTATTCCTGTAACGACCGCTAATCTTCCGATCACCCACGAGACCGCGGCGTCAAACTGGGCCATTCCAATATCTGCCCCCGGCCGGAACCCGTTAAGATAGAGATCATGCAGGCTTTCGTAAAGGTCATAACAGGTAAACACGCCTTCAACCTTTACATCTGCTGCTGACTTCAGCAGATTTCCCAGGTCGAACGATCCGTGACGCTGCAAATATTCGTTGGCATCCTTGCAATCATCATAACAAATCACGGAACATCGTTCGGCGCCCAGGCGGCGTATCAGCTCATCACGCAAGCTGATTCCTGCCTGATCGTTATCCACCCCGATGTAGAATTTTTCAATGTGCTGCAGTTCTGCATAACAGTTGTCGATGTATTCCATGGATTTCGAGCCGGCGCCATTGGGAACGCTGATCGTATTTTTTACTCCTGCCTGGATGAACGAGAGGCAATCCATTTCGCCTTCGACAATGACACATTCCTTGCAGCTGCTGATGCTGTCGATGTTATAGAATATCAGTTCAGCGCCCTTTTCCAGCTTGAAATTCTTGGCGCCATCGCGATACTTCACATTCACCAGTTGTCCCTGGCGATAGTATGGGAAACATATCACGTTGGCATTCCTGGTCACCTGTGGCATCCATTCCACGGCGCTGCTGATATTCATGGAATTCAAAACATCATCCAGCACCAGGCGTGAACGCATCCAGGTGGCCGCTGCATTGGTGAGTGCGGTGCGGTTCTTCCACTGCGGGATGGAATATTCCTTCATTTGAACCTGCTCAATGAAAGTATAGAACGACACACCACAGTGCATGCAGTGCCCTATTCCTTTTTGCAAGTTGAACGAGAAGGGCTTTGCACTTTTCTTATTCCTGCTGGCTGAACATTCGGGACAGCTCTGACGGTTCTCGCCCGAGCGGTTGATCTGTAAATCGTAAATTTTTCCGGTCGTTGATTTTATCTTCATCTTGGAAATATGATTGAAGATGAACCACTCGGTTTCTTATTCTCATCTTTGAACCACACCGACTGCATTTTCTGCTTCCAATTCCTGACCTGTTTCCCATTGCTGTCTTTCCAACCAGCAACGGAATAGTAATTGAAGGCTTTTACTGCCGATTGTTCTGAATATCCATTTTCAATGAAATAGGATTTCACCTGATCCAAATTTGGGTACTCGTACCCTCCTTTCCTTTCCCCCGGACCCCCTATTCTATTCTCTATAATTTCAATTTCATTTTCAGTTTCAATTTCAGTGTTTGTTATACCTTTTGTTATAACAGGTGTTATATCAGAATTGGCATACCGTTTTTTCATTCCTTCCTTACCGGCACGTGACTTTGCGGTTCTTATTTCTTCGTCACGAACCATCTTTCTGCAGTATATTGCACCATCTTCGCGACGAGAAAACACATTAAATTCTTCCATTTGCTGTATCGCCCGATCTAACACAATGCTATCACAACCTATGAAACGTGTTATAACAGAATGGCTAACAGGTTTTCCATTTATTGTTAAAAAACCACGTTCAGTTGATTCCCACATGAACCCAAGCAATTCAAACCAAATCATGCGGACATCTAAATCCATTGCACGTATTTCGGGAGCTTTACGCCAATCACCAAAATAGAATGGGAATGCTGGTAAATCGTATTTTTTAGCCATTGCAGTTACTTGTTAAAGTTGTTACTGCTGATCCTTTATGAATTGCTGGTACAATTGGCCAGTGGTATAATAATCTGTCGCCTTGTGCTTATGACTTACGGTATTGTACCAGGTTGATTCCTGAAATTGCCGCCATCCAAATGAATCGAGCCATTCGGCAAAGGCCGTGGCTTCTTGTTTGGTGAAGCGTTCCATGAGGCCGGCGATTGAATTAAAAAATGGTTTATCGAAATCAGGATGGGGATTGCTTGTAATATCTTCGCAATTACCTATTTCGAATTCCCGGATCAGAAAGTCTTTTGCTGGCGCCATTTTTTTAAGGGATTATGATCAGAAGGGAAGATCGTTTATTGGTTCATCAAGCGGGCCCGTTCCGTCATCAGGAGGCGAGGGAGTGACTGATTGTGATGCAGGTGGTGGATCGTTGAACGGATCGGCCTCGACAATAACGGCATCTTTTGGGATGTGCTTTTTGATTTTGCCAGCAACATAATTTGATTTCAATTTTTCGCTGTACTTGACCCACATGGCCACATCAAATTTTTCGGTGTGGCCGCAATGAGGGCACGTTGTCATTGCATTTCCTTTCCATTGGGGTTGCTGGGAACCTGCTACACGATCGGTGTTTGGGAAGATGCTGATCTCTTCGGGTTTCATTTCATAGCTGGACATATTTTTTGATTTTAGGGTTATGATTTACGAGTGACGAATGACGAGTGACGAATGACGAGTGACGAGTGACGAGTGACGAATGACGAGTGACGAATGACGAGTGTTAGAATGGGTATTTTGATAGATAGACTTCGAGGCCTTTGTCGGCGATCCAGACGGAGGCGTTCGGTGCTACAGTTTGTACTGATTTTGTAAAAATTTTTGAATCGGAATTACCGCTGCTCAGGTGCAGCAGGACAATGTTTCGGACTTGTCTCATATCGTTTGCCTGCAGGAATTGCAGACAGGTATCAAGGCTCATATGCTTGCCTACGGCCCGGTCGTTGGTGAGGATTGAATCCTCGTAATTGGCTTCGATCAGGATGTGGTTCAGGTTATTGAATTTATGCGGGATACAGGCGGCATCGGTGACAAAAAGAATTGAACCGGCCAAGGGATGTTTGATTAAAAAACCGAGGGTAGGAACGCCATGTGGGACAGCAAAGCATTTGATGGTAAACTGGCTGATTTGAACTGGTAGTGGAGAAAACTGAAAGACACGGTGGCCGGATAAATTCGCTGCTGCAATGGTTTCTTTTGAGGTGTAGATATCGATGCCGTACTTCATGTAGTCATTGGCATATTTGCAATGATCGCCATGGGAATGGCTGATCAGGCACCCGACCACTTTGCTCAGGTCGTAGTTCAGGGCTTTTTTTAACTCCTGGAGCCGGATTCCTGCTTCGATAATCAAGCACTGGGAATCCGACTCGATGAGATAACAGTTTCCAGCGCTTTCGCTGCCGAGTACCTTGAGTGTCATCAGAAACCGGGTTCTTTGGGTGAAGGATGTGTTGCAGGAATGCTTACATTGGGTGAAGTTTCGTTTTTCCACTCGCGTTTGTTTTCGGGTTTTGCAGGTGCAGGAGCGGAAATTTCTGTAACTTCTTCTGCAACCTGAACAGTCTCCTCCTCTGGAATGTCGATGACGCCGCTCTGATTTGCAGCTGCTTCAATCTCAGCTTTCGCTCTTCCCATACGGCCATCTTCACCTGGTTCCATGAGCACTGAATCATCGCTGGAGGCAATGAGCAGTTTACATGCCCGGTTGATGACAGTTTTCTTGGCCATTTCGCCCGGGAAGTTTGTATGGGCAGGACTTTTGCCTTTGGTTGGACCCTGTTCCCAGGATTTTTGAATCTGGGCCATGGTCATGATTTCGGTATTTACACTGCCGTCGTCGAACGTAACTACGGCATAGGCGCCAATGATTTTGGCATCATCGAGGTTTTCCATTCGCTGCGAATGAACGGTGATCTTCTTCATGCCTGTGGTTGTATCGATGGCATATTCGAACACATCGCCTTTGTAGATCACTCCGGCATAGATATTCTTCATCGCGCTGTACCGGCGTGCCAGGGCAATGCTGCCGGCGTACTCCCGTTGCATCGTCAATTTGTCGCCATACACAATGAAGCTACACTGGCGCTTGGCGGGATTTAATCCTTGCACCACCATGTTGAACAAAGAGTTTGCTATGGAATCGGGCGTGGATGTTTTCAATACCGGGAGGTTTGCCTTGTCTTTCATGTCCTGCAGGATGAGCCAGGCTGAGCGGAGCGCATTTTCGGCGCTGTAATCGGGTGGAAGGGCGATGCCTCCGATTTCTTTGAGGCTGTTGACTTTGGTGAGCACTTTTTCGACCATGGGAGGCTCGAATTTTTTGATTGTTGTTTCTGGGGTCATAGGGGTTAGGGTTTAGGGGTTGGATTAGCCATTAGCCATTGGCCATTGGCCATTGGGGATTGGCCATTGGGGATTGGGTTATTTGATGGTTAAGGTTTTGTCGGTGCTTACGATGAGGTTTATTACCTGAGATTGGGTGGCGGGGATGTTGTTTGTGGATTCGCGGTTGTCGATCCAGATGGGGGCTGATATGCCATAGTGTTTGCTCAGGGTATTGATGATGTCTATGCCGGCCTGGATTTTTCCGGCGCTGTTGACGTCGGCAAAGGGTACGCCTTGGACCAGACACTCGCAGGTCTCTTCGATGCTGCCATTGATGAGGGTGTTGAACATGCGAAAACGGACGAGGCTGAATTTACCATTGATCATGGTTTCGACTGTGTCCATGCGGGAGCGGGTATAGGCATTCATGGCAAACTCCTGCTTTTCGAGCCCGCTGATCTGCCCGGCCAGGGATTTTTCTTCGGCCAGGAGTTCTTTGATCCTGGAATTACCCCGGGTGATCACATCCAGATGGCCCAGGGTCACCTGAAGGGCATAGATTTCGGCCTGGGCTGCGGATTTTTGGAGTTTGAGAGATTCGATATCCAGTTTTGGCGCCTCAAGGATCTGCAATTCAAGGATGGAGATTTGTTTTTTAATATCTGCATACCGAGGGATGGTATCGGGATCGGGTTCACCGGCGGGTGGGATCGACTCAGCCTCTTTGAGTTGCCCGGATAAAGATTCGGCCTTGTGAGATAGTTTATCGATGCCGGCTTTCAATGAATCAATCTGTGCATTGGCTTCACCAAGCATTACGGAAAGTTTCCGGCCTTCGGCGGTGATTCCGGAGAGTTGTTTTGAATTGTTCTCATTGAATGCATGGATCATTTGCGCCGATTTTTCGGCCAGGGTATCGGGATCAAATTCCCGTTTGCAGGTGGGGCAAACAGACTCGCCTTCGCCGAGCTTCAGTTCTGCAATGCTTATCTCGGCCCACAATTCACGGAGCGCTTTGATTTTGGCCTCGGTGGCCGATTTAGATTGTACAGCCAGATTGCAAGCCTGATGCTCCTCGTTCCATTGGCGGGAGACACCGGCTAATTTCTGTTTGAGATCGTTGATTTTAAATACTCGTTCATTTTCAACTTTCTGGGCTTCACTTTTCGCCTCAAATTCCAATGACTGCAATGTTTTTCGATGTGCGAATATCTGGTTCTGCACCTGCTGAACCGATTCGCCCTGCGTTTTGTAGGCCGCCACCTGGTCGTTGATCGTGTTTTCAAGATCAAGCAAGAGCGCCTGTTTATTGCAGATATCGGATTTGATTGCCTCGAAATCGACCGGTTCGGGCAGTGACCGGGTGACCTCATCGATACGAGAAGGGATGGTTTTGAGATCATCGCTGAGTTTCTTTTTACGCATGGCCAGTTCTTTGAGAAAATCAGCCAGTGGTTTGCCGGAGTTAAGCAGGATGGTTATTTCGGCTACCTGCTGTTTGTTCATTTTGGCCAGCACATCGGCATTTGAAATTTCTCCGGCAATCAGGATCAACACCTGGCGGCGGTCCTGCCATTTCATCGAATTGAAATGCAGGGTTGAAGTAAGCAATTTGAAAAGGCCTTCATTCACCACGGCATCGACCTTTGTCTTAAATTCACCTGCTTGCTGTGGAACGCCATTCCAATAGAACAGCGTTTCGTGGCCGGTAAGCTCGCTTTCTTCGGAGCCGCGTCGGCGTTGCCACTTCTCCTGGTAAATGCGTTTAAGGGTTATTTCTGTGCCATCAATGTACAGGATGCCCTCAACTCCGTGTTCGAGCATGGGAATGGATTTGCCAAGCTGATCAAGGGTTTTGATATTGAAATCCTTGGAATCGTGGGAGTCTTTACCGAATAGCAGCCAGGTGAACGCATCGAAGATGGTGGACTTTCCGGTACCGTTTTCACCATGGATGTTGGTGACCTCGTTAAATTCGATGGACAGTTTCTTAATACCCTTGAAATTTATCAGGGTAAGTTTTTTGATCTTGATGTTCATAGCGGATCGATTTCGAGAGAGGTTTGCAAATACCTTTGTGGGATGGGGCGTTCGAGTTGACATACTTCACCCGTGTCGGAACGGATCCACGATACGGTATCATGGGCAGGGTCGATGATCACTTCGCATTTGGTGTTCCGGTATTCTGAACCGGCGTTGATAAGCGTGGCAGTTTTGTTGATGATGGCATCGTGGCCTTTGATTTCAGCCTTAATCTGCGCGGAGAATGAGGCGAGGTTGTCTTCGGCCTGTTTCTTTTTGTTGATGTGTTCGCTCATCTCTTTGGAGATGGAAAGCATTTCCTCATCGGAGAGGGTGCATTTGAGGTTTAATGTTTCGAATTTGTTCATGGGATTGGGGGTTATTGTTGGTTGGGAACATTATATCGGTATCTGTCGTTGTAAATCCTATAAGCTGAACTTTCGGACAGATGCAGGCTCGTGCCGGCATTGGAGAAAGCCTGTTGTTTAGAATTCCCTTCACGGATAAGTGCATCAATATGCAGGATCAACCTGATATTGCGGGAAACAATATTACTGCGGCGTGGGGTGAGTGATCTCATAAATTTCCTTTTGAAACTTCAAAACAGTAATTGGTAAAAAAGCGTTCGGGGAATGGGTGGGGGATATCAAAGGTTTTAATGATCCTGCCCTGTTTAAGCACGATGATCTTGTCGTCACCGACCAGCCATGCCACCTTGAGTTCGGTTTCGTAGTCGATGATGGCGATATACTGATCGAGGTCCTTGTTGTATTTTGTGAGAAGGAATATCATATCACTTGGATTTAGCAGATGATTTATCCATTTTCTTACCTCTGAAAGCCAGGCTGGAGATTGCTTCGGCCTTGATTTCATCGACCGTTGAGCGGCGGCTGGTTTTGACCCATTCTAGAATTTCCTTTTTAGAAAAGTATAAGCGGCCGCGGCGTTTCATGCAGGGGATGGATCGCTGGTGCACATAGCCATACACGGTGGGAACCGTTACGGATAACATGTCGGCCACATGAACGATGGTGAGCAGCTCTTCTTTAACAGGATCGGAAGGCTTGGGATTGAATTCGGACATTGCCCGGTAGACCTGATTGAAGATCAGGCTTTCCAATTTTTCAAGGGACAGGGGGGAGAGGATGAAATCTTGCATAGCTGATTTGAATTAAAAACCAGCTGCAAATAAAATACAAAAAAAGTCGAATAATCAAAATTGCCTCGGCAAAAATTGCCTCGAGGCAAACGAGGCAAACGAGATAATTTGTAAGCAATTAAATATGAGATAATTGATAAAAGAAATGAGCAAAAATCGTGATAGGCAAACGAGGCAAAACGAGGCAAATCGAGGCAAATGAGGCAATTGGAAAAAAATGCAAGAGGAGTGTTATTACTTGATTTTTTTGAAAATATTGGAGTAATCACGCAAGGTGGCGTGGTTATGAGTAATGGTTGATCGACTAATTTTATCAGTTTTGAACGTGTTCATACAGATCGTTTGGATTTCAGACGGGCTAAATATTGTTTTCTTACAGTATCCTTGCATGATCAGACATTTTATTATTTTTGTCTGAACAGCCATCCATGCTGATGTGTAATCCCGCCATGTTCCATTAATCGTACAGTAGCCTTTTTCGTGGAGAATGGCCATGACACGATTATATTCTACAGCCGAATTAAATGCATCAAGCAAATTATCATAAACGGGTTGAGCCGTTGTAACGATTTTAGAGACAGGATGGGTGGCCGGTTTTTTGTGTGATTGAACAGGTGAAGGGTAGCTGACAAAATAGGACATATTGGCCAGATATGATTCAATGATGCTGCGCAGGTTTGTATTGTAATTGTCGACAGACCGGAATGTTTGCCGGACCCAGTGTTCGGTGCTGCCTCCTTCTTTTATATAATTTTCAAGAAGATTTTTCAGGAAGGAATTAATGATTTCGTCGCTGACATGGATTTGCTGGAGGACATTTTGCAGCGAAGAGCAATCGAAGGTATCGAGCTGATCGACCTGGTCGGCTTCTAACTCAAACTCAGGATAGTTGGCAAAAAGGTCCTTTACCGGGACTGTTAATTCGTTGAATGTGATTATGCGATCACAATTCCTGATCAACCCATATAGGGGCAAATATTCTACGACCTTCATAAACGAGCTGTTGGAAGTAATTCTTGACTATCAGATTATTACAATGACAGGACTCCCTTAGCTCATTCAGGTCTTCCATTTTTTATCGGGTTTAATTAAATCCATCCAATCAGGATGTTTCTCAATGTATTTTTTAATGAAACGATCCATTTCGCGGGTGAAGGCATCCATGGCTTCGTGATGATTCATCATAAACATGATGTAATCAAGATGTTCTTTGTGCAGTCTGGATTTCATAATTGTTTTTTATGCTTAATCGGCCGGGGAGGGAAAAGGTGATGTGGTTTTGTTAAGAAGTTATTAACAATATACTTATTAATATAGATATATTGATAATTATATCATCATATATAATATTACAATAAAGTGAAATACAGACACATAGTAGGATATTTTTATGAAAAAAATGATTAAAAAAAATATTACAATCGATAGCAAAAAAAAACCGCCCTTTTGGAGCGGTTTAAGTAACGAATGCAGGAAGTATGTTGAATGCTATTCGAAATCAGCGAATAACGGTGTGGACGGAGCCAATGAAGCAAAATCAACTGTTGGGTTTGCCAACTCATCCTCAAAAGAAGCAATAACTGGAAAAACAGGAGCAAGGCCGTCGAAGATCATCTCGGTATTCAGTACATCTTCAAATGTTGCATCAACCGGTGTGGTTGGAGCGAAATCTGAAATGGTCAGGATTGAAACGTTTGATTCTGTCATTTCCTCAAAGGTTGCAAATTCTGGTGTTAAAGGAGCCAAAATGCTGGTGTTTAATGAAGCAGCTTCACTATTGATATTCTTTGAATCGGAATCGGTTGATGCAAATATCGAGTTCACTGAAAAAAGAAACATTCCGGTTAAGATCAGGGTCTGGATGGTATTGATTGCTTTCATTTTGTTTTTTGTTTGAGATTGATGAAGCAAAGATATACCGGATGGCAGGGGAGGTCGCTGTGTTTTCGATTGAATTGTACAACCTCCCGGCAGAGAGCGGAAAACAGTCGGTGAAAATGCAAATGCCGGGTTGGCGAGGAATTTCATTGGTGATAGTCTATAAAACGGTCAACAATTCAACCAGAATTCCGTAAATTTGTTCATATGTCAAACCCCACACCGAAATACAATATTGAAATCGAAGAAAAGGTGCCTACTATCACTGATATCCCAGCCGTCAAGTTCGATAACAAACTGAAGGATGAAATTCTAAGCCAGATTCATGAAGAAAAAGCTGTGATCATACATTGCACCTACAATGCTGAAATAGATGGAGGCATTAGAATTTGGAACTCCACCTTTCTGATCGATAAAACATCAGGTGAACGCAGCACAATGCACCATGCTGAAAACATTACCATTGCTCCTGAATGGACATATGTACCAGAAGGAAAATGCTACCGATTCACATTAATCTTTGCACCCTTACCCAAATCATGTGAATTCTTTGATTTACTGGAAGATATTCCACAGACTGGCGGATTCTTCATTCAAAATATCAAACGGAACAAGAGTGATGTGTATCATGTCAATATTTAGAAATTTAACCCATAGACAAGAACTACAAATATTTAACCAATGAAAGTAATTGCTATAAACGGCAGTCCAAAAAAAGAAGGGAACACCTACCATGCACTAAAAATGGTTGGGGATGAACTGCTTGCAAGTGTTATAGAATTCGAGATTCTGCATGTCGGGCATAAACTGTTACATGGATGCACGGCATGTGGTAAATGTATAGAAAACAGAGATGAAAAGTGCAGCCTTGGAGCCGATGGGCTAAATCAATGGATACAGATAGTTAAAGCAGCCGATGGTATTATCATTGGTTCACCAGTTCATTATTCAGGCATTGGTGGTACGATGAAATGCTTTTTGGACAGGTTATTCTATGTATCAGGATCAAATGGGAACCTTTTACGCCATAAGGTCGCAGCGGCAGTGGTTGCAGTCAGGAGAACTGGTGGATCGGCAACCTTGGATCATTTATACCATTATCTCACCTATGCCGAAATGGTTGTTGCCACTGCCAATTATTGGAATGTTATTCATGGTAGAATTGCTGGAGAAGTATCCCAAGATGGGGAAGGTGTGCAGACTTTGCGGGTTTTGGGGAAAAACATGTCTTGGTTGTTAAAAATGAAAGAAGCTACAGCAGGCACAATTCAACCACCAATACAAGAAAAGAAGGTAATCACCAATTTTATTAGGTAGATAAGAATATAACCCATTTTGTTGAAATATCGAAAAGGCTTCTTCCGATCCTAAAATCATAAGTACGCTACCAGATTATGATGGACGGGATTATGAGTTGTATTGGATACTAATATTTATCAATAATATTCATAAATTGTTGTAATAGAGCCTGTAACGTAATTTTCATTTCTATTTGTACAAATCATTTCAACGATCAATCCTGCCGTATTGAATTTATATTGATAACTATCTTCTGAGAGAAATTTAAGACCTTTCATCCATGTACTTCGCTGTATGGGTTTTATGTTTGTCTTTCCAAGATATGGTTGACCTTGGTATTCATTATCCAACGTATTATAATTTTCTGAATAAAATAAATTCGATATCTGAAAATTTGCTTCGGGTGCACATTCAAAAATCAGTTCAGCATATGTTGTATTTTGACTTGAGACTGTGATATTTCTAAATGTTTGGCATGGGCCTGACGGGTATTTTTTTTCTGAACTGTATTTAATAAGATAGTTGTCTTTATCATAATCATATCGTTGTGACTCCGCATATTGATAACCAGTTGGAGTTTTAATGTATTTATTAATCAGGTAAACTAATCCCTTTTCATTCATAAATAGCGTATCTCTGCCAGTTTCACTGAGCGGAAAATTATCATAAATGATGGAGATGATAGTGGTTTTATGGTACTCGAACGCAATCCATTCATAAGGTTGGCCACCTAAATAACGTGCTATTTTAGCAAGTTTCTTGTCTGAATTATATTCAAAGATGTCCTTCAAATTGTTCCCTTCAACAACCGTTTTAGATTTTATTAAACCCTTAGGAATATCGGGATCAGTAATATTTGTATCTAATTCTGTTTTCTTACATGAACAAAAGAGTATGGCGAGTGCCAAAAGCAAAACGCCAAATGGATTTCCTAACATAATATATGATTATATAACTGTTTTCCAATCCATTATATTACATTTAATGTAAGTATAAAGGTAATGATAATGAGAACGTAAGTCTATTGGTAATAATTTATTCTTTTATCATCTCAAATATTGCAATAAACCCACTTATTGTTTCATGGTCTTCAAAGTAAATGCGAGTCAATAACTTCATTTTCATGTCCCAACAACTGTTTTTAACTTTCAGATTTATCCACCGCCTGATTCTCAATAAACACCTTCATCATATCAACTGGAAAAGCATGGTCAATGGCTCCCATTGGGGTATCGTTCAGGTGATGTCCAATATACGTGGGATTTAACGATTGTGAATCATCTCTTTGAGAATAAAACCTTATCCTGTAAATGCAATCATTCATTGAGCCAATAACACGCTTATCATTATCGGTGGGTTTCAGAAGGATATTTTCACTAATGCTATCCAGAAAGGGTTTGGTTTTTTCGGACAATAATCGGTCGGCGAATAACTGGTCAGTAAGGTGTTGTAGGAGGAATCGATTGAACTCAATAAGGTCTTTCTTGACAATATCTAATGCTATAAAGCAATACAGGGTTGGTTTGTGCATGAATAACAGGCATTTCCGCTTGTTCAGATAAAACAACATACCATTCCATCCAGCGGTATCACTGGCATCTTGATTCAGTTCTTTACTTTTCCTCGGAACATCAAGAAGGGTGACCAGTTTCAGGGAGCAATAAATGGTAGTCATTGGTTTATTATGGAATTATTATGAATCAAAGGTATGAAAATCAGTCAAATCAAATATACCGTTACTAAGAATGGTACTGATTGAATAATTCAGATGGTGGGTGTCGCAGAAATATTTCCGGATAAGACCAGTGTATTTGACAAATAGTTTGATCTTTACATTTAAATTCAATAAATGTACCAACTCAAAATAACCATCAACGGTATCACCCCTCCGATCTGGAGAAGGCTGCTGGTCAGTGAAAATATCACGCTTTACAAGCTGCACCATATCATTCAGGAAACTTTTGGATGGACAAACTCCCATCTTTACTTCTTTGGTGATATTGATTCCAAAATTGGTGATCCCGGTCTTTGGGATGATAAAGAGACAACACCTGATAATTTGGTCAAAATCCGGGATGTATTAGTCAAAGAAAATCCGACATTGATCTATACCTATGATATGGGGGAGGATTGGGTTCACACCATTGAACTGGAACAGGTTCATCCAACGATGAAGACCCAACGAAAATGTATTGGAGGTGAAAGACGTTGTCCGCCGGAAGACTGTGGCGGAATCAGGGGTTATTATCAGTTATTGGAAATATTGAAAAAACCCGGAACCAAGGAATACAAAGAATTCGAGGTTTGGTTAGACGGTAAGACTGACCCGGAATTCATTGATATTCGTATGATCAACGCTCATTTGGGCCTATTGAGTGAATACATCAGGGAGTATGAAGAAGGGGAATGATTAATAACTTCTTATGGAAGAACAAATAAGACTTGCTGCTTTTTACTGGTTACGAACCCAATGTGAAATTCAGGGAGAGGTTCTGCCAAGAAAGATGCTGGTAGAAGGATTTGAGTTTCAGGGTGAAAGAATAACGTTGGTTGGACCATCAGGAATCTGAAAGCCAAGACAATTCCAAATAAGACCGTTATCCATCACAACTGTTTTGAATGGTCCATATGAAGATAAAATGACACCGGATGGTTTTTTATCATACAAATACCGGGGTACATTGGCAGTAGATTTGGTCAAATACTCTTATTGGGTTCACCAGACTCAGGTTCGGTATCCGGCAGCAACACATTGGCCCACTTCTTTTTTTCTTCGTCTTCGAAATTGGCGAGGTAATATAACTGTCATTTCTTTTTTTAAAACTTTGAAATAATGATATAAATTTTCGGGTAATTGGAGGGTACATTATTGTGTGTGCCAGACAACAAAGTCGGTAAAAAACATATTTGTAAACTATTGATAATGAATATTATAGTACAAATGTAAAATTTATTATACTTATAAAACGTTCATTATCAATATTATAACGAAATGTTGGGACCCTTGTTGGTACCAACAAGAAAAAACCACTTACAAAATGAATTGTAAGTGGTTGATTTTGAGGGTGGGAGCACATGGATTCGAACCAAGGACCCTCTGCTTGTAAGGCATAATCCATATGTTTTTCACTGTTTTAGTATTTTTTAGTATCAACAGATAAACATACTGTAAATAAAGTAGTTAAGATGTAATTATTCATAAATATTTTAATTATATTTTATTATTCTTTAGAATATTTTACTAAAAAGTATGTACATTTGTATGTGCACCTTTAAAGAGTACATACAATGAAACCAAAGCAAACGAAATCAGTTACAGTTTCGATCATCCAAAAAACTTGGCTGAAACGCAAGAATGGGGAAAGTCCTGTGAAATTAAGGGTAACGTCGAATCAGATACAGAAATATTATGCGGTTCGGTATGTGCCAGAGAAGATTTACGATGATTTTACCGAGAACCAAAAACACTGGCTCCGAAATGTTGACAAGACCATTTCAATGACCGAGCAGGAATTTGCTGATGTATTCGACAATATTACAGACAATGAGAAAGAGAACAATACCTTCAAGGGAAAAGAAAAGAAGACAAGCCAGCGTGAACCCAAAAAAACGATGCGCCGATATTTGGACACTCAAGTAAAGGAAGCTGAGGATACCATTGCAAGGATTGACCCGTTCAAATTTGAGTTATTTGAGGATAAATATTTCGCTAAGGTACATGACCAACAAGACGTTTTCGCAGCGATTGAATCCAAGGCTTCGGCATTGCGCGAGGATGGTAGGATAAGCACGGCCATAACCTATGAATGTACACTGAATTCTTTGAAAGACTTTACAGGAAAAGAAAAGTATTTGTTCGGCGACCTAACTGTGAAATTTCTGAAAGGTTATGAAAAATGGATGCTGGCACGTACCGTTGGCAAGAAAAAACTAAGGCATATTTCCAGGACAACCGTTTCAATGTACTTGAGATGCTTAAAGGCGATCTTTAACGAAAAAGCACCGGAAGAGACTGTATATCCATTTGGGAAAGGAAAGTATATGATACCAAGCTGGAACCATAATAAGCGTGCATTGACTCAAGCCGATGTTGCAAAGATCGCTGGTTATTCTGTCATTGACGGAACGATGGAGCATCGGAGCCGGGATTTATGGCTGTTCAGTTATCTGTGTAATGGTATTAACTTTAAAGACATTGCTAACCTTAAATTTTCCAACATCAAAGATGATACGCTTGTTTTTGAACGAGCAAAGACTGCAAAAAGTGGTGATGCAGTGATTGATATAACTGTTATCATTACCCGGCAGATAGGTAGGATCATTGACCGTTGGAAGGATGAACCAGGCAATCAGGAACAATTTATTTTCCCGATCCTGCAATCCTTCATGACAGCCAAAGAACAGCACAGGACTATTGCGCAATTGATTAAGAACACAAACAAGTATATGAAACGAATTTGTGCAGAATTGAAAATACCAACGGCCACCACCTATGTAGCCCGGCACTCATTTGCCACGGTATTGAAGCGGTCAGGGGCCAGTGTTGAGTACATTTCTGAATCCCTGGGCCATAGAAATATTTCCACAACACAGAATTACCTTGCAGATTTCGAGATTGACGAAAAGCGTAAATGGGCGAACAAACTGGCAGATTTCGGAGAGTTGCCCCCGAAGCAAGGGCAAGAATA
>SESA01000792.1_pt1 | contig 18643 bp, 16 predicted proteins | sample 3171451 | NCBI WGS metagenome assembly SESA01 (sample SAMN06051862, study PRJNA518727) | freshwater metagenome | biome: subpolar coniferous forest; feature: holomictic lake; material: water; isolation source: holomictic Lake 227, 8 m depth | place: Canada: near Kenora, Ontario | collected...
CGTCAAACTGATTGTCAACATGCCTGCAGCATTCTCCCTTTCCCGAAACCTGACCTGCCTCTATCTCGTTAAGGTTGCGAAATGGATGAACCTGGTCATGCCTATCATCGTCCTTTTTTACAAATCGAATGGAATGAGCATGCAGGATATCTTCACCCTGCAGGCGGTATATTCCTTTACCCTGATGGCCCTGGAGATCCCTACAGGGTATTTTGCCGACAATGCGGGCCGCCGTACCAGCATACTTTTAGGGTCTTTACTTGGTTTTGGAGGCTATCTTATTTATAGTTTTTCTTTTGGTTTCTGGGAGTTTGTTGTTGCCGAGACTATCCTGGGAGTGGGAATGAGCCTGGTTTCGGGAGCCGATTCTGCCATGTTGTATGATTCCCTGATGTCTGCTGGGAAAAGCGGGAACTATACGAAGTATGAGGGAAGGATCACATCCATTGGGAATTTCGCGGAAGCAGCTGCTGGAATTGCAGGAGGACTACTTGCTGTATCTTCCCTGCGGATGCCCTATTACTTTCAGGCAGGCGTAGCGTTCATTGCCATTCCGGCTGCGTGGCTGCTGAGGGAACCCCCGGTCCATGGACATATACGCAAGCCTTCCCTGAATGACATCCGCAAGATTGTTGTCAAGGTATTGCACGGAGACAAACGGCTTACCTGGAATACCCTGTTTTCAGCAGTGACAGGCACCTCAACACTGACTATGGCCTGGTTTGCCCAACCATATTTCAGCAGCATCGGCTTGCCTGTATCGTTGTATGGAGTTATATGGGCAGTCCTGAATCTTAGTGTGGGAATCACAGCTATCCTTGCATGGAGAATTGAAGGAGCCCTTAAACCTCCCAGAACAGTCGCTTTATTTACGATCCTGCTCTGCTTGTCTTACTTTGCTCTTGCTTTGACTCACTCATATGCAGGCCTGGTATTCCTGCTGGTCTTTTACCTTGCAAGAGGGCTGGCAACCGTTACATTGCGAAATTACATCAATGTGATCACCAGTTCAGATATCAGGGCAACGGTTTTATCGGTCAGGAATTTTATCATCCGGCTGTTGTTCGTTCTTACTGGTCCGCTCTTCGGCTGGATCACCGACCATCATGGCCTTCAGGCAGCCCTGGTTTCAGCCGGGTTCATTTTCGGAAGCCTCGGAAGCCTGACAATGATCTTTTTCATCCGCAATAAAACATATAAAGCCCTGTGAATAAATTCTTACAAAAACAGGCCTTATATTTGCTTTAAATTAAACATCTGTGCGATCTTTGCCCGATGGACACCAATAATGAAAAAATAGTTCAGGCAGTAATAAGTTTCCTTGAGGCTGTCAATGGCAGAAAGGACAATAAAGCCGTTTCGGAATTGATGAAGGGCATGGTCGACAGGGTCATTGTTGAAGACCTTGCAGCGACTGCCGAAAATAATCCACCCGCTGAAACATTGTGGTCAAAAATTGATCATGACCTGCGTTCTCCGATGTGTGGCATCCTGGGGTTTACCGGAATTTTGCTTGAAGAGATTAGTGATCCTGAGGTAAGGTGGAAAGCAGAGCAGATCAGAATTGCAGCGCAAAAGGTAATGGAGATACTTTGTAACAGCAATATATACAGGTATCAGCTGCCTGATGGTACAGATGCTCCGAAACCAGTTCAACCACAGGTCCTCTCTGCGGATACTCTTCTGAAGCCAGCGACCCCGTTGAAGAAAAAAGCAAAGTCGGCAGGAAAAAAGTTGCCCAATGTACTTATTGTCGAAGACAATAGTGTCAACAGCAATCTGCTGATGCACCATTTGAAGAAACATTGTCATTTGTTTTTTTCGCAGACAGGTAAAGCTGCAGTTGATCTTGCTCTTCAGGAGAAGATCGATGTTATATTTATGGACATCAATCTTGGTGAGGGCATGGATGGCATACAGGCTATGCTTGAGATAAGAAAGCAGACCGGCAATGAAAGCCTGCCGATCATAGCAGTAACGGGGTATGCAGGAAGAGCTGATAAGGAAAATTTTTTATTGGCCGGGTTTACCGATTTCGTTGCCAAACCCTTTGAAAGGCAGGAAGTCATAGGCATTATGCAGAATTTATTCAGGCAGGACGATTAAGCAATAGAGGAAAAAACCGAAAAAAAACCTACTTTTGCAGCCTCAACCGCTTCGGAGAGATGCCAGAGCGGTCGAATGGGGCGGTCTCGAAAACCGTTGACCCTCGTAAGGGGGTCCCAGGGTTCGAATCCCTGTCTCTCCGCAAACCTCATAAAAAACGCCGCGAAAGCGGCGTTTTTATTTCTTCGGAATTCCTCAAACTTGTTTGAAGGGATGAAGAAGAAATAAAAATGAGGAAACGTAGTTTCCGGTTTTTATGAGGTTTGACGCTCCCCCTATTATGTGGATAATGAGCGAAGCGTATAATCCCTGTCTCTCCGCAAACCTCATAAAAGACGCCGCGAAAGCAGTGTTTTTATTTTGGAGAAAATCGAAAGCTTGTGTAAGCAGCAGAACGACTTATCAATTACTCCTCATCACCCTGAATTCACCTGTGATGGTATGGGGGATCGGTGTCGTGCAGCTGTTAAAGAATCCGGAATTGTCTTCATAAATCGTTCCTGAAAAAGTGCCGGTCACCAGCATGTCTGTGACAGAATAAGTGGTAAGCGTTGCCGTGGCGTTACCGCAAAGGTTAACCCTTTCACAGTTACCCTGGTTAAGTGTCCGCTGCTGGTAATTAAGCTCATAGGATGTTCCAAGGACCAACATAAAACTCAGGTTATCATTCCCATTGTTGTTGGAACCAACAAGTACTTTTGTGGTTTCAGAAGGATTTGTAAAATCCAGAACAAATAAATTTTTTGGAGGGGCGGTGCCACTGATTACAGAAGCCATAATCTCGAGCTTGTTACCCGACATGCCACTGATGACCTGGGAGAAATTATTCGGGTCCGGCGGTGCTGCGGTATCATAGCCATATTGGGTGTATTTGTAAGGTTGTCCGTCTATTTTCAACAGTAAATAAAAATTATCCTCAACGACTGTAATATTGGAAGTAACAAGAAAATTGGCAGAAATGCCCGCCTTGTTAAAGGCTTCCAGCTGAACTGAAACAGCGGCCGGGCTGATAGCGGGTATCTGCCCGGGTGCTGTAAAAGTGCCACTATTTCCAGATGTGGTAAGTGATCCGTTGCTGTTTGAAACCGGTGCAGGTGCTCCGTTCATTGTCCACTGCTTAACTTTGAAATTCATTAGGCGGGATTCAACAGGTGGATTTGGTGTAAGCGGGGTCAGATCAACGTCAGCTCCTGTCAGGAAGATCAGGGGGGTCAGCTCAGCATCATCAGGTAACCCCGGGGGACGAACAAATCCTGCCATCCTCAGTGCTAAAGATTGATTCTTTTTTATAATGGCTGCTGCCGGGGTCAGAGTGAGGTCAATGAACTTGCCCAGCGCCCAGTCGCCGAAATGTGTTGTCGTGATGGTAACTGTTTTGGTATTTCTGTCCAGTGCACTCTTCAGCATGGCATTCCAGCTTCCATCACCGGCCTGGGTGACGATCCAAAGAAAATCTTCAGGGAATTGCTGTAACATCTGGTCATTGTACTGAAACTTGAGCAGTAGGGGTTTGGCAAAGATCATCCCTTCCGGCTGAAGCCTGTAACCGGAGCCCAAACCCAGCGGTGCCTGGTTGGTAATAGGCTGAATGGAGATATTTGTAACGGATGAGATCGCATTGGCAGGGATTGTTATCGTTAATTTTCCATCCGTTGAGTGAATTGTCCCGCCCGAGGGGCCGATCATTGAATCTGAAGCTGCCCCGGTAGTTGTTCCGATACCGGTGATGACAGGACCATCGGCCTGGGCCGTGGTCGTTGATTTACTCTTCTTACAGGATACAAGAAATGAGGAAATGAACAGGATAAATAAAATGATATACGAACACATACGTAACGCTTTCATAAGAATATTTTAAGGTGAAAATTATTACTGTAGTCTTTGTCTCCGGAAGGTTTTATCTGGCTCATACTCCAAAGGCAAATATTAAAGCCCGATAGTATCTCATGTATATAATGATAAATAATTAGGTATTACAGTACGCAAAATGTATCTATTATTTAGTCTGAATCCTAATTAATTTGCATTTTTTTTTATGAATTTCTGCTCTGGCCTGGTCTAGAGTACGATAGGAAATATCAAGTTCAGCAGGTTATCCAAAGAGACAACTTACCAGGTACTTAAAATAACTTTGTAACCGGCAGCCTTTATGTTTGAGACTGTGAATTGATTATCACCTACAACAGTACCTGTCAAGCGAATGGGAATTGATGGCTTCCGCCATTCTGTCTGTAAAAGTCATTTCAAATTCAGAAAGCTTCACCATGGTCGACTGCAGGCGTAAAAGAAGACTGCACTGAAACAACCTTCAAAAACAGGGTCAGCAGCGTTCTCATCTATAATCAACCGGTAATTACTTTCATCCTTTTAAACGCAGTTTGCAATTCATCAGGAGTAGATATCATCAATTTTTCGCTGAAGCCAAACGAAAGTTCAACACGGCCTCATGTTCAGTGGGTTAATTGTGTTTTCTTAATCCCTGCCCATCATTTCACCAGCAATTCAACGCAGTAAACCTTTTCGTTATCGGTCAACCAGGGCCTCTTATATAGAAATTCCAGGATATAAGTCCCGGCTGAGACAACTTTGAATTTCCAGAACTCATACGCATTTCCTCCAACAATATCGTTTCTTCCGCTGGTATGTTTGCTCGAAACGTTTATCAGCTTCACAAAGTTAGAATCCACCTTTTTGACAGACCAACTATAGCCGCATGAATGACAGGCTATGAATTTTAAAGTGAATAGCTTATTTTTCCTGAGATGAAGGGAGGTATCTTGTTTAATCATAATAGTATCATTCCCGCAAAATCCGGTAAAAGAGCCAATAAGAAAAAATATCAAAAAAAAGTATTTCCTCATCAACTCCAAATATAAGCGTTTGTTACGAAAACGCCGATTGAAAAATTTGGTTTGAAAATCAATACTTCCCTAACCTGAAACTAAGCTTCGCAGTAAACTGGTTCACAAGGTTTTCAGAAGCATACTTCAGGTCGAGATCCGGGGCATAGCGATAACTTACTGTAAGTCCCAGCCTGAACTTCTTCGCCATATTGAGCTCCATGCGCACACCCGGTTCGATAACGAAAAAGTACGAGCGTTCATTACCCTCTCCCTGCCAGGTATCGGTATATGTTCCGTTAGTCTTTTTGTAATCTACCCTGCTCCAGTAAAGACTTCCGAAGCCTACCATCAATGGAAAAGAAACATGAAACGTCTTTTGCGGAAACAAAGTATATTCAAACAAAGCCCCTCCATAGCCTCCCCTGAGGTCACCGCTTCGTTTATGCGTAGTCCCTGCTGAATCGGTATGAGAACTCGAAAAATGAAGTCCGTGAGGATTACCGATAAAATTTATCTGCATTCCCATGGTCCAGTGATGATCAAGAATAAGGCCAGCACTGAAGCCTGGAAGGAACACATTGTGATGTCCGAACCTGGTGTAAGCAACACTGCTTTCAATAAATATCCGAGGGGGATATTACATTTTCCATGATTCTTCCCGAAAACAGTGCTCATTTTAAATGAAAATGAGTCAGCTGTTTTTGTGCTTTCCTGGGCCCCTGCTGCGAAGGAAAAAGCTAACAGCAGAAGGGCGACGAGTTTTACTTTCATTGTAAATACTTTGTCAAAAAACAGAAAATACCTCCAGGTATTGCCCCTTATCTCAATTCTTTATATTTGCTTTAGGCCTTTGCCAGCCAGCCACAGTATCTTCTTTACCATTCATCCTGATCAGGATGATTTTCCTCCCTGGTTTTTGTACATTTGAATCGTGGCAGCCCCAGAACGAATATTTCCTCTGAACAATAACCTTCCTGTATCCGGACCGGTCATTTACTGGATGCAGCGCGACCAGAGGATAAACGACAACCCGGCCCTTAATTACGCACAGGAGAAAGCCCTGGAGATGAAACAACCGCTACTGGTCACGTTTTGCCTTGTACCGTCTTTCCTTGATGCTACAGGCGTTCATTACAGTTTCATGCTCGATGGACTCATGCAGGTCTCCCGCGACCTGAAATCTTTAAACATCGCATTCACGCTGCTTAAAGGAAAACCGGAGGATGTCATCCGCAGACTTCTAAGTATTGTTGACTGCGGATTGCTGGTTACCGATTTCAATCCGCTGAGAATCACAAGGCAATGGAAAGACAAGGTGAATCGTGGAATTCAGATCCCCTTCCACGAAGTGGATGCACATAATATCATACCGGCACGTTTCATTTCGCCGAAGGAGGAATACAGCGCCTTTACTCTGAGGAGAAAGACCTCAAAGATTCTTGACCATTTTCTGCTTGAAATGCCTTTGGTGAAAAGTCATCCGCATACAATTGATCAGGCTGTGCTATCAGATGAAAGACTTCTTCAACTGTCTGAGCCACATGAAAACCGGAAGCAGGCTGTATCTCCATCCCAGGACATCAGCTGGGTCAAATCCGGGGAAGCCTCTGCTATCAAGGCTTTGGGTCTATTTATCGAAAACCGCCTTGATACCTATCCTCTCCTCAGGAATGACCCGAATATTGAGGCCCAATCAGGTCTGTCGTCATACCTTCATTTCGGCCAGCTTTCTTCGATGAGGATAGCACTGCAAGTGATTAAATCAGTTGCAGCACCTGAATCAAAAGCAGCATTCCTCGAGGAACTCATCGTCAGGAAGGAACTTTCGGATAATTTCTGTCTGTACAACCCGGATTATGATTCTTTTAATGGTTTCCCTGCCTGGTCTAAAAAATCACTGAATGCCCACAGGGGGGATCCGCGGCCATATGTTTACGAGATTCGGGACTTCGAGGAGGCGAATACGCATGACCCGCTCTGGAATGCAGCCCAGAAACAAATGTTGCAGACAGGTAAAATGCATGGCTATATGCGGATGTACTGGGCCAAAAAGATCCTCGAGTGGACTGCTTCACCTGAGGAAGCCATGGCTGTGGCTGTTTACCTCAACGATAAATACCAGCTCGACGGCAGGGACCCAAATGGTTACGCCGGGATTGCATGGTCTATCGGAGGAGTCCACGACAGGCCCTGGAGCGAGCGCCCGGTCTTTGGCATGGTCAGATATATGAATTTCAATGGCTGTAAAAGAAAATTCGATATCGCCAAATACATAGGGGACTGGAGCTGATAGGAATTTCTTAGATTTGAGGACGGTTTATCCAAACCTTCCCTGAAACACCTGAAATATGATAATAACTCCTGTTGATGCCGGATCGATCGACCTCGTGATGCATGATGAAGATCACCTGGTCTATTATAAAAACAAGCCCCTGCTGACTGCAGGGGGCAACGAAATCAGGAACACCAGCCAGAGGGTGCTCAAGCAGCTTATCATCGAGTCCTGCCGCCTGGGCCGCATTTCCGATGAGGAATTCTGTTTCTTCGCTTTGCAGTCGGTATGCAATGACCTGCTTGAAAAAGGGAAGGATCCGCTACTTGAATCGTTTGGGGAGGTTTGCGGCAATGACCCCTTTATCCAGCTAAGGCAGGGAAGCATTTCAGCCGGAGAGATCAGCGGGGGCAGCGCTTTACAGTCTCTGCCCGATGCCAACCCGGTCCTGTTCAATATGGTCTTCTGGGGGATCAGCGGGGCCCTGGAGGCGTTTTCGATGTTCAGCCTCGATTACCGGGAGACGTTGCTCTCGGGAAAAAAGATCATCGACTGGGGTGGCTTCATAAATGGTGTCTACAACGGTTTCCCTGAATATCAGAAAGCAGTGGTTAACCTTCTGTCTTACTCCCATAATTCGGGAATCGTACTGCCCATGCTGCTTGCCAGCGGGTATATCAGCAGTAACGAGTACGTGAACGGACTGTCGGCCGTGCATTTGCGCATTCCGGTTTCAAAAAATGCTTCACCGTTCGCTGTTCCCCGCCTGAACTCATCCAGTGCAGATTTCCTGTCGCTGGTTCCCGGCATTCTGCATGATGTGATGACTGCCGTAGGATTCCTTATTACCAGTAAATCCCAGAGATTACAAGGCCTTGCAGGGATCATCGGAAGGGGAGAGGGCTACGACCTCGAATTCAAATCAACCTTGAGGTGGGACCTGAAGGCAGGTAAAACGAACCAGCAAATCGAAAGGGCCAGCCTGAAAACTATAGCGGCCTTTTTAAACTCCAATGGTGGCATGTTGCTGATTGGCGTGAAAGATGACGGCAGTATTGAAGGAATTGAAAGCGACCGCTTCCCGAATACCGACAAATTCCTGCTTCACCTGTGGACCCTGATCAGGACCTGCTTTGGAACAGATATCAGCCCCAACATTATTGCGAACCTTGAATCAGCTGAAGGTAAAACCGTTTGCAGCGTTAAATGCCGGCGTTCGGCCCGCCCTGTGTTTTTAAGACAGCCTGGTTTCGAAGAGGAGTTTTATATCCGTGTGGGCCCGGGGACTATTGCCCTGGCTGTAAGCGAAGCATTGAAATACATATCTGACCATTTCCAGGGAAATTCCTGAAATATTACGGGCTGAATATGTTGTACATGCTCTGAGGAAGCCCGCCGAAATTCAGGCTCTCCCAGCCACGACGCCGCGAAGGTGCATAGGGATTGATATTATACGGATCATATCCCTGGTTCATCTCAAAACCTGCCTGTATGAACATATGCTTGCCGATACGGTATTGCGCCTGAACGCTGAATCCCTGTGATCCCTGTTGTGAAATGGGATAATACGGCGAATAGCTGAGCTGCTGTCCTGGAACCGGAAATTCCTTGTAAAATGCCCCGCTGATCGTAAGCTTGTCATTCACGAAATAAGTTCCCCTCCCGAACAGTGTCAGGCTGGTGTAATGCCCGTTGTAAGGCTGGAACAGGTCGCCTGAATAGAATGGCCTGGCATTGAAGTAATTTGTATTCGCGATCACAAGGCCCCCGCTGATCAGGAATTTCTTCCCAACAGGGTAACTCACAGTGGGGACCACGTACTGGGTAAACCCCGAACCATATCCGGATGAAGTGGAAAAATCCATGCCAAGGGAAACATGAAAATCGGGTTTTTTAGGTCTGTTGACTGCGGATGAAGTTGTCCTTTGACGACCGGCAGTGTCCGAGGCAGGCGCAGCAGCCGGCAGTTGGCCCGTATCCTGGGCTTCACTACTATAAACCAGGGCCAGAAAGAAAAATGCTGCCAGGATCCGTTTCATGAATACATGAACTTTTATTTGAAGGTCATATTGTCTTTGGCCGTAATTTTTTCACAGTAATGACAACGCAATTTCAGATCATCCTTATTCACTACCTCGAAACGGGTAACGATTTCCTCAACGTTGGTGATGCAGTTCGGATTGAAACATTTCACAATCTTTTCAACCCTGTCGGGGATCTGGACCTTGGTCTTTTCGCTTACTGCAAAATTCTTTATCAGAATGAGGGTGGCAGAGGGAGCTACAAGCGCAATCTTGTTGATCTCATCGCTTTTGAAAAATTTATTGCTGACCTTGATGATGCCTTTCTTTCCCATTTTGCTGCTTTCAAGATTTATCCCGATCAGCAGCTGATCGTTGTACTCCATCAGGTTCAGTATCCTCAAAACCTGGTAAACACTTGGCGAAGGGATATGATCGATAACGGTGCCATTCTCAATGGCCGATACTTTTAATTCTTTTCTCTGTTCCGCTTTTTCCATAATTCCTGTTTTTTTATTCTACCACTCCGAGTATAGCTGCAAGCAGCGCCTGCCTTACGAAAACACCATTTAAGGCCTGGGTGAAATAATATGCCTTGGGATTATCATCAACATCATATGTGATCTCATTCACCCTGGGCAGGGGATGCAGTATCTTCAGGTTCGATTTTCCATGTTCCAGCATACTGTTCCGCAGAATATATGAATTTTTGACTTTTTCATATTCCATGGGATCCTGGAACCTTTCTTTCTGAATTCGGGTCATGTATAATATGTCAACCTTCGGGATCACCTCGTGCATATCGGTGTACTGGTGATATGTCAGCTGCTTTTCCTTGATATGGATTTTTACCGAACTGGGCAGTTTCAGTTCTGTTGGAGATACCAGGTGAAAAGTCGTATTGTAATTGCAGAGAGCCATTGTGAGCGAATGCACGGTGCGGCCGTATTTGAGGTCCCCTATAAAAGCAACATTCAGGTTGTCGAGTGTTCCCTGGGTTTTCCGTATTGAATACAGGTCGAGAAGGGTCTGGGTCGGATGCTGATTGGCCCCGTCCCCTGCATTGATCACAGGCACCTTGCTCACTTCACTTGCAAACCTTGCGCTTCCTTCGCGGGGATGCCTCATCACAATGATATCTGCATAATTGCTCACTGTACGTATGGTGTCTCTGAGACTCTCGCCTTTCTGGACGCTGGAACTTCCCGGCTCCGAAAAACCGATGACCCGGGCACCCAGGCGTGTAGCGGCGCTTTCAAAGCTAAGTCTTGTGCGCGTTGAAGGTTCAAAAAACAGCGTGGCAACAACATAATCCTCAAGGATCTTCTGCTTTGGCCTTCTTTCAAAAGCTCCGGCAAGCTCCAGAATACGGACATGCTCATCCCGGTCAAAATCATTGATGGAAACTAAACTCTTATTCTTCATGATCGTGAATTTTTACCTTAACAAATATCGCAAAAAAAATCCCGGATGAACCGGGATTTTTCGAATTACTTAATTTTATTTTTCTTCAGAAAATCATTGAGAATGCCAACCAGGTCGGGCTGGCCGATTTCCTGGAGATCGTAGTAAACCCTGGTGTTGGGCTTCTTGATCTTGATCAGGCGGTTAAGGTCGATGGGTGTGGCTATAACAACCGAATCGCATTTTACTTTGTTAACCGTGGCTTCGAGGTCTTTGATCTGCTGTTCGCCGTATCCCATAGCCGGAAGCAAGGTGCCGATATTGGGATAAATTCTGAAAGTCTCAGCCAACTTGCCAACAACGAAAGGCCTCGGATCGACGAGTTCGGCAGCTCCGTACTTCTGTGCTGCAACAGTGCCGGCTCCGATCTTCATTTCACCATGTGTAAGCGTGGGGCCGTCTTCAATCACAAGCACCCTCTTCCCACGGATGATAGACTCGTCATCAACCCTGATCGGTGATGCTCCGTCAACAACGATGGCTTTTGGATTCAGCTTCGCAATATTGTTGCGGACTGTGGTGATATGCTCGGGATATGCTGAATCAATCTTGTTCAGTACAATGACATCTGCAATGCGGATGTTCACTTCACCAGGATAATAACCTACTTCGGCTCCCGGGCGATGAGGATCGGCAACAGTTACCATCAGGTCGGGTTTGTAAAAGGGGAAGTCATTGTTGCCACCGTCCCAGAGAATGACATCGCATCCATCGGGATCTTTCTCAGCAGCTCTAAGGATCGCCTCGTAATCAACACCGGCATAAATAACATTACCGCGAACTACATGAGGTTCGTACTCCTCCATTTCCTCAATTGTGCATTTATGCTTGGCAAGATCCTTTACAGTTGCAAACCTCTGCACCTTCTGGGCTACGAGGTCGCCGTAAGGCATGGGATGACGTACAGCTACGACCTTAAGCCCTTTGGCCATCAGGATCTCGATGATCCTGCGTGAAGTCTGACTTTTTCCGCAGCCTGTACGGGTAGCGCCAACGGCAATAACAGGCTTGGTGCTCTTGATCATCGTGTCTTTCGGACCGATCAGCAGGAAGTTTGCACCGGCTGCATTTACTATTGAACTGATGTTCATTACCCTGGCATAGGGTACATCGCTGTATGCGAAGTTGCAAATCTCGACATTGTGCTTTTTGATGAGCTCAGGAAGCTCGCTTTCGGCAAAGATGGGGATACCCTTCGGATAAAGTTTTCCAGCCAGTGCAGCAGGATATTTCCTCCCATCAATATCGGGGATCTGGGCTGCAGTGAAGGCTACAACATTGAAATTCGCATTATCGCGATAATAGGTGTTGAAATTGTGAAAATCTCTTCCGGCAGCGCCGATAATAATTACATTTTGCTTCGTCATATAGTGTGGATTATGAATTTCTCACGGATTTTTGCAAAGTTACTGATATTTGGGAAATTAAAAAAAACCAAAAAACATCTACTTTTGCACAAGATATCAAAAACAATGTTCGAAAAACGCCTTCTCACCGCAGCCGGAAAAGCCATCCATATTCTGTACGGCCAGGAATTTGACCTCTCGAAACTCACCATAGAACGGACTAAGAAAGAAATAGAAGGCGATTTTACAATCGTTGTTTTTCCTCTGTTGAAACTTTCCCGCAAAAGTCCCGAACAAACTGCCGCCGAATTGGGTGAGATGCTTGTGAAGGAGCTTCCCGAAGTCGGCAGCTTCAGTGTCATCAAAGGATTCCTGAACCTTATCCTGTCTGATAATTACTGGATTTCATTGCTTCGCGACAATTATGATGATGAACAGTTTGGTGAATCTGCCCGGCCAAGAGATGAAAAAGTTATACTCGAATACAGTTCCCCCAATACCAATAAGCCGCTTCACCTGGGGCATATCAGGAATAACCTGCTCGGATACTCTTTGTCACTGATATTAAAGGCAAATGGGTACCCCGTTGTTAAAGTCAACCTCGTCAACGACCGGGGTATTCATATCTGCAAATCGATGCTCGCTTATATGAAATGGGGGAATAGCGAAACGCCCCATTCGTCAGGGGTTAAAGGCGACAAGTTAATTGGTAAGTACTATGTGCTCTTCGACAAAATGTATAAGGAAGAGATCAGTGTGCTGATGGAAGAAGGCCTGACCGAAGACCAGGCCGCACAGCAGGCTCCCCTGATGCTTGAAGCAAGGGAGATCCTACTGAAATGGGAAGCTGGTGATCACGAAACCGTTCGCCTCTGGAAACTCATGAATTCATGGGCTTACCAGGGCTTTGACGAGACCTATAAAAGACTTGGCGTCGATTTCGACCATATATATTATGAGAGTGAGACCTACCTCCTGGGAAAGGAAATAGTGCTTGACTCACTTGAAGAAGGCATCCTGAACAAACGTGAGGATGGAAGCGTTTGGATTGACCTGACTTCTGAGGGTCTGGATGAGAAACTTCTTTTACGCTCTGACGGTACGTCGGTTTACATGACCCAGGACTTAGGAACGGCCCAGCTCAGGTATGACGAATACAAGCCGTCCCAGATGATCTATGTTGTAGGCAACGAACAGAATTATCATTTCGATGTTTTGAAAAGGGTTCTGTTGAAAATGCATAAACCATATGCATCAAGGATCTTTCATCTTTCATATGGCATGGTAGAACTTCCCGAAGGCAAAATGAAGTCACGCGAGGGAACTGTCGTGGATGCCGACGACCTGATGGAGGAGATGTTCACTACTGCCGGTGAAATGACACGTGAACTGGGAAAAGCGAATGACATCCCCGCTGCTGAGGCTGACCGGCTGTTTGAAATGATCGGACTGGGTGCCCTTAAATATTTTATCCTCAAAGTTGACCCTAAAAAGAACATGATGTTCGATCCCAGGGAATCCATCGACTTCAATGGCAATACAGGTCCGTTCATTCAATATACCTGTGCCCGCATCGGTTCCCTGATTTCAAAAGCAGGTGATATACGCATCTCATCTGAACAAGACAATGTTTTTCCCGAAACAATACTTCTACCGCAGGAAAAAGAAACTATCAAGATACTGATGAAGTACCCTCAGATTGTCATACAGGCCGCTGATGATATGAACCCTGCAGTGGTTGCGAATTACGTTTACGATCTCGCCAAGACCTATAACCAGTTCTACCAGGAGATCCCTGTGCTCAAAGAAGAAAATGAGGCTTTGAAAAGCCTGAGGCTGATGCTCTCTGTGTTGACGATTTCGGTAATCAGGAAATCTCTCAGATTGCTGGGTATTGATAGCCCCGAACGGATGTGATCATTCCGATTCATAAAAAAAGAGGCTGCCCGTTCGGAACAGCCTCTTTTTTTTATTCCCGGATTAACCGGTGGTTATAATCTTACTGAACAGTGATCTTCCTGTCGGTAGTACCGTTTGCAGTGGTTACTTTCAGGAAATAGATTCCTGAACGCAGCGATGAAGTGTTCAGGGTGACAGTTTTGCTGTCGGTCTGCTGATTGAGAACCAGCTGCCCTGTGGTATTGTAGAGCTGAATTTTCTGGATTGATGAACCTCCTTCGATGGTGAGAACATCTTTAACAGGATTCGGGTATACCGAAATACTGGTGGCAGAAAGTTCGTCAACACCAACACCGCCTACATAAATATAAGCTGTTTTGGTTTTGGCATTTGTTCCATTCGGATTAGTGACCGTGAGGGTAACATCATATGTTCCGTGCGTGTTATAATGAACTGTGGGATTCTGAGCAGTGGATGATGCAGGTGTTCCTCCAGGGAATACCCAAGCCCATGAGGTCACACCGCCTGATGAAGCATCGGTGAATGCAACAGCGCCGCCAAGTATTACCGAAGTGGGGTTGGCAGTGAAGTTAGCAACGGGGAGGGCAGGTGAAAGGGGAGGTCCGTCATAAATGTACATTCCGTCGGTAGCAGCAGTTACAAGTGAGCCTGACCAGCCGGTCGAATCATTGATCCATGCAGTGGCTGCGAAGTCAAAACCAGCACTGATAACAGTCCAGGTGTTTCCTCCATCGTAACTTGCAGAAATTCCGTTGTCACCAACAGTGACAGATGAACCGATGTAAGTCCCGGTACTTCCAGGGATATGTGAAAAATAACGGCCGTAGCAGTCACCGGTAACCATAACGGAAGACCATGTTGCACCACCGTCGGTGGTCACATTGATCTCGGGAATGCGGCCGAGGTCCAGGTAAGACCTGAAGGCGATACCATGAGTTGCACTTACAAACTCGGGAGCAACTGTTTCAGCTGCACCAAAAGTTGTTAAGGAGGCTGTCCAGTTCAAACCTTTGTTTGAGCTGTGGAAAATATTGCCTTTGTTGGTTCCGAACCATACATTGTCTCCAAAAGCGGCGATGTCGGCAGTAATACCATACTCACCTGAAACAGGAGCGGGAATGTTAGCCTGGGGAACACGGGTCCAGGTTTCGCCACCATCGGTGGTGGTGTAGATTTCAAAATAACCTCCAATAGGGTCGCCGATAGCAACTCCATCATGAGTGTTGAAAAAATGAAAACAGTCAGCAAAAGAAGTTGAACCGAAAGCAGTTCCTTTCTTTGCCCAGGTTGTTCCACCGTTAACGGTTTTATAACAGCCCTGGCTTGCACCTGTATTGAAAAGTGCCCAGGCAGTGTCGGCCGAAAAAGCAAACACCTGTGAAAGTCCGGTCCCTGCATTGAATGTGCCTGCAGTCCAACTGGTTCCTGAATTGGTTGATTTTGTGTATGCATCAACAATGGCGCCTGTTCCGTCAACAGCCATACAATATAAGGCTGTGGGATCATTCATCCCGATTGAAACCTGGCCAACGCCTCTGCCAGTGGCAAGGCCTGAACCAACTTTTATCCATCCGGTCTGCCCGATTGACCACAGACTAACGACCAGAAACATTGAAACAAAGAGTAATTTTTTCATCATACGTGTTTTTAATTTGTTAATAATGATTGCTTGCTACAAATATACAACAGATTTTAAACATTCAAAATGATTAATTCATATGACTAAAAAAAACATGCAAGGTTGCCCTTCTGCCATTTCATCAGGAATGTTTACCTTTGCACCCCAAATAATTTACCGATGTTTGAAGGACTAAGTGACAAACTCGACAGGGCATTTAAAGTATTAAAAGGCCACGGGCATATTACCGAGATCAACGTTGCAGAAACGCTGAAGGAGGTCAGGAAGGCTCTGCTGGATGCCGATGTAAGCTTTAAGATCGCCAAACAGTTTACCGACCAGGTCAAAGATAAGGCCATGGGTGAAAATGTTCTCACTGCAGTATCCCCCGGGCAGCTGATGGTGAAGATAGTCCATGATGAACTGGTTGAACTGATGGGCACACAAAAAACCGATATCAACCTGAAGGCCGATCCTGCTGTTATACTTATTGCCGGCTTGCAAGGCTCGGGTAAAACCACCTTTGCAGCCAAACTTGCCAATTACCTGAAAACGAAAAAAGGCAGGAATCCCATGCTTATTGCAGGTGACGTTTACCGTCCGGCCGCTATCGATCAGCTGAAAGTCCTCGGTGCCCAGGTTGATGTAAAAGTGTTCTCCGAAGAGGACAGCAAGGATCCGGTGAAAATTGTCAAACACGGGCTGGCACATGCAAAGGACTACGGGCATAATGTAGTCATTATAGATACTGCAGGCCGTCTTGCTGTCGACGAGCAGATGATGGATGAGATCTATAACATCAAACAGGCCGTTAATCCGCATGAGATCCTCTTCGTTGTTGACTCCATGACAGGCCAGGATGCTGTAAATACAGCAAAAGCCTTCAACGACAGGCTCGATTTCGATGGTGTTGTGCTCACCAAACTCGATGGAGATACCAGGGGAGGAGCGGCATTAAGCATCAAATCGGTGGTAAACAAGCCCATCAAGTTCGTCGGGATTGGTGAAAAAATGGATGCACTGGATGTTTTCTACCCCGAACGTATGGCCGACCGTATCCTCGGAATGGGCGACATTGTTTCACTTGTCGAGAAAGCCCAGGAACAGTTCGATGAGGAGGAAGCTAAAAAACTTCAAAAGAAAATAGCCAGGAACCAGTTCAACTTCGACGATTTTCTTGCCCAGATCAAACAGATCAAAAAAATGGGAAATGTGAAGGATCTGCTCGGGATGCTACCCGGCATGGGGAAAGCCCTTCGTGATATAGATATTGACGATAACGCTTTTAAGGGTATTGAAGCAATAATTTATTCGATGACCCCCGCTGAACGTGCCGACCCCTCAATCCTGACCGGTGCCAGGCGTAAACGTATAGCTGCAGGTTCAGGCACCACCATCCAGGATGTCAATAAACTGATCAAACAGTTTGACGATACCCGGAAGATGATGAAGATGGTCACAACCAACAAAGGCCGTAACATGGCTAACGTGATGCGCAATATGAGGCATAATTAAATTATAAGGTATGATTTTACTTGACGGAAGAACACTGTCGGATCAGATCAAATCGGAGATCGCGAAAGAAGTAAAGACTGATTATCTCGATAAGGGGAAGGACGTGCCCCACCTCGCTGCTGTGCTGGTCGGGGAGGACCCTGCCAGCCAGACTTATGTTGCCAATAAGGAGAAATCATGCAAGGAGGTTGGGTTTACATCTTCTGTCTACAGATATCCTGAAAACCTTAAAGAAAAAGACCTTCTCGACATAGTCGAATTCCTCAACAACGATCCTGATGTCGATGGTTTCATCGTTCAACTTCCACTTCCAAAGCATATCAATGAGCATAAGATCATTGAGCGTATCAACCCGTTAAAGGATGTTGACGGATTTCATCCTGTAAACGTGGGGAGGATGATGCTTAATCTTCCCGCCTTCCTTCCCGCAACTCCTTTCGGCATCATGATCATGCTGGAACGGTATAAAATAGAGACTGAAGGGAAACATGTGGTTGTACTGGGCCGCAGTAACATCGTTGGAACGCCCATCAGCCTTATGCTTTCAAGAAAGGCAAAATCGGCAAATGCCACAGTTACTTTATGCCATAGCTATACAAAGAATATAAAACAATATACCCTCTCTGCAGATATCCTCATTGTTGCAATGGGCAGACTTGGCTTTGTCACTGCTGATATGGTTAAAGAAGGCGCTGTTGTTGTTGATGTGGGCATGCACAGGGTCCCTGCTACAGATACGAAGTCAGGTTTCCGGCTCAAAGGCGATGTGGCATTTGATGAAGTTTCAAAAAAATGTTCTGCCATCACTCCGGTCCCCGGTGGTGTCGGTCTCATGACCATCGTATCACTTCTGCTGAATACCCTGAAAGCCTCAAAAAAAGAAATCAAATAATTCCTTTTTGAATAAGTTCAGAGATAGTTTACTTGCCGCAGGAAAAGTACTTCCCGTGATGGAGGAGTTTTATACCCTCCAGGGAGAAGGTTTCAATACCGGGCAGGCTGCATATTTTATCCGTATCGGAGGATGTGATGTGGGTTGCAGCTGGTGTGACGTGAAGGAAAGCTGGAATGCACAGCTTTATCCACCTGTTGAGACCGACGGAGTCATAGAAAGGGCTTTGCAGTATCCTGCCAAAGCCGTTGTTATCACAGGGGGAGAACCTTTTAATTATAACCTCGGCTACCTTTCTGACAGGCTCAGGGCCTCGGGAGTAAAGATTTTTATTGAAACCAGCGGATCCCGGCCACTGAGCGGATCCCCCGACTGGCTGTGCCTCTCACCGAAGAAAGGCAGTCCGCCCCTCGATGAAATCCTGCTCAAATCGGATGAACTGAAGGTGATCATACAGGATGAAACAGACCTTAGCTGGGCCGAAGAGAATGCTGTAAAAGTGAATCCTGGCTGTGCGCTTTTCCTTCAGCCCGAATGGAGCCACAGGAATGCAATAATGCCAGTGATCATCAGTTATATCAAGGAACATCCGCAGTGGAGAATATCCCTGCAGAGCCATAAATATATGAGAATTCCGTGACGATGC
>SESA01000794.1_pt1 | contig 18593 bp, 12 predicted proteins | sample 3171451 | NCBI WGS metagenome assembly SESA01 (sample SAMN06051862, study PRJNA518727) | freshwater metagenome | biome: subpolar coniferous forest; feature: holomictic lake; material: water; isolation source: holomictic Lake 227, 8 m depth | place: Canada: near Kenora, Ontario | collected...
AAGCAGGCCGTCATTGGTATTATTGGTCTCGGCTATGTTGGTCTTCCTCTCATGCTTCGTTACACCGAAGTTGGTTATAAGGTTATTGGGTTCGATATTGACCAGAACAAAGTTGATTCGTTGCTTAAGGGCCAGAGTTACATAGAACATATCCCCCATCAAGCGATATTAAGTGCTGTCGTTAAAGGTTTTGAGGCGACAACAGATTTCTCTCGCGCTACAGAAGTTGATGCCTTAATTATTTGTGTACCGACGCCACTTAACAAATATCGTGAACCAGATCTTAGCTTTATTTTAAATACAACTGATGCACTGGTTCCTTATCTTCGTCCGGGTCAGATTTTTTCTCTGGAAAGTACAACTTATCCCGGCACAACGAAGGAAGAACTACTTCCTCGCATAGAATCCGGCGGCCTAAAGGTCGGTAATGATATTTATCTTGTCTACTCTCCAGAACGCGAAGATCCGGGTAATCCAAACTTTAGCACACGCACCATTCCCAAGGTTTGCGGAGGTCACACGCCGGCATGTCTTGAGGCGGGGCTTTTATTGTATGGGCATGTAATCGACAAAGTTGTGCCGGTAAGCTCTACGCAGACAGCTGAATTGACCAAGTTGCTCGAGAACATCCACAGAGCGGTAAACATTGGGTTAGTCAACGAAATGAAAATTGTTGCAGACAAGATGGGCATCGATATCCACGAAGTGATCCGCGCTGCTGCAACGAAACCATTTGGATTTGTACCTTATTACCCAGGCCCGGGTTTAGGTGGGCATTGCATTCCAATTGACCCTTTCTACCTCACCTGGAAAGCGAGGGAGTATGGCGTTCACACGCGTTTTATTGAATTAGCCGGCGAAGTCAATTCCTCCATGCCTGATTATGTGGTTGCCAAGGTAGCTTCGGCATTGAACTTGGCAAAAAAAGCGATCAATGGCAGCAAAATTTTGGTGCTCGGCATCGCTTATAAAAAAAACGTGGACGACATGCGCGAATCTCCATCTGTCATACTCATGGACAAACTGCGTGATTTGGGTGCAGAGATTGCCTATAGCGACCCCCATATTCCAGTCTTTCCGGTCATACGCAAATATAGTTTTAAACTCACTAGTGTTCAGCTAACGCCGGAAAACTTGTCCGCATTCGATTGTGTGTTGCTGGCCACCGATCACGATAAGTTCGATTATGGCTTAATTAAAGAAAACGCAAAGCTCATCGTTGACTCTCGCGGTCGCTACTTGGCATTCGCTAATAATATTGTAAAGGCCTGACTATGAGACAATTTCAAGGACTCATTGCTGATTGAAAAAGTCACTTTGCCTTAGCCCATCGTTAACATTTCATACACGTGACTAATCAAGAGCTGTAATGACTAAGAAGCATACCTACGACCAGATTTTGAAGTCTTCAGCGTTGATCGGCGGTTCTTCGTTGCTTAATATTGCCATTGGTATCGTTCGGACCAAAACTATGGCGATGTTGCTGGGGCCGTCCGGTATCGGATTGATGGGTCTGTATGGATCCATTATCGACCTTACAATTAATATTGCCGGAATGGGTATTAACAGCAGTGGTGTGCGGCAGATCGCCGAGGCTGTCGGTTCGGGCGACACCGAGAGAGTCGCTCGAACTGCCGCAGTGCTGCGGCGAATATCGTTTTTCCTCGGAGTGCTTGGCGCTGTTTTACTGTCTGTATTTTCCGGGCCTGTGTCGCTCTTGACTTTTGGCAGCGACCAACATGCTGCTGCTGTAGCGCTGTTGTCAATTAGTGTGTTTTTCAATCTGGTATCCGCAGGTCAAGGGGCATTAATCCAAGGAATGCGGCGCATCTCTGATATGGCCAAGATGGGGATATTGGGTACCCTATTCGGCGCACTCATCAGCATCTTGGTGATATATTTCCTGCGCGAGGAGGGTATAGTAATATCGCTCATACTGGTTGCCGGTATGAGTATCCTCACGTCATGGTGGTACAGCCGTAAAATACAGTTACAAAGACCTTCAATACCGGCTTCCCAAGTAGGCCAGGAAGCAGCCTCCCTGTTGAAGCTCGGTTTTGCATTCATGGCCAGTGGCCTGTTGATGTCAGGAGCTGCGTATGTGGTACGCCTCATAGTCGTTCGTAAAGTCGGTTTCGACGCGGCTGGCTTGTACCAAGCTGCATGGGCACTGGGTGGATTATATTTAGGGTTCATTTTGCAGGCTATGGGAGCGGATTTCTATCCCCGTTTAACCGCTATCGCCGCAGACAATACCGAGTGCAATCTTTTAGTGAATGAACAGGCCCATGTCAGTATGTTGTTGGCAGGGCCTGGTGTAATAGCCACCTTAACATTTTCGCCACTGGTCATTGCGCTCTTCTACACCCATCAATTCGAAGGCGCTGTGGAAATCATGCGCTGGCTATGTCTGGGAATGTTTCTTCGCGTTATTTCCTGGCCGATCGGTTTCATTATTGTCGCCAAGGGTGTACAAAACCTCCTGATATTTTCCGAGTTGGCTTGGACTGTTGTCTATCTTGGCCTCGCGTGGATATGTGTGGATTATTTTAATTTGAAGGGAGCCGGTATCGCGTTCTTTGGATCGTATGTTTTTCATGTATTGATGATCTACGTAATCGTTCGGCGGCTTAGCGGTTTTCGCTGGTCAACCACAAACATACAAACAAGTTCCCTCTTCCTTGTTTTGATTGCCGTTGTTTTTTGCAGTTATTATGTATTAACACCCTTGTTGGCGATGGGGGTCGGTACGCTGGCTGTTTTACTGAGTGGTGTTTACTCGATTCAAGTTCTCATAAACCTTATTTCCCCGGATCAGATTCCACTTCAGATGTTAAAGTTATTACAGTGGTTCCGTTTTTCCTCACCCACCTCCAATGAATACAGTGAATTAGATTCTATGGTCGAATTAAGGACAGGGGAAAGAACTGTAGAAAATAAGTCATTAGTCAGTATGAAACGGTTAATATTTTCATTCATGATCTGCACGGTATTTTCTATGTGGGTTTACTGGTATGGAGGGGTCTACGGCTGGTCGGTTAGTTTGGAATCTTTTGATCTGTATCTCAAGACGCTACTGCCAATTTTTCAGATAAGATAAAAGTAGAGGATACACTTTATCAACGATCATCACATCACTCAGTTCACAGCCATCAACCTGATTTTGCACAGCGTAAAAGAAAATCTGAAAAAGTGGCTCAAACACATGACCATTTTGGGTTCAGTTTAATTGGTTATTTACACCATGCCATAAGCTGCCCTTGAGAGTCGAAAATCTTTATATGTCGTTTACATCATTAAAAACTTGTGTGGGCCTTGGGAATGCCAAGGCCGCCTACTTTTCGAGTTAGTTTATATAGGTATTTATACGAATTGTCAAGACGAATTAACTGTGAAACAATGATTATATGTTTAAACAGAACATTTCTAATGTTTATTTTGGCGGATTTTGGGAAGAAGCTTGGTTTTTTCAAGCCCCCATTTTTCCTGGCTTGTAGAGAAAAACTATAAATAATACATGAGGCTATCATTATGAATACTATACAAAAACTAGAATGGATATCCCGATTGTGGTTTTTACTACTGATAGGCCTATTAGGTGGGCTTGGACTTACTGCCCAAGCAGCCAATCCAGAGCCTACCGGTTGGTACGCAGGCGATATGCATGTCCATCGAAGTTGTGGAAGTTCTCCCGAAGCGATATCGAGCCTATATAGCAAAATGACTACCAACAACCTGGCTACTATCTCGCTGCTTGCGGATATGGGCAATGGCGAGGTTCAGAACCCTGTCACCGACCTGCCGTTAGTAACAGGCAAAGATGCATCTGATTCTACCCCTGGCCGGATCGTGCATTGGGATGCGGAGTGGCATTGGGATGCTACTTATGTGCAGTATCCCCACCAGGCTCTAGGCGGACATTTGGTGGCACTCGGGCTTGGCGAGGCTCATCAGCTCTGGGAGGAGTATACCTATCCAATTTTAAAGTGGGCGGATCAACAGAACGGTATTGCCGGATTTGTCCACATGCAATACCTGGATAACGGCATTCCACAGAGTTTAAACTGCTGCATACCGATTGAATATCCAGTCGAAGTGGCGTTGGGGACGGCTGACTTTATAGCGGAGGATGTAAAGGGTGGTGATTCCGCTATTCAAGCCTATTACCGTTTGCTTAACAATGGCTTTCGGCCGGGATTTGCAGCTGGAACGGATTATCCCTGTGGTGTTTCACAGTTAGGCTCCTTATTGACCTATGTTCAGGTTGCCGGGGGGCAGATGACTTATCGTAACTGGATCGAGGGCATTAAGGCGGGTCGGACAGTAGTGTCCCGCAACGGACACAATGAGTTTCTGAATTTGACGGTAAACAACACTGCAACGCCCGGAGATCAAATCCCGTTGACCGTTAGCGGGAGTGTTCCTGTAACGATTACCTGGACGGCGAATCAGAATTTGACGGGAACGATTGAGCTGGTAAAGAACGGTGTGGTTGTGGCCAGCAAACAAGCATCGGTTACGTCGAGTACTTCTGCGAATTTGTCGACGACGGTTGATTTTACGAAGAGTGGCTGGCTTGCTGCACGTAGAGTAGGCAGCAACGGGCATCAGTCACACACGGGTGCCGTGTTTGTGACGGTAAACAATCAGCCTGTTCGTGTGAGCGTTGCGGATGCGCAGTTTTATGTCCAATGGATTGATAACTTATTAACGAAGACATCGCCGGGAGGCGTATGGAACTCCTATTTTGTTAGTAGTCTGTCTGCCGCACATGCGAGGTACAATGCTGCGAAGGGAATCTATCAGCAAATTGCCTTGGAAGCTGGTGCAACGCCGCAGCCGCTGGCTATTACGACGACCTCTTTGCCCGATGGAGTAGCAGGTTTGGCCTACTCAGCAAAGCTGACTGCAAGTGGCGGGATTACCCCATATTCTTGGTCGATCTCCAGTGGATTACCCGCAGGTCTAACGCACAACAGCGGGGACATCACTGGGACTCCAACTACTCTTGGTTCTTACAGCTTCACCGTCAATGTGAGCGATGCCGCCAACCCCAGGCAAACTGCGACCAAGCTGCTCGGCATCGCTATCGCAGCCACACCGCCTGCGTCGACCACCATCTGGCCGGTCGCGACAACCCCCATTGTAACGGCCGATCCTGACACCTCGACGGTTGAGTTGGGGGTGAAATTCCGCTCCAGTGTTAGTGGTTTTATTTCCGGTATTCGTTTTTACAAAGGTGCCACCAATACCGGTACCCACATAGGGAGCCTGTGGGACATTAATGGAAACCTGAAAGCTCAGGCAACCTTTACTACTGAAACTGCTTCGGGCTGGCAACAGGTTAATTTTACTACTCCGATGGCAATCATGGCCAACACCACCTATGTAGCATCTTACCATGCACCCAATGGGCGCTATTCAGTTAATGAAAGGTATTTTGCCAGCACAGGTGTTACAAATGGGACGCTATATGCTTTTCGCGACGGCGAAAGTGGCGGCAATGGCGTTTACCGCTATGGTTCCGTGGGCTTCCCCTCAAACACTTACCTGGCCAGCAATTACTGGGTGGATGTAGTGTTCTCCGGCACGGGTTCTGATAACATGCCGCCGACGGTGACTATGACCGCCCCGGCGAATGGCGCGACGTTGTCAGGCTCAGCAGTAAAAGTTTCGGCCAATGCCAGCTACAATGTGGGGGTTGCCAAAGTCGAGTTCTACCTGAACACCACGATATTACTGGCGACTGTTACATCCAGTTCTTATAGTTTCAACTGGAATACCGCCACTGTTGCCAACGGAACTTACACCCTGACAGCGAGAGCCTATGACAATGCCGGTAATAGTGGAACAAGTAATTCAGTTATCGTCACGGTTACAAACAGTGTAGCAAGCATTGCATTGGCACAAAAGGCTTCCAATAGTACCTCAAACGCTCAGAACCTTGCCACAACGCTACCTCTGCCTGTTACAGCCGGCAATCTTATTGTTGTTTCTGTTTCCGGATGGCCAAACCTGCCGGCATCAACCGCCGTCACCGATAGTCTGGGAAATACTTACAGCATTGCCGGTACGGCCCTGCTTTCTCAAGGTGCTTACAGCGCTATCTACTACGCTAAAAACGTAAAAGCGGGTTCTAACTCGGTTACCTTTAGAACGCTCAAATCCGGAGGCCAGATATCAATGGTTGTCAGTGAATTTTCCGGAGTTAACACAACTTCTCCGTTAGATAAGACAGCTGGAGCCGTGGGGTCTGGAAATACACCCGCTTCCGGAACCATGATTCCGAGTTTGACAAACGAGCTCGTCATTGGCTCCGGAACCCATAATGGCAACACAACAACCAGTGCAGGTGCAGGCTTCACAATGATTGCGGTTCCAACTGAAGACTCGAATACCCATCAACCACTGGCCATGGAATATCGGGTCTTGTCCGGAACCCAGCAGACCAACGCAACTTTCAGTCTAAGCACAGGTTATACCTGGACTCAGAATGGTGCGCTTTTCAAGTCCAAATGAAAAAGTATAACACTTGGCGAGGCCTATCAGATATCGGAGGCGTATGTACACGCCTCCTATTTTAAATCGGGCGGATCAGCAGAACAGTATCGCCGGATTTGTCCATATTCAATGTCTGGATGACGGCATTCCTCAGAGACTGAACTGCTGTATATCGATCGAATTTCCAGTCGAAGTGGTGTTTGGGGGCGACTGATTTTATATTAGGCTCGTTATTGCCCCATGTTCAGGTGGTCGGGGCAGATGACTTTTCGTAACTGGGTCGAGGGCATTAAGACTGGCTGGTCAGTGGTGTTACGCAACGGACAAAATGAGTTTCTGATTGTATTTGCCTGATACTCATCTATTATTATTATCGTAGTGATATCAATGTTGGTTAACGTAGTGTCAGTCAAGCCGTATCTAAACCCCCCTATACTTTAAAAACAAGTTTGATTACCTTTTAATTATCACAAATGAATGGCGACATTGAATAACAAAATTACCGATAATCAATGTGTTAACTATCAAGTTGTTTCCCCTATAGGTCTAAAATGCATGTAACGACAACTAATCATGTCTTATTTGGTATTCAAAGCATAACGTCACGATTTTTAGATTTTGATTATATTTTTCATAGGATTTCTGCGCCACCGACCGGGCGATGGACCGGAATTAACATCTGGATGGAAATTTATCCAAATTACGAGCCTTGGGGTGTGCTCATCGAACGCAACGGGCAAGTGGTTGCTGCTGTTATTTTAACAAGATATCGGCGCTTCGGGATATGGCATATAGGGAAACCAGGCGGTAAATTTGATCCAGTATACTTCGGTGCCTTAGACGATGATGCTAGCATAGAACTCGCAAAGGCTATAGGTGATGCCGTTAATGATTTTGGCGGGCCTTGGGTACTTGAAGTGTCAGACCTTCCGTACTCAGATCCGGTAGTCACTCAGCTACTGTTTTTTTGGCCTTGCAGCCAAAGTAATCTTACGACACCGATGCCCTGTTTGTTATTCAAACCCGTCGCTCCCCTAAACAATTATCTGTCGAAAAACACACGCGCGGCAGTCGCGAAGGCTCGTAATAGAATCAAACGCGAAGGCATTCAGATGAATGAAGAATGGATACGCGATCCGGAACGGATTATCCGGTTATTGCCTCAAATACAGAACATTTACCGTTGCCGCGACCATCAGTTATACAAAAACTCTCTTATTGATGATGCCAAAGCCAAACGCTTTTTTGAGGTATTCGTTGCAGAGCATGCACGTCTGGATTTAATTGAACTGTTAGCTTTTTATCTTGAGGGGGAACTTGCTGCGTTCGCAGTTTGCCTTGTAGACAATAGAGAGCTCATGGTGCTTGTCAATCGAGCCTCCCCAAAATGGCTTCATTATAGTCCAGGAACGATTGTCAATGCTGAAGTTGTCCGCCATGCTTATGAATGTCCCCATTACTCTGGAATAAACTGGGGTGGTGGGCCACAACGCTATAAACTAAGCGGAGAAGTGACTCTTGTTCCCCGACGTACGCTATACGCTTGGTCGTCTACCAAGCTTCGTTTGCTATTATTAATATCCAGATATTTGAGGGCTTTCACGCAACGCGGTATTTCATTCATTAAGCATTTTAAATTAAAAATAAAGGGTGAATCCTTACCAAATTCTATTGTTAAATAAATCAATATTGGGCTAAAGATCCCTTATTTCTAAGGTTGGTTAGATTCTTACAGACACAACTCAGAATCCCTTGAAGATCGTCAAGAATACATAAAATTTTTCATTCCATTTCTACAACTTTTGAGCATAACTCTATGGATACAACACAAAAAACCTTTCTCATTATTGGTGGTGGTTTGGTTGGCTTGGCAACCGCTTATAAACTACTGGAGCGATTCCCCTTGGCACGCATCACCTTGCTCGAAAAAGAGGCTACCGTCGGTGAGCATCAGAGTACGCACAACAGCGGCGTTTTGCACGCGGGTTTATATTATGCACCCGGGTCAGTCAAAGCAAAATTAGCCGTAACCGGCATTCAGCAAATGACAAAATTTTGCCATGAGGAAGGTATCGCCCATGAAATATGCGGTAAACTCGTTGTGGCCGTAACACCCGAAGAACTGCCACGACTGGATGAATTACTCCGGCGCGGCATTGCCAACGGACTGCAAGGGTTACGGAAAATTGATGCAACCGAAATGTGAAAAATCGAGCCACATGTCAACGGTATCGCCGCCGTGCATGTGCCGGAAGAAGGCATTGTCGATTACCGGCAGTTCTGTGATCGATTGGCCTTGCGTATTCAAGAACGCGGCGGGCGCATTGTCACGGGTGCCAAAGTCACACGTCTCGAACGTAAAGCTGACGCTTGGGTGGCCACCACGGCGATAGGGGAATTCGATGCCGACTTCCTGATTAATTGTGCCGGATTGCACTGCGATCGTGTGGCAAAATTGGCAGGCGAGCAGCAAGATATACCAATTATTCCGTTTCGCGGCGAGTATTATCATCTCAAACCGGCAGCGCGGGATCTGGTTAACAATTTGATTTACCCGGTGCCTAATCCACAATTTCCGTTCCTCGGTGTCCATTTCACACGAATGATTCAAGGGGGTGTGGAGGCAGGTCCAAACGCGGTCTTGGCTTTTGCACGCGAAGGCTACCGTCTAACCAATTTTGACACACGCGATATGCTGGATATATTATTTTTTCCCGGGTTGTGGCGATTTCTCCAAAAATATCCTGCCATGGCAGGTACAGAATTACTCCAGTCGTTCAGCAAAGTGCATTTTTGCCGTGCATTACAACGGTTAGTGCCCGACATCCGCACAACTGACCTTACGACCGGCGACGCCGGTGTTCGTGCTCAAGCCATGAAGCCTACCGGGAATTTAGTGGATGACTTTCATTTAGTTATCCGCCAGGATGCCCTGCATGTCCTTAACGCGCCGAGTCCCGCCGCTACAGCATCACTGGCAATTGGCGAGTATATCGTTAATCAATTACCCCTTTGAGGCAGGCTGATGACATAATTAACGCTTTTAATAACAAATAATTTATCAGGAAATGGGTGACTTTTCTCTCTGCTGAAAAAAATTTCCGGAATTTTCGGTTTTTTTAAATCGGTTAAGTACTAAATATCAAGCTCAAGGTCAGAGGTAGCAGTACTACAGCAGGTGTAGACAAATCCGGCATTTCTGGTTTTGGCATCAATTTCACAAAAAGACTTAATGTTAACAGTGCCTTTACACTTAACCTCACATTCACCACAGACACCGCTGCGACAACTGTAATCAATTTCAATACCGTGTGCTTCGGCCAGTTCCAACAGTGTAATATGTTCATCGGTATCGACGGTTTTGCCGGATTGGGTAAAAGTGACTTTGTGTAAGGTGCCTTTCAGTGGTAATGATTTGGCGACATCTCCCGAGGCTTGTGCCGAACGCCCCGAACCGAAACTTTCAGTATGAAAGTGCGACATGTCATAGCACTGGTCATGTAATATTTTTTTTATATTATGTGCAAAAGGTTCCGGTCCGCACAAAAATATATCGCGTTCTTGTATATCCGGCACAAACAAATTCAGTAAATGATGATTAACCCGTCCGGTAAATCCTGTCCAGAATTCCGTACCACGCCATCCGGATGTCACTGTTATTGCGACATTAAAATTCGCGTTGCGAGCGGACAGCATTTCAAGTTCCTTGCGAAATATAATGTCTGGCGGTGATTTAAATGAAGCCAGTAATTTAACACTTACGCATGAACCCGTGTCTGCAATCCAGCGACTCATGGAAATAATGGGGGTAATGCCACTGCCTGCGGCAATAAACAGCATTTTTTTAACGGGATAATTGAAACAGGTAAATCTTCCTGCGGGCCCTTTAATAGTTAAGATATCACCCAATTTGACGTGATCACAAAGCCAGTTTGAGACCAGTCCCCCCGGCATTCTTTTGATAGTCACTTCCAGTAAATAGGGCCTTGAAGGACTGGAGGACATGCTATAGGAACGCTTAATTTCCTGACCGTTAATAGTCAAGATAAAGGTAACAAATTGTCCAGGTTTATAAGAAAACAGCAGTGGTTCTTCACCCATCAAGCGGAACGTCTTGCAATCACGGGTTTCTTCAATAATACCGGTGACTTTTAACCGGGTAATGCCTTCGTCCCATGTTTTTATGTGACTTGGATTCTCGATCAGATTAGTCAATAATGAACTGGATGGTGGCGGTGTTTTATAGAAAAAATCGGGGATGTCATACAGTTCATCCGCTTCAAATGCGTCGTCATCGTTAGCACCGGTTGCATTAGCCATAGAAAATTCCAGTCGATAGCCAGGAATATCTATTTGCATGCCATCATGGATCGGAATGGGTGTTTTGAGTTTCAGCTTTTTGTTTTTAATCAGGATGCCATTGTTATCATCCAGGCTTTCAATGTAGAACTTTTCGTTCTTGTTGAGGATAGCGGCATGAAACAGCGCCAATTTTGGCGATTCCAGTTGCAAATCGGCATCCGGGTGGCGGCCGATAACCGTTTTCTGTTCCAGAGACGGCAACGGGATTTCATAAACGACTACGCCCAATTTGTAGATACGCAGTTTATCGTCATTATTGTGCGCGGTGATCTTTCCCTGAAATAATAGCTTTAACCAAAGTGCGCCGGCATCACCGATTTTTTCGTGATGTTGCTTGGTGACGTTAGATCGGGTGTGTAGTAATGGAGGCTCAAGTTTTTGATTGGCGAAAAAGGTTTTTTTCCAGAAAGTATTATCATCCAGTTGAAAGGTGTCTTTTTTTATCATGATCGCTCCTTAACGTGTGTACCTGTTTAAATAAGATTAAGTCAGTGTGCTTATCGATTTAATACAGCATCTCGCGTACTTTCAAGGATTTCCATTACGCTCTGTTGTTCATGGGCGGAAATATTTAGCTCGGTTAATGTTTCCTTAAAAATCTCAAGTATTCGGTTAAAATGTTCGTCAGATAATCCCGACTTTTCAATTAAGGGTTTATGTGTGGCACGAAGATCAGCATCCGAATAGTGATAGGGGCCACCAAAAGCCATTGCCAGAAATGATTTCTGTTTAAGGCGTTGACTCGCCATATCAATATCCTTAAAAAAAGGACTCACCAAATCATCATTCAGTACTTTTTGATAAAACAGATCCACACAGACTTCCATGGCTTTATCCCCGCCCAAGCGATCATAAAGTGGAATAGCCATCAACTGAAAATAGTCGCCGCCTTTTGCGGCAATATTGTCAGTGCCCCAATCAATTTTTTTATCCAGCTTTTGCATCAACGGAATATGCTTGGAACATTGAATATAAGCTTCTTCAACTTCTATCATCATCCAGCGTTCAGGGCATTTTTTCCCTTCCTGATGGATTTCTTCAATAACATCTTGAGGCAGTTTGTCAGCTAATTGCAGCAACTCATCATTGGTAACAATTCTGGCTTTACCATTAACATGAAGTCCTACGGTATCCTTGATAAAATCTATCATTAGCAGGGCGATATGCGGGTTTTCAGTGATATTGCCGCTATTTGCAAAAACACCGTTGCCCCTGAATTCAGGATACATCAGGTATTTATTACTGAGCACCCGGATAAAACCGGGTTTACCGAATTTTGAAGTACAATCACACTCACCGTTACGATCAGCTGACGCAACAAACAGAAATTCCTGTCGGGCTATAAACTCCTGCATCTTGGGCGCAAGGTAATCAAGAACTTGCCGATCATAAAAATTCAAGGCTCTGTCGCGTGTGTCCCACTTTTCTTGAAGTAGGTGCTCGCTATCGCAACCCGGTGTAATAGTCGGTTTTTTGGAGGTTGTATGTTCGGGATTTATTTCATCAGAAGCAGAGCCGGTTTTAATGTTTTGTACCAAGGTAATGGTTGATTTATTTTGTTCGGTATCTGCATCAGCTTTAAGTTTATCTTTCAATAAGCTGAATTTTAACGCAAAGTTTTTTGATCTTGTGACAATATCGTCTTGTGTATCAGTAGCCGCCTTGGTAGCTGCCTTAGTTTTTGTTTTGATTTTGGGCGGAGCCGGGATGTTTTGTTTGGGTAAATCTTTTTCTGAATTATTGCTCTCTGTTTTTTTTGAACGAGATGTAACCATGATCTTTTCTCCTGACTACGCTTATTTAAGCGCTTACGTTTAAGGCGATTTCCTCCGAAGAATATACCCAAAGTGACTGGTCTTTTTATTCATTCTTGGATATCGTTTAACAGGCAGTGTTGATTAACTCGGTCGGCAATTCACTATTCCAAAAATGTTAACGGATTGCCCTAAACCATGCTGCTGACTTACACGTTTTTATTATAATTCTATTGTGCCTAAAGATAATAAAATTAATATCATCTTCTTGATTTTAATAAAGTGAATCTAACGAGCAGGGATTATCGACAATCCCCGATTTAGCAAGAGATGTCCATCAAGCCCTGGCGCACACCCAAACATCCACGCGACTCACGCCGGCTTTTTTTAATACTCGGGCCAGTTCATGCGCGGTTGAGCCGGTAGTCATTACGTCATCGAGTATGGCAATATGCTGTGCGTATATGGGTTTGCAGATTGAGAACGCATTTTTTATATTAATATGACGTTGTTTGGCGGTCAACGCTATTTGATGCGGTGTGTGGCGATGCCTAAGGCAACTGCTTAGGTCTAACGGGATTTGTAATTCTTTGGAGACTGTTTTGGCAATTTCTATAGCCTGATTGAAACCGCGCTCGCGGTAACGGCTTTTATGCAGCGGAACCGGTAGTATCAAGTCCGGTCTTTGCGCTGTTTTTTTTAGGTGATCAGCCAATAACAGACCCAGTAAACGTGCATTTTTGGTGTGTGATCCAAATTTTAATGTTGTAATCAGGTGTCGCATTTCACCCTGATAAACAAAAGGCGCGTAGGTTTCGTCAAAGGCCGGCTGTGAACTTAAGCAGCGTCCGCATAAAGCAGGCGAGGTTACGTGAATTTCAAAAATTTCAGCGCAGCGATAACAGCACCGATTATTTTTATGTAAGCGTTGATAACACGGATCACATAGATCACGCGACTCATATCCTTTATTGCCACACAAGATGCAGGTAGGCGGAAGCAGGTAATCCTGTATAATATTGATCCAGTTGTGTACTCTTTTCATTTCAACAGGTTGACGAATGTTGTCATTGCTTGTTACTCATTATTTATTGACTGTCGCTGGAGATTAACCGAATGCTTGCAAACCCTGCCATTAGCCGTCCCGATTTCCTTGCCATTCGCCATGATTGGCAACTGGATGAAGTGCAAGCGCTGTATGCGTTACCCTTTAATGATCTGATTTTTAAAGCCCAAACTGTCCATAGAGAGCATTTTGATCCTAACGAAGTTCAAATCAGTAGCTTATTAAGTATAAAAACCGGTTCGTGTTCGGAAGATTGTGGCTACTGTCCGCAAAGTGCGCGTTATGATTCAGGCTTGACACCGGAGGCATTAATGCCGGTTGATGCGGTTTTAAAGGCTGCCAAGCAAGCCAAAGATCAAGGTGCTTCGCGGTTTTGTATGGGGGCTGCCTGGCGTAAACCCAAAGACAAAGATGTTGAGCGAGTGATAGAAATGGTTCAGGGTGTCAAAGCGCTGGGCATGGAAACCTGTGTTACCTTGGGCATGTTGACCGATGCCCAAACGCTGAGATTAAAGGAAGGCGGTCTGGATTATTACAACCATAATCTGGATACTTCTGAAGACTATTATTCCGAAGTGATTACTACCCGAACCTATCAGGATCGTTTGGATACCTTGGCACGCGTCAGGGATGCCGGTATTAATGTGTGCTGTGGCGGTATCGTTGGCATGGGTGAAAGTGCTGTTGACCGTGCCCAATTGTTAATTCAGTTGGCCAATATGCCCAAGCATCCTGAAAGTGTGCCGGTTAATATGCTGGTTCAGGTTGAAGGCACGCCGTTAATGGGGACTGAGGCGCTGGATCCGATTATTTTTATCAGGACATTGGCCGTTGCCAGAATTATGATGCCACAATCGCGGGTGCGTTTGTCGGCAGGTCGCAGCAAAATGAGTGATGAAATGCAGGCTTTGTGTTTTCTGGCGGGTGCAAACTCCATTTTTTACGGTGATAAATTATTGACCACCGACAATCCCATGACCAACCATGATTTGGCTTTGTTTGAACGCTTGGGCGTGTATTCCGGCGGTTCAAGTTACGCCTGATGACGGCTGCATTTTCACAGTTGCCGGATAATCTGAAGGTTATTGCCGAGGCAGGTTTGTATCGTTCCAGACGGGTTATCGATGCACCTCAAGGGATAACTCTGCCTGTCGACGGCAAAAATTGCGTTAATTTTTGCAGTAATGATTATCTGGGTTTGGCAAATCATCCCGAGGTGGTTGGCGCTTTTAAAACAGCGGTTGATCGCTACGGTGTTGGCAGCGGTTCTGCACATTTAATCTGTGGACATAGTACTGCGCATCATGCCCTGGAAGAAGAGTTGGCCGCTTTTACCGGCCGTGACCGGGCGTTGTTATTTTCTACCGGTTATATGGCTAATATCGGTGTCATGTCGGCGTTGTTAGGTAGCGGTGATGCGGTATTTGAAGATCGTTTAAATCACGCCTCGTTGTTGGATGGCGGCTTGATGTCCGGTGCACGATTTAAACGTTATGCCCATGCTGATGTTGAAAATTTGGCTGTTCATCTTAATAAAGCTACCGGCAATAAGCTCATCGTAACCGATGGCGTCTTCAGTATGGATGGTGACTTTGCACCGTTGCAAGTGTTATCTGATACCGCAAAAGCCGGCGCTGCGTGGCTGATGGTGGATGATGCGCATGGACTGGGTGTCATCGGTGAGCGCGGCGGCGGGCTTTTGGAATATTATGGGCTTAACCAGGATGATGTGCCGATATTGATGGGTACACTGGGCAAAGGTTTTGGTACTTTTGGTGCGTTTATAGCGGGATCTGATGCCTTGATTGAAACGTTGATCCAGAAAGCCCGCACCTATATTTATACCACGGCGTTACCTGCGGCAGTCGCTGAAGCAACGCGGGCCAGCTTAAAAATTGTCATCGCAGAAAATTGGCGCAGAGATAAAATTAAAAAATTGGCTGATCGTTTCAGGTTGGGGGCACTGCAGTTAGGCTTGAACTTGGTAAATCCGTCCGTAGGTTGGGTTAGCGATAGCGTAACCCAACAAAGTGAAGGCCACATTACTTCTGCAATCCAACCGATCATAATCGGCGATAGTCAACTGTCAGTTGCTATCAGTAACGACTTGTTAAAAGCGGGATTTTTGGTCAGTGCCATCAGGCCCCCGACAGTACCCAAAGGCAGTGCCCGTTTACGGGTGACATTTTCAGCATTGCATGAAGAATACCAGGTTGACCAGTTACTGGATGCGCTGGATAAGGCAACAATAAGGATCAAGGTTCCAAGGTTCCAAGGTTCAAGGGACAAGGCTTAATGTATAAATACGGTATTCTTACCTTTCGCCTTTCACCTTGAACCTGCATTTAACATGACTAAAATCCATCAGCAAACTTTCGGTAAAGGTCAGCCTATCGTTCTGGTGCATGGCTGGGCGATGCACAGTGGTATTTGGCGAAATTTTGCCCGGCAGTTGGCAAAAAATCATCAAGTGACTTGTATTGATTTGCCGGGGCATGGGCAGAGTAAAAAAATTGCTTCCTTTACCCTGGAGCAGGTCGGTGAGGCACTGGTTAATGCCGTGTCAGATGAAAGCAGTTGCTGGTTGGGGTGGTCATTGGGTGCGACGGTGGTACTTGATATAGCCAACCGGTTTCCTGAACGCGTCAATTCACTGGTTTTGCTGGCGGGTAATCCTTTATTTACGCAATCAACGCACTGGTCAGGTATAACTGTTGAGTCGCTGGATGCGTTTGCCGGACAGTTGAATGAAAACGGTCAAGCGACGTTGCACCGTTTTTTATCCTTGCAAGTGAATAACTTGCCGAATTACAAAACCTTATTAAAAACCCTTAAAGCTGCGGTCATGGAATGTAATGCGCCCGATAAAGAAACCTTGCAAGGTGGTCTGGAGATACTCAAACAGGCAGACTTGCGACCGGCTTTGTCGAACCTAAGCGTGCCTGTTTCCGTGATATTAGGCGGTAAAGATACGTTGGTACCCGTCAATGCAGGGCAAAACATGCAGGCGCTTTTGCCTAAAATAGAACTTACCATTATTGACAGGGCAGGGCATGTGCCATTTTTATCACACCCCGAAGAGATAATAGCCATTATTTCCCGTTTTATGGACGAACAATGACTTTGGATAAAGCCGGAATCAAGCGCTCATTTGCAGCCGCTTCGGATACTTATGACAGTGTTGCCGAATTACAGCGTACAGTGGGCAGAGAATTACTCCAAGCCATTGATACGACCCATTTGACAGGCACCTTGTTGGATTTGGGTTGTGGCACAGGCTTTTTAACCGGTGAGTTGTTGGCGCGTTCGCGTTATGAAACCATGATAGCGCTGGATATTGCGTTACCGATGTTGCAAGCAACACAAAGCAAACTGGCGGATAAGCCTAATATGGGTTATGTCTGCGCAGATGCAGAACACTTGCCGCTTGGCGGGCAATGTATTGATGCCGTATTGTCCAATCTTGCCTTGCAATGGTGTCGTAACCTTGATGCTGTTTTTACCGACATTAAACGCGTGTTAAAACCGGAAGGTCAGTTGGTTTTTTCTACCTTTGGCCCACAAACATTGCACGAATTAAAAAGTGCCTGGGCTACCGTTGATCACCATAGTCACGTTAACGAATTTTATAGCGAAACACAGCTTAAACACTTTCTGTTGCAAGCAGGATTTAAAAACAGTCAGGTTAAAAGCACAGTGTATATTTCGCGTTATCAATCTGTTTGGACGTTGATGCAAGAGTTAAAACACTTGGGTGCGCAGCATGTGGTTGCCGGTCGTAATAAAAAAATAACCACCAAAACAGCCATGCAGAAAATGATTACGGCTTACGAGAAACATAAAGTCAGTGATCAGGTTCCAGCGACATTTGAAGTTATTAGCGTGATTGCCAAGGTGTAATCGATTATGGAAAAAGGCTATTTTATAACCGGTACCGATACCAACGCAGGAAAAACCTGGGCGACCATTGCGTTGATGCGTTATTTTAAACAGCAGGGAAAAACCGTTGCCGGCATGAAACCGGTTGCCGCAGGGTGCTTTAATCAGGACGGCCGGTTGAAAAATGAAGATGCCTTGCTGATACAAGAAAATGCGTCATTACACATTGACTATGAGTTACTCAATCCTTACGCCTATCAATTACCTGTCTCGCCACATATTGCCGGAATCAACAATCCGGTCAATCTGGCTACCCTTGTCGAGCGTTTTACTGTCCTGAAAGAAATGGCTGAAATCGTCTTGGTCGAAGGTGCCGGTGGTTGGTACGCACCCGTTAATGACCGTGAAGATATCAGTGACTTGGCAAAAGCGCTGGCATTACCGGTCATACTGGTCGTTGCCATCAAGTTGGGCTGCATCAATCATGCAAAATTAACGTATTGGGCGATACAACAGTCAGGCATACCCTGTACTGGTTGGATAGCCGTATGCGTAGATCCTGATATGTTAAAACCGGATGAAAATATAGGCACTATTAAAACGGCTTTGGATGTTCCCTTGCTGGGGGTGTTGCCTTATCAGGCCAGTGCCAATTTTGATTTATTGGCGACTCGACTGGTGCTGTAAATCCATTGTTTATTACTCGACATTCAAGTTTTATTCATTGATTTTAAAAAATGACGCAAACTGAGTCTATCAAATCATAGCTGAGACCAGACAGTTAACCTAATGACGAGCTATAGTCGCGACGTGGGCGTCGCTCCCACGGTGGGAGCGACGCCCACGTCGCGACTAACGAAAACATTGTTGCCTCAGTCAAGCTAAAAAACTGGAACAACGAGTATTAATAAGGTAACCGAGTACCTTGGAATTATTGTGATCCAGGGTAGCTGTTAAAAACCTTATAATTATTTTCTTTGTCAAAACTGACCACTTTATAGGCGTCTTTTTTGCCGCCCATTTCCATGCCC
>SESA01000795.1_pt1 | contig 18590 bp, 12 predicted proteins | sample 3171451 | NCBI WGS metagenome assembly SESA01 (sample SAMN06051862, study PRJNA518727) | freshwater metagenome | biome: subpolar coniferous forest; feature: holomictic lake; material: water; isolation source: holomictic Lake 227, 8 m depth | place: Canada: near Kenora, Ontario | collected...
AACCGTCGTCGAAAACGACGGCTTCGGCGGCGCACTCTACTCGCAAGAGGAGCTTGTTGCCGAAATGGGAGCAGCCTTCCTGGGCGCAGAAGCGGACATCGTCCGTGACGATCACGAGCAATCCGCTGCCTATCTCCGTGGGTGGCTTGATGCCCTCAAGGACAAGGATCACAAACGCTGGATCGTCAAGGCTGCAAATCAGGCAGCCAAGGCGACAGACTTCATCCTTGGTCGTCTGCCCATCGTTGAATCAGTGCCTCAAACCGTAGCATCAGCGTAATGTAACAGCCTCTTCCGATTTTGTCGGAAGAGGCTGTTTTGTTAGAAAATTAGGCCGAACACAGTTTTTTCGCCTTCTACAAATGAATCGAGGCCAATCGGCGCGCAAGGGGGTAGCCCCGTAAGGGCGGATTGACTATTAACCACTGAAACGCTATCGATCTCCTCCATGCCCACCGATGCACTCTCCCAGATCAGTGAACTCCAAACCAGAATTCAGCAACTCCGCATCAGCCATGTTGCAGAGCTAAAAGAAAAGTTACAAGAAGCCAAGCGAACCGTTGCGTGTCTCGAAGCTGAACTCGCCAAGGTCACAGGTCAAACACCTCCCGTAGAAACGGCAGTGCGTAGAACGCGCACCAGCCCGGAAGATATACGTGCGCGTGTTCTAAAAGCCCTCGCCGCAACGCCAACCGGGTTGAGTCAAAAGAAAATCGCCGAGGCGACAGGTCTCAATTACACCACCGTCATGATCTTCCTGAAGAAGAACCCCAAGGATTTCAAGACCACTGGCTCGCTAAAGAATAAGCGGTATTTTTTGAAATAGCCGCAACTTCTGCGGTAGGAACAGGTGAGGTGAAGTGTGACCTAGGAATTTTGATTCCGGCTGATTGCGATCCGCATCATTTTACGGAGCGTCTTCCTCTTGGCCGGAGATAGCGCTTAAGTCGGTAGCCTTTTTCCGTTATCTCAATTCTTTGCGCCTTCCGAATCAGGCGGGGCAGATCGACTCCCAAGGCTTCGGATACTTTGAGCAGGCTATAGAGCGTAGGCTTGAACAGGCCGCTTTCGATATGACGAATGCCGGTGCGACTCAACCCAGCTCTTTCGGCGAGTGTTTCCTGCGAAAGCCCTTGAGCCCGCCGCTCGTTAACGAGCAGCGAAATCAGTCGGGTTACGGTTGTCGCATGGAGATCAGACGCCACATAAGAAATGGTAAGTGCTTCTGCTTCATGAGAATACGGCCATATATGGCCGCTGTCGGATGGGCAACAGCCATTGATCCCAGTGAGTCGATGTCACGAGAATGTAACATTCCTGGACTTGCGTAATACTTAGGAATCTGGCGAATTACCGACCTTGGTTGAAAGGTTTCCTGAAATGAAACAGAAATTTCCGCGCTCGAAAAAACAACGCACATACCTTCGCAGCATTAAACGGGCTATTGCTGGAATTGCTGCGGCGGTTGCCGCCGTGGTCATGGTGCCATCGGCTCATGCCGATTATTTTCAGTATGATTCGAGGGGAGGCTTGGTCTCAGCAATTCAGCCAGACGGGACGATGGTGGGTTATTCCTACGACTCGGGCGGCAATCTTTCCACGTCCTCAAGTTCGCAGCCGCAGACGGCTCAGGTTGGCCAGAATTATCTTCTCGCAGTTCAAGTTGCGCCATTCACGAATCCAGCCAGCACCGGGTTTTCCGTGAAGGCAAATGTCAGCGCCTTGGGCGGAAGCTCAAATCAGGCTCTTAATGATTCGGGAACAAATGGCGATGCAGTGGCCGGTGATGGCATTTATTCGGCCCTGATCCCGGTCACTTCGGGTGCAACGCTTGGCTCGAACGTGATCAGTATCACTTTCACGGACGATCAAGGGCGCAGTGGAGAGACTTTTGCATCAGTTACCGTTGCGCAGGGTGTTCCTGCGCTGCATCCGTGGGGACTCTTCCTGCTCGCGGCTTTACTCTTCGGAGCGATTGCAAGGGCACTTCCGCGGCGAATGACTCCGAAATTAGCGGTGGGCTTGGCGCTCGTAATTTCTGTTGTGCGTGCATCCGCCCAACTGGACTATCCGGTTTGGGAGAATGTCCCGATGGATTCCTCAACGCCGGTGACTGTCATTGGGGGCGACACGCCTCCTGCTCAGGCACAGCCGCAAGTGATGAGTTTCTTTGCAGCAGCTTTGAGTGTGCCGGATAGTATGGACGCCGAAGTCACGGCGCTCGCCAATGCGCTGGGAACGGGGCGTGCGACGACCGGTGAGGATGCTACGGCTAAGGCCGTCCGCATCTTTAACTGGGTGCATAACACCATTAACTACGAACACTACTATGGTTTGCGCAAGGGTTCGGCGCTCACGCTGCTCGAAGGCTCCGGCAATGACTGCGATCAGGCTGGCTTGCTGAGGGACTTGCTGGTGGCGGCAGGCTATCCGGCCACTGACGTGAAATTGCGCTTGCGCGGGCAGCTTGTGGATTACCCGCATTTGATGCCTTGGATCGGCCTTGCACAGGAGCCATTTCCGGGCAAGACCTTCCTGCAGGCGTTTGGGAAAACGATCACCCAGGTTTTTCCAAACGGCCAAGATCAGGGCGTTAGCGACTTGGTGGCCAAGCAAGCGATATTTGGCAGCAATTTTCTTTATGCGAGAGGTGCAGTTTGGTCGGGAGGAAATGGCGCACCTGTTTGGTATCCCGATTTCCCGAGCAAGGCGACTGTGGTTTTAAATCGGATGTGCGTGCAACTCACGGTGAACGGCACAACATACGACCTCGATCCTTCCTATAAGACCTATCAGACCATCACATCGGCCAACGATCTTCTCACTGCTGCGGGTTACAGCCGAACTGCCCTGTTAAACACGGCAGCGGGAGCGGGCGACGCGAATTCGACTTCTGGCCTCAATCAAACCAGCGTGGAAACTTACCTCACCACCTTGACTTCCCAACTTGAAAGCCAAATCAGCGGAACCTGGCAGAAGCTCACCGTAAGCGATCTGGTAAACGGACGCCAGATCATCCAACAAAACATCACCAATCTTTCGGATGCCTTCCCATTGCCGAAAAATTTCTATGGCACGGATTCCACATTTAGTTCCACAGCGGATGCGGCGTTTGCAGGACTTAAAACGACAGTGAGTTTTCAAAGCGGCAGCATGAATTACTCCATTCCGACTTCCGATTTGAAAGGCCGCAAAATCACCCTGACCTTTAGCGGAAACACAGCGGAACTTCGGTTGGATGACGGAACGCCTGTTGCCACGACGACGGTTACGTCAAGCACCATGAGTTTGTCCATTACGGTCACTCATCCTGGAGCCGTCGGAACAAAAAGCGAAACCAAGACTTACACCAAGAACGATTCTTTTGCCTACGCGATTCTCTACGGGTTCACCCCTTCGGCGCGGTTGCTGCAAAAGCGGTATGATCAGCTTCGCTCCTATCTCGATGCGGGCAAGGCAGACACCTCGCGCGAAGTGCGAACAGAACTTCTCAACATCATGGGCCTGACATGGCTCTACCAGACCGGGCTATGCGAACGCTTATTAGGGGCCAAGAATAGCGTCCTTCCTCTGGATCATCACCGTTTCGGGCGCATGGCGCAGGAGCAGGGATTCTATGTCGATGTGGGTTTGCAGCTTTCCGGCAATTATCCCAATGACGCATTTCCGGCCGATTCTGGCGCGGCTGCCCGATATGACAATTCCTTTCACCTCGGTGCTTTCTTCGCCAGCGCGATGGAACATGGCATCATCGAACAAATGCAGCCGGGCAGTTCGGCGGTTTCGACGATCAATATTCTCCGCAAGGCAAATAGCACCTCCGGTAATTCATTGCTCCTGGCACGTTCCTCAAACTGGAGTGCCGTCCAGCCCCTATTGACTAATTATACAACTCAGCAAAAGACGGACTTCGGTACGATGATTAGTCAAGGCACTCAGTTGTTCCTGCCGAAAAATCCAACCGTCAGTCAAGGAAACTGGACTGGCTCTGGCTGGGTCATCCGTTCTGGAACCCAGGCCGGCATGATTATCAGTGGAGGGTATAGCGGAGGATATTCGACCGCACCGAGCACTGTTGTTGCGCAACCTATCACCACGAGCTACACATCCAGCCCAACGACAACGTATAACACACCCTCAAATCCTATTAGTGTGAATGTTCCATCCGCGCCGCCCGCGATCACGAACTTCGCAAGCGATCCGGTGGATATGGCCACCGGGGGATTCACCTACAGCGCTGATGACATGGCTACCGGCGTGGAGGGTGTTCCGCGCGGATTGAGCTTCTCCCGTTACTATTCCAGCAATGAGGCAACCCGTGACAGCCAGCATCTCGGTTATGGTTGGAGCCACAGTTTGCATATTCGCGTTGACTCGCGCACGGCGGCAGAAGAAAGCCTCGGTCAGGGCGCACCGCAGAGCGCCTCGTCGTTTCTTGTATCCATGCTGGTTGGCGCTGACCTCTATCGGTCGGATGCCGCGCCAAAAGAATGGGGAGTGGCGGCTTTGACTATCGGATGGTTTGTGGATGGCATGAAGCAGGCTGGGGTTTCGATCCGCATCGGCAAGGACGTTTATCAGTTCATCGGACAAGCCGATGGCACTTATCTGCCGCCGTCCGGTTCGACCCTCTCCCTGACAAAGGCGACCGATGGCACTTACCGCCTCCAGCAACGCCTTGGCAATACCATCCAGTTCGATACTTCGGGAAGGGCGGCGAAAATCGTAGACGTGGATGCCAAAGAGTTGAACTTCAACTACAACGCGGATGACACGATCAACTACGTTCAGGACAGCAATGCGCGCCGCTACACGTTCGCCTACACTGGTACGGGCGGGCGCATTACAAGCGTGACGGATTCCACGGGCCGCTCCATCGGCTTTGGCTTCGATGGCAACGGCAATCTCACCTCGGCAACCGACCCCGAAAGCAAAACCACGTATTACGATTACACGGTAGCGGGTGATCCAGGCGGCACCACAGCGGATCAACACCGCATCGTGCGCCTGCGCAACCACGACAATGAAACCATCACGCAGAGCGTGTATGACAGCCTCGGGCGCGTCGCGCAGCAATACCTTCACGGTGATACGGGCAAGACGTTCAACCTCTACTACACCGGGCAGGACAATTATGAAGTGAACCCGCAGGGAGGAGTCACCCATTACTATTACGATACACGCGGAAGGGCTTGCGGACGCCTCGATGCCGATGGGAACGCGACTGCCACCGCATACGATGCGCAAGATCGAGTTGCTTCTCAGACCACGGCTACGGGGGAGACAACGATCTATTATTACGATAACGCCAATAACATCAAACAGATCGACTACCCGCGAGGTGGCGGCAGCGCGTTCCTGTATTACGATGGCCTTAACCGGCTGGATCACAAAATTGATCCGAATGGCGTGGAAACCGATTTCGTCTATTTCACCAGCGGGAGCGATGCGGGCAAGGATCGTCCACAGTCGATAATCGCCGCGAAGGGAACCGCCGATCAATCCACGACGAGTTATCAATACATCGCCAGCGGGGCCGCGCAGGGTCGCGTTTGGAAAGTTACCGATGGCGACGGATTAGTCACCGAGAATGCCTATGATTCCAATGGCCAGCTTGACTGGGTCAAGGCTCCGGGCGGATTCTTGACTGATTACAACTACACGGCTCGCGGTGATCTCGATTACGTGATCGACCCGAACAACATCAAAACGAAGTACACCTACAATTTGCGCCGTCAGGTCACTAACAAGACGCAAGATTATGGAGGCAGTGACGCATCAAGCGAGGATACTTCGTATGACAATCAAGGCCGCGTGCAAACGAAGACCAATCCCTCCGACAACGGCGGGCAGAGGGTTCAGGCGACTCTTACGTATAGCCCGACCCACAAAGTCAAAGTAGAGACGCTGGCCGGAGTGACTGTTGCCAACCATTCCTACGACTCTCGCAACTGGGAGGAGAGCGTGACAGACGCAGCGAACCGCCAAACGACCCTTGTGCGCTATGCCAGTGGGAGTATCAAGCAGGCGTTGCGCCCCGGTTCCCGAAATTCCACTTTTGGTTATGATGGTGACCAACGGTTGACTTCCGGCCTCGATCCGGGAGCAAACAAAGGCACGCGTTCCGCCTCCGTCTCCTACACGAGCAATAATGGCCTGCCTCGCAAGGTGTTCACCGATAATGACGGCTTATCGGAAACCAGCGACTTTGATCACCTCGGAAAACTTCGTTTCTTGACAAACAAGAAAGGGGCGACGTTCGAGTTCCGATATGACAATCTCGGTCGCCAGAGTCAAGTGATCGCTCCCGGCCTGGGGGCCGTGCAAACCGGCTACACGCACAACGGCAGGATTGCTTCGTCGACGGAGCCCTCCGGCGACAGCGCGTCCTACAATTACAACGGCACGACAGGCCGCCTATCCAGTGTTACCTACGCCAAGTCCGGAGGGGGCAGTTCCACGGTGAACTACACTTCCTACGATTCCGACGGTCGCGTTCTTGCCCTTGATGAAAACGGCAGCGGCGGCATCAACCGCACCTATGATCACCTCGGAAGGGTGACGAGTTACACCGGGCCGAACGGAACCATCGGCTACCGGTATTACCCAAGCGGGCGGCTTTACAAGTTGATTTACCCCGGCGGCAACGATACAACGGGCCACGTGGAATACAGCTACACCAGCGATGGGCGGCTTTTTCAAGTGATAGACCGCCTCGGAGGCGGCACGCGGACGACCACTTATGCGTGGAACTCGGACGGCACGCTGGCCAGCATCACGCGCCCCAACGGGACGAAGCGCGTTCCTTCCTACGATTCCGTCGGACGTGCCACCGGCATCACCGAAAGTCTCGGCGGCACGAACCTCCTGCAATACACACAGAGCTATTATCCCAACGACACCGTCCGCTCGGTGAGCATGACTCCGCAAATCGCCGGGGCGCAACTTGCCGCGTTGCCTTCCGCGTCCATGGGGTTCAATTCCGCCAACCAGCTCACCACCTTCAATGGCTCCACGGTGACGAACGACGCCGACGGCAACATGACCTTCGGGCCGATCCCCGCGACAGGCGGGCTGATGGGCAGTTACGTTTACGACTCGCGCAACCGGCTCACCAGCATGGGCGGGCTGACCTACACCTACGATGCGGAAGGCAATCGCATCGGCATAGGCGGCATCGAGACGCAGAGCTTCCTGGTGGATTCCGTCAGCGCTCTGCCCAAAGTGATCCAGCGCACAAAGAACGGCGTCACCACGCGCTACGTCTATGGCGCGGGTTTGCTTTACGAGTTGAATTCGAGCAATCAAGCCACCTACTATCATTTTGACCGGACGGGAAATACAACCGCACTCACCAACGATTCAGGCACAGTCGTCGAACGCTTCGCCTACTCACCCTACGGCATCATCCGCTACCGCCAGTCGAACTTCGACACCCCATTCCTCTTTAACGGTCATTACGGAGTGATGACCGATTCGAATGGCCTCCTCAACATGCGGGCGCGCTACTACAATCCGCTCGCCTGTCGGTTCATCAACAGCGACCCGGCAAAAAGCGGCTGGAACTGGTACGCCTATTGTTCGAGCGACCCGGTGAATTCCGCCGATCCATTCGGGTTGAGCGATGGATCAAGCATGTGGTACGACTCTTGGGGAAGCCAAGTTTCCGGGGTTCAAAACTCGGTCAAGAACGCCACAAGTGACAATATACCTTGGGTCGCGGCGGGTATCGTGAATACGGCTGTGGATGTTGTCGGCGGCATTCTGAACACGCCGCAAGCCCTTGGTCATCTTGGTGAGGGCACCGGAACGTTCTCAGCCAACCCGACTCTCGCAAACAGCACCGGAATGTTCCAGGATGTCTCGCTGGTTGCCGGAACGCTTGCGGGAGTGGGGGGAATGGTGAAGAGCGGCGCGGGGTTAACGCCTGAGATAGCAAATACTTTTTCCGGTGGTAAATATACCTCGACGGTGCTGCGAGAGCCAATGACCGCTTACAGATACTCAGGAGGGGTATCAGGTGCAACAGGTCGGTTCTTAACGACGGCGGATACCGTTAGCCAAATTTCATCGCCCGCGGCAGCTAGCATTGCGCTCAAACTTCCAGTGGGAGCGACGGCTGAGACGCTGAATACATTTACCATTCCGGCTGGCACCCGAATTTTTACTGGCGGTGTTGCTGGTGGAGCAGACACGGCCACTCAGATTTTCATCAAAAATCCGGGTGTCCTCATTCCTCATTAAAAATATGAACAAGACAAACTTTATAGAACAACTTAGAGCCATTGCTGAGGAGTTAAAGCCCCTGACACAAGCTACCCCACCCGGTGCGGCGACTTGGAACGGCATGGAATACGTAAAAGGAGGGGAAAAGAAACCTGACCCTTATGCTCTTGCGTGGTGGTCGACTCTTGTTGCGGTGGCGGAATTGATCGACGCTCAAGAAAAACCTCTTAGCCCTAAACAAATTGATTATCTGGATCGCCTGTTATTCGGTGGAATGGGCAGCCTTAATGATTTGTATTTTGACGAAAAGACTGTCGGTTCTAGCGCGGACGTGGTTAACAAGCGACTCGATGAAAAACGCCGTGATTTGTTTGTTATCTTCAAGAATTGATATTGTAAAACGAGTCCAAAGTGCGGCGATTGGAGTCAACTCTTGAAGCCTGACAGAAAACGAGCAAACTTAACAGATGAATTCAAGAAGGCTTATCGTTCTTATTTTAATTGGATGCATTTCCCTTATAGCAGCATTGGTATTTTTCGGACGCAACTACGTTTTGCGGCAGGAAAAATCACGTAATATAAAAGGAAACCTCGTTTATTTGCAGAAAGCAATTAACGCCTTTGCGGCAGACAAGCGAAAGGCAGGAAAATCCAATGTGTATCCCGCATCGTTAGAAGAGCTTGTTGCCGAAAACTATATTAAAAAGGAGGATTTAGCAGAACTCACAAGCGATGCGAAGGTTGAGTATTTCAAACCGTCTGATTCTGCGGCATCGTCAACGACGATATTACAAGCAACAGCAGAAGACAGAATTTTTCGGTGTCCATTGGATGGCCCTGTAAAATGAAGACCGAAGATTTACGAATTACTTTGTCTGGAACAGAAAAAGCGGAATTCCAATGACCTTGTTGCCAACCAATGCTTGTTAGTATGAAAATTGCCAAATCAATTATTTTATTACTGTGTGCCATATTTGCATTTGGATGTAATTGCAACGCGGTCGATGCAAGGGAAGCATTTAAGTCGCCCGATGGCCGATATACTCTAAAATTTATATCCGATCCCGATGATGTATCTGCTATTTCTAGCTTGGCTATCGTGGACAACACCACGGGTCAAATTTTTCGAGACAGCACGGTTATGCCAATTCTTTTGGTCAAATGGACGGGGGATTCGAAAACTGTTGTTATAGTCGTCCACGTATCGGGCGGAAGTGAAGCTATCGTTTACCATCTAAAAAAGGATAATGAATGGGTGAATTTTAATATTGAACCCTCGATGGGGGATGCGTTCTCGGTGGTGTATGTGAACCCCAAAAAAAACACCATTGATTTTCGCTATAAAGTTCACAAAAAAACCACAGGGGATATGTATCTTTATTCATTCACCTTTCATCCAGATTCGTTCACTCAGACCAACATAAAGACCGTGGAAATAGATGACCCCACTTACAGAAGTCTTGACCTTAAGGTCGAAAATTCTCATGCGAAATAGTATGAAAAAAATTATATTCGGCGGATTTCTTTTTGTTTCGCTACTTACATCTTGCCTGTGGGCATTCGAGATAGAACAGCGTGATTTTATGTCTCCCGGAGAAACCGAACAGTCTCCTAAGCTGTTTCTTAAAGCAGATGGAAAACTCCTTATGCTTCCAGCGCACCTCGGATATAAAAGCACTATATTTAACGAGGCGAAGACATTGGCTGCGATAAATTTTCATGGGCTTAGTAATTACGACGGAGTTGATTTGGTTGTCGGGGCTGGCCCGGACAAACTATTAGTTATTCCCAATATTTGGCTTTTGTTGAAGAACGATTCAGTGAAAAATGGAATTATTCCTCCAGTTGGCTTTGATCATACCTATTTAGAAGTAATAAAGGTGGAGAAGACTCAACTCTACTGCAAGATTTATGGAACGAGCGCTAAAGAGCAAACGGAGGTAACTCAAACATTTTCTGTATTTTGTGATGCTAGTGCAGACGGATTGGCTTTGCGCGTAGAAAAATCGAAGTGAGCGAAGGAAGAATGGCACTTCGTGAATTAGTGTGGTTGGAGATCGAGCACCGAAAAGGTGGTTTTTTCTGACATATGTATCCACACCGCCGTTGTGCCCCAGACCCGATGAAAGTGCTCTGGCATTCATGGTTCGCGCGTAAAGGCCCAGTCTTCCGCATGGCGACGAAGTTTGCCGCTTTGATTCTGGCCTACTACGTCTTTGCGCTTCTGCCATTCTTCGAACGCGCCTTGAACGGGTTGGTGATTTCCACCGCCCGGCTCGCCAGCTACCTGCTAAATCTTTTGGGCGAACAGAGCCAAATTATCGAAAACACGATTTCGTCCGGCCAGTTTGCGATTACTGTGCTCAAGGCGTGCTCCTGCGTTGAGTTCGTCTGGTTCTACTGCTCGGCGCTGATTGTATTCCCTTCACCCTGGCCCCGCAAAATTCCGGGCATTCTTATCGGAGTCTCAATTCTGCTCGTGCTGAACCTGATCCGGGTCATGAGCCTTTACCTCGTTGGCGTCCACTTCCCGAACGCCTTCGACACAGTTCACGAGGATATTTGGTCGGTGATATTGATCATTGCGAGCCTGGGCCTGACCGTCGCATGGATTGGGTGGGCGAGGCGAGACGACGAACAAAAAAGCGATGCTGCCTAAACAACCCAAAGCCTTTTTGTGCCGGTTCGCGGTCGTGTATGTGCTCCTGCTCCTGCCGTGGCCCGGATTCCGTGAAGCCTACGGGGAATATTTCCAGGCGTTCGGCGGGATGATCTTCGCGGGACAAACGGAGCGATCAGAATTGACATTTGAAACCCCGGAGCGGAATTCACCCCGCCCGCAAGATACACGGGTGGTCATCGTCAACAAGACCCTCATGAACTACGACGGTTCAGGGCCAGTGCGAAATCTCGACTTCGATGCGCACGCCGTTGGGTGGAAACCGCTAGCATTGCTCGCGGCTCTTGTCATAGCAACGCCCCTTCCTTGGGGACGGCGCATCCGTGCACTGGCCTTCGGGGCACTTGCCATGCACTTGTATTTCCTCCTGTTCCTCTTCGTGGCAATCTGGAACGAATCCACCGAGATTTCTCTCCTTCTACTCACGCCATTTTGGAAGTCTGCTCTCAACGAACTCAAGACGATGTTGGTCTCACAACTCAGCCTTTGCCTCCCCGTGCTAATTTGGGTGGTCGTCACTTTCCGCCGCGAGGACATGATCGGCATTCTAAATTCGAATTTCACCTCGTCGTTTTCCACTGCTGAAAAAGGATATGGAAGGAAAGGGAGGTGTGAGGCACAATGACTCACTTAACAGCCGGAGGAACGGGTCATAACTTTCATAAATGTCGTAGTCGAGGAGCTACGACATTTACGATATGCGGCGGAGTTTTGCGCGTTGCATACCAGAAATTCCTTTACATGCGGTTTGTGCCTCGGGATCGTAGCCAAGCCAACCGACCAGCCGTTTTCTGGTAATCGCCTTGGGACGTGCACGGCCATTCTCCCACTCCGAAATGCTCCACATGTTAATTCCAATGATCTCACCAAATTGCCGAAGACTGATCCCAAGCGATATGCGCCTAGCCCGAACCGCCTCAATGAGCGTCTTGGGCTGGCTATTCGCATGGAAAGCAGCCATGTGGTAATGGCAGTTCGGTAAGACCCTGCGTTTCAGAGAGATATGCTGCTTTACAACCCATGAACAAATTCCCAACGCTGCCCCAAGGCTACGTTGGGAATTTAGTGGATTTGAAACTTCGGAGAAGTTTTCGTGTGAGGAGTCTTCGTTTGTGGTTGGAGTGGAAGGGGTTGTGGGGTGGATGGGTGCCCCGATGTGAGTCGGGACGTCAGGCTTTGGGTGGATTGGGGGAGCGGCGTGGGCGAAGACGATTTCGATGGGGGCTTCGGGGTCTTTGTCGGGGATGATGATGCCGGTGCAGAGGGCGGCTGCAAGGCGTTGTTTGCCTCCGATGTCGAGGGTGGGCCAGAGGGCAGCGAGGTTGCGGGCTTCGTGGGCGACGGCATCGACTGAAAGGCCGTCGATGGTGAGAGCGGCGGCTTCGCCTTCGATTTTGGGTAGTTCGGCGGTAAGTTGGGTGATCCGGTCGTAGAGGGGGGTGTTCAGTTCTTTGAATTGCTCCACGCTGAGGCCGTCTGACATGTAGAGGTCGTAGAGCTTTTTCATCTCCTGCCGCAAGTTTTCACATTGCGCGCGGATGGCGGCGGCACTTTCGTTGTGTTCGGCGATTTTGGTTTGGGAGCGGGCAAGGTGGGTGGCGATTTGCTCGGTATCAGCGAGGTTTTCCGCAATGCTGCCGACGAAGATTTCTTCGAGCACCGCCGCGCCGATTTTGTTTTTGCATTTGCAGCACGTGTAGTTGGGGCTGCGGGTGTACACGTACATTTTCCCGCCGCAGGCGCATTTGAGGAGTCCCGCAAAAATATGCACCGGTTTTTTGCCGGGTTTGCGGACGGGCTTGGTCTGTTCTTCGAGGATTGCGGCGACGCGCTCGAAGAGTTCCTCGCTGACGATGGGGGGACATTCCACCGCGCCCCATTCGCTTTCCGGTTTGATTTCCTTTTTCCAGCCTCCGGCGGTGGTGATGCGATAGACGTTGTTCCGGTAAAGGCCTCTGGCACTGGAGCATCGAAGCATCCGTTCGATCTGGACATCCGAGAAAGGTTTTCCTGAGCGGCTGCGATGGCCTTTTTCGTTGAGCAGGCGCGCTACGACACCTTTCCTTTTGTGAACGCAAAAGAGTTCAAAGGCTTCACGCCGCACGGCGGCTTCCGCAGGGACAAGGGTGAGGCATTTGTTTTCCCATTTGTAGCCGTAGGGGGCGAGGCCGTTTAAGGGTTTGCCGAGTTTGGCGCGAACGCCTATGGAGGAGCGCAGCCGCGAGGTGATTTCCTCGCGCTCCCATTGGGCGATTGCGCCGAGCATGGTGTAGAAGAGGAGTCCAGCGGGAGTGCTTGTGTCAATTTTCTCTTCGATGGAGACGAGCGTTGCCTTGTGGGCTTCGAAATGCTGGGCGAAGTCGAGGAGTTCCTTTGTGTTGCGGGCGAGCCGGGCGAGTTTGGAGAAAATCAGTCCCTGAATGTGTCCGCGTTTTGTGTCCCGGAGCATGCGCTGACATTCGGGGTGCTCCCACACCGATTTTCCGCTGACGCCCGCCAGATTGTAGATTTCCACTACTGTCCAGCCGTTGAATTCCGCATAGCGTCGTGCCCGGTATTCGTGATGCGCGGGGCTTTCGCCTTGGGCTTGGTCTTCGGTGGAAACGCGAATCCAGATGCCGACACGTTTTCCGGTCTTTGGGGTTGCATTCATATTGCCAAATTGCTTGTGTCGGCTTTTTAGTCTATCGGATGCAATTTATCAATCAATTTCTGGATTATACATTGTATTTATTTGAGCTTCGGTTTTGGAGTATATTGGCAATGATTTCGATTCATTCTCTCCTTCGCAATCCAGTCGATTCGATAACCAACTTTTTGATTTCAAGAAAAAGAGCAAATACAAGCTTGTCGTGGGTTCTATCGACACTCAATCGCTTTTCCCTCATATCGTCGATGGCTTCTTTTCGCCGCTCCACCCACTTCTCGGAACGTGCAAGTTCATCTCGTCGTTTAAACGCGTTTTCTGCGTGAAAAAAGTAGCGTAAGAGTGTCGCGTGCTTGTCGTGAATATGATGAGCGACACCAATCAAGCTAGGATAACCAAATCCCACCGGCCTACCTTCTTCAAGGCTGAAGAGGAAACTCATCAATTTTGTAAATTCGCCTTGCTGGTCTTTTTGAAGTGGAAAATTTAACTCGTTGGCCCGTTCCATCAGTTTTCCCCAATCGCGCTGATGTTCTTCCCACTGCTGTTTCCGATAGTTGATACAGAACTCTCGAATTTGCTGCTTAAACAAGACGAGCTTGAGCTTGTCACGCTCTGCATCGCAATCGTAGAAGAATTCCTTTCCGTTTTTATTGGTCAAATCTGCGAATGAGACAAGGCTTTCATTCCACACTTCGGCGATTTCATCTCCTCTAAGCTCTGGCTTTACCCAGTGACAATAGAACATGGTCTTTTTCGATTTAATGGAGGCATCGCGTGTTTTCTCGGATATCAGGAGACCATTGCGGTTGTTCCCATAGAAAATGTCATCTATTGCTGCCGGTCTATTCTCCAGTTCAAAATAGCGGAAAACCCACACAAGGCGAGCGCCCTGATCTCGATAAAAGCGCGTGCGGGGTTCGATGACACTCAGAAAAGTCGTTGCAAGTTGAATTTCAAATACGACCTGTTGTCCTCGAAACATTGCGCGAACATCGGGCTGCCTCCACGCCGTTTTGTCCCGACTTGCAAAATGTTTTTCCACATGAATTTCTGAGAAGTCGGGATCGGCGCGAAGGCTTGCTTCCAACAACACCTTCGTTTCTCGATGTAAGAAACCTTCCTTTAGGCCATTATACTTCAGGGCTTCAATTGCTTCTCTTGTTAATCCACTGCGAGTTTGTGCGGGGCAGTCGCCATCCTCCTTATAGTGGCGGAAATGAAGCCCTTCACGATTCTTGGAACACGCAAGGGCAAGATAAACAGGCCTTGAGCAAAGGGCACACTGATACATGGGAGAGTCATTTTGAAACGCTTTCTCGATTTCTCTTCGCCTTATGGCCAGGGACTCCTCATCATGCGGGAAGATGGCCATGACATCATCAATTTTTCCTTCCCTGCAAACATGAACTTCTTGGATGGCTAAATCCTTTGCGATACCCACAGTTCTTGGAACATAAGCTTTTTCATTCATTTTGGCCGGTGGTAGCAGTTGAAAGTCCATTTTACTCATCCCTCACCTCCGTGAAAACGAAAACATTTGCAACAAGGTCGATGAAATGAGACCGCGCAATCCTCCATGTTTCCGACAGCGGAGGTGTTGACAGCACAAAGTTACTTTTCCGCGAAGCAACTTTCCCTTTTCCAAAATAATCTGCCTTATCTTGAATCCCGGTTTCGGAGCAAATCGGCGATGATTTCGATATGCTCCTCTTCCTTTTTCCGGCGTTCTTCAAACGACATCTCCGTGTGCCGCGTCTGCACTTTTCGACCTGCGATGATGCGAGTCCTTGGGGTGTCCGGTTCAGCGTCCTCCTCCTGTGTTTGCGCCATTTGGCGCAGCCATTCAAGGAAGGCTTCGGGTGCATCGAAACGCATCTTCTCCAGCATTTCGGGTTCAAAGGATTGGGCGGCGGATTTGGCGATATTGCACCGCACGTTTTCATACGGAGATACCGAGATAACGAAATCAGGATTTGAACGGAAACATTTCTGGAGATTTTCGATTTCGTGCGCCGTGTTGGAATGAACGGCAACCTCGACCGCCAAACGGCAGCGGGCGCTTTCTATCACAAGGTCAATGCGTCCGTCTGGAACGACGCACTCTTTGATGGTGCGGAATCCGAGCCTTGTTGCTTCCGAGTCAAGATTCGCAACGATCAGTTGATGATTTTCACCGCCCCTCCCCATTCCTGCCGGGCGAGGTGGCTCTGGAGCGGTAACGGGTTTGTCATGAGCGGGAGCGGCGATTTTTGCCTCCGGCGGCTCGATGGGAGGGAGAACTTCCGGTGCGGCCTCTCGCTTCGTTGCGGGTGACGCCTTCGGTGCAGCGTCCTTTTTCTCAGATAGCAAAGAAGTTTGGAGCGCTTCACGTAAGGCGGCTTCCACTTCGACGCGAGGCGTGCCATAGCAAGAGCGGGATGTTTCCACCACACGCTGGCGCGTTTTTGCTGCTAGGCATGTGTCTGCTTCCTTGGGGTGTGAAATGGATAAATTGAAATCACCGTCGCTACGTTCAATCCGGCAAATGGCCTGGCCGATGTCGAGGTTCTGCAAGTCACGGGCCTCGAAATGGGAAAAGCCGCTTTCCAGAGAACGCGCATCGGCGTCGCCGACGCGGAAGACCACGCGGGTAAAAGCGTTCGAGAGAACCGCGCTGGCGACCTCGCTATCCGCCTGAATTTGCCGCAATTCCTGGTGAGCCAAAACAAGGCCGATGCGGTATTTGCGTGCGCCACTCAGGATTTCCGCAAGCGATGGCGTCATGAAGCAATGGAATTCGTCCACGTAGCACCAGAAGTCGCGGCGGCTGGCTTCCGGGATTCGCTGGCGGCTCATGGCCATTTGCTGGAGTTTTGAAAGCAGGAGCGAACCCAAGAGATATGAGTTCTCCCGTCCAATGAGTCCCTGCGGAAGTTTGGCGATGAGGATGCGGCCCTTGTCGAACACTTCGGCAAAGTTGATCCGATTCTCTTTTTGCGAGACCATGTAACGAATGGGCTTGCGGCTCAGGAATTCGTCGAGCCGGGTGAGGATGGGGCCGATAGATTTGTTGCCGGTAAGCTGCGGGAACGCTTTGCGCCAGTAATATTGAATTTCTGGATCGGTGACGGTGCCGAGAAAATTGTTTCGGTAAGCTGCATCGAGGAGGAAGCGCCGGAGATCGGCGAGCGTGCCACCTTCTGTGCTTTCCAGAAAAGCCAGAATCGCATTCCGAAGCACACTATTCATCTGGTCACCCCAGCTTGTCGAAAGCCGCTGGAAAACGCTTACGAGGTCTGAGGCAAGGAGGTTCTTTTCAAAATCGGAATGCGCCGCAAGGATGTTGAAGCCGACGCTGTAGTCTTCGTCAGATGGATCAATCAACACGACATCTTTGATCCGTTCGGGGGGAATGACGCCAAGCACCTTGTCTGCAAGGTCGCCGTGGGGATCGAGAAGGGCGACGCCCTGGCCGTTCTCGATGTCCTGCCGGATGAGGTTGAACAAGAGCGTGCTTTTGCCCGTGCCGGATGCACCGATGAGGTGCATGTGGCGGACACGCTGCTCCGGGGCAAGGCGCACCTCGGCGGCAACCCCTGCGTGCAGATTCTCGCCCAAGATCAGCGAACCGGAATGGCAAGTAGCAGCGGGCGCGGGCTGGGACTTGGCTGTGTTGCGGCGTAAGCGGCGGGATACCGATGCAGTCGGCAGGGTGAGGAAGCGCGTAAGCTCGTCGAGGTTGAGGAGCATGCCGCTTCGGCGGCTGAGGCGTAACAGAAGATCGTCCTCGTGGTCGGAGGGAGCGTAGGAATCGTTCCGAAGCGGAATCAGATAATTGCTGCCAGCCCGCGAGAGCGCGGAAAATCCGGAAGCCATGTCGGCGATGATCTCCCATGCGCGCTCCGGTTCCGCTGCGCTGGCGGCGAGCCGAATAACGACGCCGAAGAGCGGGGACGCGAGCTTCTGTGCTGTGGCTTGAATCAGTTCCGGGCGATTGATGAAGAAAGCGTTTCCGTTTTCATCTGTCACTGCGGCAACGATGCTCTCGCCCCAGTTGTTTTGCGCGGGTTCGAATAATATCTGGCAGAGGCCGAGTTCACCCTCCGCAAGACCATCAAGCGCTGTGACGAGGCTCGTAAGCAATTCTGTTCGGGGATTGCCGAGCGGAATCATGAACTCGACTCCAAGCCCCAATTCCACGATGCCGAAACAGTCTTCGCTTTGATGCCATGCTTGATGGAAAGCATGCGTGGAATGGGTGACTGTCATGTCAGAAAAAGAAGCCTTGAGAGCGCGTTCGATACGGGCAGCCGCACTCGGTGCCGCGACAAATTGCGGAATGATCTCGCGTTCCGTGCCAAGGATTTCAAGGCAAAGCGACTGGTTTTCCCGGCACGCTTGGTGGATGAAGGCTTCAATGGTTTCCGGTGAAGGGGAGCGAGACTCGGGCAATGTAAGCTGCAACTCGATCAATTCTTCCGGCTGGCAATATCGCGGCTCCGGTTCTTGCTCTGGCTCGGGTGTATCATCAGCAGATAACGATTCTGCGCGGTTGCCGAAGAATGAAAGGAAACGGCTGCCGATGGTTTCCCTGCGCCCGTCATCAACCGCATTTCGGCGCGGAAGGAAGTGGCCAGTGAACGGGGAGAATGGCGGCTCGGGTGATACCGGCGCATCGAAGGGCAATCCCCCTCGCCCACGCATTTCCCAGCGGTAGAACTGCTCGCTCAACTGCTCATCGATCTTGCCCATGCGATTGTGTCCGAATTTGGTTCAGTAACATGGCGACTGTTTCCTGCGCCTGCGTTGGGTTGTGCTTGAAATCGACAAGCCTCACGCCTTTCGCAGCGGTGAATTCCTCAATCTTGGCTTTCACGATCCGCTCTACGAGATCGCAATACATGAGCCGGGTGTCCTCACGGTAGTAGCTCTCTTTCCGCAGAAATGCCTCATAGCATGCCCCCAATACGGGAATCCGTAAAAGCACCGCATCAAGATCGTGAAGCCCCAGTGCGAGGGCGTTATTGAGAAACACAAGAAGCGCGAGAGCCGTCA
>SESA01000797.1_pt1 | contig 18537 bp, 18 predicted proteins | sample 3171451 | NCBI WGS metagenome assembly SESA01 (sample SAMN06051862, study PRJNA518727) | freshwater metagenome | biome: subpolar coniferous forest; feature: holomictic lake; material: water; isolation source: holomictic Lake 227, 8 m depth | place: Canada: near Kenora, Ontario | collected...
GTCAGGAAGGCAGCTAAGTTTTGATCGGTCCAGCGGCCTCCAGTGATCAACTAGCGTTGATACATACTATCCGCGCAATGAATCAGTTGTCGCCACGTCTGTCATTTTCACGGGGGCTGGGCGGCGGAGCTCGGCGACCCAGGCGGGCGCCGGGCCTTCGCCGCGGTTGGAGGCGTCCTTCCGGTGGGTGGCGCCGGTGAGAGCTTCGATGACGGCTTCGAGCTTCGGCCAGAAGCCGATGAACTCCAGAACCGGATTTAGCAGGTTGGTGACCGGGCAATAGTAGGTGTTCTTGGGGTCCGTATGGTGCAGAGCATGTTGCCGCGGGGTCAGGAGGAGATGGATGTCCTGGAGGAACGAGACGAGGCGGCCGTTCTCGGCCCGCGTCTGGTGCGACCATTTATGGATTTGGTTGGCGTTGACGCAGATGGCGACGAATAGCCAGACATGCCAGGTGAGCACGCCGGCCCAGGCGGCGACTCCGATGATCAGGGCGCCGAGGAGCAGGAGATCCCAGGAGCTTTGCCACCAGTTGAGCTTCGTGAAATACCGAGGGTAATGGTGGTGGATAATGTTCGGGCGAATCATGAGGGTTCCCACCACCGGTGTGGTTTCGGTGCCGTACGCATCTTCCAGCCAATGGACGAGGCCGGAGATGAAGTCGGCGAGCGCGACGACGCCGAGGGCCTGGGCGCTGACGAGGAGGAGCGAGCTCATTTTTTAAGGTTAATATTATACCGCCGGTCCGCCGTGGGGCGTTAATCGATAAACCTGATGGGGGCATTGATTAATCTGATAGCCGGACCCGAAGGGCGTTGCTTCGAGGGGCGGGCGGCGGAAGATGGTTCCACCCCGATGAACGTCCATCACCTCGAGCTGTTCTACTATGTCGCCAAGCACGGCGGAATCAGCGCGGCGGTCCGCCACATCCCCTACGGTATCCAGCAGCCGGCCGTGAGCGGCCAGATGGCCGCGCTGGAAGATCAGGCCGGCGTCCGGCTTTTCGAACGCACCCCTTTCCGGCTCACCACGGCTGGCAAGAAGCTCTTCGCCCATATCGAGCCGTTCTTCGCTGGCTTGCCTGGTGTCGCGGATAAGCTGCGCGGCGAAGAACGGCCAGAACTCCGTCTCGGGGCCTCGGGCTTGCTGCTCCTGCATCATATTCCCACGGTCACCCGGCGCCTGCGCGCGCAATTTCCGAACCTGCAGCTGAGCATGCGCTCAGGCTATCAGACCCAGTTTGAAACCTGGCTGGCCGATGGGGTCATTGATATCGCCGTGGTACCCATCGATGAGCGCCCGAGCGCGAAGTTTCGCCAGCTCCGCCTGACGCGCGTGCCGCTTGTTTTGATTGTCCCACGCAAGTCGCCCATCAAGACCGCGGCGGAACTTTGGAAGCAGAAGAAGGTCGCCGTGCCACTGATCGGCCTGCCTCAGGCGACCAGCGTCATGCGCAGTTTTCAGCGGGACATGAAGCGCCTGGGAGCCACCTGGAATCAATCCATCGAGGCCACTTCGATGGAGCTCGTCACCAGTTATGTCGCCGCCGGTGAAGGTTACGGGGTGAACCTCGCGCCAGGCACCGGCGCCGATCATCCGGAAGTGCGGGCCTTGCCGCTCGATGGTTTCAAGCCCATCAGCGTCGGCCTCAGGTGGAAGGGCGAACCCTCCGAGCTGGTGCGCAGTGCGCTCATCGAGCTGCAGCGCTACACCCGCGAGACTTGGCCGGAGTGGTCGATCGACGACGAACTCGCCACCGCGAAGAAACCCCGTAAGGTTCGGTAAGGAGGGCGGATTTTAGAAATTCAACCTGGGGCGAGTTCCTTGTTGGACCGACTTGACATGCTTAAGGAGTAATACATTGTATTACCCATGCATAAAAAACTGACCAAGCTCGGTAATTCCCAAGGACTCGTTTTCGATGCCGCTCTGATGGAGCTCGCCCGCCTTAAGGTCGGGGATGACGTCAATGTCGAGGTGCATGAAGGCGGCACGATCACCATTACCCCTCTCCGCCCTCGTCCCTCCAAGGAGGAAGTAACGGCGGCCGTCCGCGGCGTGATGAAGAACTATGCCCGCACGATGCGGAAGCTCGCGTGAAGATCACGCCGGAGAATTGCTTCCACCTTTCGGTGGAAATCGTTCGTGAAATCCATGCGGCGGCACTGGCGGGTTTCGGCGGTGCCGACGGCCTGCGCGAACCTTCGTTACTGGAATCCGCCGTCGCGGCCCCGCAGGTCACCATCGGAGGTTTCTCGCCGTTTGCAGATCTCGCTGAAGTCGCGGCGGCTTATCTTTTCTACCTTTGCCGGAATCACCCGTTTCTGGATGGGAATAAACGGACGGCTTTGGGTGCGGCCTTGGTCTTTCTCCGCTTGAATGGCGTGAAGCCGAAGCCTGATTCGGTCAAATGGGAGCAGCTCACCTTTGCAATCGCCGACTCGAAGATTGATCGCGAAGAGGCCACGAGGCTGTTGAGAGCCTTGTTGCCGAAGGTCGCCAAGAAGCCGAAGAAGAGGAAGTAAGCGAGGGCTGGAGGACTCGAGGATGGGAGAGAGGTGAAGGAGAGTACGGAGTATCGAGTATGGAGTATTGGGGAGTGATTATCTTAAGGTAGGGTCAGCACCGCGTGCTGCCCTAGTTCTCGTTTCAGGTGGCGGGTGGCGGCCCCGGGGTTCAGGTGGCGGGGTAAATATGGCGCTCAAAGGGAGACGTAAACCGGATGATTGGGCTGCGGCTGTCTTGAGGTAGGGACGTGATCACTATCGCGTCCTAATCTGAGTCGTGCGTTCGGCGGCAGAGGACATCACGTGGTGCTGTCCCTACCTCGATCCAGGCACCAGGAAATTTCATCCTGCCACCCGCCACCTGAGGCTGCCACCCGCCACCCGAAACGGGAATGTCCCTCTGGTCAACTGAGCCTCCGGGCCTCTGGGCCTCTGTTTTAAGGCAATTTCGGCACCGAATGACTCTCCTTTCTTTTTGACGAACCGCCGGGGAGTCCCATCGTCAACCGACTCAGGACAGTCCGATGGTGTAATGGTAGCACAGGAGATTCTGATTCTCCTTGTCTAGGTTCAAATCCTAGTCGGACTATTTCCTGAAAGCAAAAAGCCCTCTCACGAGGGCTTTTTCATGCCTATGCCGGACGCCTCAGCGGTCGTTCCAGAAGATGACGAGGTTCTTGGTCTGGCGGCCAGCGACGATCAGGTCGGGCTTGCCGTCGCCATTGAGGTCGGCGGCTTTGAAATCTTCGACGGCGGCTTCCTTGGTGGAGATGACGCTGGTGCGCCAGGTCTTGCCGGCATCGTCGTTGGGGGTGAGCAGGCGGATGCCGGGGTCCGTGCCGCGCCAGCCGACCATGAATTGATCCGAGCCGGTGCCGAGAAAGTCGGCGCAAGCGATCGCATGGCCATCCTTGAAACCATCGAGGACCTGTAGGCGGTTCCAGGTGCTATCGGAGGCCTTGGTGTAAATGGCGGAAGCGGTGCCGTGCATCGGCTCGACCGTGGCAAGGTAGGTTTGGCCGTTCGGCAGCTTGCCGTCACGAACCTCGCCGACGGCGACGTTCGTCATCTGGACGGCGGTCCAGCCTTCACCTTGTGGCGCGTTCAGCCAGAGGCCTTCTTTGGAGCCGGAGATAATCTGTTGGGCGGAGCCGGCGACCCAGCGGACAGGCTGCAGATTATGCGTCATGTGGCTGACATCATTGACGACGCGCACCTTCCATTCGTCTTTGGGGTTCGCCGGCTTTTCGTAGGCGAGCATCTTCGCACCCACCCCCACGCCGGCTTTGTTGCCGACCCCGTGCAAGGGTTGGACGACCAGGTCCCAGCGGCCCTTGGAAACTTCGACCCATTGCATGCGGTGCACGGTAGGTTCGTGATGCAACTTTACGGCCTCCCATTTTTGGGTGCGATCGGCCGGCGGGATGAGAAAGAAGACAGCGCCACTCTTGACCGTGTCGGAAGGATTCCAGCCGGCCCCGACGGCGATGGCGCATTTACCCGAGCCATCGATATCGCGGGCGGCGATGCACACATTGTCGTCCTTCGTGAGGTTCTCGGCGATGACGTGCTTCTTCCAGTCCGGGTTATGATACCACTGCACCGTGTGCTGGTCGGCGAGGATGATGTCGGGCTTGCCGTCGCCATCGACGTCGGCGATGGCGAGTCCGTAGCCGATGCTGATCTTATCGATTTCCTGCATGCGGAACTTGGGCTCCGGTGCGGCGAAGGCGACGGAGGCAAGTAGGAGGGCGAGGAGCGGGGTCGGCTTCATGGTCGATGAGGTAACCTGTCCGACCCTGCCTGTCGACCGCGGTTCCGCGACATATCGGGTAGGGACAGCACCACGTGCGGTGGTCCTTTGTCTTGGGTAGGGTTGAGCGCCTCGCTCAACCGCGGCTGACCAAGGTTGGTCAGCCCTACCTCGAAGGCAGCACTCCCCCGATACTCCATACTCAATACTCTCAGTCCCTCCCTCGGGGCCTCTGGGCCTCCGGGCCTCTTTGTTATCTCAAGCCGTGAGGCGTTCGAGGCACTCCGCATAGAGCGCCTGCGTCTTCTGGACGACCTCCGCCGGCAGGGTCGGGCCTGGTGCGGTCTTGTTCCACGGCTGGGCTTCGAGCCAGTCGCGGACAAACTGTTTGTCGTAGGAAGGCTGGGCGCGACCGGGCTGCCAGGTGGCGGCCGGCCAGTAGCGCGACGAATCGGGCGTGAGGACTTCGTCGATCAGCACGAGCGAGCCATCGGCGGCGCTGCCGAACTCGAACTTCGTATCGGCCAGGATGACGCCCGCCTTGGCCGCGCGTTCGGCACCCATGCGATATAAGGCGATGGAAGTTTCCTGCACCGTGCGGAAAACCTTCTCGCCGAGGATTTCGCCGCAGCGCGCGCGGGTGATGGCTTCGTCGTGGCCCTCGGCGGCCTTGGTGGAAGGGGTGAAAATCGGTTGCGGTAGTTTAGAGCCGTCGAGCAGGCCGGCGGGGAGCGGGTGGTCGAGGATGCCACCGGTCTTTTGGTATTCCTTGAAGCCGCTGCCGGCGAGGTAGCCGCGGACGACGGCTTCGACCGGAAGGGGCTTGAGCTTACGCACGAGCATCGAGCGCGGGATCAGGTGTTCGTGGCCGTGCAGGGCCTTGGCCAGCGCGTTGGCGTGGTCGGGCACGAGGTGCGTCGGGAAGACGAGGCGGGCTTGATCAAACCACCAAAGGCTGATCTGGGTGAGGAGGATGCCTTTGCCCGGGACGCCGTTGGGCATCACGACGTCGAAGGCCGAGAGACGGTCAGTCGCGACAATCAAATAATGCGTGCCGAGGTCGAAGACTTCACGGACCTTGCCCTTCGCCTTGAGCGGGTAGGGTAGGCCAGTGACGGTCATCAGCGCTTCGGTGGGCAAGGGCGGCGTCTTCATCCTGCCACGGAGATAGGCGAGGGCGGGGCGGCAGGGCAAGGTGGTTCGTCGTTGAGGCGCCGGGCGTCACGGTCAGCATCGGTTGCGCTCGATGGAATTCTGCGACGCCCATTGCCACTATCAGTTCGCCGAGGTGCCCTACGCCGCGGTCGAGCAAGCCCGGGCGGACGGCGTGGGCCTGGCGATGATCAACGGCAGCGCCCCCTCCGACTGGGAAGATGTGTCCGCTCTCGGCCGCCGCGACCCGCGCAACCTGCTCTCGTTCGGATTGCATCCCTGGGACGTGCCGACTGCACCGCCGGATTGGGCGGAGCAACTCCGTGGTCTGCTTCTTAAGAATCCCGCCGCCGGCGTCGGCGAGATGGGGCTCGACCGTTGGGTGAAGGATTTCGATGCCCTCGCGCAGGAGCAGGCGTTCCGCGTGCAGCTGGCCTTGGCCGTCGAATTTGACCGCGCCCTCACGATTCATTGTGTGAAAGCTATCGGGCCGTTGATGGATATCCTGCGGGCGGCTGATCTCCCGCTCCGGGGATTCCTCCTGCACAGTTGGAACGGCCCGGTCGAGCTCGTCCCGGAGCTCGCCAGACTCGGAGCCTATTTCTCCTTCAGCGCGCACCATCTCATCCCGCGCAAGGCCGACCTCCGGGTCCAGTTCGCCGCGGCGATTCCGCGTGAGCGCATTCTCGTAGAGACGGATGCGCCCGCGCTTTGCCCTGCCCCGGAATTTCGTGTGCGCGCGCTCCCGCCCGCGGCGGATGGCACGGAACAGAACCACCCGTCGAACCTCGTGCGTAATAACGAGGAGCTCGCGCGCACGCTGGGCGTTTCATCCGCATCGTCGGCCGAGATGACCGCCCGCAACTTCCGCCGGTTATTCCTTGGGGAGTAGGCTTAGGCGCAGGGCTTCGCCGGCGGCGGCCAGACCGAAGGCGCCGGCGACGTGCGACGCGGTGCCATAGCCCCACTCGCAGTTCGGGTGTAGGTCTTCACCCTCGGGAATCTCGCCGCCCGGCAGGCCTTCGCAGTCGGTCGGCTGGGTGAACGGCTCATCAGACCAGACGCAGGAAACGCCGAAGGGCGTCTTGCCTCGCGGGAAGTCGAAGTTCTGCCGCAGGCGTTTGCGCACGAGCATCATCAGCGGATCGTCTCGCGAGTCCCGGAGATCCGTCACTTTCAGGCGCGTGCCGTCGAGCCGCCCCGCGCAGCCGCCGACCGACACCACGCGCAGTTTCCGCTTCACCGCTTCGGCGATCAGGCCGCATTTCGGAGACAATGCATCCATCGCGTCGATCACCACGCCGTCGAAATCCGCCAGCACCTCGTGTGGATTGAAGCGGGAGAGAAAACGCGTGTGCAGCGTGGTGCGGATCGCCGGATGAATCGCCCGCGCCCGTTCCGCGACGGCCTCGGTCTTTGGCTTGCCGATGTTGCCTGCAAGGGCGTGCAACTGTCGGTTCGTGTTGGAGACGCACACGCTGTCACCGTCGACCAGCGCCACATGGCCGACGCCAGAGCGGGCGAGGGCTTCGACGGTCCAGGAGCCGACGCCGCCGAGGCCGACGACCATGAATGACGAGGCCGCGAGCCGCTCCATGCCGGCGCGTCCGTAGAGTCGGCCGATGCCGGCGAAGCGTTGGAGGTAGTCCGCGTCCATGGCTCCCATCAAGGCGGGCGGCTGGCTTTCTCCAAGGCACAAAACAAGCCCTCGAGGCTTGAGTCGGACTCCAGAGGGGCAATGATGGGCTTCTCCGTATGTCCGAAGAAGACCCCACCAAGGATGTCACGATCGTCCGCGTTCCGCTGACCCCGCTTTGGCGGTCCGCGTTCTCGCTCGGTTTCCTGGGGCTGGTGGCGGGTCTGGTCCTAGCCGGGTTCTTTGTGGTGCAGGATCACGCCAAGGCCGACGCGGTCTCGAAGGTTTTCCAGGCGGCCCGCACGACTATTCTGCAATTTCACGCGGAGAAGGAGCTCTGGCCGACAGATTTCGATTTCACACGGGTGCCGGCCGAGCTTACGCCATTCAACGCCGCCGCCCTCTCGCAGAGTCTCGCGCAATGCCCTTTGTCGGGCACGTGGCGGTTTGTGCAGAAGGGCTCCGCGGGCAAGCCTGCCATCATCTTCACGCCAGAGAGTCCGGGGCGTTCGTTCCAGCGGACCTTGCTGGTGGTCGATCGCTGGATCGACGACGGTCAGGCCGCCCGCGGGCAATTCCTCGTCGGCGAGGAAAGCGCGATGCTTAAGCTGACGGACGAGTAATCGCCTCAGCGCGCTCGCGCAAATCGGCCTCGAAGAGGGCGTCGACGAGCTGATCCAGGTTTCCTTCGAGCACTTGTTCGATCCCGTGTACCGTCAGGTCGATGCGATGGTCGGTGATCCGGTTTTGCGGGAAGTTATAAGTGCGGATGCGTTCGGAGCGATCGCCCGAACCCACCTGTGTCTTGCGGGCGTCGGCGCGCGCCTCGCGTTCCTTGGCGCGGGTCAGGTCGAGCAGGCGGGAGCGAAGCACGCGGAGGGCTTTGACGCGGTTACGCAGCTGGGAGCGTTCATCGGCGCAGTAGACCATCAGCCCCGTCGGCTTGTGGATGATCTGCACCGCGGACTCGGTCTTATTGACGTGCTGACCGCCGGCGCCGCTGGCACGGGCGACGGACATATCAAGGTCTTCGGGTTTCAGGACGACTTCGGCTTCTTCGGCTTCCGGGAGCACGGCGACTGTGGCGGCCGAGGTGTGGACGCGGCCGGAGGCTTCGGTGGCCGGGACGCGTTGGACGCGATGGACACCGGCTTCATGGCGGAGCAGGGCGGTGGCCCCTTCGCCTTCGATCAGGATCACCGCGTCACGGACGCCACCGAGATCGGAATGCGAGAGCGACATTAGTTCGCACTTCCAGCCCTTCTTTTCGGCGAAGCGGGTGTAGGCGCGCAGGAGTTCGGCTGCGAAAAGGGAGGCTTCTTCGCCGCCCGTACCGGCCCGGATTTCCACCAGCGCGTTGCGGGAGTCATCTGGATTGGGCGGGATGATGGCCCGGATAAGCAGTTCGCGGGAGGCCTCGACGGCGGGGGTCAGGCGGGCGATTTCCTCTTCGGCCATGCGGCGCATTTCGGCATCCTGCTCGCTTGAAAGGGCATGGGCCTCGGCGAGCTCTTTTTCATACCCCGTGAGAACGTCGTCGGCCTTGACCGCCTTGGACGTGAAACGGAGTTCGGCTCCCAGGGCAGCCGCCTTCCGGCTGTCGCCAAAGGTGGCTGGGTCGGCCATCAGGCCTTCTAGCTCGGCCAGGCGGCGGCGAAAGCTGGATAGGTCGGGGCGGAGGGGGCTGGCGGACATCGGGAAGGGGGCTAATCGGGCTTGGACAGGACAGGCCTGTTCGTTATTCAATGGAGTGCGGCAGGTCCTTCTCCGCAAGCCCGACCTTCAACCCTTTCGATCATCATGCAGCCCAAGGAACCCGCGCTTCGCGGCACCCACGTCGTCACCTGTGTTTGGGATTTCGACAAGACCCTTTGCCCAGGCTACATGCAGACCCCGCTGTTCAAGGCTTTCGGGGTCGATGAGGAGCAATTCTGGAAGGAAACCAACCAGCTGCCAGCACTTTACGCCCGCAAAGGCATCCGTACGCCCAAGGACTCGGTCTACTTAAACCACCTCCTCAGCTACGTGAAGTCCGGGCTGATGAAGGGCCTCACAAACAAGCGCCTGCGGGAGCTTGGGGCCGAAATCGAACTCTGCCCCGGCCTGCCTGCCTTCTTCCCAGCGCTCAAGGAGTATGTCCGCGAGCTCGGTCGTAAGCACAACGTCGAGGTCGTCCTGGAGCATTACATCATCAGCACGGGTCTCGCCGAAATGATCCGCGGCACCTCGCTCGCCGCGCATTGCGACGGCATCTATGGCTGCGAATTCCTCGAGCACCCGCTGCCGCCCCACTTCACCAAGCAGGATGAGCTCTCGCTCGACTTGCCGACGGAGATCACGCAGGTCGCCGCGATGGTCGACAACACGATCAAGACCCGCTTCCTTTTCGAGATCAACAAGGGCTCCAACAAGAACGCCGAGATTGACGTCAATGCCGTCGTGCGGACCGAGGATCGCCGCGTGCCGTTTGAGAATATGATCTATGTCGCCGACGGCCCGAGCGACGTGCCCGTCTTCTCGCTATTGCGGAAGAACGGCGGCAAGGCCTTCGCGGTCTATGTGCCGGAGAGCGAAGCCGAGTTCGCGCAGAACGACGCGCTGCTGCAGGCGGGTCGCGTTCATGGCTACGGCCCGTGCGATTATTCGGCAGCGTCTTTCACGCCGAAGTGGATTCGCCATGCACTGGCCGCGACGGTCGAGCGCCTCGCGCAGGAGCGCGTGCGCGCGCTGGCGGCCCGCGTCACTCGCCCGCCCCGGCACCTCCACGCTGAGCCGCCGCCCGCCGGTGGGGATACCGCATCCTCCCAAGGAACCCTTTTCGGCGAATAATCATGCCCGCTCCCGCCCGCAAACGCTCCGCTACGCTCGCCCGCCCGGCCAGCGAGAGCCGACCCATCCTCGCCGTCGTGCTCAGCTTGCTGGGCGCGTTCCTGCTCGTCGCCATGCTCTTCCACGGGAGCAACGACACCAACATGCTGCCGCAATGGCTCGAGCGCACGTTCAGCCTGCCGGCCGATTCCAATGCCGCCCACGAATCTAATCCTTGCGGCGCTTTCGGCGCCACGGTCGCCGTGGTGCTCTTCAGTCTCTTCGGATACGCCGCCTTCCTGATTCCGTTCTTCCTGTTCGCGGCGGCGTGGTTCGCGCTCAACCAGCGCGCCCACACGCTGTGGCCGACCAAGGTGGCGTTGATGGCGGCCTGCGTCTTGTTCTTTGCGCCGATTCTCACGCTCTGGCTCGGGCCGACGCGCGTCACGGTCGCCTTCGATCCGCGCGGGCCGGGCGGCGTCTTGGGAGGTTTCCTCTTTGGCTCGGTTTGTCAGCCCGTGCTCGGTGATTACGGTACTTGGATCCTGGTCTTCCCCTACGGCTTCTGCTTGCTCGGCGCTCTCGCCGACGATCCCAAGGCCACGCTCGCTTCTTGGATCGCGGAATTGCGCGACAGCTTTGGGGCTTGGAACGCGGGTCGCAAAGCCGCCGCCCTCGCCGCCGCGGAGGAACAGCGCCGCAAGGCCGCCCTCGCCTCCGAGCTGCGTCGCAAGCAGATGGAAGTCGTGGGCGCCCAGATCACGGTGCCCCAGCCCGCTTCCACGGCCAAGGCGCCATCGAAGTCTATTCCCGTCGTCGTCGATATCCCTCACGAAGGCCCCGAGGAGACGGAGAAAGAAGGTCCCGACCTCGTCGAGTCCGACAATGTCACTATTTCGTCCGACGCCAAGGATGTGAAGGATAAGAAGCCCGAGAAGGCCAAGACGAAGGTCGTCGACGAGGATGAAGAAGAAGTGGAGCCGGAGGCCAAGCCCGTGCGTAAGGCGCCGGAGCCGCTCGGTCCGAATGCCGGCAAGGTGCTTGTCGTGAAGCCTGATAAGATCGAGCGGGCCTCGGCGGGACAGATTTTAAAGCGCCGTGGAGATTACGTCTTCCCGGCCGTCGGGATGCTGAATGAGCCAAAGTCTACCGGGGCCGTCGTGCCTGAAGATTTCCGCAAGCGCGCGTCGGACCTCATCGAGACGCTCAAGCAGTTCAAGGTGGATTGCATTCCGGTCGACCCGGCTAACGGCGTCGACGTGGGCATCCAACAGGGACCCTCGATCACGCGCTACGAGATCAAACCCGCCCCGGGTGTGCGCGTCGAACGCATCGCCAATCTTTCCAACAACATCGCGATGAACCTCGAGGCCGAGGCCGTCCGCATCCTCGCCCCCGTGCCGGGCAAGGGTACCGTGGGTATCGAGATTCCGAACAAGACCCGTAAGGATGTCCTCCTGCGTGAGATCATCGAATCCAAGGCGTGGGCGGAGTCCACGATGGAGCTCCCGGTCGTCCTCGGCGTCGACAGTGTCACCAACAAGCCGGTCATCCAGGATCTCGCGAAGATGCCGCACTGTCTCATCGCCGGTGCGACTGGCCAGGGCAAGTCGGTCTGCATCAACGCCATCATCGTCTCCCTGCTTTATCGCTGCACGCCGGACGACCTCCGTTTCATCATGGTCGACCCGAAGATGGTCGAACTGCAGATTTTCAACAGCCTCCCGCATCTGCTCATCCCGGTCGAGACCGACCCGAAGCGCGTGCCTGCGGCGTTGAAGTGGCTGATCGCCGAGATGCAGCGCCGTTATAAGATTTTCGCGAAGTGCGGCGTGAAGAACATCAACGGCTTCAACGCCAAGATCACCAAGGAAGCCGGCGCCCCGAAGCAGGAGGAACTCCAGCTCAGCCCCGCCGAGCAGGTCGCCGCCGCCGAAGCCGCCGAAGAGATCATCGACGACGGCGTGCAGATCCCGAAAGAGAAGCTCCCCTACATCGTCTGTATCATCGACGAGATGGCGGACTTGATGATGGTCGCCGCCCAAGAGATCGAGACTTCGATCGCCCGCATCGCCCAGCTGGCCCGTGCCGCAGGTATTCACCTCGTCCTCGCCACCCAGCGTCCTTCGACCGACGTCATCACCGGCCTGATTAAGGCCAACCTGCCGACCCGCATCGGCTTCAAGGTCTCTTCGCAGATCGACTCTCGCACCATCCTGGACCGCGGTGGCGCCGAGACCCTCGTCGGCCGGGGTGACATGCTCTTCGTGCCTCCGGGCAGCGCTTCGCTCAATCGCGTGCAAGGGGCGTTCGTGGGCGAGCAGGAAGTTTCCGCCATCGTCGAGTTTCTCGCTGAGAAGAACGGGAAGCCCGAATTTGCCCAGGATGTCGTCAACGCCATCAAGGAAGGAGCCGAAGGCGGCGACGACGCCGAAGAAGGCGAGGACGGCGAAGATCCGCTCGTCGCGCAAAGCTGGGCCATCATCAAGGAGACGCGCCGCGCTTCAGTCTCGTTGCTGCAGCGTCGCCTCAAGCTTGGCTATAACCGCGCCGCCCGCATCATGGATATTCTCCACGACAAGGGTTATGTCGGACCCGAGAACGGTTCGAGCCCCCGTGAAGTTCTGGTCGACTGACCTCGCGATTGGCTGATAACAAAAGACCCTGGGCTCTCGCGAGCGCCAGGGTCTTTTGTTTAAGGGGCGGGAAACTTACTTCTTCTTTTTCTTCTTTTCCGGGGGAAGGGCTGAGGGCGTCGGAATCACCGGAGGCGGGACATCCTTCGTAGGGTCGACCGTCGGGCCGGGCGCGGCGGGATCGAAGAAGGGTTTGATGGCCGGGGCCGCCGGCGCGTCCTTGGCGGGCGCTGGTTCGGCGGCTTGGGCTAGGCCGCTGCAAAGCGCCAAGAGAAGTAGGGACTTATACATGAGGGGTAATTCTCATACAGCCACTGGGCTCAAAGGTTTCAACCCCTGGGGCAGATTTCATCGGGGCACAAAAAAGCCCCAATGAAGGGGCTCTGGGCGTTGCCGTCGCTTATTGGGCGGCGGCGTCTTTCGTGGACTTCTTGCTTTTCGGCGTGGGCTTGGCGGCCGGCGCGGCGTCGTTGCTGTCAGCGGCCGGAGCCGGCTTCTTGTCGGCGGCGGCGGCGTTATCCGCATCGGACTCTTTCTTCGCCTTCTTCACTTCCTTGGCGACGGCGGCGGCGCCCGTGACGGCGGCGGCGGCCAACTTCGGGTCAACGGCCGGAGCGGCGGCCTTGTCGGTGCCGATGGCGGCAAGCTTATCCGCTTCGGCCTGGGCGGCCTTGGCGGCTTCCATGGCAATCTGCGTGGCGGCATCGACGCTCGCGGCCACGAGAGAGACTGGGTCGGCCGGCGCTGCTGCCGCATCCTTCTTGGAGTTCTTCTTGCTAGCGGTGGCGGAGCCGTCGACCTGCACCGTCGCGTTGCTGCTCGTCGGTTGGTTGCCGTTCGTCGATTTATTGGAGGACGTGGCGGCGGCGAGGGACGCCGTAAGGAAGGCGAGGGCCAGGGTGGGGAGCTTCATGATGACCTATAATACACCACCAGAGCGGCGGAGTTTCAACCCTTGTCGGGGCGGAAGATGAAGAAGACCGCCCCAGCGAGGCAGAAAAACGCCCATAAGTAGTCAATTTTCCATTTCTCCCCGAGGAAAAAGATCATGAAGGGCACGAAGAGGATGAGTGTAATGCATTCTTGGATAACCTTGAGCTGGGCGCCGGAGAGGCCGCCGGCGTACCCGATGCGATTGGCTGGGACCATGACGAGATACTCTGCGAGCGCGATGACCCAGCTCGCCAAGGCGGCGATTCACCACGGGCTGTCCTTCATCGTGCGCAGGTGGCCGTACCAAGCGAACATCATGAACAGATTGGAGACGGTGAGCAGGCCCACGGTCAGTAGGGCGGGGCGAAACAGAGAGGGTTCCATGATGACTGCAGATACCTTCCCTAATTCTCTTGCTCTCACAAGATATTCCACAATCTGACCGCTTCGATGTCCACCGTCGAAAACTTGTTCGAAAAAAATCGTGAATGGTCGGAAGGCGTGCGGCTTAAGGACCCCTCTTTTTTCGAGACCCTCTCCAAGCAGCAGTCTCCCCGCTATCTCTGGATCGGCTGTTCCGACAGCCGGGTGCCGGCGAACGAAATCGTCGGCTTGCTTCCCGGTGAGCTCTTCGTGCACCGCAATGTCGCCAATGTCGTCGTGCACTCCGACCTCAACTGCCTCTCGGTGCTGCAATACGCCGTCGATGTGCTCAAGGTAGAGCATGTCATCGTCTGCGGTCATTACGGCTGCGGCGGAGTGCAGGCTTCGCTCGAACGGCGCAAGGTGGGCCTCGTCGACAACTGGCTACGGCATGTGCGCGATGTGCATCATAAGCACGCGCTAGCCGTGGAATCCGTGCTGGGTCCGGCCAAACTGGACACGCTTTGCGAACTCAATGTGATCGAGCAGGCCGCCAACGTATGCCACTCGACGGTGATGCAAGATGCTTGGGCGCGCGGTCAGCAAGTCGAAGTCCATTCCTGGATCTACGGCTTACGGGACGGCCTGCTCAAGGACCTCGGCTTGAACGTCTCGTCCCTGGAGGCCTTGACGCCGGCTTATGGGAAGGTGCTCGCACGCTACCGCAAACTGGGTGGTCTTGCTGGGTGATAGGTCGCCTTGAGCCCCCGGCTGAGCGCGGCAATCTCGCGGGATGATTTCTGAAGATCGTCCCCGCGAGCGTCTTGTTCGGCTGGGCCCAAGGGCCTTGCTGGATGCCGAGTTGATTGAGTTGTTGATCGGGACGGGGACGAAGGGCGCGCCCGCGCCGCACGTGGCCGCGGCCTTGCTCGCGGAGTCAGGCACGCTGGCGGCGCTCGCGACCTGGGATACCCATGACTTCGGGCGGGTGCATGGCCTTGGGCCGGCGAAGGCGGCGGAACTCGCTGCGGCGATGGAGCTGGCCCGGCGGATTCGCGAGCGCGCCCACGATCCTGGCGAAAAGTTGGATGCGCCCGCCAAGGTCTGGGCGCGCCTCGAGCCCTTTGCCGCCGGCTTGTCGGTCGAGAAGTGCTGGGTGCTGTGTCTCAATCGTCGCAACCGGCTCTTGGCGCTCCATGAGGTGAGCTCCGGGACGGCGACCAGTTCGTTGCTGCATCCCCGTGAGGTCTTTCGCCAGGCCCTCAAGCACGCCGCCTCGGCCGCCATTGTGGCCCATAATCATCCGAGCGGCGACCCGACCCCTAGCCCGGCGGATCGGGCCGTGACCCGCCAGCTGGCCGAGGCCGGCCGGGTGGTCGGGGTAGAGTTGCTGGACCATGTGGTGGTCGGCCGTCCCGAATCGGACCCAGCCGGCAAAGGATGGTTCAGTTTCGGGGAGGCTGGCTTGATTTAGAGGAACTAAGGGGTGATGGTGGGGGTCTTACCCCTGCATGTCTTTCGCCCGTGTCACCAAGGTCGTCCTAGTCCTGCTCTTCCTCGTCGCGGTTGCGGTCGGCGGTCGTCAGGGCCAGCGCTATTATAAGAAAAATATCGCCGCGCCGCGCACCGGCGAGGCGGTCTATCGCGCCGAGTGCCAGCGTTGCCACGGCCCGGTCGGGCAGGGCGTCGCCGGCAAGGCCGACGAGCCGTTGGTCGGCGAGAAATCGCCGACGTTCCTGGCGAAGTATATTCTCCGGGAAATGCCCGAGGATGATCCGGGGGCGCTCTCGGCCGCCGAGTGCGCCGCCTCCGCCGAGTACATCCACAAGGCATTCTATTCCGCCGAAGCCCGGGCGCGGAATAATCCGCCCCGCATCGAACTCGCGCACCTGACCGACCGCCAGTACCGCGAAAGCGTCGCCGATCTGCTCGGTTCGCTCCGCCGCACCACCGCCACCACCGTGGCCGGCGGCTTGGCGGGTAATTATCGCGAACGGCCAGAGCGCGATCCCGCTAAGCCGGATCGCGACCGACCCGAGGTCCGCTTCGACACCCGCGTCGACCCGGTGATTGATTTTGATTACGGCACCAAGCCGCCGGAGAAGGGTACGATTACTGCGCAGTTCAAGATCGATTGGACGGGGGCACTCCTGGTGCCCGACTCTGGCGAATATGATTTTCGCATCACCACGCCCAACGGGGCGCGTCTGTATGTCAATGCGCCCGAGAACGGCAGCGAGAAGAGCGCCTTGATCGACCTCTGGGTCGGCTCGGGGGTTTCCCGTTCCGCGCAGTCGCCCCTCTTTCTGCTCGGCGGCCGGAGCTACCCGCTGAAGGTCGAGTTCTTTAAGTATAAGGATAAGACCGCCGCGATCAAACTTGAGTGGCGTCCGCCCGGCGGCGCTTGGACGGTGATTCCTTCCGAGAACCTCTCGCCGAAATTCTCCAGTTATGTCGACGTGATCGATGTTTCGCTGCCCCCGGATGACAGCAGTATCGGCTATGAGCGCGGCGTGTCGGTCTCGCGGGAATGGACGGAGGCGATGGCCAAGGGGGCCCTCCAGGTCTCGGCCCATCTGGGCGGCCGCCTTTATGAATATGCCGGCACCAAGGCCGACGCAGCGGATCGCGGCGAGAAGCTGAAGGCCTTCTGCCTGCGCTTCGCCCAGATGGCCTACCGCCGCCCGCTCACCGACCTGCAGAAGTCTGACCTTGCGCGGATTTTCGCCGAAGGCGTCGCCCCGGAGGTCGCCGCCAAGCGAGCGCTGATCTTCACGCTTTCCTCGCCTTACTTCCTCTATCCCGGCGCCGGCCCGCAGGATGATTACGCTGTCGCCTCCCGTCTCGCCCTCGCCCTCTGGGATTCCGTACCCGATGAAGCGCTGCTGAAAGCCGCCGCCGCCGGCGCACTGCATGACGAAAAACAGGTCCGCCTGCAGGCTCAACGCATGATGAAGGACACGCGGGCGCGCTCCAAGCTCCGCGATTTCCTGCATCATTGGCTGCACGTCGAGGAAGGTTCGGAAATCGCCAAGGACCAGAAGGCGTACCCCGGCTTCGACCAAGGCGTCGTCATGGATCTGCGCACATCGCTCGATCTTTTCTCCGAGAGCGTGGTTTGGTCGGAGAAATCAGACTATCGCCAGTTGCTGCTTAACGATACCATCCTGATGAACGATCGCCTGGCGAAGTTCTATGGCCAGAAGATCGTCGCCAATTCCGGCTTCCAGCCCGTGAAGATGGATGCCGAGCAGCGTGCGGGTGTGCTGACGCATCCTTACGTCCTAGCCACCTTCTCGTACACAAAGTCGAGTTCACCGATTCATCGCGGCGTCTTTGTGACCCGCAATATTCTCGGCCGGATGCTCAAGCCGCCGCCCATGGCGATCGCCTTCATGGACGACAAATTCGACCCCTCGTTCACCATGCGCGAGAAAGTCACCGAACTAACGGCGAAGCCCGCCTGCCAGTCCTGTCACGTCACCATCAACCCACTCGGCTTCAGCTTCGAGCGATTCGACGCCGTGGGGCGAGTCCGCGAGACCGACAACAAGAAGCCCGTCGATGCCTCCGCCGACTATACCGCCGCCGACGGGTCGGTCATCAAGCTCCGGGGCGCGCGCGATGTCGCCGTGCACGCCGCGGAAAGCCAGGCCGGGCAGGCCGGCTTTGTCCGCAATCTCTTTCACGCGCTCATCAAGCAGCCGCCCGCCGCCTACTCTCCCGAGTTACTAGGGCAGCTCACCGATGGCTTCCGCGCCGACAACTTCCATGTGCGCAATCTCGCCGTCGAAGTCGCCGTGGTGGCTGCGATGCGCGCCAACCCGGTCCAACCATCTCAACTTAACCGCTAAGAACATGTCCCTCCAACATCGCAGAGATTTCCTCCGTCGCCTCGGCCTTTCGGCCGCCGCCCTGCCGCTCCTCGGCGGCCTCACCTCACTCGGCGCCGCTGAGCCCGTGGCCCGCCGCCAGCGCCTGATCTTTGTGTTCTCGCCCAACGGCACCGTGCCGCCGGCGTTCTGGCCCGAAGAAGAAGGCTCCAATTTCAAGCTCAAGCCCATCCTGAAGCCGTTCGAGCCTTTCAAAGATCGCATGCTCACGCTCAAGGGCGTCAATAATCGCGTGCGCGGCGACGGCGATGGGCACATGCGCGGTATGAGCTGCCTGCTCACGGGCATCGAGCTATTCCCTGGAAATATCATGGGCGGGGGCGGCGCTCCCGCGGGCTGGGCCAGCGGACCTTCCATCGACCAGACGATCCGGAACTACCTGCAGTCGAAGCCGGAAACCAAGACGCGCATGGGCTCGCTGGAAATCGGCGTGGCTGTCGGCAATCGCGCCGACCCTTGGACGCGCTGGAGTTACGCCGGCGCCAACCAGCCCGTCGCGCCTATCTCAAGCCCCTACGAGCTCTTCGACAAACTTTACGGCTCGATGAAAGAAGGCGAGAACCTCGCCTCCGTCCTCGACGGTTTGAAGGACGATGTCGCCAAGGTGGCCAACAGTGTGGACTCCCATGACCGGGCTTTGCTCGATCAGCACACCACCGCGCTGCGCGAGCTCGAGCGCGGCCTCAAGGAGAGCCAGTCCGCCGCCGCGGTCAAAGTCCCGCCCTCGCCGCCCGCCGGCGTGCCACTGGATAACGACAGCATCCCGCAAATCACCCGCCTCCAGACCGAACTGCTTATCAGCGCGTTCCAGAATGACATGGCGCGTATCTCGACCTTCCAGTTCACGAATTCGGTC
>SESA01000799.1_pt1 | contig 18534 bp, 6 predicted proteins | sample 3171451 | NCBI WGS metagenome assembly SESA01 (sample SAMN06051862, study PRJNA518727) | freshwater metagenome | biome: subpolar coniferous forest; feature: holomictic lake; material: water; isolation source: holomictic Lake 227, 8 m depth | place: Canada: near Kenora, Ontario | collected 2013-06-25...
AAATATATACAAATATCTATTTTTAGCTTCTTTTTGGTGTCATTTGTAAATGCGATCGGAACAATTGTTCTAGAGTTTTGTCCGTTTAAGAAAAGACGATAGGCGTTCATTGTGTGGTGTGCTTTTTCTGCGATTGTGTTGAATACCAAGCGGGGATAGATAAAAGGGAACAGGTAGGGAACAGTTGCATTTCACTAGTCTTTTCGTTCGTTTTGGGCTGCTGCCCATTCGATATAACGATAGGCCAGAGTTAGGCAACCGTAGAAACCCCAACCGACAACCTTTAGGTCGATCCGAGCGCGCTTGCCTTCTAGCTAGTCGGTTGAGATAGCAGCCGGTGTGTTCCGTACACCCGGTTCAGCTACATCTGGTAGCAGAGGTGAAATTTTTTTTGGTTGTGCTTTTTGTTGGTTTTCTTTTGGTTCTCTCCTTCTTTGTGCTTGCACTGCCCAGAACATTTTTTTTCTGTTTTTGTTGTTGTTTTGTTTTGCCTTTTGGGTTCTCATTCCCTATTCCATCCGATACTTTTTGGGGTTCCAGACTACAGCCATCAGGGTCCTCAAACTTGTTCCAGCACAACGCCCACTGCCGAACGGCCCTTGCGACTGTGCTTGGTTCCAGCGTGTTTTCAGTTCACTTGCCACCCTTGCCAGTTGTTTGCACTTCCCGACAGGTTTGTGCTTGTTTCCCAGCCGTCGTTTCCCAATGTCTGAGCCGATCATGGAATTGCTCAGGGACTTGGGCGGAAAACAGACAAACGTCCTGGAGGTCATGCAAAAACAGCAATTGGAGTTTCAGCGGAACCTTGCAACGGCAGTCGGAGACATCCGAATGGAGCGGGACCCCAAGTTCCCTGTGTGGGATGGGGATCCCAACAGCGTCTTGTTGTGGCTGTATCGGGTTGAGCAGCTGAAAACCGCCTACAGAATGTCCGATGGTCATGCGCTCCGAGCGGTACGAACGGCAATGGGAGAACATGGCTACGGCCATTTTGACGAGCGGGAGATCAACACTTGGAGTGATTTTCAGCAGTTGATTCGGGAACGGTTTTTACCGAGCGATGTCGAACGAAAGCTACTTTCGGAACTGCACACACTAAAAATGACCAATGGTGATTTAAATACGTTCTTCTGCAGATTCCAAGCGTTCCGTAAGCAGTTGACCTCAATCGACGCCGCCACGCTCATCGCCGCGTTCGTAGATGGGTTGGAACCGCACTTGCAATACGTCGTGCAGAGTGCGTCACCCCGGACAGTGGAGAGCGCAGTCGACATTGCATGGAAAGCGCACAACGGCCCGAAGCCAGCCTGGTTGCCCTATATGCAATCGCTCTATCAACAGGTGCAAGCACAAACGTCAGGGCAGTTGGACCATTTTTCACAAGAAGCGGCACGGTTCATCCAGCAGCAATTGGCAACGTACCAACCGACGGTTGACCAGAGGTGCACCTGGTCGCCCGCGACCCCCGTCACCATGATAACCGCCCCAGCGGCATCGCAAGCGTTGGTGTCTGCGCCTGCACTTTTGCAGCAGCCGACAGCAATGCAATTGGATACATTCCGACCGGGACTGCCTATGCTGCTGCCGCCGAACAATACACGTATGGGTCCAATTGACTACGCGCGTGTACAATTGCCCCCATACCCCAGTGGGTTTTCCAGTGCGTTCTTTTCACCACCACTTGAGCAGCCATCTGCGCCCCTACCGCATTCGTATACGTCACAACCACGGTCACGCTCGCCGCGCGCGGGTTACCAACAGGCACACGTCCGACCCGGATCGCGACCGCAATCGTCCCGTTGCTACCGTTGTGGAGAGGCAGGCCATTTCGCGATTCATTGCCGCCAGTCTTCACAACGATCGTCCCAGTGTTACGACCGATCACCGACACCACCTGAGCCAACGGTTTGTCATCGTTGCAAGCGGGTTGGCCACGTTGCAGCCCATTGTCGTCAGAATACACCACCATCCGTACGGTGTAGTCGCTGCAACCGTTATGGCCATACGTCAGACCGTTGTAGATCACCGACGCCCGAGAGGCGCTGTACGAAGTGCAATCGGTATGGTCATACAGCGGAACGTTGCCGTACACCTTCCCCAGACAAACGCTGCAGCCAATGCAATCGCCGTGGCCACACCGCCGAACAATGCCGTTCACCTTCGCGCGACGAACGCCCAAAAGCGACCGAGGGACGTTGAGTGTGGGCGACTCTCCCTCGCGATCGCAACCCCACAAGAAACCGAAGGTGACCGCGCACGCGCATGTTTCTTTTTGTTCTTTTGATTCCCCCATTCCAACATATTGTGGGAGGCCAACCACCTCGCCTGATCATTCGTCGACTGGACCGGCTGAGGCTATGGAAATGGATGTTTCGGAGACGTCCCACCTGCCTAGTTCACAGGGGTCATATCACCCGAAGGAACGAACAGGTGGTTCAATCGGTTCGGACGACCCCAAGGAGGAGAATGTGGGGGAGCGACAGTTGCTTCCAGCAAAGTCGCTCTCAACCTCACCTGACCCTCTCCACGGGCCGACCGGATCAAGCTCAGCGATTGTGGCTGCGGTCCCAGGGTGTGTTATCGTGGGATCCTCGTCGCATCAATCGGACAACGCAACGACGGCGCCAGCGCTGGCGTCGCCGCCGCGGAATCCTGATTGTGTTGAGCGAACCGACGTAACGACCGTCTTACCGTCGCCTGAAATCCCAGTCCAGTTGGGGATCCAACCACCACTCAGCTCCACTAAGTCTACGACCGTCCCAGGAAAGCCACGCTCACTTGGCAAGCACAAGAAGCCACCGTCGACCAAGTCCATTACCGTCACCTTGACTTCGCCCCAACGGTCAACCGTATCCCCATCGCTATGCCATCTGGACTTGTTCGAACCGCTTATTCCAACGCCCACTTGTCTCATGTATGTCCCAGTACAATTGCATGGAGTTGATTTTCGGGCGTTAATTGATTCAGGTGCAAGCGACAACTTCATCTCCTCTGGCATCTGTGATCACTTGCGCTTGAGTCGCCACCCGTTGAAAGAACCGCTAACAATGCAATTGGCAGACGGTAGCTATACTTCAGTCGGATCTTACACTCGACCGCACTTGAAGATCGGCGAATTAAAGTTGCGAATGGTATTGAAAATCGTCGAGACACCATTGCCCTTGATTTTGGGCTTCTCCTTCTTGCAATTCTTCAACCCGCGGATCAACTGGAAGACCCGCGAGTTGGAAATTGAGTATGGAGGTGAGTCCTTTCTCATTCAAGCGTTCCCATCTCTTTTGTCCTTTAAACAGTCGTCAGGTAAGTTGACGCCCGCTCAAGTCATTCAGTTGTTGCAAGCGGCCCCAGCGCAGCAAATCCAGTTGTCTGCTGCCCAATTCCCAGTCTCAGACTTCGAGGTGCTTTGCAAGGCGAGCGAAAACCCAACCGCCGCTGCCAAAGTGTTTTCCCTCACCACGACCGAACCAATTTCATCCGACTCTGATTCTTCAAACCACCCTCAGAAGATGCGCAAAAAGGACAATCCTTCTTCGGACGGTGATGGTCCCGACACCTCACCAGAGGAGGTGGAACTGTCCAATAACGACAAACGGGAACTTTTCCATCAATTGGATCACCACCGCATTTCCCGCAAGGCTGGACATTTGCCGACGAAACCGCCCCCCACCAAACCGTCCTTTTCCATCGATCACAGTGTATGTGGTCCACCATTAAAAACGGTCCCAACGCCGGAGGAAATCAAAAAAGTCATTGCACGCTTTCCTAACGCATTTACTAAGCCCGAGCGTTTACAACCACCATCTCGACCGACAGACCACAGGATTCAAATCATCGAGGGCTCCCGCCCGCCGGCGAGGAGAATCTACCGCCTGTCACCAAACGAAGAGCAGGAATTGAAAATGCAATTGGAAGATCACTTGAAGGAAAACCGCATTCGCCCGTCCAACAGTCCCTACGGCGCAAGCGTTGTCTTCGCCGACAAAAAAGACGGCGGGAAGCGAATGTGTGTTGATTATCGCCAGTTGAACAAAATTACAATCGCCGACAAATACCCGTTACCACGAATCGACGAACTTTTGGATCAGTTTGGTTCCAAACGGATTTTCAGCAAAATGGATTTGTCACAGGGCTATCACCAGATTCGAATGGCAGAGGACGACATCCACAAAACGTCCTTTCAAACGAAGTTCGGGACATACGAGTGGATGGTAATGCCCTTCGGGCTGACGAACGCACCTGCTACATTCCAGCGAACGATGGACCAATTGTTTGGATCTTTGAGAGACTTTGTCCAAGTTTACATTGACGACATTGTCATCTCGTCCCACTCACTCGACGAACACTTGGTGCACTTGGAAAAGGTCTTTGCAATCCTTGAACGAGAACAATTGTATGTCAAGGAGAGCAAATGTGCCTTTGGACAACCGGAAATCGAATTCGTTGGCTTCATTGTTGGGGAAAATGGAGTCCGACCGATTCCGGATAAGCTCCAAGTGATCAACAATTGGCCTAAACCTAAAACCGTCAAACACGTCCGAAGTTTTCTCGGCATTTGTGGGTTCTACCATCGTTTTATACCCGCTTTTGCTTCAATCGCTACGCCCTTGACTAACCTTTTGCACAAAAACAAACGTTGGTCATGGGGTGCAACTGAGGATAAATCATTCGGTGATCTCAAACGACAATTGTTACAACAGGTCGTACTTGCCTACCCCGATCCTTCACGACCCTACCACTTGTACACCGACGCATCAGAAACTGGCACTGGTGCCATGTTGTGTCAACCGGATGTGTTCGGACACTTGAAGCTCATTGCCTGCACTAGTCGCAAATTGAATCCGCACGAACGAAATTACGTCACGCACGAAAAGGAACTCCTTGCACTTGTGGATGCCTTGAAAAAGTGGCGTCACTATCTCCAAGGTCCAAAAGTGCAGGTTTTCACCGACAACACTTGTTTGAAAAACATCCAAACGGTCCCGAAGCCCTCTCCGCGCCAAGTCCGCTGGATTCAGTTTCTTCAATCGTTTGATTTGGACATTCATCACATTCCTGGCAGGACCAACGTTGTTGCAGATATTCTCAGTCGTTTACATTCGCCCGAGGTTTCTTCTCTTGAAAGTCCGGCAGTCGCCGGCACTTTGTCTACAATTGCCCTTGCAACCGTTCTTACTCCATTTGATTTCTTCCTTGCGCCAGCGGTATTGCCAGTTGACGATTGGCTCGAAGACTATCGGGAAGATCCTGTTTGTAAGGCTCAATTCTTCCATCCCGACACTGGTGACATTATTGCTCTCAATCGTTACAAGTATAATCGTTTTTGGCAGGATGACAAGATTGTCGTACCCCGCACACGGATTCCGGAGGTGATTTCTTCACATCACGACCCGATCGTCGCAGGTCATTGGGGTAACAACCGCACATTGTCAATGCTCAAACGCCGTTTCATCTTCCCGAAGATGAAGAAACGGGTTTCCGAGCACGTTTCCTCGTGCGACACTTGTCAACATGCGAAAGCCGATCATCATTTGCCACGCGGCTTGATGGAGAACATCTCCTTACCAGTGCAAAAATGGCAATCGGTCGCAATGGATTGGACCGAAGTGCCAGCCGTCATCCGCAATGGGGTCGAGTACAATCAGGTACTGGTGGTCATCGACCGCGGCACGCGTATGTGTCACTTGATCCCAACGTCAAAATCAGCCGACGCCGTCGAGACAGCCGACCTGTTTCTTCACTACGTGGTGAAATACCATGGTCTACCCCGATCGATCACTAGCGATCGTGACTCACGCTTGACGTCAGGTTTTTGGCGTCGTCTCTGCGACCTCCTCAACATTCGTCTACGCCCTAGCAGCTCGTACCATCCTCAGACGAATGGTCAGACCGAACGGTTGAATCAAACGCTGAAGCAATTGTTGCGGGCCTCAGAGTACGAAGACCGACCGTGGATTGACATGCTGGATGTTGTTGAGATTGCCATCAACAACGCCCCACTTGTCACAACCGATTTCTCGCCGTACTTCCTGAATTATGGGTTCCATCCGACATTGTACACAGACGTCCCGCAATTTAAAGGGCCTGTCGTCGAGTTAGGCCCCGAGAAGTTTCGTCATTTCCTCAAACGTTTGCAAACTGATTGGGAACACATCAGTTGCATTTTTCGCCAACACCGCGACAAGATGGTCGCCCGAGCGAATTTACACATCAAGCCTCATCCGTTCAAACCGGGTGACTTGGTGCTGGTTAATTCGCGGCGCCACACGCGAGTGCATTTGGACACCAAGAAGGCATTGGACCCCAAAGCAATCGGTCCTTTTGAGATCGAACGGTCCGTCGGACCCAATACTTATCGGTTACTCCTGCCCGAGGAGTACTCGCTCATGCATCCGGTCTTCCACGCCAACGATTTAATTCCGTATGTCTTGCGGTTACCTTTTGAGGTGGACGCACCACCCGATCTTCCAACCGAAGATGCCGATGATCCCGAGGAACCACCACCCGATCAGGATCCTTTGACCGGAGCTGCGCCTCCTTCGGGAGACATCTCGTCTCCTCCGCCGCCATCCGGAGAACCACCGTCGGGTCTTGACCCCGAAGAACACCCGCCACCATCCGGCTCATCCGACTCAAGATCTGAGTCGCGCGAAGCCGAATCGTCCTCTAGCGCCCGCGATGCAGCGCTAATCAACCCATCGCCAGAAGAACCACCCCTCATTTTCTTTGATGACCCTTCTACATCTGCTCCCTCAACTTCATCCGCACCTTTACCAGAACTCCTTCATCCGTCACCACCCACGCGTCCACCGCCACGGCGTCCAGTCCAATCGGCCGCCGCGCCATCGCCAGGAGTCATCTCGCCAAACCCCGAGGTGACATCATGGCCGCCAGATCCAACCGAAATTATTGGTTCTTCCTCTGTCGAACGGTATACTGAGGATTGTCAAACGGCGAAGGAGCAAAGCCGCAAGGCGCTCCGCAAACGGCTCTTTGGCAAGGTACGCCAACCACCCGGTGTCCTCAGTAAGCCTTCAACCGGTTCTTCAATCGAACCCTTTCCACCAGCAGTCGTGCCATTGCAACCGGATCAATCGGTTTCGTCTTCAATCGGGGTGCCTCTTCTCCCACAACCCTCTTCTTCAGCCAATTGTCCCCCAGCTCATTCGGGTTGCTCTTCAACCAGGTTCCCTCCAGACGACCCTTCTACATTACCTGGACCTCGTCGTTCCACCCGCTTGAAGCAGGTTCATTGGTCCCCTCAATTGGAAACATCGGTGCCCACTCCAGGGTACCGCCCAGCCGACGGCAGTGCACACGACGACAGTTCAGATTCCGAAACGGGTTTTGATCCAGCGTCGTGCCGGACAGAATTACGTCGCTTGTTACGGCCGTCAGTGGACCCCCCGGTCCCGACGCCCGATGAAATTGATGCTTTTCAGCAACAGGAAGACAAACGGTACAAACACGGTCATCGCCAAATGCGCGAACGAGGTTTTAACACCATGTACGCTGAACCCCCAGCGTATGCCCCGAACGAAGATGTCCAGTTGGACCCAAAAGTGTTTAACTCCCTTTGTGGGGAATTGTGCTATTTTCCCTCAGTTGATTTGTTCGCTTGGCCAGAAAATGCCCAATTGTCCAGATTTTACACTCCCTGTTACCGACCGGAGGCCTGTGGCACAAACGCTTTTGTATACGATTGGTCGTTCGAAGTACCATACGCTAACCCCCCCTGGTCTCTCTTACCCCAGGTCCTGTCAAAAGTTGTTGCCGACCGGTGTGAACTTATGCTTGTTTTTCCAGAATGGCCTCATGCGCCATGGTACCAATTGGCACGTTCACTTGAGGATCGTTCCGTAGTTTTAGATGGTTCCATTTACTTGGACTCAGACGGTCACTTGAGACCCCCTCCCAAATGGAAAACGCGTGTTTCCATTTTGCGAGGCTCTCCGTTCATTTCTTAATCGTTTGCACGTCACCAGTCAATTGTTGCTATCCTTTTTGTTTCAATATTGCCCACCATTCTTCCATCCATTTTTTTCGTTCCTTGTTTTTGTATGTTTTTCCTTTTGTTTTTACATTTGTTATTCTTTTTTTTGTTGGGTCTTCTCTCTCTTCCTCTCTCTTTCGCCAATCGACCCCAGCATTGAGGAGCTTCACTGGAGCTTTTCCTCCCGCCACCCGACGCTCATTGCGAGCGAGGCCGGTGGAAGCTCTCCTCATTTGTCCCAGCCGACGCCTTCACCTCCTGCTGCGTCATTTTTCTCCTGCGAACCTCAATTATTGTTTTAATCCACCAGGCGTCTTGCTCAATTGTGTTTTGCTACTTTGGCACATTGAACATTGCTCAACTGTCTATTGCGTCTTGCACGTTTGCGCATTGCCACTTTGTTAATTGCCCCATTGATTCCTGTCACGTTGCTTATTGCAGCACTGCCACTTGCACATTGCTTCATAAGTTTTTTTCCCCACCATCGTGTCCGTCATTGGTCCTTTTGTTTCGGCATTCGCTCTGGTTCAATTTGTTTTGACTTTCATAAATGTTCCAACATTTCCCGTCTTCTGGTGCAGTTGGCTAGACATCACACGGCGACATCGACACTATTCGGACAAGCGCCTTCACGCGACCGCCATTGCAATTACATCCGCCGCTGCGTAACGCGCGCATCCAACCGCCGCACAACCCGCGCATCCAACAGTCGCCCATCAGCCCGTCCGCGTCCGCGCACCCGCACCGACGTACAATCCGCGCACGACCGCACGTACCCCGAGCCGTACATCACCCTCCAAATGACTTTCGTTCACTCGGTTACTTTCTCGCCTTCCACTTTCGCCCGTTCCATGGCGACATTGGTTCAATTGTCCACTTTCTAGTTCGCCAGCAATTGTACACTTTGATCGTTGCCGTTCACCTTCATTGGTCAGACAATTGTCCATTTGGTTTTCCGACATCGGAGTCGCCCGTTGTTGTCCACTAGCACCCTGCAATTGGTCGCACCGACCGACAACACCATCATCTAACTTTCCATCTTCTTTCCCTCTTTCCCCCTCTTCTCGTCCGACAACGGACCTCATTCTCCCAACCCCAATTGTCTCTCAGCCCTGGGACTCCACCAGGCGTCCAAGGCAAACGACAGGAGATCGAAGGGCAGCTCGAACGTGTAGACCACACTTGGTAGAGGCGGCACTTGGTGACCAGGCGGCACCGCCATTCGGACGCCCACCAAGGGATCAGACGGGAGGCTGATCAATCGCGCCGTACGACCAAGCGTGCACGCATAGAGCATCCCTTTTCCAATCGGTCAAGTGTCTAACTCTGCCTTCCCTCACTCCTACCTTTACTCTCATTCGCCATAACCCCTCGATCGGTTCATGGTTTCCGCTGTGCCGCCCTAAGGCCACAGAGGATTCGCAAGAGTCCCTCAGTCGGTCAAGACCCTCAATCGAGCGATGACATCTACAGACCGGGACCCCTTTTTCCAAAATCTCTCTCACTCTCTCTTTCTTTGGGTTTTCTTTTGTTTGCTTTTTTTGTTTGTTGTTTTTGTTTTGGTTTGATTTTTTTTCTAGGGGTTCACACGGCATGTCACATACGCACTCCCCTTCGTGCGCTCTCAGTTGCGGTGCCGTCGCACCCAATTGGGAGCAATGTTCTTTACAGGTCGACCGCTTCCTTTCGCCCGCTTCGCCTGGAACAACCGATTACCTTGCTGATTGTCACGCCTGTTCTCTTCCGCCTGCTTTTACCCTTGTTTTCGCTTTTTTTTTCTCCCTCAATTGAGTTTCATTCAGGTGGATTTCTAGCAGCTATTCGATATTCGATCTTTCCGAACGCCCTCCCAGCGATTTTAAGCAGCCACCGCACGAACCCCAGAACGAAGACCGACCAGAAGAACCCAAGAACTAAGACCACTAAGACCTGAGTTGCAACCTTTCCTTCCTTTGTTTTTCGTCCACATCACACGTCCTTCACGCCGTTTCCATTCCCGCTCGTTTTTTTTGTTCTTTTTTCACTACGGCTACATTTTTGGAAAGATGCGAACGGGTTTTCAATCGGGTAGAGCGGGGCTCCGCCCCCCTCTCCCCTGTGGGGGAGGATGTGGCGAGCACCCTTTTCGCCTTTCCTTTTATATTTCAATCGGTAGGATTACATAGGTGATATTTCATTTGTTGTTTCCTCATTCGTTTCTCTTATCCGATACGCCTTTCATACGGCTTTTCAAATATATACAAATATCTATTTTTAGCTTCTTTTTGGTGTCATTTGTAAATGCGATCGGAACAATTGTTCTAGAGTTTTGTCCGTTTAAGAAAAGACGATAGGCGTTCATTGTGTGGTGTGCTTTTTCTGCGATTGTGTTGAATACCAAGCGGGGATAGATAAAAGGGAACAGGTAGGGAACAGTTGCATTTCACTAGTCTTTTCGTTCGTTTTGGGCTGCTGCCCATTCGATATAACGATAGGCCAGAGTTAGGCAACCGTAGAAACCCCAACCGACAACCTTTAGGTCGATCCGAGCGCGCTTGCCTTCTAGCTAGTCGGTTGAGATAGCAGCCGGTGTGTTCCGTACACCCGGTTCAGCTACATCTGGTAGCAGAGGTGAAATTTTTTTTGGTTGTGCTTTTTGTTGGTTTTCTTTTGGTTCTCTCCTTCTTTGTGCTTGCACTGCCCAGAACATTTTTTTTCTGTTTTTGTTGTTGTTTTGTTTTGCCTTTTGGGTTCTCATTCCCTATTCCATCCGATACTTTTTGGGGTTCCAGACTACAGCCATCAGGGTCCTCAAACTTGTTCCAGCACAACGCCCACTGCCGAACGGCCCTTGCGACTGTGCTTGGTTCCAGCGTGTTTTCAGTTCACTTGCCACCCTTGCCAGTTGTTTGCACTTCCCGACAGGTTTGTGCTTGTTTCCCAGCCGTCGTTTCCCAATGTCTGAGCCGATCATGGAATTGCTCAGGGACTTGGGCGGAAAACAGACAAACGTCCTGGAGGTCATGCAAAAACAGCAATTGGAGTTTCAGCGGAACCTTGCAACGGCAGTCGGAGACATCCGAATGGAGCGGGACCCCAAGTTCCCTGTGTGGGATGGGGATCCCAACAGCGTCTTGTTGTGGCTGTATCGGGTTGAGCAGCTGAAAACCGCCTACAGAATGTCCGATGGTCATGCGCTCCGAGCGGTACGAACGGCAATGGGAGAACATGGCTACGGCCATTTTGACGAGCGGGAGATCAACACTTGGAGTGATTTTCAGCAGTTGATTCGGGAACGGTTTTTACCGAGCGATGTCGAACGAAAGCTACTTTCGGAACTGCACACACTAAAAATGACCAATGGTGATTTAAATACGTTCTTCTGCAGATTCCAAGCGTTCCGTAAGCAGTTGACCTCAATCGACGCCGCCACGCTCATCGCCGCGTTCGTAGATGGGTTGGAACCGCACTTGCAATACGTCGTGCAGAGTGCGTCACCCCGGACAGTGGAGAGCGCAGTCGACATTGCATGGAAAGCGCACAACGGCCCGAAGCCAGCCTGGTTGCCCTATATGCAATCGCTCTATCAACAGGTGCAAGCACAAACGTCAGGGCAGTTGGACCATTTTTCACAAGAAGCGGCACGGTTCATCCAGCAGCAATTGGCAACGTACCAACCGACGGTTGACCAGAGGTGCACCTGGTCGCCCGCGACCCCCGTCACCATGATAACCGCCCCAGCGGCATCGCAAGCGTTGGTGTCTGCGCCTGCACTTTTGCAGCAGCCGACAGCAATGCAATTGGATACATTCCGACCGGGACTGCCTATGCTGCTGCCGCCGAACAATACACGTATGGGTCCAATTGACTACGCGCGTGTACAATTGCCCCCATACCCCAGTGGGTTTTCCAGTGCGTTCTTTTCACCACCACTTGAGCAGCCATCTGCGCCCCTACCGCATTCGTATACGTCACAACCACGGTCACGCTCGCCGCGCGCGGGTTACCAACAGGCACACGTCCGACCCGGATCGCGACCGCAATCGTCCCGTTGCTACCGTTGTGGAGAGGCAGGCCATTTCGCGATTCATTGCCGCCAGTCTTCACAACGATCGTCCCAGTGTTACGACCGATCACCGACACCACCTGAGCCAACGGTTTGTCATCGTTGCAAGCGGGTTGGCCACGTTGCAGCCCATTGTCGTCAGAATACACCACCATCCGTACGGTGTAGTCGCTGCAACCGTTATGGCCATACGTCAGACCGTTGTAGATCACCGACGCCCGAGAGGCGCTGTACGAAGTGCAATCGGTATGGTCATACAGCGGAACGTTGCCGTACACCTTCCCCAGACAAACGCTGCAGCCAATGCAATCGCCGTGGCCACACCGCCGAACAATGCCGTTCACCTTCGCGCGACGAACGCCCAAAAGCGACCGAGGGACGTTGAGTGTGGGCGACTCTCCCTCGCGATCGCAACCCCACAAGAAACCGAAGGTGACCGCGCACGCGCATGTTTCTTTTTGTTCTTTTGATTCCCCCATTCCAACATATTGTGGGAGGCCAACCACCTCGCCTGATCATTCGTCGACTGGACCGGCTGAGGCTATGGAAATGGATGTTTCGGAGACGTCCCACCTGCCTAGTTCACAGGGGTCATATCACCCGAAGGAACGAACAGGTGGTTCAATCGGTTCGGACGACCCCAAGGAGGAGAATGTGGGGGAGCGACAGTTGCTTCCAGCAAAGTCGCTCTCAACCTCACCTGACCCTCTCCACGGGCCGACCGGATCAAGCTCAGCGATTGTGGCTGCGGTCCCAGGGTGTGTTATCGTGGGATCCTCGTCGCATCAATCGGACAACGCAACGACGGCGCCAGCGCTGGCGTCGCCGCCGCGGAATCCTGATTGTGTTGAGCGAACCGACGTAACGACCGTCTTACCGTCGCCTGAAATCCCAGTCCAGTTGGGGATCCAACCACCACTCAGCTCCACTAAGTCTACGACCGTCCCAGGAAAGCCACGCTCACTTGGCAAGCACAAGAAGCCACCGTCGACCAAGTCCATTACCGTCACCTTGACTTCGCCCCAACGGTCAACCGTATCCCCATCGCTATGCCATCTGGACTTGTTCGAACCGCTTATTCCAACGCCCACTTGTCTCATGTATGTCCCAGTACAATTGCATGGAGTTGATTTTCGGGCGTTAATTGATTCAGGTGCAAGCGACAACTTCATCTCCTCTGGCATCTGTGATCACTTGCGCTTGAGTCGCCACCCGTTGAAAGAACCGCTAACAATGCAATTGGCAGACGGTAGCTATACTTCAGTCGGATCTTACACTCGACCGCACTTGAAGATCGGCGAATTAAAGTTGCGAATGGTATTGAAAATCGTCGAGACACCATTGCCCTTGATTTTGGGCTTCTCCTTCTTGCAATTCTTCAACCCGCGGATCAACTGGAAGACCCGCGAGTTGGAAATTGAGTATGGAGGTGAGTCCTTTCTCATTCAAGCGTTCCCATCTCTTTTGTCCTTTAAACAGTCGTCAGGTAAGTTGACGCCCGCTCAAGTCATTCAGTTGTTGCAAGCGGCCCCAGCGCAGCAAATCCAGTTGTCTGCTGCCCAATTCCCAGTCTCAGACTTCGAGGTGCTTTGCAAGGCGAGCGAAAACCCAACCGCCGCTGCCAAAGTGTTTTCCCTCACCACGACCGAACCAATTTCATCCGACTCTGATTCTTCAAACCACCCTCAGAAGATGCGCAAAAAGGACAATCCTTCTTCGGACGGTGATGGTCCCGACACCTCACCAGAGGAGGTGGAACTGTCCAATAACGACAAACGGGAACTTTTCCATCAATTGGATCACCACCGCATTTCCCGCAAGGCTGGACATTTGCCGACGAAACCGCCCCCCACCAAACCGTCCTTTTCCATCGATCACAGTGTATGTGGTCCACCATTAAAAACGGTCCCAACGCCGGAGGAAATCAAAAAAGTCATTGCACGCTTTCCTAACGCATTTACTAAGCCCGAGCGTTTACAACCACCATCTCGACCGACAGACCACAGGATTCAAATCATCGAGGGCTCCCGCCCGCCGGCGAGGAGAATCTACCGCCTGTCACCAAACGAAGAGCAGGAATTGAAAATGCAATTGGAAGATCACTTGAAGGAAAACCGCATTCGCCCGTCCAACAGTCCCTACGGCGCAAGCGTTGTCTTCGCCGACAAAAAAGACGGCGGGAAGCGAATGTGTGTTGATTATCGCCAGTTGAACAAAATTACAATCGCCGACAAATACCCGTTACCACGAATCGACGAACTTTTGGATCAGTTTGGTTCCAAACGGATTTTCAGCAAAATGGATTTGTCACAGGGCTATCACCAGATTCGAATGGCAGAGGACGACATCCACAAAACGTCCTTTCAAACGAAGTTCGGGACATACGAGTGGATGGTAATGCCCTTCGGGCTGACGAACGCACCTGCTACATTCCAGCGAACGATGGACCAATTGTTTGGATCTTTGAGAGACTTTGTCCAAGTTTACATTGACGACATTGTCATCTCGTCCCACTCACTCGACGAACACTTGGTGCACTTGGAAAAGGTCTTTGCAATCCTTGAACGAGAACAATTGTATGTCAAGGAGAGCAAATGTGCCTTTGGACAACCGGAAATCGAATTCGTTGGCTTCATTGTTGGGGAAAATGGAGTCCGACCGATTCCGGATAAGCTCCAAGTGATCAACAATTGGCCTAAACCTAAAACCGTCAAACACGTCCGAAGTTTTCTCGGCATTTGTGGGTTCTACCATCGTTTTATACCCGCTTTTGCTTCAATCGCTACGCCCTTGACTAACCTTTTGCACAAAAACAAACGTTGGTCATGGGGTGCAACTGAGGATAAATCATTCGGTGATCTCAAACGACAATTGTTACAACAGGTCGTACTTGCCTACCCCGATCCTTCACGACCCTACCACTTGTACACCGACGCATCAGAAACTGGCACTGGTGCCATGTTGTGTCAACCGGATGTGTTCGGACACTTGAAGCTCATTGCCTGCACTAGTCGCAAATTGAATCCGCACGAACGAAATTACGTCACGCACGAAAAGGAACTCCTTGCACTTGTGGATGCCTTGAAAAAGTGGCGTCACTATCTCCAAGGTCCAAAAGTGCAGGTTTTCACCGACAACACTTGTTTGAAAAACATCCAAACGGTCCCGAAGCCCTCTCCGCGCCAAGTCCGCTGGATTCAGTTTCTTCAATCGTTTGATTTGGACATTCATCACATTCCTGGCAGGACCAACGTTGTTGCAGATATTCTCAGTCGTTTACATTCGCCCGAGGTTTCTTCTCTTGAAAGTCCGGCAGTCGCCGGCACTTTGTCTACAATTGCCCTTGCAACCGTTCTTACTCCATTTGATTTCTTCCTTGCGCCAGCGGTATTGCCAGTTGACGATTGGCTCGAAGACTATCGGGAAGATCCTGTTTGTAAGGCTCAATTCTTCCATCCCGACACTGGTGACATTATTGCTCTCAATCGTTACAAGTATAATCGTTTTTGGCAGGATGACAAGATTGTCGTACCCCGCACACGGATTCCGGAGGTGATTTCTTCACATCACGACCCGATCGTCGCAGGTCATTGGGGTAACAACCGCACATTGTCAATGCTCAAACGCCGTTTCATCTTCCCGAAGATGAAGAAACGGGTTTCCGAGCACGTTTCCTCGTGCGACACTTGTCAACATGCGAAAGCCGATCATCATTTGCCACGCGGCTTGATGGAGAACATCTCCTTACCAGTGCAAAAATGGCAATCGGTCGCAATGGATTGGACCGAAGTGCCAGCCGTCATCCGCAATGGGGTCGAGTACAATCAGGTACTGGTGGTCATCGACCGCGGCACGCGTATGTGTCACTTGATCCCAACGTCAAAATCAGCCGACGCCGTCGAGACAGCCGACCTGTTTCTTCACTACGTGGTGAAATACCATGGTCTACCCCGATCGATCACTAGCGATCGTGACTCACGCTTGACGTCAGGTTTTTGGCGTCGTCTCTGCGACCTCCTCAACATTCGTCTACGCCCTAGCAGCTCGTACCATCCTCAGACGAATGGTCAGACCGAACGGTTGAATCAAACGCTGAAGCAATTGTTGCGGGCCTCAGAGTACGAAGACCGACCGTGGATTGACATGCTGGATGTTGTTGAGATTGCCATCAACAACGCCCCACTTGTCACAACCGATTTCTCGCCGTACTTCCTGAATTATGGGTTCCATCCGACATTGTACACAGACGTCCCGCAATTTAAAGGGCCTGTCGTCGAGTTAGGCCCCGAGAAGTTTCGTCATTTCCTCAAACGTTTGCAAACTGATTGGGAACACATCAGTTGCATTTTTCGCCAACACCGCGACAAGATGGTCGCCCGAGCGAATTTACACATCAAGCCTCATCCGTTCAAACCGGGTGACTTGGTGCTGGTTAATTCGCGGCGCCACACGCGAGTGCATTTGGACACCAAGAAGGCATTGGACCCCAAAGCAATCGGTCCTTTTGAGATCGAACGGTCCGTCGGACCCAATACTTATCGGTTACTCCTGCCCGAGGAGTACTCGCTCATGCATCCGGTCTTCCACGCCAACGATTTAATTCCGTATGTCTTGCGGTTACCTTTTGAGGTGGACGCACCACCCGATCTTCCAACCGAAGATGCCGATGATCCCGAGGAACCACCACCCGATCAGGATCCTTTGACCGGAGCTGCGCCTCCTTCGGGAGACATCTCGTCTCCTCCGCCGCCATCCGGAGAACCACCGTCGGGTCTTGACCCCGAAGAACACCCGCCACCATCCGGCTCATCCGACTCAAGATCTGAGTCGCGCGAAGCCGAATCGTCCTCTAGCGCCCGCGATGCAGCGCTAATCAACCCATCGCCAGAAGAACCACCCCTCATTTTCTTTGATGACCCTTCTACATCTGCTCCCTCAACTTCATCCGCACCTTTACCAGAACTCCTTCATCCGTCACCACCCACGCGTCCACCGCCACGGCGTCCAGTCCAATCGGCCGCCGCGCCATCGCCAGGAGTCATCTCGCCAAACCCCGAGGTGACATCATGGCCGCCAGATCCAACCGAAATTATTGGTTCTTCCTCTGTCGAACGGTATACTGAGGATTGTCAAACGGCGAAGGAGCAAAGCCGCAAGGCGCTCCGCAAACGGCTCTTTGGCAAGGTACGCCAACCACCCGGTGTCCTCAGTAAGCCTTCAACCGGTTCTTCAATCGAACCCTTTCCACCAGCAGTCGTGCCATTGCAACCGGATCAATCGGTTTCGTCTTCAATCGGGGTGCCTCTTCTCCCACAACCCTCTTCTTCAGCCAATTGTCCCCCAGCTCATTCGGGTTGCTCTTCAACCAGGTTCCCTCCAGACGACCCTTCTACATTACCTGGACCTCGTCGTTCCACCCGCTTGAAGCAGGTTCATTGGTCCCCTCAATTGGAAACATCGGTGCCCACTCCAGGGTACCGCCCAGCCGACGGCAGTGCACACGACGACAGTTCAGATTCCGAAACGGGTTTTGATCCAGCGTCGTGCCGGACAGAATTACGTCGCTTGTTACGGCCGTCAGTGGACCCCCCGGTCCCGACGCCCGATGAAATTGATGCTTTTCAGCAACAGGAAGACAAACGGTACAAACACGGTCATCGCCAAATGCGCGAACGAGGTTTTAACACCATGTACGCTGAACCCCCAGCGTATGCCCCGAACGAAGATGTCCAGTTGGACCCAAAAGTGTTTAACTCCCTTTGTGGGGAATTGTGCTATTTTCCCTCAGTTGATTTGTTCGCTTGGCCAGAAAATGCCCAATTGTCCAGATTTTACACTCCCTGTTACCGACCGGAGGCCTGTGGCACAAACGCTTTTGTATACGATTGGTCGTTCGAAGTACCATACGCTAACCCCCCCTGGTCTCTCTTACCCCAGGTCCTGTCAAAAGTTGTTGCCGACCGGTGTGAACTTATGCTTGTTTTTCCAGAATGGCCTCATGCGCCATGGTACCAATTGGCACGTTCACTTGAGGATCGTTCCGTAGTTTTAGATGGTTCCATTTACTTGGACTCAGACGGTCACTTGAGACCCCCTCCCAAATGGAAAACGCGTGTTTCCATTTTGCGAGGCTCTCCGTTCATTTCTTAATCGTTTGCACGTCACCAGTCAATTGTTGCTATCCTTTTTGTTTCAATATTGCCCACCATTCTTCCATCCATTTTTTTCGTTCCTTGTTTTTGTATGTTTTTCCTTTTGTTTTTACATTTGTTATTCTTTTTTTTGTTGGGTCTTCTCTCTCTTCCTCTCTCTTTCGCCAATCGACCCCAGCATTGAGGAGCTTCACTGGAGCTTTTCCTCCCGCCACCCGACGCTCATTGCGAGCGAGGCCGGTGGAAGCTCTCCTCATTTGTCCCAGCCGACGCCTTCACCTCCTGCTGCGTCATTTTTCTCCTGCGAACCTCAATTATTGTTTTAATCCACCAGGCGTCTTGCTCAA
>SESA01000802.1_pt1 | contig 18496 bp, 16 predicted proteins | sample 3171451 | NCBI WGS metagenome assembly SESA01 (sample SAMN06051862, study PRJNA518727) | freshwater metagenome | biome: subpolar coniferous forest; feature: holomictic lake; material: water; isolation source: holomictic Lake 227, 8 m depth | place: Canada: near Kenora, Ontario | collected...
TACCAGATAAAGCAATCCAAACTCGTCGAGCACTCGCCCCCTCTCCCACAGGAAATCGTACCCTCGCGCATTCGGCTGCGGAGGATAGCTTTGCCTTGGTAGCGTGACCGCGTGGCCCGCACCCGAGATGTGAACCCCCCATCGCCGATCCTTGATACTCACAGCGAAATATTGGCTCACGTCATCGATCATTTTTCATATATGGCTGATCAAAACGTCTATTTCAATCGCTTTTGGGAACGTTCTAGATTGAATCCGCTCTTTACCCTTCCCCCATGACTCATCGCGATCAGAACAGCGTTTTTGCACCCCATGATCGTACCTGGGGCTGGGGTCTGCGCACCAAGCCGGGGGCTTTTTCCGATGGACGCACCCTGTTGATGGAAAGGGACGCTTCAGGTAAGAAAGAAGCCTTCTATGGACTGCAGGTCGCGAATACCTCGACCACGCTATCTCATCGCGATCAGGTGGTTGCCACCAAGGACCGCAACGGTTTCGGTTGGTCCAGTCCATTCGTGGTGTCATCGGCGGGATATGGCGTGTTTTTCCATAATGAATACACCGAGGACGCCCTCTTTCGCCTGCAAAACCCGATCGCCATCGAGAGTAAAGGGAACAAGGGCGAAATGGATTTCTTCCTGTTCTTCGGCCCACAATACGCAGACATTTTGCGCTCCTTCACGGCCTTGACCGGACGGCCGCCCATGCCGCCGCGCAAGCTGCTGGGCTTCCAATACCTGGTGCAGGGAGTCCAGATCGATCACACCGAAGCCTTTCACCAATGGCGTCAACACGGCTACGCTGTCGACAGTTGCATCACCTTTACCGACGTCACCATCACCCCCCCCCGTGACATCGCCCAGGTCAAAGCCGTCGCGGATGAACTGCATCAGGCCGATGCCCTCTTGGGATTCTACTTCGATGTCTTAATGCCCGGTACTTTCAGCAAACTGAACCCGAGACCCGAACCACACACCTATCCATATAAGGATTGGTCCGCCTTCAAGAAAGTCTTCAAGGAAAGCGTGGTCGACCAAGGCGCGGACTGGTTCTGGGTCGACGAAACCGATGAACCGAACCCTTTATTCGGTAACTTCGATGCCGGTTATCCATTCCATCTCTATCAAGCGATGTTCGAGACCTATGAAGCGAGTGGGAATGGACGTGGTTTTCTCTGTGGAAGAGGGGGCTACCCGGGTTGTCAGCGCTTTGGTTACCCGTGGATGGGCGATAAGGAATACAACCGCACCACCATGCTGGCCAATCTTACGCAGGGCATGATCGGTGTCGCCCATTCCACCCAGGACATGGCGGGTGCGACGCCAACCCATGAAGGCGAATTCGCCGACGGTGTACGAACGGGATTCCTCAATCCCCTGGCGATGTGCAACAACTGGGTCTTGGGTTTGAGCAGCGGGAATCAACGCCGGTCGGTCAATCATCGTCCGTGGGAAAACTCCCTCAGCATGCAGCGTGTCTATCAACGCTACCATGACCTTCATTACCGGCTGGTTCCGTATTTCTACCAACTTGCCTGGGAATCCCACACCAGCGGCCTGCCGGCATGGCGCTCCCTGGTCTTCGAGGACTTGGCCAACACCGCTTATGGCGATCGCGATGAAGTGCTGGTCGGTCCCAGCCTGCTTTACGCTCCACTGTATAAACACAACTCGCGGTCGGTACTATTGCCTCCGGGTGCGTGGATGCATTATTTCTCGGGTCGGCAATTGGCTGGCGGCACCACCATCCCCTTCATCCAAGGCGATCCCTGCGATGCCGCTCTCTATGTGCGGATGGGGTCCATCATTCCCATGATGGAATCCGTCGCCAGCCATTTGAATGAAAATCCCACCGGCCCGCTGGTGTTGGACCTCTATCCGACCGAGAAACATACCTCGCTGAAGGTCTATCAGGACGACGGCCGGACCCGGGATTACCAGCAGGGCGCCTTTTGTACCACCGAGGTGCAAATGGGTCGAACCAACGGAGACTTCTGTCTGCGCCTCGGCGGCCGCACCGGCCAATTCCGTCCGCAGCAACGCTCGGTGGTGTGCAAGGTCCTCTGGCCGACCCAACCCGAACAGGTCGCCCTCATTGCCAAACCTGATCCGGCGCTGGGTTCAGACGCCCTCCGTTCGCCCACTGCCAGCGATGAACGCCTGCCTTTCCTGGCTTCCGAAACCGAATTCAAGGCGGCTGAAAAAGGCTGGACCTATGCCTTCGATGATCTCACCAAGACCTATCGCCTCTGGATTAAAATCCCGGATACGGCCGACAAGACCGTGGCAATCCGCACGATCAGTGCCAAGACCCAGGTGCTCCCCACGCCGACCGGCAGCGCCACCGCGGTGCAATGGTTGACGACAGAAAAAGTTAACCAGCTTAATCTGCGCAAGGGGCAGGCCCCGCTGGAATCTCTGGTTTGTCAGGATCCGGCGGTTACCTTAACCAAGGGCGCCTCGCTCAGGGAATGGTCCATCCGTGTCACGGACAAAACCTTGCTCCTGACGCTGGCTGCCTATAAAAGTCCAGGTTCCCATGCGTCGGTGAGCTTCTGTGACGCCGGCACGGGACGCGTGCTGGACACCATGCCGCTGCCTGCGGAGTCCAACCCCTGGGCAATACAATACCAAGTGCGGGGAAGCGTTCTGCTGCGACTCAACGGCATGACCGAGGCCGCAGCCGCTACGATGCGGATGATCTTCGAGACCCAACCGTTGCCCACCGCGGAGCAAATCACCCAGCGAAACGAGGTCTTTCTTCTGGAAAGGGACACCACCTCGAAGGGCAACTGGAAGGAGCACTATGGAAAAGCCGGATTTGCCATCGCCGGTCTGGCCCCGAACATTCCGGCTGACATTGGTTACGAAAATAAAATGTCCACCTGCGTCTGGCGCGATCAAGTGGCGGATAGCGAGGGTCTCATGCGTCCCGATGGCGACCAACGCATCGCTGCCGGCTACTATGGCGCAGGAAAAGACTGCAGCATCACCCTGACGAACAAGAGCGGTCGCCCTCGGAGGGTGGCGTTCTATATCTGGCCCAATGGTACGACGGATCGGTCGATGGTCATCCGGGCACTCGATCCCGTTGATGGCAAGGTGCTGCATCAATACAACGTGTACAACCCCGAAAAGGGCGTCTATTTCGAGTATAGCTTCGAAGGTAATGTCACCTTCCAGGCACTCGCCACCAAGGGGCCCAACGCCGTTATCAATGCGGTTTTCTTCAATGACTGAAGTGAGTGAAATGATCGTCCATTAGAAAGAATCTTTAATAATGAATAAATTCCTGTTGGCCCTCGCCTTAACAACCCTCCTCGGTTGGACAGCCCAATCCCAAGCGGAGGTCGTCGCGGATTCGGAGGTAACGCTCCGGTCCGGCGGGATGACGCTGGAGCTCAATTCAAAGGGAGAAGCGCAGGTGAAGCTGGGAGAGCGTTTGTCCCGGTTCCCGGCTCTCTCCGATGTTTCCGGCTTGAAGGTGTCGGGAACTGTTTCCGCAGATCTGTCGAAGACCGGCATTGCGAAGTTCACAAGAATCCTAAAGCGGGAAGCGGACGGCGCCTCCTGCACGGTAACGGACCGGTTTTCAATCGACGGCGATGCGATCCGGTGGGACGTTTCCGTCGAGGGAGCCGGTTCGGCCTTCGGTGCGAATGTCATTTCCACCGTAATCGTCCCCTCGATGGAGAATCCGGTTTACTGGACGACCTGGGGGGGATTGAAGTCCGACGCCGAAGTGAAAGAGATGCTCGGAAAAAGTCGGGCCTTCTGGGATGACCCGCTTCAGTTTCTCAAACTGAACACCCGAAAGTTCGAGTTTGGGGGGTTCTCCTTTGATGACCGGGATGCCGTTTCGGTTCCGGTCTTTGTAGTCGGCGACTCGGATGGCAAGTCAGCGCTGATGCTAGCTCATGGGATCGAGGGGCCGATTATCAACATGAACACGCAGGTGGATCGCGACGGATCGTTTCGCTTTGTGAGATCGAATCGGCGGATCGAAAAAAACAACGCCTTCACATATTCGCTCTTCCTCCGCCCGCAACCTCTCGATTGGAGGCTGGGGCTCGGATGGTATCGCGCACGATACCTCAAGTATTTCGAGCCTGGAAGGAAGGAGACATGGATGGTTGCCGGCAATGGCGCCTACTCCGAGCACGAGGGGGATCTCGACGCCTATCAGCTCCACAAGACCGGCCTGCAGTTCAATTGGAAAGCCGGCTACGACCACTTTTACATGGGGATGTATCTTCCCTACACAAAGGATCTGGATTTCAAGTGGACGAATGCGCGGTTTCAGGGGGCGGAAGCGCCGCCCTTTCCCACCTCGTTGCGGAACATGGCCGCGTATTCCAAGAAGATGAGGGGCTACGGTTTTCACGTCCTCAACTATATGAATCCGGCGGAACTCGGATTAAAAATCGAAAGCTTCGCTTCGCCTCCGAAGCGCAAGGCCGCGCGCGACGAGGATCTCTGGCGGGATGCGAATGATTTCGTGTTTTACAAACTCCGCGATGCCGTTCTTTTTCCCAAAGGCGCCACTGAACCTTGGAAGGCGTGGGAGAAGTCAGTGCTGATGGATGTCGGCGTGCCAAGCTTCCAAAAACATTTGATCGCCCAGAATCAAATGCATCTGGATTTTCTCCCTGAGAGTTCCGGGATTTGCATTGACCGAACCGATTATATGCATTTCTTCAACTGGAACCGGGATGACGGCGTGTCGTGGGTCTCAGGAGCGCCTTGTGGATCGCTTGCTCTGGGATGGCTGGAGTTCATGAAAAAGATCGGCCCCATGTATCACGAGCCAGGGAAAGTGATCTATTGCAACCCACTCTACCGGCGACTCGATCTTTATGAAAATGTGGACGGGTACTACGATGAATTCGGCCGTGCCAATTGCCCGAGTATTTCAATCTGCTCGTTTCTCGCATTGGACAAACCGTATGTGGGCTGGACTGACACCTTGCCCTCTAATGTGCCGCTGAACGAATACTTGCAGCGTTATCTTTACCTCGGAGCCTATACAACGGCCCCCATGCCGTTCAACAATCACACGATCAAGCCGGGAAATCCTGTGGTCGATCAAGCTTACGCCGACTACGGATTGCTCTTTGAATCGCTCCGGTTTCGGAAATGGGATCTGGAGGAAAATCCGGTTTCGGTGCAGGGAGCAAAGGCCAACTGCTTCTTGATCCCCGGCGGGTTGCTGATTCCGGTGGTCTTCGGTGAGAACCGCGCGGCGGTAACCATCAAATCGAAGAACCCGGTGATGAGCGGGCCGCATTTCGTGGAGGTGCTTCACCCGGGCGACACCGAATGGAAGGCGTTGCAGGATCATCCGGTTCGGACAGGTGACGAAATCCAGGTTCCCTTGAAAAACGGATGCGCGATGGTTCGGATCGTACACACAAAAGTCATTCCTGCTTCGAAGGCGTTCCTGAAGGGTGCCAAAATCAAAGTGGTTAGCGCGCTCCCGGGAGCCAAGGTATTCAAACACGAGATGGCTGACAGGAAATGGACGGAATATCAGGAGTTTCTGGCACCGCTCGTGCTGACCCAGACGGCCCAGTTACAGTTTGAAGTTCGCGACGCTGTCGGCAAGCCCGTTCCCCAAGGTGTTTTCGAGAATGAGTGGGTGAGGTGTTTGCCTCCAACCCCGACCATCACCCCGGACAAGGGAATGATCTTCAAGGAAAAACAGGTTGAAATCAAAGTTCCAAAATGGGCCGACAAAGGGGTCGTGCATTTCACGCTCGATGGCACGGAGCCCACGGAGCAGTCCCCCGTTTATGCCGGGCCGATCACTTTGAAGGCAGCCGCCCAGATCAAGGCTCGCCTTTATCTAGAGGGCGAAGTGGGCGGGATCGCAAAGGCGGAATTCCAAAACGTGCCACCGCCTCCGCGGTTGCCCGATCTCAATATCGCGGATTTAAAGCCGCTCAAGGAAACGGTTGGGGTTCCAAACACTACGGTTCAGAGAAATCTTGCCTGGAACAAAACGCCCCTGTCACTGCTTGGGACAACTTTCCAAAAAGGAATGGGGGTTTGCGCCGTGTCCGATCTCGTTTTCGAGGCCAAACCGGAATACAAACGATTTGTGGCGTATGTCGGAATCGACGACGCGATGAAGAATTTCCCTGCGGCCAGCGTGAGGTTCCAGGTTTACGGGGATGTCCGGGATGGAACAGCCGCAGCGGAAGCGATTGCAGGGGAGACTCTCCTTTATGAGACCGATGTGATGCGTCCCAACATGGCCGCCGGAATCGATGTCGCAATCCCTGACGGGATCAAACGGATCAGGCTTCATGTGACCGATGAAGGATCCAAGGATGGCGACCATGCCGACTGGGTCAATGCGGGCTTTGTGACGAAATAAGCTCGAATTTTCCAGATTCGCTTTGCCTTACTAAGAAAACCCTGCACTCGAACGAGCCTTCGTATATCTGAATTTTTATTAATCTCTCTCCACTTACCAGTATGACCAACCGAGAAAACATCCTTCGCGCCCTCCACCGCCAACAACCCGAACGAGTCGGATTCGACTTCGTCTTTTCCCCCGCTTTGCTGGAAGAATTCAAACGTCGCACCGGACGTGAGGACTACCAGGAATATTACAATTTCCCTGTCCGCGTTCTGGAGCTGCACCCCACGCGGCTGAAAACGGATTTTACGAAATATTTCCAATCACTCCCCGCCGGCACACGCCCCTTGGATTGGAATCCGGAATGGGGCGTAATGGGCGAACCCGGAGCGGTCGCACATTTCCAAGAGATGCTGCACCCGATGGTGACCTTCACCGACGCCCTGCAGGTGCGTGAGTATCCGTGGCCTGATTTCCTGGAGGATTACCGCTGGACTGGGGCGGCGGAAACCGTTCAGGGAATGAAAGATCGGGATCTGGTTTGCGCGGCATTCATGGAAATGACGATCTTCGAGGTGGCATGGTATTTGAGGGGGATGGAGGATTTCATGATGGACTTGATGTCGGGGGAGGAAATCGCGATTACCCTCCTGGACATCCTCACGGAAATGCGCGTGGGTATGGCCCGGCGTTACGCGGAGGCGGGGGTGGATTTGCTGATGCTTGGCGATGACGTGGCGACCCAACTGGACATGATGATCAGTCCCGAGCTCTGGCGCGAAACCCTCAAGCCGCGGCTGGCCCGGGTCATTCGCAGCGCTAAGGAGGTCCGGCCGGAGATGCTCATTTTCTATCACGGAGACGGCAACATGGAAGCCATTCTACCGGACCTGATTGAGATCGGCGTGGAGGTGCTCAACCCGGTCCAACCGGAGTGCATGGACCCGGTCAAAATCAAAGAAAAGTTCGGCGACAAGCTGGCATTCTGGGGTTGCATCGGCACCCAGACAACGATGCCCTTCGGTTCTCCGGAAGAGGTGAAGCGCTCCGTGCGCGAGCTCATCGCCACCGTAGGAAAAGGAGGCGGCCTGTTTCTCGCACCCACCCACACTCTGGAACCCGACGTTCCGTGGGCGAACGTCGAAGCGTTCTTGGAAGCCGTCCGGGAACAGTAGCTCTCGTTTTTGCAACAAAACCACCAACTTAAAACCGGCCCCATTTATGACCGACTTTAATTTATCCACAAAACCGGATTTTGCCGAAGCCATGCAGCGCGTCGAGGCTTGGTTTCACGGGCGGATTGTTGACCGCGCTCCCGTGCGCTTTTCAAAACACAATGCGCAATACGAAACCAACGGCGGTCTCCAGGACTCCCGCTGGCCCACCCTCCGTGACCGGTGGTTCGACACGGACCACCAGATCGCTTCGGCGCTCGCCGACATTGGCAAACGCACGTTCCGGGCGGAGACATTTCCGGTTTACTGGCCAAATCTCGGGCCGAAAATTTACGCATCGTTCTTCGGCTGCCCACTGGAATTTGGGGAGATCACCTCCTGGAGCGAGCCCCTCATCAGCGACCTTTCCGATGCGGCGCAGCTAGCGCTGCCAGCTTTCGATCCCGAAAACCTCTACCTTCGCAAGCTCGATGAAATGACGGAGAGCGCCCTCGAACGGTGCGCAGGCAAGGCTTTGGTGGGAATCACGAGTTGGTGCCCGGGAATTGATTGCGCGGCGGCGCTGATGGGGCCGGAAGACCTTTGCATGTCCCTCCTGCTCGAGCCCGAGCACACCAAGAAGCTGATCGGGCAAACCTTTGAGCCATTCCCGGCTCTGGCCGAACGTTATTATGGACGGCTGGCGCGGATCGGCCAGCCTTCCCTGGGGTGGATGGAAATCCCGCACGCCGGAAGATGCCACACGATCCAGGCGGACTTCTCGAACATGATTTCCCCAGCCCAATTCGGGGAATTCTGCGCCCCGTTTATCCGGCGTGAAATCGAGGGGATGGACCGGGTTATTTATCACCTTGACGGAAAAGGGGTGGCCAAACACCTCGACTTTCTCCTTGCTGAACCCGGGATTCACGCCATCCAGTGGGTGCAGGGCGTGGGTGACGACGAACCCATTCTGCAATGGATTCCGCTGATTCAACGGATCCAGGCTGCCGGCAAATCCGTCGTGGTCGATCTCAGACCGCACGAACTCCAGCCATTCATGGACCAAGTCCGCCCAGAAGGAGTTTTCCTCTGCATCGCCGCCGAGGACTCAATTCAGGATGATCTCATTCAACGGATTCGTAAATGGTGAGTCGTCTCCATGAAGCTAAACATCCAAAATATCCCGAGCCGCAAAAAACCAAAACAGACTTATGCTTGCCATTCATCTCCAGTGGATTGATTACACCATCCTCGTCGCCTACGTTCTCTTCGTCATAGGGATCGGCTGGGCGCTCTCGCGGCAGATGAAAACCTCCGCAGACTTTTTAACCTCCGCCCGCACGATCCCGACCTGGGTGACCGGCCTGGCCTTCGTTTCCGCCAATCTTGGCGCGCTCGAACTCGTCGGCATGGGGGCCAGCGGCGCAAAATACGGGATGGGTTCCTGTTTCTTTTATTGGGCCGGAGCCATTCCCGCGATGGTCTTCCTGGCCGTGTTTATGATGCCGTTTTACTACGGCTCAAAGGCCCGTTCCGTGCCGGAGTATCTTAAGATGCGCTTTGACGAGCGGGTTCGCGCGCTCAACTCCGTTGCGTTTGCCGCGATGACGATTTTCGCCTCCGGCATTTCAATGAATGCTCTGGCGAAACTGCTCAACCAGTTGTTGGGGTGGAACTACGATCTGGCGTTGTGGGTTTGCTCCGCCGTGGTGCTCCTCTACGTTTTAAAAGGCGGGCTGACCTCGGCCATTTACACCGAGGTGCTCCAGTTCTTCATGATCGGCCTCGGGTTCGCTCCGGTGGTTTATTTGGGTTTGAAAGACGTGGGCGGCTGGCACGCGATGAACTCCTCCCTGCACACTTATTCCGCGCAAATGGCAACGGCCCGGGGCACCGAGTACGGGGTGCATGGCTGGACCAGCGCCTGGCGGCCCCTGGTGGCCGGCACGGCCCACAATCCAATGGGCGTGGATCTTTTTTCCATGATGTTCGGCCTCTGTTTTGTGCTCGGCTTCGGCTACTGGTGCACCAACTTCCTCGTGGTCCAGCGGGCAATGGCCGCCAAGGACATGACGGCCGCCCGCAACACCCCGCTGGTGGGGGCTGTCCCTAAAATGCTCATTCCTTTCTTGGTCATCGTTCCCGGGATGATCGCCGTGGCACTGACCTCAATGCCCAACAAGGACTACCGCATCCCGCCCCCGGTCATTTCGCAGAAAGCCTACGATCAGGCGATCGCGGCCGTTAAGAAGGCCGACCCGGCCAATCCCGCCGCCGGGGTGCAAGCGGTCGGCGAAGCCCTTGGAAAGGCGGTAAACCCCGAACAGGTCTCGGCGCTCATTATCGCCACCGCGAAAAACAAGTATTCCGACGAGCAGATCAACGCCGGAGTTTACAACAGCATCACGGAATACGACTACGACGGGGTGGTTCTATCGCTGGTGAAGAAGTATTGTCCCTCGGGGCTGCTCGGGCTGGCGCTCACGGCGTTGCTGGCCTCTTTCATGTCCGGAATGGCGGGCAACGTCACGGCGTTCAACACCGTCTTCACTTACGACCTCTATCAGGCATATTTCGCCAAGGACAAGAGCGACCAACACTATTTCTGGATAGGCAAGGTTGTCACCGTGGTCGGCATCGTGCTGAGCATCGCGGCGGCGTATTTCGCCTCGAGATACAACAACGCCATGGATATCATCCAGCTCGTGTTCGGCTTCGTGAACGCGCCCCTTTTCGCGACCTTTCTTCTAGGGATGTTCTCCAAACGCACTACCGGCACCGGAGCCTTCCTTGGGTTGTTTATCGGCATCGGCAGTTCGGCGTTATTTCACGCACTAACAATCACCATCGGCAACGCGCCCGGGGTCAAGGGCGGCTACCTCGGTGTTCTCGCGAAGTTCCCCAGCGAGATGGCGCAAAACTTTTGGTTGGCCGCAGTTGCCTTCACCGTCTGCTTCATCCTGACGTTGATGATTTCGCTTTTGACCAAGTCCCAAAAAACCGACGAGGAACTCAAAGGGCTGGTCTATTCGCTCACGCCAAAAATCAAGGCGGACCACCTCCCCTTCTATCAACAACCCGGGGTCATCGGGGTAGTGCTGCTTATTTGCTGTGTGATCTTAAATGTCATCTTCTGGTGATTTAACCCGCAATTCAACCCTTGCCTCAAAATTATGGGACTCGATATCCGCTGGCCTATTGGTTTCATGTTCAGCTTCATTGGCGCGCTCCTTGCCGCTTATGGCGTCTGCGATGCCGCTGACTCTCAATCGCTTGGCATCAACATCAACCTGGTCTGGGGACTCGTTCTCATTGTTTTCGGTGCCGCCATGTTGCTTGGCGCCAGTAGAGCCAATCAGAAACTCAGAAAAGAACGCCAAAGCAGTGCCGAGCGATGGGAAACACCGCAAGTGACGCCCCCGTAGGATTGCAGGCCGGTAGGAATTGGCGTGCCGGTAGGATCGCGAGTTCAGTAGGATCCGCTCGGGCAAATGAAAAATCGGCAGGAACCCAAACAAAAGTCGGCCAGAGCGTTGCGCCCCGACTCAGTGTAGTGGTCCGCATTGGGGCGGGAATTTTGGTGGCCGGTTTTGATGACAGATGTGGCTACAAGGGCGTTTACAAAACGCTGGCATCAAGCCAGTTCGCGCGGGACAAGGGAATTATGGCCTACTTGGGTTGCGGCGCCGGTCATCGCGTTGCATTTCGCCAAAGATCCGCCGCAGCTTATTCGGATTCAGCTCACAGGCCCTGAGGCAGAGCCTGAGGGTTTCAGCATACGTTATCTTTAAGACGCCGAGCGTTTTCATCAGCGCGTCGATCGCGAGTATTATCTCCATATCGGACGAGTGCAGTTCCACCGTGTATCTGTCGCCTTCGAATCGGGGCTGCTCGACGGGAGTTTGCTTTGATTGTCGCTTCGGCTTTTGCAAGGGGGCCACACGACTGGAAATACCATCGAGGTAGCGAGTTAAAGTCCATCGCGATGCAGTGATGCCATGTCGGGTTTCGAGTTTCCTTAAAATGTCTACATGCGTCCACCCGTCGCGGAGCATAACCTGAATTTCGGCTCGGTAGGGAGCAACCTTGGATCCGGAGTGTTTTTGTTTTGTCATGAAATGGTGGCCACAGATACCTCCATTCGGCAGCATTTCAAGTCCTCCTTAATCACACACCAAAACTTTGAGATTGAAGTGATCCGCCATCGGCCAAAAGCCACCATGCCGACGCCAAGCTTCACATCCGCCCGGCATCGCCTCCTCCCACTGCCTTAGCCGCGTGACAGCCGTTTAGCGACTTCACCATCCCCGCGTGGCTCGCTGCTGACCAAGCTCCCGTTGCCGCCATTGCCTCGGCGCCCTACGAGACAGGTTATGGAAGTTACAACTGTCTCGTTCTACTCTCCAAAGCCCAACGATCTATTGCCCGTAGATCTCATTTCTTCTGGGATTCTCAAAGAATGCCACTGGGTTTTGCCCGCCCAGGTTCATAAAGAGAGCCCTGCGCCCGGTTAGCTTTCAAGGCACCAATTTAGAAAAGAAATCTCGGCGGGACCTTTGTCCACCGGTTGCATGGCTTAACCAGTTGGGGACCAGCACTCTTTTCGACTATGGTCAGTCTTGATTGGATGTTCGTCACCTCAGAAGAGAGTGCCGCCACCCGCGCTTCCATCTCTAACTGCGCCGCACGGGCTGTGACAGTCGCCAATGCTTTTTCCAACTCAGCAACCCTTTGCCTGGCCAAGCCGAGTTCTGCTTCCGCTGCACTACGCGTGATGCGCTCCTCATCCACCAGCTTTTTCAGGTCAGCAAGCGCGCGGTCGAGCGAATTTGCCTCTTGCTTGCGGGAAAATTGCCGTGCGATAGGTGATATTTTAGAGTACGAAACACCAAGTTCGCGCGCAAGCGTATCATAGGTTACCGACACGCCACGGGCTCGAACGGCCAATCCGGCAGTGATGATTTCGTCTAAGGGAATTTGGGCCATGTTATAATTAGTAAAGAACCGGGGCCGTATTTTTAACGGGAACTCAAAAAATGTTTACGCTCCCCATGTTGGCCGGCCTTGGAATGATTTTCAGGACACTGCCCATTACGCGTTCGGGCCTGACCTTGCGTCTTGAAAAAATAGAGAGGGGACGCGCCAGGCATTCGATGGCGCGCCGCCCGGCATGGGTGTGGGCATACGGGGTCAGATGGTGCATGATCTTCGGGTGCCTAGCGTGATGGCCGAGTCGGTCTTGTATGGGCCTGCTGGATGTGCTTGATCATCTTGCAGGTATTGCGATGCTTAGTTTCCAGTCTGTTTCACTGGGCGCTTGGCTTTCTCCGATGCCTCGCGGCGGGCCTGCACCAAGTACCGCGCCCCGGCGCCGCCGGGGGCGGTTTGTTTAAGATACTGCTGCTCAATGGCGCTTTTGATTTCCGCCACCCCAGCAGGGTCAGTTCCGCTCGGGACAATGGTCCAATAGGCAATGCATTCTTCGATAGATGCTTGGAGTGGAGTGTGAGGTAAGGATTCAAATGCGGTTTCCACGAGAGCTTGCACCCCGGCCAGCGGCGTGCGGTAGTGGAGGTACGTCGACGCGGGACTGCCCCATGTCGCTGGTTTCACTCCGTGGTGGTTCTTCGTTATTTCGGCAGTTCCGCACAGGCTGGTGCGGGCCGCCGCCAGCGTGCGAATTCCGAATGGATACAGATGCCCGGCCTTTGGCCCGGGGATGCTTGCCAGCCAAAGCCGCAAATTGGACGCCATTCCTACCGTTCGAGAGCGCCGGTGGGCGCCGGGCTTGGCATTGCCGCGAGTGGACCGGGTTTTCTCCATCGAAACGGATATAAGCCCGCGGGCGAGATCGATATTATCCCAGGATAAGCCAAGACACTCCTGCTCAGTGAAGCCGCCGAAGTACTTCAGGGCGGACGGAGCCACCAAATCCGGGTTGAATCGCTCCGCTGCGGCCATAAACTGAGCGATCGTGCTTGGAGCCGTGATGGATCGCAAGTGGAACGAGTATTTCTGGGCCGACAAAGCATCGAGCGGATTGGCCGCCAGATAGCCGTCGGCAGCGGCAGTATCGAATAGAAAGCGAAAAGCTCCGAGCAGGTTCTTTCGGATTGCATCAGAGAGTGCATCCAGCCGCTTTTCCAGTTCTCCGGGTTGCAGTGACCGCAGGCGCCTGTTCCCCGGAAACCATTCTGAGAGCGCAGCAATCGCGCGCTTCCGGTAGTCCTGCGTCGAGGTCGAAACCGTTCCGTCTGTCATCTGCACGTAGCAACGGGCGATCTCGCAGAACTCAGCGAGGGTGGCATACGTTTTCACCTCGGCATTCGCGGTAACCGGGTCGTGATGATAGTGTCTCCCCCTTTTGCCATCCGGTTTCGTGTAATTCGACCAGGTACGGGTATTCTCCGCGATGTGGCGTGGTAAGCGTTACGACCCTTGCCGATTTTGCAGTGCTGTTGGAGTCAGTGTTGGTGGTTTTCATAATTAAGGTTGAGCATCCAGCCCCTGCTCCGGGGGATCGAAAATTCCAACAAGGAGGCTGGCTGCCTGATCTGTGGAGCGAGCGAGGCGCTCGAACTCAGGCACCAGGTGAGCCCGCCCCAGGCCCGGGGGGTACCACGGAGGCGGAATAGAAAAATATTCCTTGGCCGCCGTCCGCCGGGAAGCCCGCAGGTAATTCCGTTCGAGAATGACTTCCGAGTTGCCCAGTTGCTTGGCGGTCTCCTTTGGGTTGGTCAATCGTTCCAAAAACGTCGCGCAGCTTTTCCTGGCCCCATTCGGCTTCCACGAGTCCAGTCCGATGATGAGTGCCAGAATGGTCCTGCGCTTACTGAGCGTGATGTAGGAGCACCAGTCTGGCAAGATGGGGCCGGATTGGATGGTGGGATGGTACTCCAGCCAAGCACTCAGCCACGCGACCAGACAGTCTCGGATATCGATGCAGCGCTCTTGGTGCACTTTGCTTACAGATGCCGGGAGGACCATCTCGGCGTCGCCCAAATAGATATCTTCAAATTTCACCCCGATGGACTCTCCCATCGCGCGCAAGCAGCCGAAGAAACAAAGAATGAAGTAAGGCACGAGTTCCGGGAAAAATTCCTAGGACGCCCACAGGAATGCCCAGGTCTCCATAGGCGAAAATATCTCTTTCTTTATCTCGGGCTCATACCTCTTGTCGTTGTATGCCTGCTCGAACGGATTTTCCGGCAGCTGCTTTGCGGCAACGGCAAACGAGAAAAAGTAATGATAATGGAGGACGCGTTTGTTGTATGCCCTGCCCCCCAGGTGGTCCTCTGCGGCGAGGATGCGCGGGACGTCGATCGCGGAGATGGGTGTCTCCGGACCGCCGAGCGCGCGCAATCGCTTCAAACTTCTGCGGTAGTCCTTCCATGTTACGTCCCTGACAGGCCCCCGCTTCTTGCTCTTGCCTTCGCGCACCTTCGGCTCGATTTGGTCGAGGTATTGCCCAAGATGTATCAGGCATTTGGTTCTCTCGGAAAGCACGACGGCGACCGCCCGCTTGGCCAACTCGGCCAGTGAAACCTCGATGCCATGCTCCCGGAGGAGGGCATTGGCATTGCGCGCATCAATTCGGGGCTCGGAGTCCATGTTCGCGAGTTCGCGGCCTACCAGGGTTACCTCGGTCTCCTTCTCTTTGGCCCATCTGATGGCGTCTTCGCCGTCGCGGAAATACTCGCGCAGCCGCTTCCCGCCGTTCATCGCGCTTGGGCCCGTCACGAGATGTGTGCATGCCCCGTGCCTGGCTCCGAGCTTCCAAACCGTCAAGTGTTTGAGTCCGGGCACGTCGAGCGCCTCATTTTCCTTCTTGGACTCGGGCGCTTCGGGTCGCTTCGGGTTGGTTTTCTTCGCTTTCTGATTCATCGGGTTCTTTCGGTTGCGGTCACAAAGCGGTCACAGTTCAAGCCCATATCGCGCGCCAGCAGGGAAAAACGTCTACGGTAACGGCAGCGGGAAGGCGCCGAAGTTCCGCTGCCGTAAGCGATTGCGGGATGTGCGGTGATTTACCGGGTTTGTCCACGTAATCGATTTCCGTTGGACGCTCCCGAGGGAGGTAGTTTCGCTTTTGTGCCCAATGGAAAAAGTTGGCTACACTGCAATAAATGTTCCGCCTAGTCCGCTCCGCCACTAAGCTAAGGGGGCACCGCGGAGCGGGTTCCCCGCTCTATCGGTCTTGACCAGTTCGTGAAGCCAGATGTCGAATTCGCAGGCGTTCACATCGAGCATAGGCCCAGAAAAGCGGGTCGCGAAGCGAGCAAGATCATTCCGTACCGTTTGTTGGTGTCGATCAGACCTCTCGCTGAGAGATTTTAGGAATTCAGGCATGGCGATTTCGATCGACTTGGGATTGATGGGCCTGGCGCGGTTCTCGCGATGCTGGCGCGCGATCTGAACGAGGCTTACCGGTTTTACAAGTTGGTAAGCGGCGACGTAGTCCCTGATCGCCCCTTCCAAGCTGAGCCCTTCCGCCAGCAGGAGCTTTTCAACTCGGAGATAGCTTTCCAACTCCGTGCCGGTGAGCGTGCGAGACGAGATATGACCGCGCTCCAACTCCTCGGCTTTCTTACGTGCAAGCCGGTGCGCCTCCTCTTGATCGGTGGTGGAGGTGCGCACTCGCACTCCGTTGAGCGTGTAGAGCCAGTACTCGCGCTCGATCTTGTTTGTTTGTTCTTGTGGCGCTGAGAGGATCGGTAAACCTTCACCCCGACGGGGCCGGCACGGAAAGTCTTTGGATACTTCTCGGCGTCCTTTTTTTGATTGCTTCCTGGCGGGGGTGCAGGACGCCAAAGTTACCGATTTCGCTACGCGGCTTGGGCAAGAGGCTCATTAGAGGCATTACGCTGGTCCCAATAACCATCGAAGCGGTTGCTTAAGAGAGCGGAGCGAACACTCAGGACGTTCTGCGCCCCGGGACTAGACCAAAACATTCCGGACTGCTTGAGTCGCTGGCCCACGACGGTTCTGCATCCAGCTTCCACAACGCCGGAACCGATGAAGTAGCCGGCCGCTCGGAATGTGGCGTAGAGCATCCGGTCACGGTTTCTCTGTAAATAGGCGATCTGCTTTTTCGCTTTCTTTCGGCGTGGGCCATTGCGAGGCAACGCCGCACGCGCCGCGGCGATGACTTCGTCAATGCCGTCCTCTTTCAGGCGGGTCCGCCAGAGGTCGTCCTGCAACTTACTCTTCTCACTGGCTTCGCCGTATAGGGCTCCGCATAGCTCTGCGAGATGCTCGGCGGCATGGTAGAAGTCCAAAATGTGGACGGCACCCGGAAAGTTCACCCGGGCCACTTCCCAAACCCAGGCCGCGCCATCCCCAATGAAAACCAATTTCAGCGCGCTTCCCATTCCGCGCCGGAAGGCTTCTCTGCGCAAAGAGCCGCCGAAATCCACAGCCGTTTGCAAGCTGGCGATGTAACTGCTCGAACCGGGATCGCGCATCGGCCGACCTTCTTCATCGATGCCCGATTGGGTAAAGACGCAGCCGAGCTTGACCTCTCGTGTTTTGGCGGAGCCGTCGGGTTGCTTACCTGCCACTCCCTGGAGTTCCTTTTTCATCATTGGAATGCCGGTTCCATCGCCGCTGACGTAGAGCACGTCGACCCCCAGGCAGCCCGGAGTCGAAAGTTTCGGCTTCGAGAGTCTCGCGCAGGGATGGAGCCACCAAGTTGACCATTCTTTGGATCGCCCTCCCTTCCACCTTGATGCTTCCGTAAGCGAGCAGATCGCCACTGGCTACCTCAAACGGGGTTTGAGCGCCCGCCCGGCACATCAACCGCGCCAGCGCCGGGGAATACCCCTCAATCAACCCCAAGGCATCATCGAGCGGGAAACGGCCCTCGGATTCGCCGCTCCCATGGTAATAGTTGCGCCGAACTTCCACCGCCCCAAAGATCGTTTCAATAACCTTGTGGCGATTGCGATAACACCTTTCCCCTTCCACCGCATGGTCGTTGGCCACCACGAGAACCGGGTCGTTAAGCAACCCTTCGATGATCGCTCGCCCGTCTTTTTGAATCGCTTCGCGCAGGCCAAACTCCAGCCATTCCATGTTGCCATGTCCGCCCTCGGCGAGGCGCTCCGCAGCCAAGCTCAGGAAAGCTTCGGTTTCTTGGAATTTCGCCGCTTCGATTTCGCAGCGTTTTTTTTAACCTCTGGAGCCATTTCGGAGCGCGTTTCAGCAACGGTAAGTTCGATAAAGCGGGTAGCAAGATTTTCGAAGTGCTGGCGCCCCTCTACGGCGGCTCGCAGTTCTTCGACTTCTTCAAGCGGCACTCGCCGACTCCTGTTTCGACCATCGACCCACTGCTGGTGTTTGTAGTAAGGACCGGTGGTTACCGCCTTGCCTCCAACGGTCTTGGAGCGGATTTCCTCGCCAAGGGTGCCGAGTTCCATTTTCTCAATTTGGCTCATTTCATTGAGGAGTTTTTGGCGTTGCTGCTGGATTGATGGGGTCATGAACCACAGAGGTTATGTCTAGCAGCTAGGCACTTCCAGCTCAAAATTTCAGAGAAACTTATAGTTCTGAACTTTTTCGTCCTGCACCCCGCGATCTCTTTGACGGACATGTGTGTTTCCCCCAACAGCATCTCCGCGCGTTCAATACGGCTGAGCACAATTTGCTGAGCAACGGAATTTCCCCCATTTTGGAAAAAGTGCCGCTCCAGAGTTCGTCGGGACGTTGCACAATAAGCAGCTACAGAACCAACCGTCAAAGGCCGGTGGCAGTTATCTCGTATGTAATCGAGACACTGGGCAGTGTTTTCCTTCCACAGTTGTTGGCGTGTCAACAAAAGGTGGACAAGACAGGTATTTGAAAAACCTGTTTAATCAAAGAATCGCAAGTAATTCGACAGTTATACAATGAAACAGATCAAATTGATATCAAAGCTGGTGATGGCCGCCGCGCTGTGTGCGGGGGTGGGAAACACATTGATGGGGCAAACAAAAGCGGAC
>SESA01000805.1_pt1 | contig 18470 bp, 17 predicted proteins | sample 3171451 | NCBI WGS metagenome assembly SESA01 (sample SAMN06051862, study PRJNA518727) | freshwater metagenome | biome: subpolar coniferous forest; feature: holomictic lake; material: water; isolation source: holomictic Lake 227, 8 m depth | place: Canada: near Kenora, Ontario | collected...
AGGCATATTACAATCAATAAATCGGAGGTGTCAATTATGGTAGGCAAAACAAAATATGATCTTGACCGAGGAAACCACGTCGTCTACAGTCTCCACTACCACATCATTTTTGTGATTAAATACCGACGCAAAGCCCTATATTCCGACAAGATCCGCGAGCGCTTAAAGGAGATTTTCCGCGAGCTTGCACCGACAGTCAATATTGAGATCATCAGCATGGAGCCGGCGGTTGACCATATTCACCTGCTCGTCAAGGGATCCCCGCAAACCGATCTTGTTAAACTGACCAACACGCTCAAAGGCGTGTCAAGCCGGTATCTTCGTCAGGAGTTCCCGGAGATCAAGAATCTCATTTGGGGGGATTCGTTTTGGTCGGACTCAAAATTCATAGCGAGTACCGGGCAGGTCTCGCTCGATGTGCTGATGAAATACGTGGAAAGCCAAAATGAACCGAAGAAAAAGTAGCGCCAACAGTCTACTGGAAGCCCCATCCTTTAGGGTGGGGAGCCCTCAATTCACCTTTTAACCCTATGGGGAGATGATTTGCTGAGCCTAATTCGAGCATTTGAGGTAAACGATGTCTTGAGATTTCTACCGTCAACGATGTTGTGAACCTCTCCAATTAGAGTATGGCCAGCGCGAGTATAGCACAAGCCCGCGTAATTTCGTTTGCGGCACCAACAACATCCCCGTTCACTCCCCCAAACAAACGTTTAGAAACGAGGAGCATGATTGTCGCGCACAATACTGCAACCAGAATAGCGCCGATCAATTTGAAAGGAGCAACAGGAATGAAGAGAATTGGCGCACACAAGAATGCGGCAATAAGGGGGAAATGGGGTTTTGAGAACTGGTGGAGATAGCTGTGAATGCCCTCTCTGAATGGTGTGCCATATGCTGTAAGTACGGTCATTGAAAATTTTGCACAGACTTCTCCAATAATAATGGCAAACACAAGAGAAGTTGATGCCTGTAATCCGGCAAAGAGTAGAAGCGTGATCACGATCCCTGCAGCAACACCTCCTGCACCGATATAACGATCGGTGAGCGCTCTGATCCGCTTTTCGCGGTCACCGTGTGCCATTAACCCATCCCCGAAATCCAGCAGCCCGTCAAAATGATGGGCACCTGATATCAGCATAATCAGGGCAACGGCAACCGCCGCTGCAATTGTTTTGTCCGCAATAAAAAATACCGGGAGTGCGACAAGTGCCCCTATGACATAACCAGCAACCGGGTAGAGATATGAATGCCGGGCAAATGGTTCGAGATCCTGCGGTTTACCCAGAGGAAGTATTGTGGTAAACTGCAGGAGGGATTTGAGAATTTTCATACGCAATCGCTATAGAGTCGTGATGTGCAGCCAGCAATCAACCCGGCAACCGCGTCATCGAGAAACGGTCCGAGTTTTGCGAGGATCCCCGGTTTCTTCTGATCATACCGTGTGAATTCAAACCGTGCATAGGTGCCACCGATACATTCTGCGATCGCCATACCAATGATTTCATCGCTCAACAGAAAGACCGGGTCATCGGCTATTTCGGAATTTTTTCGTTTATTGAAAAGTTCATCCTCAAGAAGGATCGCCCCGAGCAGGAGTGATGAGACATTGGGATCTGTTAAATATTTCTTGATTTTGCGCATGATCTCCACTGCCGCCTCCTCCTCCGGCATTCCATGGGATACATAGAGTCCCATGGCAGCATCGACAATATCTTCAAGCGTGATGCCGTTATCGCGCAACCGCTGTTCAATTTCAAACATATGAATAGGTGTTGTACCGAATGGACTATTATATCGTTGTGGATTTTACCGAAATATTCAAACTGGAATGAATCGACATATGAGTTGATACTTATGGGATTCCTGTCGGAAATACCAGATTTCAAATTTAAAAAACCGCTATTCTGTGCTATTTTAGGAAATACCCTGCTCTCAACTGTACCGGGAGTGTCTGGTGCCGGTGCAACTCCTGATAACACCCTGCTCACCCCTATTCTGGATGCGGAACTTATTGTAAAGGGCGCAATTACGAGTCATAAGATAAAACCAAACACCCCTACGGGCTGTCCTACTCCGGCATCGATCACCCGGTCAATGATGGAACTATGCGATCTACAGCCATTATTTATCAACGCCGGGCTACGCCACATGCCGTCGGTCCCCTGCATTGATGTGTATGGAGAGATTGGTGAAGATCCACGCTTTCGTGATGCAGTTCCGCAGGCACAGAAACTTTTTAATCAGGGGAAATGGATTGGAACATTTCTTTCAGGATCCAGCGATCTCATCGTGCTGGGAGAATGTGTGCCTGGAGGGACAACCACCGCGCTTTGCGTACTGCGTGCACTTGGGTACGATGCATCGGTGAGCAGCAGTTTTGTCGATAATCCGGTCTCTCAAAAAGAAGAGATCTGCCGGATGGCGCTTGCACGTATCAGGGCAGACCATATCACCGCGCCTTTGGATGTAATAAAATATACAGGAGATCCGATGATGCCCGTTGCAGCTGGAATTTCCAGCACCTATACCGGGCACATCCTCCTTGCCGGGGGAACCCAGATGTTGTCTGTAAGTGCAATTATTAAGGCAATGGGATTACCTCTTCCATATGTGGTCACAACCTCTTATGTGCGGGACGATCCATCGGCCAATGTTGAGCAGATTGCCCGGCAGATTGGGGTAAAAATATTCTATGTTGACCCGGGTTTTGGAGACATCGGGCATGCCGGCCTTGCGAGATATTGCATTGGGGAAGTAAAGGAAGGGATGGGTGCTGGTGGAGCAATGTGTCTTTCCTATCTCATTGGGCACTCCCCTGAAGAGATCCGGGCAAAAATCCTGATGACCGTGAGTGCGTACAGCTGAACAGAATTATAGTCCATCAATACAAACCTCAGTATGCTATGCGTCCAATCTATGTAGTCAATAATTTCGGCCAGTTCAATCACCTCATTCACCGCGCATTGAGGGATCTGGAAATTGATGTGGAACTGGTGCCCAATTCCACTTCTAAAGAACAGGTTGCGGAAGGATGCAGGGGAATTATTCTTGGAGGTGGCCCGGCCATTGAGCGTGCAGGGAACTGCAGCCAGTATCTCGATCTCGGATTGCCGGTGCTGGGGATATGCCTCGGCCTTCATATCATAGCAAAAAAATATTGCGGGGATGTGCATCCCGGTCGTAGTGGAGGATACGGTCCGATTGAAGTTGAAATCTGTAAACCTGATGAGATCCTCGCAGGTTACCCGGGCAAAGTGAGTGTCTGGGCATCTCATGCCGATGAAGTCTCACTGTTACCGGATGGATTTACGCGGATTGCCCGTTCAGCCATCTGTAATAATGAAGCAATAGCCAATCTGGATAAACAGATCTATGGGCTTCAGTGGCATCCGGAAGTGAGTCATACGTTCGAGGGAAAACGCGTTTTTGAAAATTTCAACCGGTCCACGCTTGAGAATAAGGGATAAGTCGTCTGGTAACTGTGCGGTCTGGAATATGAACGGCACAGGATCTCGCGCTTGAAATTCCACCCGATTGTAATGTGCGTTTCAAAGGATGGCCTCTTATTTTCTCTGAACTGTTTCTGTGTTTGTAAATTTTATATATTAGCAGGAAAGATGGATGAATATGATAAGCAAAAACGCAAAAAGCCGTGTTTTGTTAATATTCGGGATTCTTTTTTTGATTAATCCTGTGTTTGCTGCCATCAACACTATCCGTCCCGGTGAAACGGTTTTTATTGGAGAACAGGGACTTGACATAACCCTTGCAATGGAAGGGGATACACAGGTTGGATGGTGGGCATCGGGGGCGTCGATTAAGGGCAGTTCACCTACAGGAATTGTGCCCGTTTCAAATCCTTTCTCCATCTCCCCAAATATATTTGGGTCTCAAAAGGGTGTATGGTATCATCTTAACCCATCCGGGCAGGCAAACGGTACCGCTTTTAATGTTGCAGATCCGCAATTGGATATACAGGTAGAGGATACTACGGTTAATGTCGATGTAACTGACAAATGGGTACCAACTGATGATGAGCTCAGGTTCCGCATAGATAGCAACCTCGTTCCTATTTCTCAGCGTGCCGGTGTTACCTCGGTCCCCATCACAGTAAAAGTCCAGTCTCCTGGTGGAACGGTTTTTACGTCACTGATCAGTAATTCCGGGGTAACGACACCCATCGTTGACTATGCAGTCACAACAACCCCCCAGTATATACTACAGGCCGGTCCAATCTGGGGTACTGCAAATCGAGCCTCTTATCCGCCGGGTACGTATACTATTTGGGCGGAGTGCAATGTGAACAACATGAATAACAATTATGGAGTGCCGGGTAAGACAATAAGCAGAAAAGTTAGTTTACTCAACCAAGATCAGAACCCACTGATAACGAACAAAGGATATGTGACAAATCCCTCAACACAAATAACCCTTGTTCCCACCACTAAAATAATAACAACTGCTACCACTACAGAGGCCACAACATTGAAAACACCCCCCACGACTACTGCAGAGCCAACGGTCCTGCAGGTGACAACCGTAGCGTTGACTGAAATACCAACAACCCTCCTTCCCACATCAACTCCGACAAAAACCCCCGGGTTTGAGGCGTCCATTGTCGTTGTTGCAATGATTTTTGGTTTGGTATTATTTTTAAAGAAACAATAAAACTCCCTTTTTTAATCTTCACAACCTTTTATTAGCTTACTTTCCCATTCCGTTGTATGAACGTTGTTACCACCGTGATAAAATCCCGTCATAGCGTACGGAAATTCAAACCCGATATTGTCAGTGATATTGTAATAAAAGATGTACTTGAGTGCGCTGCGCAGGCCCCGACAGCAATGAATCTCCAACCTTGGATGTTCGGAGTTATTAAAAATAAAGAAACTCTGCAAAAAATCGCAGGATTAACTGAGCACGGGAAATTCATAGCCGAATGTGCGGTGTGTTTTGCAATATTTGGAGAAAAGAAAGAGACCTACTATCTTGAGGATTGTTGTGCTGCAACTGAGAACCTGATTCTGGCGTTGCAGGCACATGGTGTCACATCCTGCTGGGTAGCGGGAGAGAAAAAACCGTACGGTGAATCAGTCAGGAAGTGTCTTGGTGTACCGGAAAATTTCACGTTGGTATCTCTCATTGCAGCAGGTAATCCCGCTGAGGTCTCGATTACCCGGAAAAAAGAGATAAAAAAGATTATTTTTTATGAAAAGTTCATACCTGAATAATTTTTTTGGTTTTTGATTTTATGCCGTAATATTTCATTATCTCTGATTTGGGTGTACAGATAACCCGTTCTTATGGGACCTCCGTTGCCGGAATTATTAAGCATCAGGCCAATCACATCATTGATCATGAAAAAAGCGGTTCTGCAAGTGGCACTGGATCTTCTTGAATTAAAACGGGCATTGCAGATCGCACAGGAAGCCATTGAAGGCGGTGCAGACTGGATTGAGGTGGGAACACCGCTCATAAAAAGCGAAGGTATGTCTGCAATCCGATCGATGAGGGAGCGTTTTCCCGACTCGGTGATTGTTGCGGATATGAAAATCGCAGACACCGGCACTCTCGAAGTGGAGATGGCTGCAAAGGCGGGAGCCAATATTGTATGTGTGCTGGCAGATGCAGATGATGCGGTCATAGAAGAGGCAGTTCGCGCTGCCCGGCTGTATGGAATCCGGATTATGGCGGATCTGATCAATGTCAAAGATCCGGTATCCCATGCCTGCCACGTTGAATCACTGGGGATTGATATTATCTGTGCCCATGTCGGCATAGACCAGCAGATGACCGGCGGGAATTCGATCGAACTCCTCACCACTCTATCCGGCAAAGTCCACATCCCACTTGCAGTTGCCGGTGGAATCGAGGCTGTAAGTGCCGGAGAAGCGGTGCGATGCGGGGCAGATATTGTCATTGTGGGTGGCGGAATTGTCCGTTCTGCAGATGTTACCGGTTCCACAAAAAAGATCCGTGCAGCAATGGACCACCCCTCAATCAAACCGATGGAAAAAAGATCCGCTGATGAAGAGATACGTGCCCTATTAATGCAGGTGTCTGCCCCCAACATCACGGATGCCATGCATCGCAAAGGGGCGATGACTGGAATTTTTTCAATCTGCGGCAATGTGAAGATGGTGGGACGAGCTGTGACCGTACAGACCTTTGCCGGTGATTGGGCAAAACCTGTGGAAGCCATTGACGTTGCCAGAAAAGAAGACGTTATCGTGATCAACAACAGCGGAGGGATACATGTTGCCCCGTGGGGGGAACTGGCTACTTTAAGTTGTGTGAAAAAAGGCATCTCTGGTGTAGTTATCGATGGGGCTGTGCGGGATGTTGATGATATACGGGCAATGAAGTTTCCCCTTTTTGCAAAAGCCATCGTGCCAAATGCAGGAGAACCCAAAGGATTTGGAGAGATCAACGCAGAAATCCAGTGTGCTGGACAGTTTGTAAACCCGGGTGACTGGATTGTTGGTGATGAAAGCGGCGTTGTGGTAATTCCTGCAAAGCGCGCTTATGAAGTGGCACGCAGGGCTCTGGAAGTCAGGAAGAACGAAGAGCGGATAAGAGAAGAGATTCGCAGAGGAAGTACTCTTTCACAAATAGCAGAATTAATAAAATGGGAAAAGCGGTGATGCAGTTTTAGTGGAACACGTTTCGTTCCAGAAGAGTTGCACCAGAATTTTTGATCTTTTTTATAGCATCATCAACCTGATCCACTCTAAGGATGAGTACTGCACCTTCTTTTCCGGAATAGGCATAGGAATACTCGATATTTATACCGGCATCTCCCAGAATTTTTGCCACTTCATAGAGACCGCCGGGTTGATCTTTCATGTGAACTGCAATCACATCTGTAAATGCGATATTAAATCCCAGCGAGAGTAGTTTGTCATGCGCTTTTTCCGGGTGATCCACCAGTGCTCTCACTACGCCAAAACCATTTGCCTCCGCTATGCTGAAAGCAAGGATGTTGATCTTCTCTTCTCCCAGTGCATGAGCGATGGCAGCAAGCCTGCCCGGGCGGTTTTCAGAGAATATCGAAATCTGCCTGATCACATATTTTTTTGTGTCCATTTACATCGACCTCTTATCGATTACCTTCTTTGATTTACCTTCAAATCTTGGTAATGAGCCCGGTTCGACCAATTCGACATTCGCATTTACGTTCAACGAATTCCTGAGCCGGTGTTCAACCTTCTGCCGTACCTTCATAATATCATTAATTTTGTCACTGAATGACTCCTTGTTCAGTTCGACACGTACAAGCATGTCGTCAAGAGCTCCTTTTCGTTCAACTACGATCTGGAAATGCTCTCCCACCTCAGGGATTGCCATCAGTGCGTACTCGACTTGTGAAGGGAAGACGTTGATGCCCCTGATAATCAGCATGTCATCAACTCGGCCCTGAATTCGCTGTATTCTGGGGTGAGTTCTTCCACAGGCACAAATGTCTTCTTCCATTGTTGTAATATCCCCGATGCGGTACCGTATCATGGGGAGGGCTTCTTTTTGCAGGATCGTGATGGTGAGCTCACCTTTCTCTCCTGCTTCAAGCGATTCACCGCTCTTGGGATCGATAATCTCTACCAGTGCGATATCTGACCAGATGTGGAACCCTTTTTGTTCCACACATTCAGTAAACATCGGGCCAGAAAGTTCGCTGGTGCCATAGATATCATATGCCCTGATACCCAGCCAGTCCTGAATGCGGTTGCGCATTCCCTCAGTCCATGGCTCGGCACCCAGAATTCCGGTACGCAGCTGGGTATCTTTTTTGATATTAACTCCCATCTTCTCTGCTACTTCTCCGATATGGAGGAGATATGAGGGTGTGCAGGCAATAGCTGTTGCTCCAAGATCCTGCATCAATTCTATCTGCCGTTCCGTGTTTCCTACGCTGGCAGGAAGTACGGTTGCCCCAATGCGCTCGGCGCCATAGTGCATTCCGAGTCCTCCTGTGAACAGGCCGTAACCATAACTTACCTGAATCACATCTCCCCTGCCCAATCCTACAGATGTAAGGCCCCGGGCAAGCGATGTTGTCCAGTTGTTTAAATCATTTTGTGTATAGCCAACAACGGTTGGTTTTCCTGTGGTTCCCGAAGACACATGATAGCGGACGAGTTCGTCTTTAGTTGCAGTGAAGATCTTATCCGGGTAGTTATCCCTCAAATCCCGCTTGAACATGAATGGGAGTTTATGCACATCAGAAAGTTTGCATATGTCATCCGGGTGGACTTTCTGCTCTTTCATCCGGTCATGGTAAAAAGGAGAGAAACTGTACAATCGGTACACCAGACTTTTTAGCAGTTTGTACTGCATCCGCTGGAGATCTTCTTTGGGCATTTCCTCAATTCGTGAATCCCAACACTTCATCAAATCTCCTCCCTTCTGTCTATCACTCGCTTCGCCTTACCTTCAAAGCGGGGTAATGATCCTGGCTCAACAAGCCGGACCGTTGTTCGCAGTTCCAGGGAATCGCGAAGTTCTTTTCCCACTTTTTTCTGGATTTTTGCCAGATCAGTGAGTTCGCCACTGAAAAAGTCTCTGTTTATCTCAACTTCTACGGTCATCTCGTCCAGATAATTAATTCTGTCGATATATACCATAAACTGATTGCCGACTTCAGGGATTTTCAGGAGCACGTGTTCAATCTGGGAGGGAAATACATTGATACCGCGGATGACCAGCATATCATCACTTCTACCTGTGATTCTCGCAATCTTCTGCGCTCTTTTACAAAGGCAGCCATCTTCTAATAGCATCGTGACATCGCCTGTGCGATATCGCAGCAGAGGCATAGCTTCTTTGACCAGTGGTGTCACTACTAACTCCCCCCGCTCTCCATCTGAAACACGCTCCCCGGTATTTGGATCGATGATCTCAACGAGGTAGGAATCGTGCCAGATATGGAGCCCGTTGCGTTCCTCACATTCGAATGCAACACCCGGACCAAAGAGCTCGCTTAAGCCGTATGAATCGAACGCAGTAACACCCAATCGCTTTTCAAGTGAATGTCGTACACTTTCTGACCACGGTTCAGCCCCAAAAATTCCGGTTTTGAGACTATCGAGTGATTCACCCATCTCTTCTGCAACCTCTGAAAGATGCATTGCGTAACTGGGTGTGCAATGGATAGTAGTCACGCCAAAATCCCTGATCATCTCGATCTGGCGTTTGGTATTACCTGTAGCGCTGGGAATAACTGTCATCCCAATCTTTTCTGCCCCATAGTGAAAACCAAGTCCCCCGGTAAACATGCCATAATTGACCATGTTCTGGAAAATATCTTCCTTTCCAACACCAACCATGGTCATATTGCGTGCAATCAGGTCTGCCCAAACGTCAAGATCTTTTTTGGTATACCCTACAACCGTTGGTTTTCCTGTTGTTCCTGATGTCGTATGGATGCGGACTATTTCTTTTAAAGGAACAGCAAAGAAACCGAAAGGATATCCCTCCCGAAGATCCTGCTTTTTGGTAAATGGTATTTTCTGGATGTCATCCAGAGTTTTTATCGAAGATGCAGTTATTCCTGCATCAGATAGACGTTTTTTAAAAAAACCAACTTTTTGTGCCTGGCTAATCGTTTTTTTCAAACGTTTGAGCTGAAGTGCCTGCAAATCATCAGTTTTCAGGATTTCAATCTTCTTATCCCAGAACATCTGCGACCTCTGTTATGCTATAGCATGACAAATGTATATTTGTCGTCGCTACGGTTTATACCCACCGAATTTTTTTTTTAATTGCTGTGATGTATGGGATGAGTCGTTCTGTAAAATTTTTTCCGAACTTTTTTTAAAAAGGTATAACGATGATTTAATCTGTGGAAATGTGGTAGTAATTATCTGAATTGTGCTCTATCATACGGGGTTTATGGAAACAAATTATCCTTGGTTGACGGTGAGTGGGTTTGGCTCTCATATCAAATCGACACAGACAAAGTTAATTGTCCAGAAAAAAAACGGCATTGAAGAATACCCTCTTGAATCTGTAAAAAATCTCCTTGTTGTTGGTGGGCATACGATAAGCTCTGCAACTATTACGCAGCTCATAAAAAAAGGTGCAGTAATCTCATTTTTTGAATCAGATGGAAATCCAATCGGGATTATCAGTCCATTTGGCTATCGTAACGATTCTGAGATTCACCATGCGCAGCAAACCGGATCACGACACCGGTATGCAACCGCAATCGCTCAGGGTGCATTGAAATCCCGTCTGTTTGCCATCAACCGCCTGCAGGAGATGCAGAATGTATCGCTATTTTATGAAGGCGAATCGGATTTCCTTTACAAATCCTTAGATGAAATGGCATACTTAATCAAACTCGATGAGATCCGCCGCCTTCATCGGATGACTTCTGATATGTATTATGAGATAATGTCGCGTAACACCCGGCCAGATCTCGGATTTCGGAGAAGGACATTGCGCCCTCAGACAGATCCTATCAATGCCATGCTCTCATTTGGTTATGCAATGTTATTTGGCAATTGCTGTGTTTCACTGATTGGGGCGAGGTTGGATCCTGACATTGGCCTGTTGCATGAAGGTAATGGAAGTCTGGTGAATGATATTGCCGAGTCCATGAAATCAGAAATGATTGATTCTGCCGTTTTTACGATCGCACGCGAGTCCCTCACACTTGCAGATTTTGAACTCACCCATGACCGGTGCATGCTCTCTGATGAATTAGCCCGAAATCTCATTAAAACGTTTCATCATACGATAAACAATAATAAAATCGATGAACAGGTATTGAGTCTCTCAAGCGCAATAAGAAATAATGGCGAATTTAAAGCTCTGTACTGATACGTCCTTCTCCTTTGATAATTGAAAAATCTTCAAAGAGTTTTAACTGGATTTCCGACTGCCGGAGATCGCGGATTACTGCACGGGGACATCCGTACACCATTGATACAAATTTTTCAAGAATCATCAGTTCAGCGGTTGCGTAAATCTGGACCTTTCCATCCGGCAGGTTCATGACCGTTCCGTTCACTTTCAAATTTGTGGCAATTCTTCGTACGCATGCCCTGAATCCAACTTTCTGAACTCTTCCCGAGATGAATATCTCGATTGTCTTTACCATCAGTTCTCCTGCATTATTTTAATTGCAAGTCCGAGTTCATCGAACACTTCATCCCGTAGTGTTGACTGGCGGATATTTGTCGCTGCATCAATGGCACAATCAAGCACTTCCTGGGCTGCGGTTTCACAGCCAGCAGCATGGCTCTTCATTGCAATATCACACATTACAAAAGCCCTTTTGGAAAGCGGCCGGATTACTATCGCCTCTTTTATTGCACTTTGCATCATTCGTTTTGAGAGTTTTTCATTGCCTTCTTCTCTGAAAAGAATTGACAGGTTACAGAAAAAGATTGCTTCTTTTCCGCGATCGGCAACCGTTCGGATAATCCGTTCAAGCGAGGTGATCTGATTTGAATGAGCCCCGTCATCAATAATTTTTTCAGTCATCGCTTTGATTTTGATATACTGAGGGGGAATTGCATATGACTCTTTTTGCCCCATCTGCATGAGGCGGTGTAGTCTTAACCTGTCATCGTCAATAGTCCTTGTAGTGTCAATTGCGAAGCTGAGGAATTTCTTATCATTGCGCGTTTTGTACAGCATCGAATATACCTGGGCAACATTGTCGCGGATTATATCGGCGATATATTGGATATTGATACTTTTTGTCAATGTATTTGCCTTTTTTAGTATAGGCATAAACTCTTCGTCTTTATTACATTGCAGTGCGAGTGGGACAATTTCCAGAAGGATTGATGCCCTTTCATAGGGTGAGGGTATTTTTTCTGCAGCTTCCATCATCAGAGTCAGCAATTCAGCGCAGCGATCATTATCATTGTCTGCCATCCGTGACATTGCTATGAGTGAATTGATGTAATCGACCGGTTCTTTGATTTTGGATATAATATTGAATGCAACGGTGACTAAAGAATTGTCGGGCGTGGTTTTATTCAGGCTGACGATGGCTAGGACCATCTGCCTACGGGCTATCGCGCTATCAGGGAATTCTGAAGTATCCAGCATTTGAATTCCCTCCCCAAGGCATTTTTTTGCCATTTCCTGATCGATACGGCAAAACAGTGTGGTCAGATCCGCTAAAACCATCACTTTCTGATATTGTGTGGTCAGATTTTTCAAAGAATCAAAAACTTCTTTGAGAATTTCAGATGAACGGTACGGATCTCCGGAATTATATACTGAATCGGCAAGATTTGACAACCCTGTGAGACGGTTGTAAGGATCTTGTACCATATGGAGGACAAGGTATGTCAGATTGATAATAACCGGATTTGATCGTGCCTGTCCACCTCTTAAAAGAAGGTATGCCATGATTTCATAGGGATCAGTTGAACCTGGAATAGGTGTTTCATCGTTGAGGTTTGAAATAATCCGGGACATCATCGCATCCCGTTCCAGTGCATTGCCGATCTCAACTGAGTACATGGCAAGAGGGATGATAAAATCCGAATTATCACTTGTTTTGGAATAGGAGATGATGAGATCAATTAATCCAGCAATCTTAAGCGAGATCTGCGGTGCTTTTACATTTTTTTTAATTATCTCCAGAGCACGCTCAAATGGAGGCATAGCCTCTGAAAAATCCTGAGGATAAGGTTGAATCCCAGATTCTTTGAGATGGACGCATCCTATTCTAATAAAACACTCAATAATATGCTCGAATAATTGGGCTTTTAATGCAGGATCATCGATTTCCTGTGCGATTAGGTACGCCTTTTCGAGTGCATCAGGTGATCGGTTATCAATTGCGTATTTTATTATACCCTCAATGATGTTTGCCAATGCAAAGGCTGCCTGTTCTTTTTCAAGAAGTGAATGACACCATTCTTTCATCCTTAAAAGGAGATCAAGATCTCCCTGATTAGCTGCCAGGATCGCAGCTTCATTTATAATCCTGCACAACGTGGCTGATCGGATATCCTGTCCATCTATCTGACAGGTAAGTCCAACCGCTCTCTGAAGAAAATCCCGGTTCTTTGTCTGTGCACCCATTTGGGCTATTTTTATAACAATATTAGAGATAGCTCGTTCTTTCAATGGTAATTCCTGGATGGAATCCGAAAGTTTGATCAGGATGCCGGGTTCATTGGAATCGGGAAAACCCCTGTCCACAAGAAGGGTAATGCATTCAAGAAATAGTAAATCCCGTTGTGGATGTAACAGGATAAGATCTTTTATCGATTGTATATGAGGAACGATATCATCGAATGAAAAATCCCTGGAAGCATCAATAATTGCCCGGTATATTGCATTATGAGAAATCTCTGCAGGTAATTTTTGGAGAATTGAACTGTTAATTATTTCAATTGAATTCTTTTTTATTCCAATGGTCAGAAGTTTGGTCAGACCGTCGGTATAGGGTAAAATATTTTCAGATTCATGATTGACTTTCCCAAATATATTAAGAGCCGATTCAAAATCTCCAGAATCAAGCATAATCTGTGAAAACTGAAGATAAACCCGGGATAAATACACTGTATTGCAGTTTTTTTCAATAATGGGTATCAGGTTTAAAAGCACGTTTATCTGATTTGAGTGACGGGCAACAGAAATACCGGATTTAATGATCTCCCGTATTGGATACATATCAGGGTTTGAAATAAGCTGCTGAAGTTTCATTGCAGATTCGAAATACCAGATGTCTCCAGATTTATCCGCTTTTTTAAGAAGATCAATGACAAGTGTCCCTGTGACAAAGGGCAGGGTCTCACAGAGGGACAGAAGGATTTTTTCGATCTGCTTTTTATCCTTTTCGCGCTCGAGAAGCTGATCGATTAAGGCGCTTATAAGATCGAGTTGCTTTTCAGAATTAATATCGTTAAAGTTACAGATAAATTCTGCAATATCATGTATATCTCCGGAAAACGCAGATTTTGCCCCTTTTTCGATAATTGAATTTACACAGTTCTGCCTGCGGATCTTCTGATGGATATCGGTCGCAATCCGGATACTCTCAAGGAATAATGGTTGATTTTTTTCCAGAACTGATATGGTTGCGATTGCTTTTGCAAGTTCTGAATGAAGGACTGCACGTTTTGAGATATCGCCAATATCCTCTATAAGACTGAGTGAAGTACGGAGACGTTTTTCATCACGGGTTGTGATCGCCCAGACAATTAAAAGGGGTATAATATCGATCATGATATCCGACCGGTATTTCCGGAAACTGATCCGTTCGAGCATCATCATACCATGTTCTATAAATGATGGATCTGAATGAGTTACGCCTGCTTCAATGAGATTCTTTGCCATCAATGCAAACACGCGAGACTGATAACTTTTTTTGCCTAATATATCGGACAGGAAAAGAAGTGATTTTAGCCATGCATCATCTTTTGTTTTAATGAATTGGCAGAGAATGACGGAGAATAAATTCTCGATTTCATTGCTCGGAATATCGGAAATTGCATATAAAAGGGCCGGGTTGTTTGTTTTGATGGCTGTATTAACAAGGAGATGGCTAAGATCGGAGATTATTGTTTTTCTGGCATGTCGTTCCTGAGTCAGGTTCAGATCTTTAATACTATTCTTGACGATCTTCCAATCCTCTGGTGATAGTGCCTGCTGAATCTTATCAATTATTTCAGTGGTTTTAACCATTATTTATTTTCCGGTTGAATAAATTCAGGTTATTTATCTCAATTTAATCAAATTTATTAATAAACTTTGCTATTTCATTTACGCACAATTTTATATTTTTTTTGGATATTAAAGCGAATTCATCGGTTTTTTACCAGATATCTCAATAAAAGGACCTTCATTTTTAATAAACTACAATAATTTGGATTATTACCTGAATTTACCCACAAATAATCGTTTTTTCTGATTTCACTCTGCACTAAAAAAATTCCGTGTAAGATTGTTTAATCAGGACTGTTTTTTATGTAACTTTCTGGATTGTTTTCTTAAGTTCGTCCCGAAGTGCCCTACCCTGCTCTTCATCTTCTGCATCAATGATGATCCTGATTAAGGGTTCTGTTCCTGATGCCCGCACCAGTGCCCATGAATTCCCCTGAAAAATTTTCACTCCATCCATCTCATCAATGAACCCATGAGAATACGCAGATTTGAGTGCTTTAAGTATTGCCGCACCCCCAACCGCAGAGATCTTATCTTTAATCATATGTCGCTTGGGTAATTGTTCTAATAACAGCGATAATTTCTGTCCGCGTGAAGCAAGAATTGCTACCATAATTGCGGCGGTCATACCCCCGTCACGGCAGAACTGGTGGTCGGGAAAGATTAGTCCACCATTTCCCTCACCCCCAAAAATTACAGGGGTCCCCTTCTCAATGAGCGATCGCATTGTACGGGCAACATAGATGCTCCCGACAGGAGTGTAGATTACAGAGGAGTTGTTCTTTTTTGCCACGATCTCAACCATCTGCGAGGTACTTACTGGGGTAACAATTACGCCATTTTTCTGGCGACATATATGATCTGCGACAAGTGCAAACTCCTGGTTTTCTTCTACGAATTGTCCATTGTCATCAATAAACACTGCACGATCTGCATCACCGTCGTGAGCAACGCCGAATGCAGCACCGCTGCTTACAACGAGGGCGGCAAGACCTTTTAGTCCCTCCAAAGAGGGTTCAGGAAGTCTTCCGGGAAATGTGCCGTCCATAATACCATTAATTGTCAGCACCCTGCAACCCAGACGTGTAAGAATCTGTGGTGTTGTTGAGCAGGCCGGACCTGAACCCGGGTCCACAACTACTGTAATTCCCGTTCCCGGTTTGTCTGGAAAAAAATTAGCAATTGCAATGATATAGTCTTTGATAAGGTGGGGTGCGATGGTTTCCTGTCCTACATGTTCCCAGGAATTTGTGGAATAGGAATGATCGAATATTCGTTGTTCGAGCTTGATGGTTTCTTCATCTCCCATCTCTGTACCATCCGATTCGATAATTTTAACTCCGTTATACTCCGGAGGATTATGAGATGCGGTGATCATCGCCCCGCCATCAAATTGTTCCTTTACCAGATACTGGAGTGCGGGTGTCGGGAGGATGCCGCAATCCGTTACATCGCATCCCACAGCAAGGAGACCTGACTTAACTGCGTTGATAAGCGTTTCACCGCTGGTTCTTGTATCTCTGCCAACAGCGATCCGCCCTTTTCTCATCGTTCCGAATGCTTCTCCAATGGATAGGACAAGTTCAGGTGTCAGATCTTTTCCAACAATCCCTCTTACACCATTGGTGCCGAACAACCGTTTCTGGATTTTTTTTACTTCCATGTCTTTTCTCTCCTGCTAATCTTTAAGGATAAAATCTTCAAAGGCATCGAGCGATGCAAGGACTTCATCAGGACAAGGGTTGGTAAGAACACATTGGTCTGTTTTTAGATCCCCAATAACTATTCTGGGAAATGCTGTCTGTTTGAATCCTTCGATAACAGTAAAATCTATTCCCTGTTCAAAGAGGATCTGTAATGTACTCTCTAATGAGTTGTTACGTATAGCAACTACGGATTTATGTGCGTCGATTCCTACTGAGATATCTGCACCCGCATCAAAAAAACCGGTAGTGTCTTTTCCATCTTCAAGCTCAAATTCATGGTCCCCGAGGTGTTTGATAACCGCAACACGCCCATGTGTTTTGAGTTTTGGGATAAGCTGTTTGATGAATGTGGTTTTACCGGAATTTGATCTACCAACAATCTGAATTATTTTCATGGGGTTTTTTCTCCTTAAATTTCGGGTTCTTCTGTAATTGGGTTGATATCTTGTATATTTTTATCATCCTTAAACGGTATCGTGTGGGGGGTTGTGGTTAGAGGGGAAATGCTCTCCTGTTCCTGATTAATGGCCGGCGAAGCACCTGAAGGGATGTATACGGTTGATATAACTCCATTTATGGCTGTTCTTTCTGTAACCACTGGGAATACTTCCACAGTTTCTGGTATTGCAGATCCAATGTGGGGGCTATGTGAAGAAATTTTGTCTGTGTTTTTCTTTCGTCTCTTTATTTTTGTTGGGGTTGAGAGATCTGTTTCTATAGATACAGGAAATTTGTTTAGTTGATCTTGTTCAATGCTATGAGTTATGTTTCCTGCTTCGGTTTCTTCTCCTCTTGTGCGGAGTATTGTTTTTGCTGCTTCTCCAACACTTCGCATAACTTTGGTGATTCGATCTTCTATATCGATCTCTTCATCAATATCCAGTGTTGTCCCTTCAACTTCAAGCAAAAACCGGGCAACTTCGCTGGCTTCAAAGAGCAGATCGTCCAGTTCGTCCGTGGTAAAGAACCCGCACATTGCCCCGTAAAAAAAAGTGGCGCTTGATTTACGCACCTTTTTTTTAAAGGAATTTCGTGCCTGGTTCACAGCTTGAGGGGTGTAGGTATCTTCCATAAAAGGGACGAGTTCCGGCAGATGGTTGCCAATAAAGGTCATTTCAGCTCCGCCGGATGTGCGGAAATCTGTGCATAAACGTGCAAGAGCCCACTCCCGGGCAGTGATGTATGTTCTTTTGCGTAAAAACTGGTTTACCCTGCGGTAGGTTGCCCCATTAACTTTCTTGAATTTTTTATATTTGTTGATCTCCTGCTGGATGTTTGCGCTGTCCATTTCTTACTCCTGTTAATAATTGGTTTATCCCTGTGTGGGGACATTTTCCAAGAGATGGTTGATTATTTGGCTGCTTTGTATATAGCATTATAAGGTTTATTATGGGTTATAATCACGTCGGAGCGGGATGAACTGATTCAAGAATTAACCGTTCAAAATCGAATAGATTCAAAAATAAATCCTGAATTGGCTTTTTTCTTTTTACGTTTTTATTGGAAGAATGCAGAGATCTTGGTGTTTTTTTGGTACGTATGTGGTGAGTCTCATTCATCCACATGAAAAGGTAAACGATGTCTTGATATTTCCATGGTAAATGATGTTGTGGGCCTTTCCAGGTATCTGATGGTGTAATTGTGTAAGCATCCTACTTTGTTCAACGAAGTGACGACGGTCTTGAGAGGGTTGTGTCAGATGTGATGGTTTTGTCTATACTCTACCCGTATTGATGCCCCCAGATCGGTAAAATATCATGGTGTCCATACGGGTAATTTCCGCTAATGTTTCAGGTTATAACTTATGTGGATTTTTATTCACCAAGGCAATGACAACAGATACCGGAATTGAATATTTCCTGTATCATGACCATGATCAGATCTCCGGTAAATACAGAATCTCTCATGGAATTTTTAGATGAGCCGGATTTTCCTCTGTTTTTATTCGAGGGTTCTTTATGTTTTTTCTATTATGGAACTGTTTTGACGAAACGTGTCTTGAGATTTTAAATAAATGTCATAAACAAAGCCATCTTGTATATAGCATCATATGGTTTATTTGAAAAAGAATGGTATCATTTCCGACTCGCTAAAATGCTCAAAATGAATTCTTTTTTAGATAAT
>SESA01000806.1_pt1 | contig 18468 bp, 17 predicted proteins | sample 3171451 | NCBI WGS metagenome assembly SESA01 (sample SAMN06051862, study PRJNA518727) | freshwater metagenome | biome: subpolar coniferous forest; feature: holomictic lake; material: water; isolation source: holomictic Lake 227, 8 m depth | place: Canada: near Kenora, Ontario | collected...
TCAAGCGTTATTTTTGCCAGCAAATAGCCGAAAGTTTAAAGACTTTGGGTTTATGCAAGCCTACCTGTCCTTCAAGCCAGATTTATCTGAAGAAAGGCATTCATTTGGCTCATTAATTACCATCGATGATGCCATTTTAAAACCAGGTGCAAAAGGCTTCGGCCTGCATTCCCACAAAGATGTAGAAGTGGTCACATTTGTTGTGCAAGGCGAAGTAAAGCACATTGACCCTAGCAATGCCATTCATACCGGAACCCTAGGTGCAAAAGGGATTCAGGTTATTACCGCAGGGACGGGCATCGATCACAATGAGGAGAATAACTCCGCTGATGATGAGCTGCACGCCTTACAAATCTGGTTCAAACCCAGAGAAAATGGAATCACACCAAGCTATGCCAAAAAATCCCTAAAAGCATCTGACTATACAAATCGGCTCACTTGTATGCTGTCCCCAAATGGAGAAAATGACAGCCTAATCGTTCAACAACAAGCATTTATTTATTACTGTCTATCCAATGCCAATAAAACATTGAGTTATGAACCTCATGGGGAAAGTCGCAGAGTGTTTATTTATGTAATTGAAGGACATGTTCTCATCAATAATAAAGCCCTAACGAAAGGTGACGGTTACGGAATCCTGGAATGCGGCGAAACCGTTGAGCTAAATACTCTACCTGACACGGAATTATTGCTATTTGACATGGGCAGTTAAAGCTTCGAAACCCAAGTTGGCAGGTAGTTGAATATAAGAAATTCTGGAAAAAGTTACTTTTTGAGGTTATTTATTAAAAATCCTAAAACCATACAGGGAAAAATGTTGTGGAGAATTTAATAAACAACCACCGTCGTCTTTGGGCCGAAAACTACAACGAGTATGAAATTTCAAACGGCGGCTTTTGCTTGGCAGAGATTTTTTTCATAATACGGCCGGATTTAGCGCCTATTTTCATTAGCGACGTTTTTTTTCAGAAACTCTATTAAGACCTTCCAGTCTGTTCTGGCGATCAATTGGATATATCGGCTATGAACGGCCAGTCAGGTCTTTCTGGCATCAGTTAAATCTGTTAAATAACTGACATTTCATGAATAGTGGATACGTATATCGGGAATTCGCCGGATAATAAACAGTTAACGCTAACGTTACAAATTCGTTGCCATTAACCAAAATAATGTGGAAGATATACTGAACCATTTAATTATTTATTTGGGTGCTCGTTTAATTCTCTGTCCCGTCCCCCCATTCCTATTTCCAAGGAGATACCAGATGCTTCAGCTCAAGCCACTTGATCAGAATGTTCCGTTCTTTCAGCAGATCAATACCGATATCTCACCTGTTGTCTTGGTGAACGTATTCCAAGTCGCAGAAGAAGATATTCCCGCCCTCCTGAAAGCTTGGGAAGCGGACGCCAACTGGATGAAGCAGCAGCCTGGCTACATCTCAACCCGGTTGCATCAAGGCATTGCAGGAAGCACGGTATTTATGAACTACGCAGTGTGGGAGTCAGTGGCCCATTTTCGGGTGGCATTCACCCATCCAGAGTTCAAGCAGGCTCTAGAGCACTACCCGTCTTCGGCTGTGGCGTCACCTCATCTCTTTACACGGCTTACGGTATCGAATCTATGCGTTGGCCCCTAGCTCAGTGGTCTAACCCCCCTCGCGCAACCGGACAGCCACCGGCAAGCCGTTGTCTGGCGGTTAGCTCGCATCTTATCAGCATTCAAAATAATTATTGCACCATCTAACCGTAAGGTTTGGGTCGGTAGTGAGCCTTTAATCATCGTTAGATTTCCCGATTTAAACGTCTGCTTTGGAGATGCGACCATTTAATAACAGTCGCATCTCGAGTTTGCGTTAGAGCTGGATCTCGGTTTGCTCTGATATCTCCAAGGCATCATCGACTTCTATACCCAGGTATCTGACGGTACTTTCAAGTTTGGTATGACCAAGCAACAATTGCACGGCTCTTAAGTTTTTCGTCTTGCGGTATACAAGCGTTGCTTTTGTTCTGCGCATGGTATGAGTTCCATTAACCGCCGGATCAAGACCAATCGATTTGACCCGGCTATCTACAATCCGCGCATATTGCCGGGTCGAAAGATGAGGTGAGCTATGGATTCGGCTTGGGAACAGATATTGATCCGACTTGAGCAGGGCGTAGCTGATCCAAGCTCCGAGCGATTCTCTGGTCTGTTCGGTTATTTCGAATCGCCAGTTCTAAATAAGCGGCATCATAAGCAGTTAGGTTTTCTGCACGGGCAAGCGCCAGAATCTCATGCAAAGCACGCAATGGTGTTTCGTCGTCAGTAACAATGGGCCAATCGCCAATAAGTTCAAGGCGGGTTGTTACATCAGCAGACATAACCCGTCCCCGGCGTTCAGCCTGTATCATCACGTTCCCTAGCTCAAGATGCCCCAAGGAAGGCACAAGCGCCCCTTCATCCCTTACGCGCTCTAAAAGCGCATCACAAACTTCGGATGCTTCATCTTCAAAGCACCACGAGACGGCTATGGAGCAATCAAGAACAAATCCCGTCATCTTCGACCTTCATCCCGAAGCTCTTGCCATGACAGACCGCCGAGGTTGCAGCCATTACGAAGCTCCTTTAATTTTGAAATCGTGAGGTCAATTCGAGAGCGGTCTGCAATCGCAACAGGAATCAGGCGTGCTAAGGGTTTACCATGTCGAGTAATGATAATTTCCTCGCCTTGTACCACACGCTCAAGCAGCGTGGACAAATGTGTTTTGGCTTCAAAAGCGCCTACTGTAATCATGTTGAGTACCAATCAGACCTATTTTGTTAAAAAGTTTAACATTCAGACCTGATTTAGTCAGCCCTTAAATTAATCTTCATTGCTTATTTTTTTGTGAGATATTGATGGTCTATTCACAAAAAAATTGTCAACTTATGAAGATTTGTAAAATGAGATACTTTCGATTCAGGAGCTGGTTGGATCATTCTCCAAAGCGGACATTTGGTCAGTTGAAAGGCTTACGGCCAATTGCTGACAGTCATGAATGAATAATATACAACACCAGATAACCTGCAAATGTATTTGATGACTCACAACTGTAACTAACAGGCATGGTCAATTGTGTTATTCTCACCAAAGTTGAGGTCAAATTTGTTGCAAACTGCGTCACACTTGGGTTTGTAATTGGCATAATTTAGTTGATATAGCGCAGGCTGATTTGAATGTGAATTAACCCCAGCATCAAGGCATCAGGCTTGTGACTCAAAGATCAGATTGAACGCAAAAGAATTCGGCATTTTCTAAGGCTTCTGCTGGATTTACGCAATAGCTTCAACCTAGCGACGGCTATTTAGTTTAAAAGTAACCTTAACCTTTTTCCCATACTAGAAAATAAAATATGAATAATTTTTTCAAAATCATAAGCGGACAGAAACTAAAAAAATCATTAATACTTTTTAGTGTAGGTATACTTTTTCAGCACAATGCCACAGCGTCATCATATATTTATGAGCTTAACCACGGATACTATGGTAATAGTGACCCAACAATATTTGGAACATCTTTTACTGCCGACATTACGTTCAATAATGGTGGTTCAAGCAACTTAAACCAAACATTTAATTGGTCGGATGTTACCCAGATCAAAGTGATTACCAACAACGGAATTTTTGGCGGAATTTTCAATGCACCAGCTTATCCTGCTGGACGGATCAATTCCTTCCTTACCACTGATAATAATGGAACTGGCTCATTTGTGTTCAATAATAGCGTTAACGAATATCTTTCCGGCACCCTGGCATCCGTGGGTCTTTTGACCAACTTAAATTTTCAACTCGGCACAGGGGTTTTTACGAATATTTCATTAAACACTAATGATTATGCATGCAGATTCCAATTTGCCGATTACATACCGCCTTATAATTCTCCTAGCTCATGGAGTACTAAAGCGACTTATATAGGTGTAGCCACTATTCCAGTGCCAACCTCAATTTTGCTTTTTGGTTCAGCATTAATTGGATGGTTGAGCATTAATAAACGTCATCAACAAGCTCTGTAGTGTGGGTACTGCTGTTTGTGCTCACACGAAATTAAAGCTTTTGACTCTCCAAACGGTGGGCAGAAAAGCTAAATAAATGAATGTCGCCTTTGGGTCGGGTGGCGACTGTGATCTTGTTAAAAATATTACAAATCTGAATGTCCGGTATTGAGATTGGCTTTCTGAAACTGACAAATTATAAGTAACGCCCCCCAAAAAAAGAACGATTGCATCCAACGGCCATCAACTGCCGGTCACGACTGGATGTTTTGTGGCGACGAATATGGCCGAATGAGGGTGGGCAATGTGCTATTAATTCAGATGGTGTTATCGTACTGTCTACTGTTTGGCGTTTTGACACCCTTGAAAGCAACCATAATCATGGTACACTTTATTGTACATTAGACATTTTGGCTTATTTTGTCTCATGGCAAATCTATAACTCTGTTTTTTGATAACAACTTGTTATGCCCCAAGGTAAAAAATGAATTTCCAGTTTGACGCAAAGTCTGTGAGCTATGCAGAGGCACTTGGTGGTGACATAGTTCAAATCAGTTTTGAAGAAAATCCAGATGATGATCCGCTGAATCCAACGTCATGCTCGCTTTGCCTTGCGATAAATTATGAATTTCCACCAAGTCGTATAAATTTTGAATGGTGCGACGGGAATGATTATGAAGGAGGGGTTGAGGCGATTAAGTACTCGATCAGCAACAGTGAATTTATCGTTTGGCTAGATACTGACGTCAGTATCAAAGTGAATTTTTCTACCAATACGTCGAGTTACAAGAAAATTGTTAGTTTATTGCGTAAAGAATTGGGTGAATCGGTCAATGCTTAACATTTAGCTCAAAGGGACAGGCTGTCCGTTGCCGGTTATGAAAATTTTTTATGTGCTTTGATTAGCTATTCGCTTTAGATAGATTACCGTTAAAAAGGTATTATTTTTATAAACCAAGGTTTAGAATTGCGAAAGTTATCCAAAATTGTTTGGAATCGGAGAATGCGGGAACAACATCAGTGCGAATACTCTTAACTGGCGTAGGATGAATCGGAAAAACGACAGTCGGCAGAATATTATCCGAGCTTCTGGATATTCCTTTTTTCGACCTGGACGAAGAGCTCGAGGCCTTCTTCGGAATTAGTGTTGAGCAACTTCAAAGTAGATTCCATTCGATGCATTCATACCGTGACGAGGCTGCAAAAGCACTCGTGCATCTGCTGAAGCGCCCGGCGAGTCAGCATAGCGTCATAGCCTTGACTCCGAGCGGCCTTATGGGAGCATATCTACGGGCAATAAAGAACTCTTTTGGTGTAACCGTGGCCCTGAGCGACAAGCCGGAAAATATTCTTGAACGGATTATCTTCTACGATATCGATTCGAAGCTGATCGAGAAATGCCTGACATCCGATGAGAAACGCTGGTATCTGAGCGAAATCAAGAAGGACATCACCTACTTTCGCAAGACATACGACCGTGCGCATCTACGAGTCGACATCTCAGACCTCAATCCGAAACAGGCCGCACTCCGCGTAAAGCAGGCCGTAGAAATGTTCGAGCTTCAAGGAGCCGAGCAACAAAAGGATGGGAATTGACGTTGAAGATTGCTGTCGTTTCGCTATGACAGTCTCCAACGCCAATCAGCTATTCGTTTGTAGCTTCAAATATTATTTCACCGACTCGACTGCAAAGGTCGGCTTAAGATGCAAGCTATCCCCGAAAGCTGTCGTTGATCTTGCTTCAGTGATGATGGTCACCTCACGGCTATTAAGAGACAGACACCAGTTTCAATTGAGTGGCTGGTTAGTCTTGAAAAGCAGTCCTTCAGAAGGAGCCAATTAGGGGCATCCAAACATCCGCTTAATCTCTGATTATCACATCGCAAAATAGACCACCTTATTTCTGCCCGTCTCTTTTACTTGGTAAAAATCTTTTTCCGCCACATCGAGTAACGTGTCAATATTAGTTATTTTTGCCTAATGCCCAGAAATGGGGGACATAAAAAAAATAATCTACGAAAGCCTTTTATTTCAGTGACTTAGAATTCTAATCATACGATTTTGCTCATCTAAACTAAACGTAATTCTTGTCGATTAAAAAGACAAAATCACATTTTAAGTCAATAACTTGATATATTATAAATACGTAATATTGCCCCTTTCGGAATGTTGGGCAAAAATTGACGCTAAACTCCCGGCCGATTTTTACTCGGTGCCAACGCGCATTACCCTAAACTCCCAATCCCATTCATGAGCTTCCACGAAGAAGCCCTCTTCGAAGAATATGCATTTCGATTGAGTGTAAAGGGTTACCTCATGAAACACCAGGCGGCAGGAAATATCCTGTCGGCCATTCGTCGAATGCTGAATGGCCTCATCTACTAGAGCGATGACATGCACAGCCTTGTTTTGGAACGCCTTCGCATAACCTCCTTTGCCGATCGTTTCGTCAGCCTTAAAGATCGGGAGTCCGAAGTGCTACAAGTGTTTGGTTTCGGATTCGGTACCCGGCAGATTTCTGAAAAAATCAAACGAACCGTCATGACCATCGAGACGCACCGTTCCAACATCAAGGAAAAAACGGGACTAAACACCACAATCCAAATGCCACGGTTTGCAACTCTCTGGGTTGAAGACAATAGATAACTCGGCATGTTTGGTGGCGAACGTTGCGAGCGGAAAATCTGGCCGAAACGGCTTTTCCGCAGCAGGTTTTCTATTCTCGGACAGCCTCCTAGGTAGATCCCCTAGACGCGAATCAGGGTAATGCCTATGGGCAGTCCTTCCTTTTATGTCTATGCTGGTAACCACTTTCCCATTTTCTAGAAGGGAAACAGAAAAGCAGTATTCCAGACTGCAAATCAATGCGAGATGATAAAAAAAAGGAGAACATAACCATGTCCGATAACACTATCACCGATAACCAACGACGCCGTTTCATTAGAGTCAGTCTCATCGGCCTGACTCTTGCGCCCGCCGCAAATCTGCTGTTGAACCGAAGGGCGGAAGCTCGCGGCAGCAGAGCGGTCACGGGTTCGACCGAGATACCCAAACTCCCGGAAAGCGACCCGCAGGCCACTGCACTTGCTTATAAAGAGGATGCAGCCTTGGTAGATACCACCAAGTACAAAAAAGTAGAGGGGGCATCTTGTCGAAATTGTTTGTTATACAGCGGGGCCGAGGGAGATGGCTGGGGACCCTGTGCGGTTTTTTCCTACCGGATAGATCCAAAACTGAACAGAAACTATGTAGTCAGCGCCAAAGGCTGGTGTCGATCCTGGGCATTGAGGAGTACCTAAATACAAGGGTTCCAGGGTGCTAATGTTTAACTCTGCGCGGCGACTGCTTCCGGAGGCAATTGGGTTCACCGTGTGGATGGCTGCCGAACGGAATGGACTGGCTCCGCCTCTGGGTGTCCTTGGCCTTGCAGGGGTAACAATTGTCAGTGGATGCGTCCTCCGTGTGGGGCTTTATCTTGCAATACTCGTTCACGGGGCCGGTCATGCGCTTGCCTTCGCAGCGCTTATGCCAGGTATTGGACACGAAACCTTCCGGGAGCGAATGGCCGATTACCTTGTGTATCTTCCACTCAGGGGGCTTTGGCCGGGGCAAAAGATTTTTATCCCCGGATTTTCCCCTGAATCGGAAGCACCGTCTCAACCCGCGCCTGCCGACGGCTGGCGCACTCGCATCGCCGCCTTGACCGGTCCCTTGGTCAATGCCTCGGCGGCCGTGGGCTTTTCCCACGCCATGCCGCCTGATTTGATGCTTGACCCCACAGGGGCCGTGCTTGGCGTTCTAGTCGCCACCCAAGGTTTGTCGGCGTTTAGCTCTTGGAGCGACTTTAAGACTATCTTTACGGGAAGTGCTCACCGGCTCTTCTGCGGAAACCTCGTCGTACTTGGCAAGATCAATGCCCAGTCCACTGAACGGTCCCACTTCGAACGCGAACGGCGAATGTGGTGGCAGATCGTCGTGCGGGGAAGCCAATCCGGGGGTCAATTTCTGTTGACGAAAAAGGGTTTTGTCGGTTGGAAAGGCCTGAACCCGAAACGCGCCAAACTTCCTCAAACCGTGGGTCGAGGCTTCTATTTCGCCAAGTTTTGGGCCAGGATTCGCGGGATCCGAATCTTGGATGGCATCCATCAAACCCAAAGCCATGTCCGGTTCGCAACTGGCGGTTCCTCGACCCCAAACACCAGCCAGCCGATGTCCTGGCGAGAAGCTCATTCGGTTACGGTATGGGAAATTGAATGCGGTAAAATCACCCAGGCGCAACGGATCCAGCACCACCTCTTTTCCTTTAACGGTGACATTGATGGCTGGGTGCGCCGCAAGGGCGATCCCGCCCATCCTCTAAGGCTCTTCGACACTGCCTGGAGCGGCCCGGAACTCCAGCGCCTGCTCACGAAAATCCTTGGCACTTCGCCAGTTGGAAGCGGGCGCGACAGGTTGGTTCACACCGACACCATCCTCGGTGCCGGATTCCAGGAACTCCTCTTGACCCAAGGCCGATGGGGCGCATCCTTCCGCATGGCCTATGCGCTGAAGGTGGCTGAAAAACCCGATGACCTGGATGTCGTCCTGAGCGACAAAACCGTGCGCGAATTTAATGGTGTCGCCGAGATGGTGTGGAACCTCTGGCTGAACGAAAACGGTGTCACCGGCGCGGGTTGCAAGACCTTGGCGGATCTTTATGAAAAGGCATCCGAGAAACTACCCGGATTGATTCTGGCGCTGGAGATCCAATCATTGTCGATGCGTGGCCTTAAAGACCAACTTGATCATGAAAAGCGTTCGGATCTGATTCGCACCTGTGTTTTAGGGTTTTTCCTCAACGATTTGCGTGAAGCCTGCCGATCCTTTGCGGAATACGCAAATGGCACCTATGGCTTGGTGATGCAGTCCTCCCTTTACCCCGGTGAGGTATCACTCGTCTCCTTTAAGCAGCCCATCTACATTGGTATGCACGTCTCAGCAGACCCGGAGGAAGATTATCTAGTCGTGGCTTCCGAAGCCGCTTCGGTGTTAGTGGCTGGCGAACCTGGACCAGGAGGATGCCCCAAACGACCAGCCTATCTTTACTGGATGCGCGACGGCGAACAGGCGCATCTGCGCCTAAACCCAGGCTCGGCGCGCTCCACCATCACGTTTCGTGACGGATTTGGGCCAGAAGCGCCTGAAACAGTGCAGACACTTAATCCCGCCAACTTGGACAGATGGGCACGGCAGTCCGAGAAGGAAGGAGGACGGGGCTGGGTCAGTTTGGACGACAACAATCCCTATTTCCAAGAGGATCGGTCAAGTTCGGAGGCGGCTGACCCAGTACGGGAGGGTCTCGATCAAATCGCCGGCGTCTTCGACAGTATACAAAGAGACTGGGCCGCTCCCGCTTCCTTCAATCGCCGCACTGCCGAGGCTTTCTGCAAATTCCTCCTGACCCAAGCCCGCCACACCGAAACGGGCTCGCTTAAGGCCCAAGGCCCGTCCAAGAATGCACGACTTGACCTCTTGGTGCTGGGGGCAGGTGAAAGCTTGGTGTTAGGAGCAGCCTTTGTCGAAGATCTTCAACAGTTGTTCCCCAAGCTCCACCTTAAAGCGATGGATTCCAAGACCTTCGCAATCGACCCTGAAGGACTGCCGGTTGGCCCTGACACCCTGATCTTGGGGGTGAGTCATTCGGGACAGTACTTCAATACCCTGGACGACGTGAAATTTCTACAGGCCGCACACCGGCTCGGTCGCGTCGGCCCCGTTTTCGTTTTAACGGGCCAGAGGGCTACGCTGATGGGGCAGGCCGTCGGTCAAAGCTTCAAGTCGGAGGCTCCCTTCGGTGAACGCATCTTTACCGACGGGGTCGGCTGGAGACTGGAAGAACCCCACGGCCTCACCACGACCGCCGCCCATTTCACCCTCAGCCAACTTTTGCTGCAACTGGCAGAGCGGGCGGCAGGCGAACCGTCCAGTGACGATGGCAGATTGGGGGTTTCCGACGACGACATCCAATTCCTGCGTTCGCGGCTAATGGAAACCCCGCGCCAAGCCGAGGAGCTCACCGGGCGCAACATCAAAGACTTCCGCCTGAAAAGCCCCGTGCATGCGGCGCTGCACCGTGAAGGACGGTGGCTTTCGTGGTTTCTCCTGGAGCCGTTGATGGTGTCGGTGCTGAGCGCGATTCATTTGGGCGTGGTCTTTGCCTGGGGAACCAACCCCGTCGCCGCCGCAATGGCAGTGCTTCCTGTGGGTCTGTGGAATGCGGTCTCCCCTGCCTTTTGGTCCTGTGCGGCACTCTATGGTCAGGCCGTATATTTTTTCCTCATGGCCCCCATCTTTATCGCTTTGCTCCTGCGGGCGGTGATGCGGCGTCCGCTGACAGACCGGTTCACGGGTCGAAACCTCTACATCGCTGAACGCGGATGGGTGGCGTTTCTGGTGGAATCTTTTGTACGCCGGTTGTTCGCGCTCGGGTACGGATTTTCCGGGTTCCAGGATCCAAAAGCCGGGGATCCTGCGGCCGGCTTTATCGATGAGGTGGCTCCAAGCATCACTCGTGGGGACATCCTGGTCAATGGTGTGTCGGCCGACCCCACCCTGCGAGCCACTGTGGGGATGGTGTCCACCCAATTGCGTGGTGCCCCCAGCTTGGGCCAGAGTGCCTATGCTATCGGCATCGGACAAGAGGAATCTGCCAGGGCAAAATTCCATAAGTTTGTATCGGTAGGAGGGGCAGCGATCTCTGCTACGGTCATCGGCAAGGCCGCACGGCGCATTGACGAATCCCGCATCGCATCCCTATATCGCTTGATCGGACATTATGTGATGTTTCACGCACTGGCCTCCCGTGTGCAGCGCAAAGTCAACGCCATGCTGCCAATCATTAACACCGTCGGCATCCCGGTTTTTTCCTTGGTCTATATCCTGAGCCTGGGGCGTTGGGCAGTGTGGTTCCGGCCTTGGAATATTTCCGAAACCCAGAGCCGGGCAAACATCTTTACCACTTCGGTGGCCCCGCCCATTGATATTCGTCCGGAGGAGTACCTGCCCTTGCTCTGGGATCTCCCGACGGACAACAACGACGCCTTTATTTTAGGTCACAATGCCGCGTCCTCATGTCCTTTGAACCCCCCAATTGCCAGTGAACGGCCGGTCAATCCTTAAAAACTGTTATTCAGAGAGCTTTGACCAATTGCAAATTAATGCCGTAGCAGGCTTGCTCGCTTATTCCTGTCAGGAAAAGCGCCCCTCACTTAATATTAGTGTAGATGATATTCTTCCCTTGCTTTGCTGTGAGTGACGCTTATCCCGAACTCAGGTTAAGGTTAATAAATCAGCCTTAGGTGATGTAATCTTATGTTAGTGCCCGTGACCATTAGCCACTCGACCTGAGACTTTAATAGCATGATCAGATTGAGTGTCGGATTTATTTTTATTAGCTGAACTCAAGGTCGCCTCCAAGGCGCTAATTCTGCTATTGGCATCCTTTAATTGAGTTTGCAACTCTTGTATTTGAGTTTGCTGTTGTTTTACTTCCAGAGGCAGAGCACTGGGTTCCGCATAAGGGATTGTTGGCAAAAATAGCAACATTATTGACAAGTTAATTAAAAATGTTTTTTTTAGATTGAATCATTGGAGTTCTCCTTCGTCAGGTGCAAAAACTTGCGAGTGAATAGTTTAGTTTCGTGGACTACCTTTCGTTTTCCTGGAGTCTATGCATCTTCTCGGTTGTATTACCCGTAAACGAACGCCCAGCTACAGCCAACTTCAGTGCTATCGTTCAAAAATGATTTGCAAGAGGAGCAAGTGTTATGCCGATATTGCTTAGTTTCATAAAGTGACATTGATGATTATTTTCGTTGGTTTTAACAACATGGTTAGATTATTATTCCGGAAATTTTACCTGGATTCGCAGCCCTGAAGGCCAGCTTTCTTACCTTCCATTTAATCGGTTATGTAAGCGTAGCCAGGATACTAAATCAGTGGATAGCTGAAAATAGGCATTAACCCTATTCTTATCTAGGGTAATCCCCCAGGAGGCTGTCCGAGAATAGAAAACCTGCTGCGGAAAAGCCATTTTGGCCAGATTTTCCGCTCACAACGTTACACGAATAAACTATTTATATCAAATGACCAAAAGCTTCCCCTCGCTACGGCCTCTATTCTCGGACAGCCTCCTGGTTGGCAAAGATCTAATCGTCCGCTTTAATCCATAAAGCAGCAAAGCGAATCAATTCTATTCCCGTCTTCAGCCCGAGTTTTTCTTTGATGTTGGCGCGATGGGCATCGATGGTTTTGATGCTTCTGTTGAGCTTTTCTGAGATCTGTCGGGTGCCGAAACCAAATCCTATCAACCGTAATACTTCGAACTCGCGATCTGTCAGGCAGGAGACGGGATCCGGGTTTCTCGAATTAGAAGCCTTGGAACGTACACGATCCAATATAACCCTATTCATTTCGTCACTCACATAAATACCGCCATCCAAGATTCGTCGGATAGCCGATTGTATGTTAATAGTTGCCTGGTGCTTCATGATGTAACCTCTTGCACCCAGTCGAAGCGAGCGTTCAGCGTATAGCGATTCTTCGTGCATGCTCATAACTAAAATAGGGAGTTGAGGATAATGCGCAGTGAGGGTAGTGATGAGGCTTAATCCGGAAGTTCCTTGAAGAGAAATGTCGACGATGGCCAAATCATGTTTGCAACATCGATTTGCGGATAGCGCCTCTTCGGCGTTGCTGGCCTCGCAGCAAAGCAGAAGATCGGCTTGCAGGTTGAGAACTTGCGCTAAACCCTGGCGTACGATAGGGTGGTCGTCAACGATCAGAATCCTGGCTTTCCCCTGACCATCTTTATTTATGTTTGACAATGTGTTAGATCTCATACTTCATAGAACCTGTAACAACGATTGATGTGCCGTCGCCGGGCGTTTGACGGACTTCAATCGCCGCACCGATTAAGTCGGCCCGACTTCGCATGCTGCGCAAACCGAGCGTTCCGTTTATTTTATTTTTTTTACCAGAAAAACCGACGCCATTGTCTTCGATCGAAAGTCTATAGTGTTCGCCAACTCCCGATAGCTTAATTTCGATTCGTTGGGCTTTACTATGCCGTAAAGCATTGCACAGAGCTTCTTGGGCGATACGATAAAGGTTTAACGCAATAGTCTTATCGGTTACTTCCGCACTAGCAGTACATTGGGCAATACACTTGATTTCGGAAGAACCTTGTGCATATTCGGCCAGATAATAAAGTGCGTTGGAAAGACCGCCGGTTTCCAACGCGACCGGATAAAGCCCTTGTGACAGTGACCGAATCACCGACATCGCTTCACCGAGTAAATGCTTGACTTGATCGACAATAGTAACTTCCGGCACCAATTTTGCACTTAATGTTTCGTGCAGTGAGGAAACCAAAAATGTTATCCCCGTCAGTTGTTGGCCCAAGCCATCATGCAATTCCTGCCCGATCATTTTCTGACGTTCCTCACTGATCTGATTCATTTCCATCTGCAAGCGCCGCCGCTCCAGCAACGCCGTATGAAGCTCCAGATTGGTTCGAATAAGTGCATTAGTCCGTTTCTGCACAAGTTCTTCCAAGTTCTCGTTGGCCCGCCTTAATCCAGCAAGTGCATTTTCCCGTCCAGAGTTTAAAGCCGCCAAGATAAGCCCTGTAACAGCCATCAGGTCGGCAAATAAGCACCAAATAATCAGACTTTCTATCGTCGAATCCACAGCGAACGGGCCAGTTCCCTGCACCGTGCCGTTAATGGCAAGAATGGATACAAACAGTGATACACTGGCGGCTCCAATAGACCCAAAGCGAAGTGCGCTCCAAATGACAAACGGAAATATGGATAAAGTAATTGGGAAATAACCAGGACCGACAAATTTCGAGCTTCCGAATATTGTTTGATTGATCACGGCCAAAGCGACTATCAAGATAATAGCTTCCAAAATTTTAGTGGACGAAAATAAATTGGGAGCCGCACGAGTTATGCCGAATCCAACAAGAATAATCGGGCTGATCACAAGTACACCCATTCCATCTCCAAGCCACCATGTCAACCAAGTCGGGCCGAAAACGGCGACAGATATCTCGCTCCCGAAAAACAAACCCAGTGTTCCAAGTGAAGCACTCACTGTGGTGCTGACGAAAGCAGCGAGCAGAACCAACTGGAGAACATCGGATACTTTGTCGAGTGCAATCGAAAAATCATTCTGACTTCTAAGTAATGCGGTGCCGCATAAGGGTTCTAACGTATTGCCCAGGCTAATAATGGCCAGGGTATGTATCGGGACACCAGAGTCGGCATTAGCGAGGAGGGCGCCCAAGAAAATTCCAGGCCACAAATGATAGCCGCCTAACATGACGGCAGCTAGAGCAATTCCGCTGGGTGGCCATAGTAAGGTGACCGTATTGCCGATAATGGCATATTTGAGTCCAAGTTTCGCTGTAATTAAATACAAGACACAAACACATACGTTCCATAGAATATTTTGCCGTGTTTTCATATCATTGATCTTGAATTTTTTGTTGACAACGATTTCCACTAAACGGCTATTCGGGCTTCAAATTCACAAACTGTATTAATCAGCCTCGAATAATTACCAGCAAATGACATCAAATTCGAACATGGACTATTTGTCATTTGTCGTAAGAAGACAATTGGCCGCACGAAATACTAAGTGGCAAGTAAACTATATATTCCCCGATAAATCAAAACTTTTACACTTTCATTTTAAACAGGACCATCAATTATTTAACCGTCCGCTTTTATAAATGACCAAGACTTACCTGATATTAATCGAACAACCCATTTAGACGTATTATAATTAATAAAACATTTCTGAAATTTTAAGTGAAGAACCATCTTTTTACTAAGCGCCAAATTTCTGCCTGGAGTTTTAACCTTACATCATTAATGTCCAACTGATCCGTCAGTTTTTTAATTTCATCTTGACTTCTAGTGATCAAACTCAAGCGATGGGATTCGGTATCATATTCTTGCTTCAGATCAGAAATCAAACAGAGGAAAAACTAAATTGACCTTCCGGTCGTGGCCAGAAGTACCATTTGTTTTGCTAAAATCGACTGTCTGATTTCTGTTGGTATGCTGCCATTCGGAAATCTGGATTGAATGTCTGCAAGGGGTCGCTATGGATAGGGCCAAACCATGAATAGTTATGAATTGTTATCGGTGGCAAGGCTTTATTTTCACTGACATTTGCACCAACCACCAGCCAAAAAACCTTACATGGTTTTGCCGGAGTTCTGGAGTGAAAATTCATTCACTTTAGAAAATTCGATGAACCCTGCAAACCACGTATAAAAAAAGAGTTGTTTGAGTGCCAATTGGCATCCTTCGTTGATGAGTTCATCTTTCATTTGCCTGAATGTAGCCATGCATTTCAAAATTTATGGTTATCATTCAACTGGTGATGAATTAACGCAGTTCCTTCAAGCATAAAACCAGGTATAGCTCTCTATGAGCAGTAGCAGGTAACACATCGGGTGCACATCGAAATAAATCGCTTTTATTCATGGTTTGGCCCTATACATTGGGGTCGATACATCCCCTTCGCAATTCATCATGCCAAGTCCGCTATAATAAATCAACACACTTTCAAAAGGGGCCTGCCCTCACTCCTCATTTTTAAAGTAAGAGGTGAATACATGCCTTACAACAGCTGTTTTATTTCCGGATAATCATTGATGAGTTGTTGCCGAAATGCTTCAATCGCCTTTTCATCATTTCGTTCAGTTCTTGGAACAGGCACGGTAATTTCACTAATAACTGTCATAGGCGCAGCTGACAAAAAGATAAGCCGATCAGCCAGTGCAATTGCTTCGCGCAGGTCATGAGTAACAAATAACACCGTATGCGGGCGCTCTTGCCACAGCTTTAGCAGCAATTCCCTTACCTGCCTTGCTGTGGGTGCATCCAGCGATACAAAGGGCTCATCCATTAGCAATATCTCAGGATCAACAGCAAAAGCACGGATGATTGAAACCCGTCGACTCATGCCTAATGACAAGCGCTCAGGGTAAACGTGTTGCGACTGGGTCAATTGCATCACTTCCAGCAAGGGATCAATGACCGTTGGCGATTGGTCGCTGCCTAACACTAATTCTATATTTTCCCGCACCGTTCGCCAGGGCAGCAATCGTGGATTCTGAAAAATATAACCAATTTTGGGATGTGACTGTTGCTGTCCCACCCGAATTTCGCCCTTATAATCCTTATCCAGATTGGCAATAATATTTAATAACGTGGTTTTGCCACAACCGGAAGGCCCCACCAGACAAATAAATTCGCCGGATTTGAGTGATAGCTTAAGATCCGCAATCGCTGCGTGATGTCCCGCCTGCCCTATCGCCGGATAAGTTTTACTGTGGATGTTGATTTGAATATCACTCATCGACGCCACCGTAGGGATTTTTTATCCAGCGGTTTTAAAATCAGCAACTCTATCAGTTGAATAACCGCCACAAAAGCTATCGTGTAAGCCAAAATACTGGCTACATCAAACAACTGAAAAAACAAATGCAATTGATAGCCCATGCCGTTACTGCGACCCAACAACTCAACCACCAGAATAATCTTCCAGATTAATGCCAAACCGGATCGCGTCGCGCCCATCACAAAGGGATGTAATTGCGGCCATATCACATGAGCCAGGGTTTTACGCCGACTAAAATTAAAGCAACGCGCCATATCCAGTAAATCCTGATCCAGCATTCGCGTGCCTTCTCTGATAGTGACTATAACATTGGGTAATTTGTTGACCACAACCGCCACTATGGCCGCCGATTCGATCAGGCCAAACCAGACATAGCACAAGATAATGGTCACCAGCGCCGGCACATTTAAAAAAATAACCAGCCAGTTATCAAAGAAAGCATCCAGTTTTTTATTGCGCCCAAGTACAATGCCTATTGCACAGCCCAGTAGCATGGCGATAGAAAAACTAACCACCAGTCTGAGCAAAGTAACACCCAAATGAAAAGGCAGCTGCCCTGTCACACAAGCTTGCCAAAAAACCTTGGCGACCGTTTCCGGTGCGGGTAACGTGTTATTGTTTAAATAAACCGCCAGACCTTGCCAAACAGCTAAAAAAACCAGCAATGACAAGGTTGGCAAAAATTTCCGGGAAAGCCTCAAATTAGTCTACAGACCAAAAAGTACCGGGTTGCAGCTTTTCTGATTGCCCCGTTAACCGGTTATTACTTAAAGTGCGCAGCATTGTATAAATACGTGCTGCCGCTTGTTGCTCTTTTTCACCCCATTGCTCAATACCGCCCTCACAATAACGCTGGCGCATTAGGGTTTGGGTGGGGACATCATCGGTATGAAGTAATGGAATAGTTTTTTTCCAGACAGTATCAGAAGTACATAACTGGTTTTTAGCCTGCTTGCCGGCTTTAAAAAAATTATTGATGGCCTGCTTATGACTTTCTGCCCAGTTTTGCTTAAACACATAACCGATGCTGGGTACATTTTCAGTGATGCCCAAGCCTTTTAAAATGCCCCTGCCATCTATAATTTGTCGGTAACCCTGCGCTTCAAGCCGGGCTGCAAAGTGCCAGTAGGTCAGTACCGCATCCACACGATTTTGTTTTATTTGTTCATTGATTAAAGGCGGCGCTCCAAAGGTTTTTTCAACCGAACCATTCAAATCCAACGACTCTTTTTGTGCCAAGGCCTGCAACAATAACCAGTTTTTATCCAGTTCGCCACCGGCAATACCCAAACGCTTCCCCTTAAGATCAGCGATGGAATGGATGGGGCTTTTATCTGCCACCACCAACGCGCCAGAGGTATTTGAATAAGGGTAAAAAGTAAAAGCAGCCCCCGTCGCACGAAGACTGGAAACCCAAATCCAGTCAGAAACAATCATATCGACAGATCCCGACTGCAGGGCAATTTTGCCTGCTTCTGCATTGGCGACCGGCTGAATTTGTAACTCAAAATTAGCTGACTTTACTTGTGGATTATCCTGTAAAGCCTGCAACTCCCACTCAAGGGTTCCGGAAGACTGAACACCAATACGTATCGTGGTTTTTTCCGCAGCAAAACTGTTGCCCGATACCCATAAACAAAGACCCATAAAAAAGACTTTAAACATCATAAAAGCTATCTCAATGTACAGACGTTAAAAACCGTCTATTCTATCCGGTTCGGACGAGAATGTTTGTAATATTATGATAGCATTTCAAACATGGGCATTTACCACCCACTGGACAAGTTATTTTTCAACATAAACATTTAGATTGGCTTAATTATTTAGACTACCCACTTTAGACGGGGCAAGCAAAAAGGCTTAACCGTCAATAGGGTTAACTTAATGATAAATCATCAAAATGACTCGTTAAGGAACGTGCATGAAATAACTTGACCATTTATATTCCCTCACCCCAACCCTCTCCCGGAGGGAGAGGGAGCAAGACGCCTAAGTTATT
>SESA01000807.1_pt1 | contig 18467 bp, 19 predicted proteins | sample 3171451 | NCBI WGS metagenome assembly SESA01 (sample SAMN06051862, study PRJNA518727) | freshwater metagenome | biome: subpolar coniferous forest; feature: holomictic lake; material: water; isolation source: holomictic Lake 227, 8 m depth | place: Canada: near Kenora, Ontario | collected...
TTCTTGAGTATTCATGCCGCGACTGATGTAGTGTTCAATTCACCGGCAAAGGCTTTTTGCAGGATGGATTTTTTCAATTCATCCAAATCATTTATTTTCTGTTGATAGATGGCTTCTAATTGCTTGGTTTCGATTGATAATGTTTTAAACTTTTGAATTAAAGCTTTTTGTTCTTCCAGCGATTTAGGATAAGAAAATATTACTTGCTTCACGGCTGCCCCATTAAAGTGTGGTTGTGCTGCTCCTGATTGTAAATTATTTGCTTGTCCCCAATAGTTTTTTGTTTTTGTAAAATGCCAGTAAAGTTCATTTTCAATATTCACTTTGAACTTAATTCTAATCAGATATGATGCGAAAACAGAAGGCTCATAATCTTTGTAAAGAAGAACTTTTGCAAAAGTAGCACCTGTTCGCGCCATAAGTAAATCATTGTCTTGAATGAGAAAATTTTCTGCTTCTTTTGAATATTGGATATATTTTTTGTACTCTGAAATTAATTCGCCATTTTTATCAATATCAGTAATCCTAACATATCTGAAGCCTCCTTCTTCCGTTGATTTATCAGTATATCCGTATTCAACATCTGCAATTTCTCCTAAAGACTTCTCTTCCCAACCTTCACCTTTATTTTCAAACACACTCTGCAAATAACTCTCAAACAGTTCTTTGGCGTTTTTGAGGTTTTGTTCGGCATTGGCTTTTGCCTTGGATATAACTGCAAAGACTTCATCTAATATGGTGACTATGCGTTGTTGCTCTGTTATTGAAGGAAGTGGGATTGGGTACCCTTTAATCATTGGGACGGTTAATTGTGGTATTGATGATCCACTATGAGTGAAATCAATGCTACTAATTACAAACTTCAAAAAAGATAAATCAAGGATGTCTGTTTTAGGTATTACAACTATTAATCGTATTGCTGGGTAAAAAGGTTCTTTCCTTACCTCTGAGTAACCAATAGTTCCCCTTGCAGAAATAGTTATACTTGGTTTTGTAACTCTTGCAATATTTGTATATCCATACAGTCCTTTGTTTTTTTCACCATTTGAAAAAATTGGAATATTAAATTTATCGGTTTCTATTTTAGATGAATTTTTTTTTGGCACATCTCCACCAGCAAATAGTTCTTCACAAACTTCCCCCAGTTTCTTAACTCCCCAACCCGTCTTCATCCCATCACCTTCATCTTACCGCTCATAAATCACCAACCCAACCCGATCAATATGTTCAATTAATGCCCGATTTTTTATATCGCTGTAATTTTGCAAATCGACGGTATAAGGCAAATCGGTATCGGCTAAATCCATTAACAAATCAGCGACTAAAAAACGGTCGATACCTGTGCCCACCAAGACTAAATCAACATCGCTGCGGTCGTGAAAGTTACCTTTTGCGCGTGAGCCATACAGTTTTACCGCTACAATTTGAGGGTGTTTGTTAAACACTTGCTGTAAAAGTGCCAGTTGTTCGGGCGTTAAGCCGGTTGCACTCATTGCTCGTTTATTTCCATCAGCAACTGCAAATACCATTCATCCAGCATCGGTAAATAGTCATCGGCTATCGATTGAATGACGGCTTCAAATTTAACAAAGTCGTAGGTGTGGCTCATTAAGTTTCTATCACCGATCATTTTTAACCAGGTGTCAGGATCGTTAATGTATTTAGCCGCGAAGGCTTGCCTGATCACGGCTTTGGGCGATATTTGATCTAATACGATGCCGTCATTTTCCATTTTGTCTTTTAGTACTTTCCACGCAAGTTCAAAAGTATATTCAAAGCGTTGGATAATACCTTCTTTTTCTAGCTGACTGAGTGTTGCCAGATCATTTTCCATGGCCTCGCGCAGTAATAAAAACGCACGGTTAAAATTAGAAAAACGTTGTTTCCAGCGAATATCTTGCATAGTCATTTTCTCCAGTTAGAGCAGCATTTTGATAGTCGCCAGAATCTCGGCACTTTGTTTATCCAATTCTGCCATGGCTGCCAAAATATCTTGAGGTTGGCGCAGTGCGGCTTCCTCTTTTTTTTTGGGATTTTTGGCACTTAAATCAAAGGTGGTTGGGTCAATATCTTTAACAGCAATGCTCCAAGAATTTTCACTCTCGGCTTTGGTTTTCTGTAATTCAACAAACTCTGCCAAATCCTTTTCATTCAGGGCATTGGTTTTGCCCAAGTTCCTGTCCAGATTGAGTTGGTAAAACCAGACGTTTTGGGTAGCGCTGCTTTTTCAAAGAACAAAACGACTGTATTTACACCCGCACCGGTAAAGGTTCCACCGGGTAAATTCAACACGGTATGCAGGTTACAGTTTTCCAGCAACAATTTGCGTAGGCTGACAGAGGTATTATCGGTATTGCTTAGAAAGGTGTTTTTAATCACCACACCGCCTTTGCCACCTGCCTTTAGGATTTTAATGAAATGCTGTAAGAACAAGGAGGCTGTTTCTCCCGTTTTGATGGGGAAGTTTTGCTGCACTTCTGCGCGTTCTTTGCCACCAAAGGGCGGATTAGCCAATACAATATCGTAACGGTCTTTTTCTTGAGTATCGGCATGATTTTCAGCCAGGGTATTGGTATGCACAATGTTGGGTGCTTCAACGCCATGCAGAATAATGTTCATGGTGCCAATAATGTAGGCCAGTGATTTCTTTTCTTTACCGTAGAAGGTTTTCTTTTGAAGGGTGACCACATCAGTCGTGGTTAAGGTTTTGCTGTGCTTTAGGTATTCAAAGGCTTCACATAAAAATCCGGCAGAACCTACTGCACCGTCATAAATGGTGTTATCAATCTGGGGTGCGACCACTTTAACAATGGTTTTAATCAAGGGTCGTGGTGTGTAATATTCGCCACCGTTACGACCAGCATTACCCATGTTTTTAATCTTGTCTTCGTACAAATGGCTCATTTCATGCTTTTCTGCATGAGTCCGAAAACGCAGTTCATCAATACGATTAATCACTTCACGCAGGTTATAACCACTTTGGATGCGATTCTTTAACTCCGAGAATATTTCACCAATCTTGTATTCAACGATATCGGCACTATCCGCAGAAGCTTTAAACTTTTTAAGATAAGGAAATAACTGAATGTTAACGAAATCGGCAAGATCATCGCCGGTCAGTGCATTGTGGTCAATGGCACCATTGGCTAATTTGGGTGCTGCCCAGACAGTCCATTGATAGTCGGGTGCAATAATGGGGGTGTGCGTTTTGCCGGAAAGTTCTGCTTTCGTCGCTTTGTCCCTTTCTAAATCATCCAGATATTTTAAAAATAACACCCAAGAGGTTTGTTCTACATAATCCAGTTCACTGCCGCAACCAGCATCTTTGTACAGGATGTCATCTATATTTTTAAAAGTTTGTTCAAACAAAGTGGCTTTCCTTAGTAGGGTACGGGCTGGATTCATGGATAAGTGGGGTAAAATTAAATTTGACAAACGAATACGTCAATCGGTCGCGCGGGGCCGATGGTATTTTCCTGAAACACTTTTGACCACGGCGGTTACGCTATCGTTGAACGGCAGCTTTATGACTCATTGATCTGATATATATCTTAAGCATGTATGAACCGATTTTGTGGGATTCTATCATCAATCCCATACAAATTTCCTGTTAAATTTATATTTGCTAGTTTAAAACAAAAAAATAACTCAGCCTTGCGCTCATTAGCTGACCGTTAGCAAATTAAATGTAAATTTTTACTCTTATCGGCAAACAGGCAATCCATGAGTAACAGGTCAAATTCTGTGCTGTGGGCATTGATTGCTTTTATAAACGCTTGCACCCAGCGATAGAGCTTGGGGCTGTCATACAGCACATCCACATAAATATCGGCCCGATGGTAAACCCGTTTTTGGGTCAGTTTGCCGGCTTTGGTAACGGCCTCCTTGCTGCTGTATTTTTGTAGTTTTTGCAGGAATGCTTTGGCCCGTTTTTCGTCATTGTTAAAAAGTTGCATAAAAACTACCTGATCATACAAGGGCTGGCTATCAGCCAGGATTCGTCAGACGCTTAACGGTTTTACAAGCGTCATTCTTTTATAGTAAAACCGGGCCATGCGAAACCATTCGCCCTCAGATAACACGCTGTCTGTTTTGGTTTTGCCAAGGGCTTGTTTAATAATCCCGGACAAATCCAGGTCACTTTGTGCCTGATTGGTTATAATCGAGACAATCTCAATATTATCAGGACAATAACCGCGCATATTATCGACTCTGTCCACTGACCAATCGGTTGCATTGTGTTCTGCAAAGGTAAAGGGGTTGCCTGTTATGAGCCAACAACCTTGGATTTGTTGTAATTTGTCACGCAAGTCATTAACGGTAAGGGATACTTCCAAGCCTTTGGTTAAGGCGCGATCGCGTAGGGTGAGTAGTTTATTTTCATAGCGATACGGTTTTTTTGGGTAACCTTTTGCAGTCTGGCGGCCTGATAGCCATAGTGGATTTGCTGACGGAGCGAGTCGCCAAAACGTTTACTATCCAGGGGGCAAAGCAAACCGGTAATGATTAAAACCAATTTCAAATGCTACATTTAACATGATACCCCTCTATAAAGACCCGTGACTGATTTGCCAGAGGTAATCTTATGCTGACTGAGGCGATAGTATATCGCTTGACCCTTACAAAGTGTGTAAGGTAAACGGGTATTGTGTGAGGTTTTAAATTTTGTGAAATTATGCTAGTTTCCAAGCTCAAACTTGGGAACTCTGTAGGCGAAGTTTAAGCTTTGCGTGACAACAAGTAGCCTCTAGGTAACAAAATGGAATCAAGGATGTGAATCCTGAATCCTTGTTCGGCGACATATATCTTGCGCTAAAATATATCTTGCGCTAAAACGATCGCTTCAAGCTCACCTTGATGCAGTCGGCCTAAAGCACCCTGCACATAAGCCTATCCTGTTGCTGAAAGTGTACGAACCTTTATAAACGTGGGCAGCGTATATTAATGGAATTTTTGAATAACTGCCTTAGGGGCATAAATGTCATCGATACAGTCGGCTAAAAGCTTAAGGCTATGCAGTCATTTACCGGCTTCATGATGAACAAGTCGGGCAGTGGAGTGATGTGATCAGTGTGATGGTGGGTGGATGCCAGGTTGGGCAACAGTGGGAGCGACGCCTACGTCGCGATTTGAAACGTTAGTCGCGACGTAGGCGTCGCTCCCACGATAGATCTACCCAGATTTTACAGATACCCTGCGTTCAAGGCAGGTTATCTGTCCCGGTTTAGTTGGTAGACCTTAATGTGAAGGTTGAGTGTCGGAAACGCCACTACTCGCTACGTTGGGGGCTGTCTTATTTCTGCCTGTTGCTTGTTATCGCTGTCTACCGGGAAAGAAGAGAATGGTTAATCGCGAATATTTCGGCTTTGTTTAAGGCAGGATCAGGTTTTCCCTGTATATAAGACGCGCTGGGATCAATAATAAAACGATTATTCATGGTAGTCCGGCCTATCAACATGCGAAACAGCATACTATCCCGATTAGTCAACGTCATTTCTGCGGTGATAAGGGATTGCCCCAAAATTAACCGGGTTTCTATCACATAACGCCGTTGTTTGTGGCCACCAGAATCCGACACCATACGCCGATCTTTAATGGGGGCGTGGCATTCAATCGCCACGTCTGAATTTTTTTGTCTGGGATGAATGGTAAACATAACCCAGCGCTGCCCGCCTTTTCGGTAGGGGTCAATAGCGAAAGCATGTAAAGCCGACGAACGTGCACCGGTGTCTACTTTAGCTTTAATCTGGGCAATGTTAAGTTCCGGTAAACTCACCCATTCGCGCCAACCCAACAGGGGTAGTGATGTAGATATGTGCGTCATAATGACCCTTTAAGCAATCAATCAACGGGCTTGCTGCTATTGCCCTGATCCAAAATTTGATTATCCGTTTTGATGTCACGCTTTCGTCCACGGTGTAGATGAATATTTCCGCGTTTTTTATTACGTGCTTTTACACGTCTGATATCCAGCTTTTGCTGATTAATTTCTACCAGTTTTAAATGTTGAAATATATCCGGAGGCATTTCATCGGGAAGTTCAATCAGTGTGTATAAGTATTGAATATTAACATTATGGATATTTTTTTTGTCGACACCTGACTCTTCAATCAGTACTTTTTTAAGCTGTTCCAGTGTGATCCGGTGTTTAGAGCCTACATCCAACCGGTAACGAACCATTTTAAGGATTAACGGCGAGTTGTTTGTCGGTAACTGAAGGTCTGTTTTTTTATCCTCCTGGCATGCGGGCGGCAATGTATTTTCAAGTGTCTGGGTTAAATACATCAACGCCGCTGCAAAGGTTAAGGTATCGATTTGCAGTTCAGCTGCCAAGGTGCTGATAAATTCACGTTGGCTGTCGATATTTGTGCTGTTTATAATGTGTTGTAGTCGATTTTTCAACGGTTCTTCTTTGTTTAAGGTGTTGATCATAAATTCTTTACTGGTTTAATCATGAGCAACTCAACGTTTTGTAACTATTCCAAGAGTGGATTTAAAAAAGTCGATGTAGGTATTTTAGATGCCTGTCATGGCACTGTTTATTTTTAGAAGTGATAACACTGCTTCTTTATGACCCTTACGATTCAGGCAATATTATACTTCGCGCGGTCACAACCCCGTTTTCTGATCGGCCATTTTATCCGATAGCGGCGTTGCAAAAACAGTTAAATAGCTAGCTATGCGCCTGTTTTTGCGCCTTGCTCCCGAATAAAATAACTCGATCATAAATTCCGTAAACATGACTGCGGGGGAGTATATAAAACCTATTGAATAATTTCCACATAAGCTTCATCACGCAGACGGCGCATCCAAAGCTCGGTTTCTTCTTCAATTTTTCGTTTACGAATGGCATCTCTAACCAGGTTCTTTTTGTGCTCAAGACTATCATCTTTATTTTCCCGGTCAAGAACCTGAATTAAATGCCAACCAAATTGCGTCTGTATGGGTTCACTGATTTGATTGATGTCCAATTTGGTCATGGCTTCTTCAAACGGCTTAACCAGATCACCGGGACTTACCCAGTCAAGTGAACCACCTTTTAATGCGGAACCTTTGTCATCTGAATGAGCACGGGCAAGAGAGGCAAAATCATCACCGTCTGCGATACGCACTTTTAATGCCAGCAAGCGTTTTTTAGCTTCTTCGTCATCTACCAACTCATTGGTTTTTATTAAAATATGACGCACCTTGGTTTTGGTAATAATATGATTATCAAGACCTTTTATTTCCAGCATTTTAATAATATGAAAACCGCTGGGACTGCGAACCGCATCGGCGACTTCGCCGGCACGCATTTGACTGACTTTATCAGCAAACAGTGTGGGTATATCATTAACAGTACGCCAACCCAGATCGCCGCCTTTAAGGGCATTATCGTCTTCTGATTCACTCATGGCGGCTTGGCTAAAATCTTGACCTGCCCGTAGTTTTTTAACCAGATTATCGGCTTTGCCTTGGGCTTTTTGTATCTCGGTGGCTGAGGCTGCTTCTTTAACAGCAATCAGTATATGACCTAAATGATACTGAGCTGCCTCTTCGCCCACTTTGCCCTGAGTTTCCAGATAGTGATCGACTTCTCTATCGGTCACTTTAATGCGTCCGCCTATTTCTCTGCTACGTAATTGGTTAATAATAATTTCATTGCGCATATTATCCAAAAAGCCTTTATAGGTCATGCCCTGATGTTCCAGTTCTGCTCTAAATTGCTGGAGGGTCATATTATTTCTTTGGGCAATGTCGGCTGCCGAATTATTAAGCATCTCTTCAGTAACCGTAATTCCGGCTTTTTCTGCCAGCTGGCGCTGAAGCCTATCGATAATCATTTTTTCCAGCACCTGTTTACGTAAAATAGACTCAGGAGGAATTTGTGTTTTACTGGCTTGTATTCTTTGTTCAATAGTCGATACTTCCTGGTTTAATTCTTGTTCCAGAATAACATCATCTTCAACAACGGCGGCAATTTTGCCAAGAACTTCAGCCGTTACGGGCAAGTTGCCCAGTAGTAAAAAGCTGGTCAGTAAAGAAATAACGGCTTTTTTCATCGTGTTCTGATTAATCATTGTTGAGATTTCCGGTAGCCATAAATTTCCTGTTGTAAGAAGTAATCCATATCGGTTCCAAGGGCGGACAAGCCTTTTAGTTCTACTTCGAAAAATATGCCGTTTTGGGCGGTACCGGTGAGCGCCAAGTTGGTGCTAGTGCCGATAATACTGCTGTTGACATTGGAAAGATTATTAATGTAATGCCGCAGCGCTATGCGAAAGCGCCAACAACAATTTTCTTTCTCAACGCCGAATAAAGCATCCTGGGTTTTATTATACAACATCGAATACTGCCAGCGCCCCATTGCCGACCAGTTGTCATAAATCGGATAATGAAATGACATGTCACTTTGATTAATGTCATTGGTTCGATCAGGTATCAACGGGTTTTTTCTATAAAGATAACCGATATTGAAAATCTCATTAGCCGGATTACGATAATGAATGCCGGCTTTGCCTCTCTCAAAATCGTGCAGGACAGGATTCCATTGCAAACCGCTGGTAACGGATAATTGTTTTGTTAGCTCGCTGGACAATTCAGTAACCAGATTTGAATAGCTGCCGGTTTGTACTGTGCTACCGGGTACCTGAAGGGGAGTTCCTGTGTACTGTAAAGTGACATTCCTGTCACGAAAATAAAAAATTTCGCCAACGCTCAATTTTAGTCGTTCCAATCCGGAATTATCATCAATCAGCCGCGAGGTTATGGCTGTTGTTACTTGATTGGCATCCTGTATTCTGTCGGTACCACTAAAGCTGTTTTCCCTGAACATGGCGTAGTAGTTAAAGTCATACAAGGCACTGTCAAATACGGGAATATTTTGTTGATTGGTATAAGGAACATATAAATAAAATAACCGGGGTTCCAGAGTATGCACAAATGAAGTGTTGGCAATATTAAAGCCTCGCTCCAGGCTGAGACCGCTATCAGCAGAAAAAATAGGCAAGGTTCTGGATTCGGAGCCGGATGCACCGGGTTGTAGGTTATTTAGCGCATACTGGGTGTGTTGTAAGGAAAGTTTGGGCGTCAAATAAGAACTGGCTGTTTGTAGTGGAATACTGATTGAGGGTTTGGTATTGATACGTTGAGCATTAACCTGGCTGGTTTGTTGAAAATAGACATATTCATTTTCCATGGCGGTGTTTAGCGGCATGAACTGAAAGCTATGATTCAGATTAAGGTTAATTTGGGGCAGTTTTCGATAAGGGAGAGCCGTAGTAATTGTTGTTGTATTAATGGTCTGGTAATTATCAACCAGACCTGTAAGAGAAACTCCTGGACCTGCATAATTAATATTGGCAAAGCTTCTAAGGTAATTGTAATTAGAGAAACTCAGAGCATTGCCCAATTCAGCGAAATAGGTTTTATCAGACACATAATTCAAATCCATGTTGGAATTGAAATTCGGGGCAAAGAGTGTGGTGTTCTTAATTGAGCCCAAATAGCGCGTAGTGTTGAGTACGCTATCATGAGGCATGAACTCCGCGCTCACATTACCCTTTGATTGTTCGGTCAGATAACGGAATTTGCCCGCCAATAAAGGGCCTCTTGTAGTCAATTCGCGGGGGATTAAAGTGGCGTCATAATTAGGGGCGATATTCCAGTAATAAGGTGCCGCCATGCGAAATCCACCGTACTTGGTAGAACCAAACGAGGGCGCAAGAAAACCGGAAAGCCGTCTGTTATCAATAGGAAAGGATAAATAAGGCGTATAAAATACCGGCGCTCCTTTAAATTCCATCCAGGCATTTTTAGCCGTTCCTTTGCCGGTCGTTTTATTCATTTTTAAGTCAGACGTATGAATAACCCAGTCCTGATTGCCGGGACGACAACTGGTATAAGCCACATCTTGGTATTGCGACAAGGTTTTACTTTGCCGATTATACAATTTTGCCTTGCCTCTTAAGGGCGTCTCGGATGCAATAAATTGCACATTTCTGAGTTTGGCTTGATCAGAGGCCAGATTGATCATGGCTGATTCACTGTGCAACGCCAGAGCATCTTCGCTGTAATAGACATTGCCGTGCATATCCATCACCTGTGAAACGCTGTCATAATTAGCGGTGTTGGATGATGATTGTTGATCGGCTCTGGACATTTTGACATTACCAACAAAATTTCTGATTTCACCATCGAAAACTTCTGCATAATTCGATTTGAGATCCATCGGTGAGGTTTCTCTTTTATCGGCCTGCGACACAAAATTACGTTTTGTGCCACGCGGCATATTGCAGTTTTCCCAAGGATCATAAGGGAGTTGTGACGTTAGCGTCTTAAAGGTTTGTTCCTGTTGTCGATCAAACGCGGGCGATAGTAGTCGCATCATGGGGGATTCGGCTGCCGCAATTTCGGCATTGCTTTCAGAATTAGGGCCGGCTGACTGACAGTTCCAGCTTTCAGCTGCTTTATTGGTGCCGCAGTTCCTGCCAACGTTTTTGGCTTCCTGGTCAGGAAGTATATTGCTATTGACCGTTGTTTTTTGGGATGCTGATAGTGGCGGTTGAGTGCTTTTAACGGCGTCAGTAACAACGGGTGGAGTCACTTGGGCGGATGCGGGCTGGGTGGCTGGAATGTGTTCAGCTGATTTAGCCGTAACCGGTGGAGTTACTCGAACGGGTTCTGCGATAACCGGTTGAAAAGGCTGTGCTTCAACCGGAGGCGTGTTTTTAACGGGCTCGTTTAAATCAGGCTGCGCTGCCTTGGCCGGTTCCGGCGTAACGGGAGTCGTTACCGCACTGGTTTTAACGGCCGGTTTTTGGTCACCGACACAAATCCATTCTTTGCTGTCTTTATTCTGCTCGCAATTCCACGATGCTTCATTGGCATAGCTGACAGATGCAGTTAAGGAGGGTAAAAATACTATAAATAAACGGCGAAGCATAGGCGGCATAAGTTTAGTAGCGTTATGGATCGTAAATCGAATAAAATGCTTAAAATGCATTTTACCTTAATTCATCCCAGCGTTATAACTAATCTAACCCAAACATCATGATGCTCGACAACTTAAGAAAAATATCCATGCTCGATTGGCTTGAGAATGATCTGTTACTGACCATTGCTTCTTGCGAACCTGCCTCCAGCGATGCCAGTTTTCGACGTTACTTTAGAGTCAAGGCAGCAGAGGGGCAATTTATTGTTATGGATGCGCCGCCGGAAAAAGAAAACATTGAAATGTTTATAAGAGTTGCCGCCTTATTGGCAGGCTCTCAGGTTAATGTTCCCGTTATTTTTCAAAAAAACCTCACTGACGGATTTTTGCTGCTTGAGGATTTTGGCTCGACGTGTTTTTTAGACCGGCTTAATCCACATAGCGCCACCGCACTTTATCAAAGCGCTTTTGATGCACTCTTTAAACTACAGTCCAATACGTCTTTACAAGACGGTACTTTGCCCCGTTATAACGAGTCACTTTTGCAGCGCGAGATGGGTATCTTTGAAGACTGGTTTTTAATTCAATGGCTGGATATCCAGATTCCCGCATCCCTGTGGGAAGCCGTGTGCACTATTTTGGTTGATTCGGCAGTGGAGCAGCCGGTCACCTGCGTTCATCGGGATTACCATTCGCGCAATCTGATGGTTTTAAATGACGATTCTCCAGGTGTTATCGACTTTCAGGACGCCGTTATCGGCCCGATTACTTATGATCTGGTGTCGTTATTGCGGGATTGTTATATAGCTTGGCCAACACAACAGGTTGACTTGTGGACGGAGCAATATTATCAGCGGCTTTTGCAGGCAAAAATCATCACCTGTCCGCCTGCCTGTTTTAAACGCTGGTTTGATTTGATGGGTATGCAGCGCCACCTCAAAGCGATTGGCATTTTTTCAAGGTTACATTTAAGGGATGGTAAATCCGGTTATTTAAATGACATTCCGCGCACCCTGAATTATATTACGACAATCAGTAAAGCCTATCCGGAACTGACCGGGTTCAGTGATTTTCTGCAAGCTCATGTTTTACCTGCGCTGCATGAGTTAACCGCTGTAACTCAAAAAGAGAGTGGTAGACAGGTATTGATAACACCATGAAAGTGATGATTTTAGCCGCAGGGCGAGGCGAACGAATGCGCCCCTTAACCGATCACACACCCAAGCCGCTTCTGCCGGTGGCAGGAAAGACTCTCATTGAGCACACCATTAAACAACTGGTTGCGGCGGGTTTTAACGATATTATCATTAATCATGCCCATTTGGGCCAGCAGCTGGAGCAGCACTTGGGCAGCGGTCAGCAGTATGGGGCAACTATTCACTATTCACCCGAAGGCGAGCAGGCACTGGAAACGGCGGGCGGGATTATTAATGCCTTACCTTTATTGGCTGATGCCGTTTTTTTGGTGGTCAATGGTGATATCGCGACTGATTTTCCTTTTGCCGAACTCAAAAACCGGACGGTTGATTTAGCCCATTTAGTGCTGGTTGATAATCCTGAACATCATCCTCAGGGAGATTTTGGGTTGGATGACACCGGAAAAGTGACTGAAAAGGATGCCGAGAAATTTACTTTTAGCGGTATTGGTTTATACCGTCCCGAGCTGTTCAGCAACATTCCCGCTGGAAGCAGTAAGCTAGGCCCCTTGTTACGCCAGGCCATGTCAACTCAGCGCGTTTCAGGACAAAAATTTGCAGGGTTCTGGATGGATATTGGTACTCCGGAACGCTTGCAGGAACTTAATCACTTATATACATCGAGAATACCTCATGCCTGATCATATTTACAAAAAAATAGAATTAACCGGTTCATCCACAGTTGGAATCCAAGAAGCTATTGAAAATGCTATTAGCAAAGCAGCGCAAACTATCCGGGACATGCGTTGGTTTGAGGTGGTTGAAACCCGTGGACATATTATTGATGGCAAGGTCGCGCATTGGCAAGTGACTATAAAAATCGGATTTTCTTTGTCCGAATAAAGGGCGCTAAATTGGCGGTAAGTCTTGTCTTGTCGCTTTTCTATAAAACTTAAAAACGTCAGTAACAGCAGTATTTATGCAAGAATTAATGATAACTAAATGCAGAAATGAAAAAACGGTCTATTATTTTCCGCATGTAAAAAATGAGAAATAGAATTTTATGAAGAAATGCTATCACTGCACTGTAAAAAAAATCTCGTTTTTTAAATGGTTTTATGGCTTACTATAAAAGTGTTTCTTTTAGTGCAAAGAAGTAACCTGAATACTTATCGTCGTGTTTTCTTTGTTTCTGTAGTGAATGAGTTGCCGTTTTAAGGGAGGGAGGCAAATTTTCTATTGGTACCGGTTTCAATTACTGCAATATTTAAAGTAATGGTTTTACCCGTTACAAGTAGTCAAAAAGTGCTTTCAACTTAATGCGAAACAGGTTAAATTTATTGTGCAACTCCAAAGAGAATGCATGCACAAAAAAAATTATATGACTGATATATTTTAAAGCTGGCACTATTTATGCTTTATTTTTAAAAAACTAAACATCACCTTTTGAAGTGCCATGAAATCAATCTGGAAAAACTATAAAACTGAAAGTGCTTATGATGAACTGATGCATTCTGAATGCCAGTCGCGCCCGGTAAGTCACCGATTATGCCAATACTTGGATTCACTTAAAAAAGAAGACATAGACAAGCGAAAAATAGCTGCGGAACTGGCTATTATGGAAATGGGTATTAGTTTTACAGTCTACAGTGACGAGGGAAATATTGATCGTGCATGGCCTTTCGACATTATTCCTCGCATTATGGATGCAAAAGAGTGGCGAGTGATAGAAAAGGGTTTAAAGCAGCGTTTAACCGCTTTAAACTGTTTTATTAGTGATGTTTATAGCGAGCAGGCTTTTATTAAAGACGGAAAAATGCCCGGTGATATTATTAACAGCTCCAAGAATTTCCGCAAGGAATGCATCGGCATGAAGCCCCGTCATAACGTGTGGGCTAATATTTGTGGCACTGATTTGGTGCGGGACAAAGATGGCGTGATGTATGTGCTGGAAGATAATTTACGGGTTCCCTCCGGGGTTTCGTATATGCTGGAAAATCGGGTTATTACCAAGCGTGTATTTCCTGAGTTGTTGCAGGATATTGATATTCTGCCCATCGACGATTATCCCACCCACCTGCATGACATGTTGTTGTCTATTGCTCCGCACCAAGATGGACACGTGACTTGTGTCGTATTAACGCCTGGCATTTACAATTCCGCTTATTTTGAACATGCTTATTTAGCTCAGCAAATGGGCGCACAACTGGTTGAAGGCAATGACCTGGTGGTCAATGACGACGATTGTGTCTACATGCGTACTATTGAAGGTCTGGAAAAAGTTGACGTTATTTATCGACGCATAGATGATGATTTTCTTGATCCTGAAGTATTCCGCAAGGATTCAACACTGGGTGTGCCTGGCTTGATGCGTGCCTGGAAAGTCGGTAATGTCGCCTTGGCTAATGCCCCTGGTGCCGGTGTTGCCGACGATAAAGTGGTTTATGCTTATGTGCCGGAAATGATACGTTACTATTTAAATGAAGAGCCGATACTACCCAATGTACCGACTTATTTGTGCAGTAATAAAGAGGATCTTGATTATGTGCTGGAACATCTGGCGGAACTGGTGGTCAAGCCAGCCAATGAATCGGGTGGTTACGGCATGTTGGTCGGGCCACACGCCACCGCAAAAGAAGTCGAGAAATTTCGGAAAATTATTCAAGAAGATCCCCGCAATTATATTGCCCAGCCCACGTTAGCGATTTCAACCGCACCAACTTTGTGCAAAGGTAAGCTGGAACCGCGCCATATTGATCTGCGTCCCTTTATTTTACAAGGCGAAAATACTTTTGTAACGGCGGGTGGCTTAACCCGTGTGGCACTTAAAAAAGGTTCACTGGTGGTTAATTCTTCGCAAGGTGGTGGCAGTAAAGATACCTGGATTATTAATATGGAGGCCAACTAATGTTATCTCGCTCGGCAGAACGCCTGTATTGGCTAGCTCGTTACATGGAACGCACAGAAAACATTGCCAGACTGGTGAGTGTGCACATGAATTTATTAATGGATTTACCCAAGGGAGTGGAAATGGATTGGCGGCAATTGATCCTGATTAATACCTCTGAACAGGAATTCTATGAAAAAAACAACGTCGCCAATGAGCGTAATATCACCCGGTTTTTGTTGGTTGATACCACTTATCAGGGCTCGTTGATTTCTTCATTAAGCGCGGCGAGGGAAAATATTCGCACCTCACGGGAGTTGTTGCCGGATGAGGCTTGGGAGCAGGTTAATGAAATATATCTGTTTGCGAAAAATAATCTGGAGACTATTACCAACCGGCGTCAGCGTGTGCTGTTTCTTAATGAGATTCTTAAAGGCTGTCAGCGTTTTACCGGCTTATTATCAGGCTATATGAGCCATAATGATCCTTATCGATTTATTCGTTTGGGCAAAAATATTGAACGCGCTGATATGACGAGTCGTATCTTGGATTTAGCCTCTTTACTACTCTCAGAATCCCGTAGTGATGAAGCTCGCCAATACGAGACCATTCTGTGGATGAATATTTTAAAGGCTCTGAATGCCTTGTTGATGTACCGCCAACAAATGCACAGTAGAATAAATGGTGATGATGTGCTTAATTTTCTGTTGCAGGACGCCAATTTGCCACGATCGGTAAGTTGTTGCCTTGGTGAAATACATACTAGTGTTAGCCAACTGCCTAATAATAATGGCTTGCCACAGAAACTTACTGAACTGGAGATGTATGTAAAAGCCATGGATACCCGGCAAACCACGCAAAACCAATTACGTAGTATTCTTGACGGCTTACAAAACAAGCTGGGAGAATTACACGCCCATATTGCAGATAACTGGTTTTTAATCGCGGCGGGCGAGTAAGTCCTTAAAAGCAGATATTTCACCACGAAGGATACGAAGATTTATTGCTTCGGGTTCCTTCGGTTAACTTCCGGACAGGTTTTGTGATTAACGCTTTTTATGGATTTATCGTGTTATTGTTTTTTTAGTGAGCTTGGTATTTGACAGGCGCAGAAGACACGCTAAGGTGTGGGCCTTCCGGGCTATCTGTGACGTTGAAATCCAGGATAAACCGATTATCCTCCGGAAATAGTTCATCTTTGCGCTGAATCATGGCACCTATGAAGTGAATGGTCGTTATTGCAGGTGCCTGGTTGCTGTCTTTAGAATACTTCCCCATTTCTGCTTCCAGCTCTTGCCTCATTTTCGGCATTTCATCGATAAATGCAGTCAGCTTTTCGATGCGGTCTTCTTTTGGCAACACTGCAATATTCCATGCCACGGCCGCTAGTGCTATAAGGTTCTCAAATTCCTTTGTGGATAGCTTTTCAGGTTCAAACGGTTCACACAATTCTAATAACGCTGCGGATAATTTAATGCCGACAAACCGTTTTGGTTGTCTTTGCTGGTGTTTTTTTCGGCTTGCTTTGCCCATGGTTTACTCTCAACAGTGCCAATATTTTTACTAAATAGTAGGGCGATTCGTTTTGAACAGTTCCTTATTGATATTCGCGGTAGTTGCCTTACGTGGGACGTTGACGGCTTTATAACACCATACGCATGGGTCTGTGCGACTTTTTATCCAGCGCAGGCAAGGCCGCAATCGCTTCGCGCAGTTTGGTTTCCCAGCTGCGTCTAAGCTGCAACATATAATCATCATCATCGTCAAAACAGTAATATTCATCCAGGCTAAAGCTGTCTTTACGATAAATAAGCATTTCAACAGGTGAGCCGACGCTGGCATTACTACGAATGGTAGAGTCCATGGACACCAGACAACACCGCGCGGCTTCGTCTATGGGTGTGCCCAGTTTAAGAAATCGATCCAATATGGGTTTGCCGTATTTACTCTCGCCAATTTGCAGAAAAGGGGTGTTGGCTGAACTGGTTATGCTGTTGCCTTCTGCATAAACCATGTAAGCGCCATGTGGATCAGTGCCAATTTGACCCGCTAAAATGAAGCTGGCAGATGGGTTAAACGCGGTTTGTCCCTCAGAGCTTTTATGCTGTTTTTGTTTATCGACACTGACGTGGCCCAAATATTCCGCTGCTTCAAACAAGCTTTCCACGCTGTTAAAATTGATTCTGGCGTTCTTGATTTTGTCGCGGTGTAATTGTTCCAGCACCGCTTGGGTAGTGGCCAGGTTTCCGGCGCAGAGTAGCACAATCTTACGGTCACTGGTCGTATCAAAAGCGTGCATTTTGCCATGTGTGCTGACATTATCAATACCGGCATTGGTTCTTGAATCAGAAACCAGAATAAGTCCTTCATTTATAGAAGCTGCAATACAATAAGTCATCAACGTTTAGCCATCGTAATTTAAGTTTTATGGGTTAATTATCCAGCAAATCAACCCGAACGTCCATGTTGTTTAACAGACAGCCGGAACCGAACTGATGAAATATGGAAACATCCGCAGCATCGCGCCCGAAAGCAATAACCACCCGACCGCCTCTAAAGTCAATTTGTGTGGGGTCAAAGCAATACCAACGGTCGCCAATATAAGCTTCAAACCAGGCATGTAAATCCATCGGTTGTAGATTATGCAGGTAACCTACGACCAGTCGTGCCGGTATGCTGATACTGCGACAAAGTGCTATGGCAAGTTGGGCAAGATCCCGGCACACGCCATAGCCATGATGATGCACTTCAACAGCGGATAGTGGAAATTCACTGGAGCCGGGTAAATACTGGATGGATTCGCGAACCCAAGTATTAATTTTATTCACTTGATCGTAACCAGGCAGGGCATCAACCGTAATATCTCTGGCAAGATCGCCAAACCGGTCAGATTCGCAATAGCGACTGGGTAACAGAAAGGTAAGTACGTCGTTGGGAAGGTGCTGTATTTCAACAAAACAAGCTCCCGGTGCAATATCAATGCTGTCAGGCACCATGACCTCGGCTGAGGTATGGATCAAAAAATCTCCAACCGGTGCAACCAAACGCTGATACGAATTGCCGAAGCTGTTAGTGCTTTCTATAATGGGTATCGCGGGTTTAATGGTATAGACCTCGCGGTTTATCCATTGTTGTAAGCCTCTGAAAGGACGCAGCATTAAAATTAAAACACTCGCTTCAACTATCTGGAAATTGAGATTACAACTCACCCTTAATTTCATATTAATAAACCCTGTGTAAATAATGGCTTCACTCATTTTCGCACGAAATCAGTAAGTAGTTTAGCTTATAAAACAAAGCCTCGTCACGCTTCAGTCAGTCGTTAAAAAATAGCACACAGATGACACGGATTTGACTGATAGACACGGATAAGGGACGTATTTTAATCTCATGGGTGACGATCTACAACTTCGTAACTATTTGAATATTTCTGTGCTTTTCGTGGACTAATAGATTTTCCCTGCTTTAAACACCCAATGATTCAATTTCTTTATAGGCGTGGTTTAGCCAAATTTTAACCCGCTGCCGTTCA
>SESA01000808.1_pt1 | contig 18456 bp, 26 predicted proteins | sample 3171451 | NCBI WGS metagenome assembly SESA01 (sample SAMN06051862, study PRJNA518727) | freshwater metagenome | biome: subpolar coniferous forest; feature: holomictic lake; material: water; isolation source: holomictic Lake 227, 8 m depth | place: Canada: near Kenora, Ontario | collected...
GCAATTCTGAAATAGAAATGAAACGATTCATTCGCAACGGAAATATGACCGAAGGTAATGCCTTTAAGTTCATAGAACGTACGGCCGCTATCGAAGATGGCCCACGCGGTATCAAAGTTGATGACGGTGTTATTCGAGTTGAGTTTTGGTTCGAACAAGAACAAGCCGAAATTAAAATTAAGGATATCTATTGGGAAAAACACCATTATAGAGATTACTATCCGCAGCCGACTTACTGGAATACAACAACTGGTCTAAGTGGATCTAGTGGCGTAAGTGGATCATTAGGTGATTCACAGTATATGAATACATCGTGTGCATCAGCATTAAGAAATGTAGTAAATCAAGTATCAGCGCAATCTGCTACGTTTAGTGCAACAAGTGCATCTGCTACTGCTGATCCACACATGGGCTCTATATGTGCCGATAAAGGTGAAATCCCAGTAGGTGATATAGGTATTACTGTACCGGGATCTAAGGTAGAACAAAAGTTTACACCTGTATTTGGTTTTAGATCAGAACTCAATTCACATGTTATTATTCTAAGAATAGTAGGTATGATTGGGGCAGTTGAGGTAGTGGCACCAATTACTGTGAAAGCCAAGCCTAAGTGCTCTACTTGTGGAAAGATGAATAAAGCAACATCAGCATTTTGTTCCGGTTGTGGAACCAGTCTGACTCTGTTATAGTTGCTTAACTGAGACACACAAATAAACATATACCAAAGTAGCATAACGAATGCGCTGTGAAAACAGAGAGCCTGGATCGTTACCGGTGAGGCAATCTATGTTTATTTGTATCATCAGTATTTTTATCTATCAAGTATAGAGGTGTGTTACATACTGAGTACGAGGACGCTTGGAAATGAGTGGCTACTTGATAGATAAAGATTGAGTATAAGAGTGTTTAAGCATGCCTGGCTTTGAACTAGGAGGATCTACTCGATAGATAAATATAGTTATAACTTAAAAGGAGTACATCATGACAGAGCAATAGGTGTTGAATAATGGTCCGCCATAAAATTAATCAAACGGTTAGTTAGAAATAAACAAATTTGATTACATTTTATAAGGACAATAATCATGAATTTCATTATCAATAAAGAAGAGTATCTATGCACAATCGCAGCATGGAACAAAATTGCAAACCGTAACGCTACGGATCATATTTTCTATAACGCTCTTCGCGGCTTCGACCTTAAACGCGGTTTTAGTCCAATCCAATCAGAGAACAAAATAGCAGCTGGCATGCAGCCATGGCAATCTTTTGACACAGCAAAGCATGACGCATGGTGGAAAATCCGCAACAATGCAGCAATGTGGTCGCAGGATACACCAGAACGCAAAGCAAGACGCGAAGCAGAAGAAAAAGAACGAATCGATTCCTTAAGTAAAAAGTACGGCACGACTTTTACACCGGAACTTATTACAACATTAAGGGAATTACTTAAATGAACTCATATATCTATACTTTTATCCGGGAGGATATTTCTCCTACTCAAAAGATTGTGCAGCTCGGCCACGCATGCCATGAAGCAGGTAAACTATTACATCATCAAGAACACAAACACGTATCGAGTTTGATTCTTCTATCTGCCAAGGATGAGGGTGATTTATTAGATATCGCGGCAAGAATTGATTGTGCAGGTATTCAGTTCTACATATTTCACGAGCCCGATAATGACATGGGCTATAGTGCAATCTGTACAAGACCTGTAAGTAGTGCAAAGGAACGAGCATTCTTTCAGAAGTGGGATCTATATAGACCCGCCGATTGACAATAAATAAATGTGCCCTTATAATGGGCACATACTTGCCTTGTTAGCTTAGTGGAAAAGTACAGGCCTCTAAAACCGTGGGTCATCGGTTCGATTCCGATACAAGGCACCAATTTAGGATATTATGAGAACACCACAAAATTTTGCTGATGAACGTGAAAAGTTAAATAAACTTATCGATGATACAAATGCTCCTATTATGGATCGTATTTTATCTTTATGTCACCTTTATCATTGGTATCAGGGCGATGTTCATATGCAGGCAAGAACTGTAACGCGGATAGAAGATCTTATTAGGTCACTATGAAGGTAGGATTTACAGGAACTCGCCAAGGCATGAGCCAAAATCAAAAAGAGCAATTTGTTCTTAAGTTGTTTGAACTCGGTGTCACAGAATTTCATCACGGTGACTGCATCGGTGCGGATGCTGATGCACATGATATTGTTAGAGAATTCTTCCCCGAAGTAAAGATTATAATTCATCCACCCGAAAAGAGATATACACGGGCATTCAAGAAAGGTGATTTTAATCACCCACTAAAGCCTTATATTGAAAGAGATAGAAACATTGTAGATGATAGTGAACACTTAATAGGTTCGCCATTAGATGTAGAAGTAATTCGTAGCGGAACATGGACGACCATTCGCTATGCAAGAAAGATAGGTCGCATACATACAGTATTGGAGAGATAATGATTAAATCATGGACAGTTACAGTCGAAGAAGATGAAGATGGCAATGCCATTCTACCATTACCAAAAGAGATGATTGACGAACTCGGCTGGTTAAATGGTGATATTCTTGATATGAATATCGAGGGAGATACAGTTATTGTTAAAAATATTACCTGTGATGAACGTAAAATATCAGCTAAATAATTAATGGCCAATTTAATACTCTGGAATTCACAAAATAATTCAACAGCACTTGCAAGATCTCTTGCTAGTTACCAATTGGCATCCTGGATTCGTCAACACGGATATACGGTAAAAGTTATTGACTTCTGCCATAAGATGACAACAGCAGAATTAGTTGCTATCACTAAAAAACATACAGACTCTGATACACTTGCAATCGGAGTAAGTACTACATTTTGGAGAGATATAGATGATAATACCGGTATCGAACCTAAATGGGTAATAGACGGGAGAACAACTTTAGCAAATGAAAGGATATATTGGTTGTTAGGCGGCGCTATTACGAAATTAACATTACAATTCAATTGGGTTAGATTTCTGGAGGCCGGGGAAGATGCATTATTAGAGTGGATGGATAGGCGTAGTGTTAAATTAATTCGTAGAGAATTATTTGATATAACACACTCGTCTACTGCTTTTTCCAATAACGATTATATACAACCGTATGAAGTATTATCAATGGAACTCGGTCGCGGATGCCAATTTAGGTGTAAATTCTGTAGTTATCCTTTATTAGGAAAAAAGAAAGGTACATATATTCGTGATTATAATATCATTAAGGAAGATCTTATTCGTAATTATGAAGAATTGGGTGTCACACGATATAGTTTCATAGATGACACAGTTAACGAAAGTGAAGAAAAAGTGTATGCATTAGCTAATATTGCACAGAATTTGCCATTTAAACTTGAGTGGGTTGGATACAATAGATTAGATCTTATATGGAGTAGACCTGGAACAATACAGGCATTGAAAGATAGTGGATTAAAATCTGCATTTTTTGGAATAGAAAGTTTTCATCCTCATGCGAGTGCCGTAATAGGTAAGGGATGGAATGGTCGCCATGGCAAAGAATTTCTATTGAAGCTAAAAGAAGAATGGAAAGATGAAATCACGTGGACCTTAGGATTAATTGCTGGTTTACCAGGTGAAACCCCTGAGGATCTAGAAAATACATTACAGTGGTGTATTGATAGCGGAATGTATAATTGGAATTTTTTTACACTATACATAGATTATGGTCCTGCAAAGATTTTGAAGAGTGAATTTGATAGAGAATATAAAAAATATGGATATACTTTTCCAGAAAATAACTTAAATTGGAAAAATGATATATGGACAAGAGATGAAGCTGATTTATTAGCACTTAAATTGAACACCGTAACACATTCTCAATGCTCTCTGGCAGGATTCAAACTTGCAACTGCTGCATCACTGGGTTATTCGTTTGATGAATTAATGCATAAAATTAAGATGGAACTTCCTACTATCGAATTTGAAAAACGAATTGATAATTTTATTAGAGCATATGTTCAAAATCAACTTAAATAAGGTTGTATAAATAATTGATCTAAGCTATAATAGCTTAAGATTTGCCCCTTTGGCGGAATTGGTAGACGCACTGGATTTAGGTTCCAGCACCGAAAGGCGTGGGAGTTCGAGTCTCCCAGGGGGCACCAAAGATTTTTATCTGGGATCAGTATGCCGCTATTGAAAAATATGCAGATATAGTGAGAGACTATTAACGATAAGGAGTTCCTTATCAGTATTACCGAAGTACACACAAGGGATCCGGAGTTCGGTGCTTTTTGAAATAAAATATGTTTAAAGATACACGAGATATGTATAATACAATGCGAGGAGATGGTATTACCGTTTTCGGTAGTGTAGTAATTGTCGGCGCTTATTTTATTCTGTGGCCATTATTTTGGTTAGCAGAAAAGTCAGTACCAGAGCGTAAAGATTTCGGACCCTTTAAAGGTCGTAAAGATTTAGAGTGACCAGTACGGCCTGACCGATACTAAGAACGTTTTGAAATTTTCGACCCTAACTAATATCGGTTATCGACCGAGGTAGATATTTCGAAGTGCCCTATTGTGTTTGTTCGAATCCTGTACAAAAGGGCGAATGGTAGGAGAGAGGGAATAATTGGCCCTCCGGTTGCAGGTAGGTGTTGAGCGTACATCTTAAGATCCTAAGAATCCTGCTGCAATGTCAATTTAGTGAAAAAGCGGTTTAAGTCATTCTAATTTAATTTTGTTGTAATAGATGGTGATAAATATAGATTCGGAGTGTGGCGCAGTGCTTAACGCTACTTTATGATAAATAAAGTATGACTAAGGTATGTAAACATTGTAATACACCACACGATATGCGAGGCACCAGTTGCCGCGTATGTAAAGACGGTTTATACCGTTATAAGATGAATCGTTTAGATATGGTAGCATTGCTTGAATCGCAAGATAAAAAGTGTGCTACTTGTGATACAGAATTAGAAATGTTTGTTGGAAGAAAAGGCGGGTTTGTTGACCATTGCCATACGACAGGAAGAGTTAGAGGCATCTTATGTAATAGATGTAATACTGTTGTTGGTGGAATTGAAAACGCTGACTTAGAACGAATGTTAAGGTATATCCGTGTGTAGCTCAGCCTGGTAGAGCTCTGCGTTTGGGACGCAGTGGTCGCATGTTCGAATCGTGTCACACGGACCAAGAGCAGAGGATAAGTTACATTATCCAGTATGAGTCGCTAAGGTAGGTACCTAACCCTTAGGGCAAGCAATAGTATATAAACACAATGTAACAGGTGATAGTGATCTATTAACGGGCCAGCCTCAAAAATTGTGTCCACCAATTTAGAGTCCAAGGTTCGAATCCTTGTACTCCGACCAATTTTAAGGAAGATAAATGAAGATAAATGCAGCACATATTTTAGTTCCTACATTCGAAGAAGCTGTAGAGCTACACGAAAAAGTTAAAGCTGGTGGAGATTTCGCCGAACTCGCAAGATCATACAGTAAATGCCCGAGTGGTGCAACTGGTGGCAACCTTGGCTTTTTTGGTAAAGGCTTGATGGTTAAACCTTTTGAAGATGCTGCCTATGGAACACCAGTTGGAACAGTAAGCGCACCAGTCCAGACACAGTTCGGCTTTCATTTAATTAAACGTTTATATTAAGACTTGAGGATGGTACACCCAAAAGGTACCTCAATACCCGGCTAGGGGATAATAGCTGATGGTCACTCTCATTGATGTGGCGGTACCGGAAACCAGAAATCTGGCGGTCACGCTTTTAACCGGTAGTCTTAGATCTGTCCAATCACGGGTACCTGGGGGTTGGTTGTTGTGAAACATCGGCGTAAATACTTCTAAGATATGGATTTACCATCCGTAGCACTAATTTATAAACTGTATGCATGATAAAATTATTTCAGATTTAGAGTCGGTATTATCGCAGTATAAAACTATAGGTCTTCTTGTTTCCGGGGGATTTGATAGTACACTACTCACGTATCTTGTGCATGAATTACGCGAAAAGAATCAAACTAATAACACATTTGAATTCTTTACTGTGCCGAGATATGATGATTCATTAGTTCATGCTAAACGAATTATTAATTATATTGATGTTAAATTTAATAAGATGCCTACAGTATGGCATATGGTAGGCAATCCAGATCTACATTTTACTCAACAGGTTAGTAGCGGTATAGGCGAAGCATTAAGAAATTTTAAGTTTGATATATTGCTAACCGGCGATAATATAGTTCCTCCTATAGATGAAGTGCCGGGCGGACCTCCACGTAAGAGAGGCGATCATCCTAGACTGTATAAGCCTTTCTTTGACTATACAAAAGATGTTATGTTACAATTATGTATAGATCGTGGACTAACCGATATTATGGAAATAACACATACTTGCACAGAATCGAAAACATTAAGGTGCAATGTATGCTGGCAATGTAGAGAACGTGCTTGGGCATTTAAGAAATGTGGATATATCGATCCAGGCACAATGTAAAGGATATTAGGTAAAGGGCTCGTAGAAAGAGATATGCCGGTGGATATGCAGCAGCAGGTTGATAAACTGTCAGGGCCGCTTTCCTGTCTTAAGGTATCTCCTCCCGGGTGTCGGGAAAATGCGTCACAATGAGACTTAGGATTGGCAATCTGTTGAAGTCCGATAGTAGCTAGATTACTGGTTAGCAAGACACTCACCTAAATTTATTATGAAACAATCGATTGTAAAATACTGTGTTGGTACACCATTCTATATAGAATGTTTTACTATAGAGAATCAGCCCGGCGAATGGAATTCAACTAAGGTTGCTATCTTTAGAGACGAAATACTCATTGGTGAATATATCCGCAACTATGCGAATTATGCTACGACAACATTTTCTCCGTTCTCGGTCGGTGAAGATTGGTATGCACTTTATAGTGCTGATTATACTGCTACTCGTGTGATGAAATTACATAAAGATAGCATAGAAGATTGGTGTGGAGAAGAAAGATCATCTGTCGGATTCTGTCCTGTTGAAATATATGTTCCTCGATATAGGATGGTAAAAGGTTCTTTTGAATCAGACGGTAAGACACACGAGTTTGAAACATACGCCGTAGATTGTGATTATAAAACAGAAGGCGAATTCTTAAAAGATATGCCCGAATTTGATTTTGAACATCATACTGATTTTGGATTTCTATGTGGATGCGTGTGGGGAGATGATTCCAACTGGAAATTATTATATATCGACCTATCAAATATTCAGAATAAAGAACTTAAAATATCTGACAAATTTGGTTATTGGGAATTACCTGTAAATACGAAATTAAAAGAATGTATCAATATGTCTAATTGGGAACCTAATCATGCATGGGTAGAATTGACACGTATAGAACATATTAATCTTAAGACAGGCGAACACTGCTAAATACGATATGAAAATACAATATCAAGATGAATACGGTGAATCATTACATATAGCTGATGCAGATGTAATTCCGTCAGTAGGCCATTCTGTAATATTTGCTGATGAAGATTATAGAGTTAAAAGTGTAACATGGGTAATCGAACACGGTTATATTATTGTCGAAATAACACAGAACGCAGTGAAATCTGTACAGAAAGAATCCGACAATTCTGGTAGACTTAATGAGATGCATAATGCTATACTTGCTGTTAATAAACGACAAGATGCCAGCGAGAAAAAAGGTAGGGCTATTACCGAGAAAGTAAGTTCTATCAGGAAACATATTAATACACGTATTAAACAAGAAAAGAAAGATACAAATGACACCAGATAAAAATTTCAGAATCAAGAAGTCCATTAAAACTATGGTTGCTCTATTTAAAGGTACAACCGAATCTCGCAACGGATTTAGACATGCCATGATTGATGCACAACTTTGCGAAGAAGCAGCAAGACGTGCGGCACTGAAGTCAAAGGATAATAAAGACAACAATCGTGGTCGAGGTGCTGTAGCACCAGCAACAGAATAATTAATAAGGTATGCCAGGCAAACTCGAGTAGTCTGGCCCGTATATAATACAAACTAAAATCCTATATTCTACCTTATTTGTTATAAATACATTATTGCCCCCATAAGCTAGTGGCAAACTAAATCATTGGTAATGATTAATCCCAAGTTCGATTCTTGGTAGGGGCACCAGATTTTATCGCGGCGTGGAGCAGTTGGTAGCTCGCTAGTCTCATAAGCTAGAGGTCGTTGGTTCAAGTCCAACCGTTCGCAACCAGATTCATAGGTATTAAATAGCACCGAAAATATAGATAAGTATGCTATGCCTAAACAACTTTTTTACTGGAAAACTTTAGCTCTGAATATGCTTTTTGCATTTCAGGGACTATTTATTATTTCAACTGCTGTTGATTTTTTCTTAACAGTTCTTTCCAACTCTACCAGATCTCAGGTATTGACAGAGTTATCACCACTGGCTTCTATGATTATTATACTTCCGTGGATAGCCGGTATATTTATTTTAGCACTGATGCTAATTATATTTATAGCAAATACAAGTAATAAACCCTGGATACCCGGTGTAGATATTGAATATAGTGGCATGTTATTACTCTACCTGGCATTATTTTTTATTGCTATATTTAATCCTCTGGTTATTTGGCCTGTTGTGGTAAATTATCTGGCACATATTATATGGGTTTGTGCTATTATGTATTTTAGAATTGCTGTAAATACGGCATAAGTATTCGCGGATGTGATGAAATTGGTAAACATAGCGGTCTAAGAAGCCGTCAGCTGGGGGTTCGAGTCCCTTCATCCGCACCAAAGATAAAACCCTATATGGTAAATATGCCCTTCTTTGGTAAATATTGATTAGAGAGAAACTCATTCTTTCAATATTCGGGGAAAAAGGAATGCCAAGTCTTAATTACAGTATAGAGGATGTCCGTAAATTTCTAAGTGTACTGACTTGGAAGAAAATAATTCAATTAATAGTATTTCTATTTATTATGGGTCTAACATGGGCTACATACGAAAATAGAGGAGCTATATACGGTTTCGCAAGTCAGAAAAGAATCGACCCAACTTCCCCTCATGTAAGGGAGTTATCAAAAGGGACGCAAAAAGAAATTGGTACGGTCGTAGAGAAATCAGCAAGCATTGTGGCAATGCAGGTTGTTCTAGCAGATTTTCAAAAGAATGAACGTGTTATTATTTACACATACATTGATGACGAAGCAGTTGAATTAAAGAATATCTGGTTAAAATATTCAAGTAATGCTGTAGGAAACATGGCATTATTTACAAATAATGTTGCAGATAATAAGGTTGTTGTTGATCTTATTAATGGTGAATTTAACTGTAGACCGTATATTGAAACAGTAAATATTAGACTTGCACCGGAATCAGGAAAATACATTAAATATACATGCTCAAATGGTATTCCAGCATCATTCGGTAGATTTACCGGTATAATAGTGGTATACTTAAAACATCAATTAACTCCAGAAGAATATGATCAGATTAAATCAATCTCTAGATCATTAGCAACAAATATATTTGAAAAAGATTTAAATAAATAACGGTATGATTAAAACAAGTTTAGATTGGTCAAAGTATGAGGCTAATCTTTTACGCAAAACGTTGAAACTCGAACATGGTAGAGAAGTTCGAAGAATGGTTCAGAATATTCGTAGTGAGGTAACTGCACTATCAAAAGCAGAAGTTGAATTACGCCGTGGCAACAAACATGCCACAGAAGAAATATTAATTAGAATTAATCAAGATATAGAAATGGTTGAAGAATACCTATTGGTGGCCGCACTAATAGGTTAAGGTTGACATTAGTATAACGTTCGCATATACTATCAAAACGGAAAGTAAAGTAGCCAGGGTGCTGCCGCTCATTGGAAATGAGTTGGATTTATCGCAAGATAGGTTTGATTTCGAGTATCATGCTTTCCTCCACAGGATTATCAATGCCAGCCAAACAAGTATTAGTGATGAAAAAGTTCCCTAAAGATAGGAACATGCGAATCGGGAAATATGTGGCCCAAGGTGCTCATGCGAGTTTAGGAGCATTACTATCATTAGGCAGTTTAGTAGATAATGACTTTGTAATACCGATGAATAATCCTTTTGTGAGAGAATGGATTGTTGGTAGATTTACAAAGATTGCGTTATATGTAGAAACCGATGAAGAATTAGTTGCTATATACAATGCGGCACAAAAGGCAGGTATATCATCAGCTATAATACAAGATGCCGGCCTTACCGAATTTAACGGTATTCCTACGCTTACAGCAGTTGGGATCGGTCCGGATGATGAAGAAGCCATTAACAAGATTACAGGTCATTTAAAACTATTTTGATTTCGGTTGTTTTTAAATAAAGACAACAGTATAGTAGAGCTTGTCTAACACAGAAAGGACACATAATGGATATTGATACAAGACGTGCTAACGTAAAGAAATGGGCAACCATCGGGTTGATTGGATTAACCGGACTAATTGTTGCACCGGTAATTTTCCTAGCAATTCAGGGACTCATTGGATTGATTATTGCAGGTGTTGTAGGATTAGCTGTGGTAACTTTTACCCCATATATGACTATGAAGTTTGCAAACTGGAAAGTTAAGTCAATTATGGCTGAAGCCACCGCAAACCCAATCGAAACCATGATTAACTTACTAGCAGCAAAGAAAGCAGCATTTCAAACATTTAAGTTAAATGTAGAAAATTCTGCCGCAGCAAGAGATACATTCAAACAGAAGTGTGAGAAGTTTGCTGCTAAGTATCCTGCTAGAGCAGCAGAATTTCAAGCTCAACTAGAACGTATGATTGATCTAGTGCAACGTAAGAAAGTAGCATTACGTGATGCACAAAAATCTTTAGAGGATGGCGAAAATAAACTTGAAGAAATGCAGGCTTATTGGGAAATGTCTAAAGACGCAATTGAACTTAATAAAGCAGCCGGCATGGATACAGGTGACGCATTTGAAAAGCTAAAGGCAGATACTGCCTGCGATGCGGTATTCGAATCTATGAACCGTGCATTCGCCCAGCTTGAAGTTGCGGATGCGCTGGAGGTGGATGACAAGCCGGCGTCAACTGTTGTACAATTGGCTCGTAGCGAACCTAGTGTGCTTGATGTGCAAGTTCGTGAAACACAGAAAGTGAGTCGTTAATGAAAACTAGAATCTTTGGATCACTCCTGGTCCTAGCAATCTTAGTAGCACTGTTTGTTTTAACGGGTGGAGATCATCAAAACCCCTCAAGTTCTACAGTGCAGAGTCAACCAGCCCCACCAAGTTCGGCTGACAATGATCTTAAGAACCTGAAAATTAACTAACCTTTAACACAGAAAGATATAAAATGAAAACATTTTCGAAGATTGCCTTAATTGGCGCAATGCTTGCAGTATCTGCAGGCGCAATGGCACAGACGCAGCTCAAGGTAGCAACTGGTGGAGCCACTGGCACATATCACCGTATGTTTACGGAGTTCCAACAAGCCTGCAAAGATCAAATTATGCAGATTGAGGTCCCATCTAAGGGATCTGTTGATAATATGGACAAGTTGCTCGGTAATGAAGTAAATGCTGCAATCGTTCAAACCGATGTGCTATTCTTCCGTGCTCGTAATGAAGATTTGGGCGGAGTTAAAACTTTGTTTGCTTTATATCCAGAAGAAGTGCATGTGATTACAGCAACCGTTAGTCCAATCCTCGAAGGTGGTACAATCGGCTTTGGTAAGAAACCTGCTGTTTTTAACACAGTAAATGATCTCCAGGGTCGTGCTGTTGCAGCATGGGGAGGTAGTATTGTCACTGCTCAAGTGATTCGCTTGCAAAGTGAAATTAGCTTCAATGTAACCGAAGTGGCAGACTTCAAAGCGGCAAAGGCAGCATTGGATGCAGGCCAGGTTGCAGCAATTGTTATGGTTGGTGGCCAGCCAATGGATGATGTTAAGGCAATGAATAACGCATATAAATTGCTCTCCTTCCCAGAAGCTACAATGGGTAAATTGAAGAGCGTATATGTTCCTGCAAAGCTGAACTATTCAGGTATGGGTCAAGGTGGATCTGGTGTGCAATCAATTGCAACTGAGTCCTTGTTTGTAACTCGTGCGTATAAGACTGAAAAGTATGTTCAATCGCTGGGCGCACTCCGCGGCTGCTTTAAGGCCAATGTTGCTGAATTGCAAGAAACCACAGGTATGCATAAAAAGTGGAATGCAGTGAATCCTGATAATACAGGCAAGTGGTCATATTACGATTTGCCGGTAACTAAGGTTGCAGTCCCGGCTAAAAAGAAGTAAGATTCTTTAACCTAACAAAACCGCTTGCGATAAGCGGTTTTGTCATTTATACTACACAAATGGGCAGATTAGTTACACTTAATACTTTAGGCTTGGATGCTACCTGGTTTTTTGATGATGCGTATTGGGTAAGTTCTGGCCCCGGAAGTTATAAATTTGATTGGCCTAGTAAGAATTTTCCGCATCAATTTTGTATGCATAAAGACAATTTCCAACACATCAAACGTAAATCAGGGATTCGTAAATGGATAGAAAATACAATATCCGATACCGTTATATTTGATAGTGTCGATATGGATTATAAGAAATTTTACGGTAAGAGTTATGAATGGGAAAAGAAGTATGATATACGTAATACGTGGTATCGTTTTAGTTTCGAAAACGAGCATAGTGCGTCAATGTTTAGACTTGCGTTCTCAGACTGGATTCAGCCAATGACAAAATGGCATCCAGACCGCCCACAAGATGAAGAGTATTTAAATAGACCATTAGAAGAGAGGTACATAAAATGACAGAAAGAAAAATGGCTACAATTAGGAAAATTGCTGAAATAAAAGCAATACCCGAAGCAGATCTAATCTGTGCTTACCGAGTTGATGGTTGGTGGGTAGTCGATACGGTCGGAAAATACAAGGTTGATGATCTTGTGGTATATGCTGAACCCGACAGCTGGATCCCCCATGAGTTAGCACCTTTCTTGTCTAAAGGTCACGAGCCAAGAACATTCAATAGTATAGCAGGTGAAAAGTTAAAGACTGTTCGTTTGCGTGGTCAATTATCTCAGGGTTTATTAATGCCACTCGAACCCACTTGTGCCAATATAGAATCTATGTTGTTTGAAGGACTTGATGTTTCTTTCCCTCTTAATATTCAGAAATGGGAGGCTGTTATTCCTGCTGAACTTGCAGGGCAGGCCGCTGGCAATTTTCCAAAGTTTATTAAGAAAACCGATCAAGAAAGATGCCAGAATTTATATAGAGAAATCTTTATAGATAATGCCGATGCTAGATATGAAGTGACTATGAAGTTAGATGGCACTTCTATGACTACATTTTATGTAGATAAAGAAGAAGGTGTTTGTAGCCGTAATTGGGAATTGAAGCTAGATGGACCAAACGAAGGCAATACTATGGTTCGTTTGTATGTAGACAGCGGACTACAGGCAGCATTGCGTCAAATTCGGCGAAATTTAGCCATACAAGGCGAACTTATGGGCCCTGGCATACAGGGGAATCGCGAAGGTTTAAAGCTGCCTACTTTATTTGTATTTGATATATATGATATAGATGGCAGTGGACAACTTAGCCCCTCTGACCGTAAAAATGTTATGGATGAATTATATAATGCAGGTGTAAAACCAGACCGGCTTAAACATGTACCTATCCTACACGAAAATGTAAGTCTGAATGATTTAGGTATTCTTAGTATTAGTGATTTACTAGAAGATGCTGAAGGCCCTAGCCTAGTTCATCCAATCCGTGAAGGTAAAGTGTATAAACGGATTGATGGTCAGTTCTCCTTTAAGGCTATCTCAAATAGATTCCTTTTAAAAGCGAAAGATTAGGATAAATAGCGTATCGAAGGATACGCTATGAGATTGCAAGAGTTATTTGAGACTACAGAAGAAGACAGGGCATTAATTTCTCTGTCTTCCGCCATTTATGCGCGATTACAACAGTATATTAATATTGATCAAGATTATACCGACGAGGATGAAGAAGTAGTTGCCTTAGGTAAGATTGGTGATTTATTTGATACCCCTATAGGCGTATTAAACAATGTTGGCATCGAATTACAGGGCGGCGAACCTTTTATAAGAAGAGCCAAGAGTATAGATGCAGCTGATGCTGTAAAAATTTCAGATAAGATTATTCTAGCAATATGGGACGATACCACTAAATCCGTTGTGTTCAATATAGACTATTTAGACTCTGATCGGATGAGGACAACAATTACCCATGAACTAAGACATGCATTGGATGAATACAAGTCTGGATCATATCCCCCAAGTCCTAAAAATAAGACTCCAGAACTAACAAACAGATACTTTACACCAAAGAAAAAAGAACACCGTAAAGATGACCCTTATAGTACAGCACAATATCGCGCTCAACCTGCAGAAATAAATGCAAGATTTACCGAAGTATTAGATACATTGACAACAAGAATCATTCCTAGAGCAATTAAATCATCACCAGCCCAAGTTCGACCAAAAGTTTTGAACGATCTTAAACATCTTCTTGTGAAATATGAGATAGAAGATTTATTTCCAGAAAGAACACAATCAAGAGATTATAAAAGACTCATAAAACGTGCTGTAGACTTCATAGATAAAGAATTAGCACATCTAAACGGTTAAATAGTCTGTTTTTGGCCTATATTCGCAATGAATTTAGGTTGACTGTATAACTAAAACACTATACAATACAACTTGTATAATTACAAAGAGTGGATACAGCAAACCAAATTATGCCGAAAGGCAACTACTGGCGATTGCTTAAAATATACATAACGGAGGGAGATGCGAAAGCACCGACCGTTGAAGTTGTGTATTAACAAACTTAATGGAGCCAACCGAATGGAAGGCTGTGAAGTTAGGTAAGTGTGCAATCAAACCACACGGGCAGTGGTAAACAATCCCAAAACGGTGGTAAGGCTTCGTTAGTAATATATGGTTCTTCGGAACAGCAATATTATCCCTTACACCACTCTGTTTTCAATTAAGTTCTGGTTTATTTGACAAAGATAATTTGTTCAAGTAAACTAGCACACTTGTAGACATTAAAGGGTAGGTTCAGCAGTAATAAAATACTAAGAACGTTACTACTATGCGGACATCAAACTCCGCATAATTTTAACAAGGTGAGGTCTATCTCTCACTTGAATAAAAAGATATAAAAACTATCCTGTTTTTATAATTTTAAAAGATCGTTTCAGCAATAAAATCTTAAAGCAAAACCGCGTGATGGGGTTCGACTCCCTACTAGTAGTGTATCGGTAGCACAGTGGTAAAAGAAATGCGATCTTGATTTAAAGAATTTGAACAGCAATCACGTAAATTAACAATTCTGAAGGAGTAAGTAAAATGACAACATTATTTGAAGCAGTAAACGCAACAGCAGTAACAGCCAATGGCGCCGTTACAAACGCATCCTCGTTGAACAAGAACGTGGACCTATTTTTCTTGGCCGGTGCAAGCCGTGGCAAGGATATTATCCCTACTTTCGCTGGTGCGATGGTGGAAGACTCTGAAGTGGCAGTTCGTGTTCTTGAATGGGCTCGTGATGCACGTGGCGGAGCAGGTGAACGCGAAACCTTCCGTAAGTTGTTCGGTTATTTGCTCAAGACTGAACCAGCAATGGCTTCGCGTCTTATGGTGAATATTCCAGAACTCGGTCGTTGGGATGACTTGTTCATTGCCTTCGGTACCACACTAGAACGCGAAGCATTGCGTATGATTTCCTTTGCGTTGAATGACGTTAAGGACGGATTGTGCGCTAAGTGGATGCCGCGTCAAGGTGCAGAAGCCAACAAGGTTCGCGCATACATGCGTCTAACACCAAAGCAGTATCGTAAGTTATTGGTTGGTCTGTCCAACACTGTTGAACAGAAGATGTGTGCTCAGGACTGGTCTGGAATTGTGTATCCGCACGTTCCGTCAGTTGCTGCTGGCCGCTACCAGAAGGCTTTCTTGAAGCATGACCCGAAGGGTTATGCCGACTACAAGGCTAAGTTGGTTACAGGCGAAGCTAAGATCAACGCAAGCGTTTCGTATCCGTACGATGTTATCCGTTCGTTAAACAACGGTGACAAGACTGTTGCTAACGCACAGTGGGCGGCTTTGCCGAACTACTTAGAAGGTTCGGACGAAAACATCCTACCGGTTGTTGACGTTTCGGGTTCTATGAGTGGTGTTACTGTATCCGGCAGCGTAACTGCTATGGACGTTGCAATCTCGTTGGGATTGTACACATCGGAACGCATGGGCGGCGTATTCAAGGACCAGTTCGTTACTTTCTCTGGTGCACCAGAAATGTTGCACTTAAAGGGTAACCTACAACAGCGTTATGACCAGATGGCCCGTTCCAACTGGTCTATGAACACTGACCTGGGTGCAGTATTCAAGTTAATCTTGAATGCAGCAGTAAAGAGCAAGGTTGACCAGAAGGAAATGCCGACAAAGATCTTGATCTTGTCAGACATGGAATTTGACGCTTGTGTAACAACAGGCGGTTCTGGTAAGGTGTCTGGATACAGTTCAACCTTCCGTGGATCTGCAGTGAGCGTAAGCGCAATGGAGTTCATCGAATCAGAATATGCGGCTGCTGGTTACAAGATTCCGCAAGTTGTGTTCTGGAACCTGAATGCCCGAGCTGGTAACAGCCCGGTGACATACAACAAGACTGGTACAGCTCTTGTGTCTGGATTCTCTCCAAGCATTGTTAAGTCAGTGTTAGGTGGAGAAGAAATGACACCGATCAGTATCATGTTGAAGACCGTAATGGTACAACGCTACGATTTCTAAGGAATTGTAGTTAATAGAAAGGGGCTTTGGCCCCTTTCTTCTTGATAAATATTGGATGAATATAAAATTTTCACCGAACATATTACATCTTATAGTGAGTACAAAGTGTAATATCAAATGTAGACATTGCCATCAGAATGCAAACGGTGAAAATGAATTAATATTAACTGAAGAAGAATTATCACCTGTAATTATTGAAGCAGGTAAATTAGGTATTAGACGGATAGTTATTATGGGAGGCGAAATTTTTCTCTTTCCTGAATTAGTGAACGCATTAATAAAGATATCACATGATAATTCTCTTAATGTTTCGTTTGCTACCAATGGTTATTGGGGTAAATCTTCAGAGGCCGCCGAATCTGTTATGGATCTTTTAGAAAATGCAGGATGGTACCAACATGAGAATTCATTTTGTTGTGATGATATACTTATTAGTGCCGGCGAATTCCACCAAGAATGGTTATCATCTTCGACTATTAAGACTGCTATATCTGCATACCATTCTAGATTTAAAAAACCGATATATATTGATTTTGAATATACAGAAGGTAAGAGGAATTTGGTAGAACAATTTATAGAAAATATGTCATCTTTACCAGAGAAATCATATATTATTAGTCAAATCCGAACTAATTTTTATAAGTTTGGGCGAACAATTCCTTTGAGTGATACAGAGATGCATAGTAAGCATTATATAGATTTTTCGCCATGCCCGTGGATTGATAGAATTGTTATTCATTCAAATGGCGAGATATACCCTTGTTGTGGTTATAATGATAATAATCCGGGATTATGTATTGGGAATATGCATTTGGGTAATATATCAGATATAATTTCAGCAGCGAACAAATCATTTATAATAAAACTACTATTGAATATTCCAATGGGATTAACGTATGGTATACTAAAAAAGCGTCACCCTGACCTACCGACATTTTTTAGTAATCATTGTGAATTATGTGAAATAATTTGTAAACCAGAATATAGAATAGAACTGGAAAATGAATTCAGATCTAATTTATCAGGAATCGTTGAATAGATAAATATAACAATGCGGGATTAGCTCAGCTGGTAGAGCGCCACGTTGCCAACGTGATTGTCGAGAGTTCGAACCTCTTATCCCGCTCCAGTTTAAGAATGGTTACTGCCTTCACTCAGATCAGACTCTTTGAAAAATAAATAATCGTGCATTGCAGTCCCTTTGCACACCATTCTGTTTTGAATTTATGAGAGAATAATATGAAAAAATTGTGTGCTGTGTTACTATTGAGTTTAATTTCTATGTCATCCTTTGCTACAGATATAACCTTACCAATCACCAAGGTTGTAGATGGCGATACAATTAGTACACGGCTTGCTTTACCGTGTCCTTTGTGTGCTGTATCTATAAGAATTCGGGGAATCGATACACCAGAATCTACCTATCTAGCAAAGTGCCCTGCTGAAAAAGAAAAAGGGCTTGCAGCGAAGAAATATTTAACTGATTTTGTTATAGGCCAACTCTCAATGATTGCCCGCGATATTAAATGGGATAAGTATGGTGGTCGAATAGATGCCGTTGTAGAAATAAATGGTGTAAATATTGGTGACGAAATGCTTAAACAAGGCCATGCTAAACCGTATACTGGCGCTGGACCAAAACCCGACTGGTGTGTTT
>SESA01000814.1_pt1 | contig 18289 bp, 12 predicted proteins | sample 3171451 | NCBI WGS metagenome assembly SESA01 (sample SAMN06051862, study PRJNA518727) | freshwater metagenome | biome: subpolar coniferous forest; feature: holomictic lake; material: water; isolation source: holomictic Lake 227, 8 m depth | place: Canada: near Kenora, Ontario | collected...
GGTATATTCGGCCTGGGCGGTGATGGTAAAACTCGGGTTCACTCCCAGGTTTCCCTGAATAGCCGATCCGTCCACGATATACATCCCGGGGAAACCATGCACCTGGAAATCGCTCCCGATAAGGCCTTCCCTGATTGTTTCTCCCATTGGGCTGCCTCCCAGTATATGCGCCGTGGAGGGCACATTGAAAAGCAGTTCCATTGTAGAGTTCTGGGGGATGGCATTGACTTTTTTTGCATACCGGTTCATGACTTCCTGGCCCAGGGGGATGAATGCATTGACCTTTGCTTTACCATCATTCTTCAAGGTGAGGCGTTTCCTGAATATTCCTTTTTTCAGGGTCATGCGCATGGCGTTATCGGCAGTTTGCATGACCAGGAAAATAACCGTATTTGAGGCCCAGTTCATATTGAACAGCATGCGGATGAATTTGACCGGATGGCCAAGGATGTTGAGTATGAATTTCAGGGAGCGCAGGTAATATGGGTTGGCATTGCCTGTGGCAAGGGTGACCAGGCCTTTCATAACATTGGAACCTGTAGGGTATTTCACTATTTCGATCCAGGTATCATCAGATGGCTTGAAGATGGAACTTATCGCCAGCCCGTTATTCAGCTTCACATTCGCGCCCGAGGCGGTGCAAAGAGTCTCAGAATTGGTCCTCAGGCATTCGCCCAGCCTGTCGCTCAGCCCGGTCATTGTTTTGTAGATGTGCTTTTGATGCAGCAGGAGTTTCATAGTGCCAAGAACGCCTCCTGCCACTATAAGTCCTTTGGACCTGAACACATTTACTCCTTTTTGATTCAGGCGGCGGGTGTAGACCGAATAAATGCCGTTTTCAAACGAAATTTTAAAAGCCTGGGTTTCGGGCAGAATTTTTGCACCATGTTTTTCGGCGAACCAGAGATAGTTTTTATCGAGGGTGTTCTTGGCATTTTCACGACAGCCTACCATGCAGCCCGCACATTCCACGCAAGGATTTCTCAAAGGTCCTTCACCATTGAAATAGGGATCGATGGCTTGTTCATCTTCATTATAATAAACGGCTACATACACATGATCGAATGAATCTTCTCTCCCCATATCCTTTGCAACATCCCTGAGGGTTTCATCCTCAATATAGAACTTGCTGAGTTTAACCCTGCCCAGCATCCGGTGAGTTTCGTCATAGAAAGGTTCGAGAACTGATTCCCAGTCTTTGAATCGTTTCCACTGGTCATTGACAAAAAACTGCTTAGGAGGTTTCATCAGGGTGTTGGCATATACGAGGCTGCCGCCTCCAACACCGGCACCGCTGAGGATGAATGCGTGCCTGAAGAGGTCGAGCCTCTGGAAGCCATATAATCCGAACCTGGGCATCCAAAGGTATTTCCTGAGGTTCCAGTTGGTTTTGGGAAAATCAGAGGAGTTGTAGCGTTTGCCTTTTTCGAGGACGAGAACCGAGTACCCTTTCATTGAAAGCCTCATGGCAGATACGCTTCCGCCGAAGCCAGAACCGATCACGATATAATCCCGGAGCTCATCCATCCGCAGTCAAATAAGATTATAAGGAATCCAAAGGTATCAAAATACCTTGAAAAGCGCCTGGTATAGGTTTTACGCGGGCGCTTTTTTTATTACTTTTACTTCAATTATTGCCATCTATGAAAAAATTGATATCCATACTGCTGTTCATCTCACTAACCGGATTCAGTCCTGTAATAACCTTTTCTGCAAATTCCCCACCTCCGGCAGCAGGAATGCAGAAACCAAAACCTCCCCCTCATCCGGGCAGTCCAAAAAAGCCAAAGCCTGCACCCAAGCCCAGGCCGGTTAAAAATCCACCTAAACCAAAAAGTCCTAAAAAGCCCAAAGGCCCTCCTCGTCCGCCTTCGCCATGGAAATAAACTGATCTTTGTTGCATTATTCAAAACTGATATTTTTCATCCCGCTCTTGCTGCCGGGTCTCGCGAATTCACAGTCTGCCGACTGGGATCAGCGTGTTGCTTTTGCTGAACAAATAAGAAATATCAGGTATGTTGCATATATAAGGGGAGATCAGGCATACCGTTGTTACACCGATGCAATCACTTCCATCGAAGATCAGCTAAGCCATAAGGGGTATACTTATACCAGGGTATACTTTAATCCTTCATCAGGCCAGAACTTTGATGTGTGGAAACAGTTTCAGATCCGTTCGTTGCCGGCTGGAGAGGCATTTCTTGAAGTGCAGGTCACTTCAGGAATTGACAGTTCGGCAACAGGGGTGAATACAGGAACAGTGCTGATTCAGGATGGCAACGGGAATGTTTATATGCAGCATGAGATAAGGCCGGGGACTGCTGACATGATAAAGTACCAGTCATCCTCAGAAGCAAAGATCTATTTAAAACCTGCAGATTCACTTTCCAACATCGAAATTTTCTATTCAAAAAAAGCGAGTGTCGGGAGTGCTTCAGCGGGAGACGCGGCAGCACGTTCTTTACGTGGAATCACTTCTTCACACCATCCGGCCGCGAAACCAAAGCCCGTTTATCTCAACAGCGGGGGCAAAACCAGGATTGAATTTGTAATTTTCGGCGGATATTGCGCAGGTGCTCAGATCCGGGTCACCGAAGGCACGGCAATGTTTGAACCCGGACCAGATTACGGCCTTGAGATGATGGTCAATGTTTACAAGGGTTTGGATGTTGCAGTGGGCTATAAACGTGAAGATACGTTTGCCGATGTGGATTCCCCTAAATATCCTAAAGAGGGAGATCTCGCCCTGAGCAATAATTACATCCTGCTTGGTGCGATATACCGGTTTTTCCAGAATAAAAGCCTGCAGCCTTACCTGGGCTTTGATTTTGGAAGCGTTAATGTGGTCCCCAAAGACAAATTTTTCAGGGATGTCTGGTATTTTGCGATCGGGGGAAGGGCTGGCTGCAACTGGTATGTAAACAAATTCCTGGGCTTCAGGCTTCAGACCCAGCTGCTTTACCAGGTACATCCCAAAGATGCGCCCTTCCTTTATTCCGATGAATTACGTGAAATGCCTTACCCGGTCAATGCTGATCAGAATCTACCGCAGTTCGATGTGACCTTCGGACTTGTGTTCAGGCTTGGAAAATAATCCCAGAAAGGCTGATCACTGTCCTCCTTAAATTTTTGAACTGAGGAACCCGGTGATTTCCTCTGATAACCCATCCCCGATTTTCTTTGCTTTCAGAAGTTCAAGTATCTCGAAAGCACACAGCCAGTCATCGGCATGCTCTTTTTTCAGCTCCTCCCACAGAGAAGAAAGAAGGGCGTAGGAACAATTTTCCTCCCGTATATCCCTCACTTTCTGATAAATCGCATGTAGTTTCAGCGTTTTGGCATCATGTGTTATTTTATGGGTCTTTTCGTTGGGGGCCTGGTAATTCAACCCAAAGGCCTCCGGGTCGGCCGGACCGGAGAATACTGATAAGATGTTTTTTCCGATAGCCATATCGTAAGTTCCCCAGGAGGGTTCAAAAAGGATTTTACCGTTGTATGAAACCTGGCAATCGGTAAAACTCAGCAGTATAAGCCGGCCGTCACCGAAAGTAAGTTTACTGATAAGCCCTGCCACATGAACCCCTGATTCAAAATCCAGGTTCACATGTTCACCTACGGTGAGACCAATCTGCCCAAGTTCCTCTTCCGAAAAATCTTCCAGTGGTACCGCAACATACCTGAGTGTTCCGACAGCTGAACCAAAACCTTCTGAATGATGGGTTTTGCCGTGCCCGGGCAATTCTTTACCATTAAAATTAAGGTTTGTCTCACCCGTAGTCTGAATATAAACAGGCTCTCCGTTTCGTTCCATCGTGTTTGTAAAAGTTCCTGAAACTTCCAGTCCTGAACTGTACACACAAGTCGCCGTATTTTCGGAACGAATAGCCTGTTGTAATCCATACAGACCTCCTCTTCGGAATGCCATGGTATTGGCAAATTCATCAAGAACTTTGTTAAGGTGGTCGAAATCGGGAGTCACGAAGAGCTGGGGCTGGGGTTCTGTAATGTCAAAATTGAAGTCAGCCGCTTCAACCGTGAGAGGTAGTTTTTTTACATGCGGTTTGAGGCATTCTTTACTTTCTGCTATTGATGAAAGCAGTCCCGCTCCATAGATCTTCGGATTTTCAAGGCTACCCACCAACCCATATTCGACAGTCCACCAGTGCAGGCTTCTTATCTTTGCCAGCTCCGAGGCCTCACCCATGATGGAAGAGCAATCCTTTAACTCCTGCTCAGCAAGTCCAATGGCCTCTTTTGTTGAATAAGGGTCTGCTTTAATAATTGAGAGATGGCGGATGGCCTCGTACAGTTTATAATCCTCAGGGGATAACAAGGCCTTTGAACCGATCTCACCAAAACGCCTCAGAAAATCTGCGTATTTCGGATCAGCAATGATCGGGGCGTGCCCAGCGGCTTCATGAATGATATCCGGGGCGGGAGTATATCCAATCTGGTCAACAGGCCTGATGCCGGCTGCGATGACAAGTATATTATATGCCTGGAAAGCCATGAAAGCCGAAGGTGGTATAAATCCGTCAACCGTGACTGCCGACCAGCCTATATCCTTCAGAATCCGGTTCATTCCGTAAATGCCGGGGATCTTTTCAAGGCTGATGCCGGTTTTCTTCAGTCCTTCGAGATAAGATTCATGAGCCACTTTCCCCAGGTAGTCCACATTCTTCCTCATTACATATCTCCATACGGCATGGTCCTGGGCAGTATATTCCTCATAAGGCTGGTCTACGACCAGGCTCATCAGGTGTTTTGGTAATTTTTCAAGTATCTCGTTCATTTCCATAAAAACAAGTTTACCATTACAATCAGTCCTCGGGTTTGGCCACTTCGAAAAGTGCCTGTCCTGAAGCTCTCACATAATAATTCCCTCCCATCCGGCCAACAAGGTCAGCTTTGTGAGGATCAATCCTTCCTTTTTCATCCAGTATTCCCGGGTCGACATGCATTCTGAGGATCTCGCAGATCACAAGATTCCCTGCCGCCCCTCCGGTTCCCGTTTCGACTACCTGCAGGACCCTGCATTCGAACTGAACCGGAGATTCTTTAACCCTGAAGGGTTTTACCAGCTCAGAAGGTAACATTCCAAACCCGACTTTTTCAAATTCATTCACACCCCTTGGGAAGCTTGCACTTGAGTCGCTCACTTTCTGCACCATACTGTAAGTAACAACATTGATCACCACTTCAGGAACCTCCTTTACATTCAGGTAGGTGTCCTTAACTGTATTTTCGCGCCCCTTTCTTGACGGTGAAAAAATCATCAGTGGTGGATTCATCCCGAAGACATTAAAAAAACTAAAAGGAGAAAGATTGGGCCGACCCAGGAGGTCGATGGTGCTGGCAAAGGCAATAGGCCTTGGGCCTACGGCACCCTGGACCAAGCCCTGAAGCTTTGGGATGCTCAGGTCTTTGGGGTCGAAGCGGAGATAGTCGGTTTTATGGTCCATGGAAGTTGATTTACAATTTACGAATTACGAGTTACGTTCGGCGAAGCCGAAATGAGCACCAATTAAAATTAACAATATTGCGAATAATTACGAGTTACGAATTACGAATTACGAGTTACGAATTACGATTTCATTTACGAATTACGATTTCATTTACGATTTACGATGTACGATTTATAATTTCCTAATCCCCAACCCCTAATCCCCAATCCCCAATCCCTAACCCCCGGCGATCGCCGGCAATATCTTAGTTGTTACCTCTCCGAAACCAATCCGCAGTCCCTCCTTCTCACAATATCCCCGCATGATAATGGTGTCGTTGTCGTGAATGAAGCTGCGGTCGGTTCCATCAGGCATTTTAACAGGTTTAGTGCCTTTCCAGGCAAGTTCGAGCATTGATCCGAAGGAGTCGGGGGACGGGCCGCTGATCGTACCTGACGCATATATATCGCCAACGTTTATGTTACAGCCGTTAACGGTCTGATGAGCCAGCTGCTGCACCATGTTCCAGTACATATACTTGTAGTTGGAACGGCAAACCCTGAACTCCGCCTGGTTTTCAGGCTGTATGAAAATGTCGAGGCCGATGTCGAAATTATGATCTCCTTGAAACTGCAGGTAAGGCAGAACCTGGGGTTCCTGAACAGGGCCGGCCACCCTGAAAGGTTCAAGCGCATCAAGTGTGACTACCCAGGGAGAAACTACAGAGCCGAAGTTCTTTGAAAGGAAAGGACCAAGGGGAACGTATTCCCAGCGTTGAATGTCCCTGGCCGAAAGGTCGTTGAAAATCAGCATCCCGAAGATATGATCTTCAGCTTCAGCAGTGCTTACCGAACTCCCGAGGGCAGTTTTTTTTCCTGTAATGAAAGCCATTTCCAGTTCGAAATCCAGCTCCTTCGTCGGCCCGAATACCGGATCATCGGAAATCGTGGGTTTAATCTGTCCTTTTGGCCTGTGTATTGATGTACCTGAGACTACGATGGAAGAACATCTCCCATGATAACCCACCGGCAAATGCTTCCAGTTTGGCAGCAGGGCGTTGGCCGGGTCCCTGAACATAATGCCGACGTTGGTGGCATGTTCTTTGCTTGAATAAAAATCGGTGTAGTCGCCAGCTTTGACCGGGAGCAGCATCTGCACCTCAGAGATGTCATGCAGTATATCACCTGACGACCTGATCCTGTCGCGGATCTCGTCATTCCCATGGCTAAACAAGACCGTCAGCTGTAGGCGCACAGCCCTCCAGGCAGGCCTTCCGAGTTCGATGAAAGGATTGAGTTTCGGAGAATTGAATACCCCCGGATTTATACCCAGCCCATCGAGGAACCCACCTTCACCAAGGTTGAAGAGGTCGATCACGGTATTTCCAATACGTGTTGCCGCATGCGGGGAGCCCATTCCCTGCCGGAAGATCCCGAAGGGCAGGTTTTGTATCGGGAAATCACTGCCGGGACTTACGTCGAGCCAGGTCTCCTGATTATTGGTGTTATTTACAGTCATTTTCGGTTTGATCATTTAATATTTCAGATGCGGGATGCGGGATGCAGGATGCAGGATGCGGGATGCAGGATGCAGGATGCGGGATGCAGGATGCGGGATGCAGGATGCGGGATGCAGGATGCGGGATGCGGGATGCAAGATGCAGGATGCAAGATTTTTAAATTCGTCATTCGTAATTCGTAATTCCTTACAAGGTTCCACGTTTGCCCTGTTCGATTTCTATGGATTCAAAAAGCGCCTTGAAATTCCCTTTCCCAAATGCCCTTGCGCCCTTCCTTTGGATAATTTCGTAAAATACTGTAGGCCTGTCCTCAACGGGTTTGGTAAAGATCTGAAGCAGGTAGCCAAGGTCATCACGGTCGACCAGGATCCCAAGATCTTTGATCGGAGCAAGATCTTCATCAATCTTACCCACCCTGCTGAAGAGGGTGTCGTAATACGAATCGGGAACTCTTAAAAACTCCACTCCCCGTTTCCTCAACTCACCAACAGTCTGAATGATATTGTCGGTTTCCATGGCCACATGCTGGGCACCCGGACCTTTATAAAAATCCAGGTATTCTTCGATTTGTGATTTCTTCAGCCCCTTTGCAGGTTCGTTTATGGGATATTTGATATACATATTGCTGTTTGTGACCACCTTGCTCATCAGGGCGGTGTATTCGGTCGAAATATCTTTATCGTCAAAAGAGATAAGCTGCGTAAATCCCATGACATCCTTGTAGAAGTTTACCCAGGTGTCCATCTCCCCCCAGCCCACATTTCCGACAATATGGTCCACATATTTTAGTCCGGGAGATGAAGGCTTGTAAAGCGGGTCCCATTTAATATAACCCGGCAGGAACAGGCCTTTATAGTTTTTACGTTCCACGAAGACATGAACCGTTTCACCGTAAGTATGAATGCCCGAAAGCACAACTTCACCTTCTGCATCTTTTTCAGTCCGCGGTTCGAAGTATGGCTTTGCACCCCGTTTAACAGTTTCTTCAAATGATTTCCGGGCATCATCAACCCAGAGTGCGATCACCTTGACCCCGTCACCATGCAGTTTGCAATGATCGGCAACGGGAGAATCCGGGACCAGGGAAGTCGTTAGTACAAATGTGATCTTCCCCTGCCTTAGCACATAGGATGTGCGGTCTTTAATTCCTGTTTCAAGCCCGCCATAAGCCAGGGGCTGAAAGCCGAAGGCAGTCTGGTAATAATGGGCAGCCTGTTTGGCGTTGCCAACGTAAAACTCAACGTAGTCGGTGCCGTTGATAGGGAGAAAGTCAGTTTGCATAATTTAGATGTATTGTTGGTTCTTGATAATTGCTATTCGATGCAGGAAACAAGATGCAGGATACAGGATGCAGGATAGGATTCATCTTGCATCCTGCATCTTGCATCATTTTTCAATCCATGACCTGTAATATTCCGGGTCTTCCAGTTCAAATGCCTGTTTTGTGATCATCAGGGGTTTGAAGGTATCAACCATCACGGCATATTCCTTAGTTTCTTTTGCGCCAAGGCTGCGTTCCACTGTGCCGGGGTGCGGACCGTGAACAATCCCCTTCGGATGCAGGGTTATGTTGCCGGGTTTGATATTGTTACGACTCATAAAATCACCATCGACGTAATACAGCACCTCATCCGAATCCACATTGCTGTGATTATATGGCGTTGGGATAGACTCAGGATGATAATCGTACAGCCTGGGTACGAAAGCACACATCACGAAACCCGGATTTTCGAAGGTCTGGTGAATTGGAGGGGGCATATGGAGGCGGCCTGTTATTGGCTCGAAATCGTGGATCGACAGGGCATACGGATAATGAAACCCGTCCCAGCCGATCAAATCAAAAGGATGTGTGGCATGGTGATAAGGCCATATTCTTCCGTCCCTCTTGATCTTTACAAGAAAATCGCCCTTTTCGTCATGGGTTTCAAGTTTTTCTGGTTTGCGGATGTCGCGCTCGTAAAAAGGTGAATGCTCGAGCAGCTGTCCGGCCCTGTTCATATACCTTTTTGGGAACCTCAGGGGCTGAGGGGCTTCAACTATAAAAAGCCTGTTATCTGCGGATGAGAACGTGAACTGGTAAATGACTCCCCTGGGAATGACAAGGTGGTCGCCGGGCCTGAAGGGTATATTCCCGTAGATGGTTCGCAAAACCCCATCGCCACGGTGTACAAACACCATCTCATCCGCCCCCGAATTCTTAAAGAAATAATCGTTCATCGACTGCCTTGGTGATGCAAGGCTGATGTGGCAGTCGGAGTTCACAAGCACCGGGATGCGGGATTCAAGATAATCGTCGGCCGGGGCGATGTCAAAACCCCTGAAAAGCCTCTGCTGCATATTGTCGGAATCCGCAATTTCGGGAGAAACTGAATATGGAGTGTCTATTTTAAGGACCTGGGTGGGCGGAGCGCAGTGGTAAACCAGGGAATAGAGGTCGGAGAACCCCTCGGTGGAAACCAGCTGCTCTGCATACAATCCGCCGTCGGGCCTGCGGAAAGTCACATGGCGCTTGCGGGGGATCTGGCCGAGAGTGTGATAGTGGGGCATTGGTTGGGGATTGGGGGTTGGGGATTAGGGATTAGGGGTTGGGGATTGGTGATTAGTTTTTGGTTAAACCTGGATTTCGGGGATGACGCCTTCGATGATGAGGCGGCCTTCGGTGGCGGCTTTGATTTGTTCTACAGTCACACCCGGAGCCCGTTCGATTAGCTTGAATCCATCGGGAGTGACATCCAAAACGGCAAGGTCTGTTACAATGCGTTTTACGACACCCACACCAGTCAATGGGAGGGTGCATTTTTTAAGGAGTTTGGATTCTCCCTGGGGGTTGGTATGCATCATGGCTACGATGATGTTCTTTGCCGATGCAACCAGGTCCATTGCGCCTCCCATTCCTTTAACCAGTTTGCCGGGGATTTTCCAGGAGGCAATATCGCCGGTATCTGTGACTTCGAAAGCCCCGAGGACAGTAAGGTCGATATGTCCGCCACGTATCATGGCGAAACTCATTGAGGAGTCGAAATACGCTGCTCCCGGCAATGCTGTGATAGTTTGCTTCCCTGCATTGATCAGGTCGGGATCAACCTGGTCTTTGGCGGGGAAAGGACCTATACCAAGGAGTCCGTTTTCCGACTGAAGGATTATCTGCATACCCTGGGGCACATAGTTGGCCACAAGGGTAGGGATGCCGATCCCAAGATTTACATAATACCCGTCGCGGAGTTCCTTCGCGATCCGCTTTGCTATTCCGTTCTTGTCTAAAGCCATATAATTGAGTTACGAATTACGAGTTACGAATTACGAATTACGAGTTACGAATTACGAGTTACGAATTACGAGTTACGAATTACGAATTACGAGTTCATTTACGATTTATCTTACATCTTGCATCGGCGCGAAGCGCCTCATCCTGCATCCTGCATTCTGCATCCTGCATCGGCGCGAAGCGCTTCATCCTGCATCCTATTCTCTCGTTGTTACAAATTCTATCCTTTTTTCATAGTTAACCCCCTGGAATACCCTCTGAACGAAGACCCCGGGGGTGTGGATATGATTCGGGTCAAGACTGCCAACAGGGACCAGTTCCTCGACTTCGGCTATTGTTATCCTGCCTGCCATAGCCATGGACTGGTTGAAATTGTTTGCGACATTCCTGTATACCAGGTTTCCGCTTGTATCGCCTTTCCAGGCTTTGACAATGGCAAAGTCGGCTTTGAGCCATTTTTCCTCGAGATACATCTTCCCATCAAACTCCCTGACCGGTTTACCTTCCGCAACCTCAGTACCATAACCGGCCGGGACATAAAATGCCGGGATGCCTGCTCCACCTGCCCGGCAGCGCTCTGCAAGAGTGCCCTGGGGTATCAGCTCAACTTCCAGTTCCCCGCTGAGGAGCTGGCGTTCAAACTCTTTATTCTCGCCAACATAGGAAGAGATCATTTTCCTTATCTGATGTTTCCTGAGCAGCATGCCAAGACCGAAGCCGTCAACCCCGGCATTATTCGAAATGCAGGTAAGGCCGGTGATATCGGAGGCTGCAAGCGCAGCAATACAGTTTTCGGGGATCCCGCATAAGCCGAAACCACCCAGCATTAGGGTCATGTTGCTCTTTATCCCCCTGATCGCTTCTTCAGCGTTTTGCACAACTTTGTTCATATGAAAGAGATTCTTTCACAAATTTATAATAATTCTAAATAAAAACAATGAACTGGAAAAATCATACGATTAAAAATGTTAAAAATTGTTAATTCCTTTTGGTTTTATCTACCAACAGAAATAACTTTGTTTAGTTGAGAATTCATATTCCACTGCAGAGAAACTTCCTGCTTCTCCTGATTGTTAATCCATCAATCCCCCTGGCGCCCGCACAACAGAAATTTTCAGTCTACGATAAAAACATTCACAAAACTATCAATTATGAAAAAAGGATTTACCCGCCGTGAGGCCCTTAAAACGATCGGACTAACGATCGGGGGTACGGCAATAGCAAGCGGTGTGTTATCCAATGTTCCCGCAAACCTCAACACAACGTCTCCAGAACCGGGAAACCTGGTAACTTCAAAAGACTTAGACCCGAAGCGGATTATCGGGGCCTGGAATGAATGGGGCAAACTTCGGGAAGCTGTGCTGGGTTATGTCGAGGACCTGGCAGAACCGGGATATATCGATGCCCTGGTATGGGTATCAGAAGAAGGGAAGGCAGCACTGAGGCAAAATGCCGGGAAATTAACTACCGAAGCTTATCCTGAGATCGCCCAAAGCATAAAAAACACTATTAATACACTTGAAAATGTTTTAACGGAGAATGGTGTCACTGTATACCGCACTAAACCGATTCCTGCGGCAAATACCGAGGAGAAAACCTACCTCAAAAACGTCCAGGTGGGAAGTTATACTATCGGGGGCGCCGATTTCTTCAGGGTCTTCGGAACCAGGGTTATTCTTCTTAACTCCTTTCACCTTCCTTTCAGGAGGAGCAATATCTGGTCGGTCAGAAGAGTGCTTGAACCTATACTTGAAGCCACAAATACACCATATTTTTGTACACCTCCCCCCTCACCCCATTATACAAAAGATGAGCTCTACCTGGAAAACGGGGATATGATGGTCGACGGGAATAATGTTTACGTGGGGATGTCGGGAAACGCCACCAGCCCCAAAGGAGTTGCATGGCTTAAATCATGGCTTGGAAATGATTACAAGGTACATGTGATCAGGCTAAAACCCAACCTTTTCCATCTTGACTGGCTCCTGACACTCAACCGGCCCGGGCTTTTAACATACAGTCCGGATGCCATGCTTGATCCCCTGCCCGAGCCTCTTTCCAAATGGGATAAAATCGAAATTAAACCCGATGAAACCGCCGGTGCGAACAACCTGAGCATAGATGAGAAAACCATTGTGGTTCCTCAGCATCTGACCAGGATAGCCGAAGCTTATTCGAAGAAAGGGATGAATGTGTTTACAATCCCGGCTAAAGAAACTATTGAATACGGTTCCGGTCCCCGCTGCCTCACCGCAGTTCTGAGGCGCGATCCATAATCCAAAAACGTGCATGCAGATTTATTAACAGCTTATTGTTTGTTAATATTTGTTAAACTCCTTGACAAGGGGGTGCGGGGAGTCTAACTTTGTCGTAGAAATAATCTGAAAAAAGAAAGAGAAAAAGATTATTTGTTTTGAATTTTTTACGCGTTAAGGGATGACCTTAATACGATTCAGAGAGCCCACGGCTCAATAAAAGATCCGGTTGACCGGACAAAGCTAGAAAGCTTGAACGCCCCCCTGCGGGGCGTTCGTTTTTTATGCGAATGGAGTAAACGGGGATTGTCATCCGCCTGAAGAAAAATGCATATCAGATACTGACAGGAATTACTTTTCCCGAAAGCCTGCTCTGTTCAGCAGCAAAGCCCATAATATGGCTTTCGATAGACTGGTCGATTGTTGAAGTCAGGTACTTAGGGTCCTTGTTGACGACAGCCTGCACAAAATCCCGCATCAGGCTCCAGTCCCCTCCCCCGTGTCCGCTTTTCGCAAGCACATCGGTGTCTTCGGCACTGGGGATCAGTTTCACCGATTTATTGGTTCTGAAATCACTGACAACGAGCTCGTTCATATCACCGACCATATCACCCATGGAACCCATGACGCGGGTCCGTCGGCCGCTGTAGGAAGTAAATGCTTCCATCGAGAAATTAGCTGTAATATTTTTCCCGAACTGAATCGAAGTGATGTAATGATCGGGCTGGTCATTGTCCATATGATATACACACCTGCCGTAATTGGTCGTCCGCAGTTTTTCCATTACAAATTCCTGCTGTTTCTCCTTATCCTCGGGCAGGTCAAATACGTAACACCAGTTGCGGTTCTGTCCGTAAACCTTCAGGGCTGAGTAAGGACAGTCTTTTTCGGCCGGGCAACCATCGGTACAGCGGGCGGGGCTTCCTGCAGGTGCATTTTCCTTCCTGAACCATTTAAGGTCTCCCATCGCCGCTATGCTGTTGCAGGGCTGCCCGATCATCCACCGTAAAATATCCAGGTCATGACAGGATTTTGCAAGGATGATAGGTGTGGTTTCCTTCGAATTATGCCAGTTTCCGCGCACATAGGAATGTGACATATGGATGTGCTCAATTGGTTCCATATGCTGTATACTGATCAGCTCACCCACTGCGCCATCCGCAATCAGTTTCTTCATTTTAATAAAATACGGAGTATATCTCAGCACATGGCAGATCGCAACGATACGACCGGTTTTTTTCACCATCGAAAGTATGTTGCGGCATTCCTGAGCCGTCTGCGCCATAGGTTTCTCCAGGAGAACATCATAGCCCATTTCGAGGGCCTTCATGCATGGAACGTAATGCAGGTTATCGGGCATGGTGATAATAATTGCATCGGCGAACTTCGGCTTTTTGAACACATCCTCCCAGGTCTTGAAACGGTTCTCTTCGGGGATGTTGTGGGCCTTCGTATAACGATCATTCCTTACCTGTATAGGCTCGGCAACCCCGACGACCTTTATCTGTTCAGGGAAGTTTACAGCATATCCCCCATACACATTGCCCCTGTTTCCAGCCCCGCAGGTGATTGCGGTAAGCGGACGGCCCAGGGGGTTGTCGATCGGCTTGAACACCTCATCGAGGTTGAGCGGGTATTCATATACGTTTTCACGGATCTCAGCCAGTCCGGGGATCCCTATTGCAACTCCGCCTAAGGTCAATCCCAGTGTTTTCAAGGCTTCCCGCCTTGAGAAATTCTTTTTCATAACTTTGTAAATATCAAGACGTAAAATTAGGAGAAATTATGAAATCGGCACTTGTGCTTGGTACTTGGTACTTGGTACTTGGCACTAGGCACTAGGCACTTGGCACTAGGCACTAGGCACTTGGCACTAGGCACTAGGCACTAGGCACTAGGCACTTAGCTCTTGGTTCTTAATTACCAATCACCAACAACCAACCACCAATCCCTAATCCCTAATCCCTAATCCCCACTCACGACCTTCCCAGCGACTCGTCTTCTTCCTTGTCGGCCGCCACGTCATACCAGTGGTACAGACCTTCCATCAGGCGTTTCTGCTTTTCCTCCGGACTCAGGCGTTCATAGGTTTCGCGGGCTTCGCGGGCTTTGCGGCGTTTCTCCTCTTCAATCTCCCAGATGTTGGTGGTGTAATTATCCTCTACACAATGTTGCAGAAAATCACGGGCCACGGTGGGGAAGAGTTCGAGAAGAAGTTCATCCTTTTCATTCTCGGCCAGTCGTAATCCGCCATACTCCTCAAACACAGTGTTCTCCTGCTTTTTATAATTGCGAGTGTCGTAGGGGGTTTCTTCCCTCACACCGGTAAGAAGTTCCCTGAAATCCGGGTCTACAGGGATAGGCGTCCTGCCGTAGAGTCCCTTGACGAGGTTAACGAACTGTATTGATTTTGTAGTGAAAAAAGCCTGTCCTTTATTTTCATCGATCACGCAGTTGACGGCCTGAACGCCAACGATCTGTGAGGTTGGAGTGACGAGGGGAGGACAACCCGATTTTATGCGTACCAGCGGAACGAGTTCAAGAACCCGGGGAAGTAGGTGGTCGAGTTTCAGCTGTTTCAGCTGAGCCAGCATATTGGTGTACATCCCGCCCGGGATCTCGGCTCTTTTAACTTCTTCGTCGGGTTCGGGGAAGCCGAAATACTTTTCAATTTCCTGGCAAGCCTGCAGGAGTTCCGGTTCCTTATCGTGTTTAGCCAGGTAAATGGCTTTGACAAAGAGCTTATTGATTTCTTTCGGCAGCTTGTATTTTGTGATGTCAAAATCCTTTGGAAATGCAGTGGTATCAAACTCTTTTAATTCACTGCGGATGTCTTTCAGTTCATTATCGATCTTTTTAACCGCTGCAAGGTTCACACCGGTATCAATCCCCAGTTTGTCGCAGAAGATCTGGACCAGTTCAAAAGCCGGAGCTGCCGGTCCGCCGGCAAAATGCCAGATGCTTGTATCCACGATGTCCACCCCGGCGATAATCGCCATGAGAACAGAAGCCAGTCCGTACCCCGGAGTGCAATGTGTATGGAAATCAATCGGGACCCTGAGTTCTGATTTCATCCGACGGATCATTTCCCCTGATTGAATGGGAGGGATGAGTCCGGCCATATCCTTTATGCTGATCATATCGGCTCCGAGAGCTTCAAGCTGACGGGCTTTTTCCATGAAATAGTCGGTTGTGAAAATATCATGCGGAAGGGCTTTGAGATGGATCCATGAGCGTACTTTCTGCTTTGTGCTGAATTTCGGATCCACTGTAAAACTGATGGCGCAATCGGCCATGCCTCCGCTTTCCTTTACATACCTGATGGTCGATTTCATATTTTCGACATCGTTCAGGGCGTCAAAGATCCTCATGATGCCTATGCCCGATTTCACGGCATTGCGGTTGAAGCCTTCGATGACTTCATCAGGATAAGGGTTGTAGCCGAAGAGGTTCCTTCCCCTCGAAAGGGCCGTGAGTTTTGAAACATCCCCTACCGATTCTTTAATCTTTTCAAGTCTTGTCCACGGATTCTCCTGGAGGTAACGCATGATGCTGTCGGGGACGGCGCCTCCCCAGACTTCCATTGCATAAAAACCTGCATCTTTATAGAACGGGAGTACACGGTCGACCTGTTCCTGGGTCATTCGGGTAGCAAAGAGGGACTGCTGTCCATCGCGGAGAGTGAGGTCCCTTATAAGTAATTTTCGTCTTGGCATGGCTGGCTGACAGATTATTGTTATTTATTTAACAATTGCAAAATTAAGCAATTAAATAATTGGTCTTTTTACTTTTATGCTGCTTTTTGATCAATATTTTTTTGTATTTTAGTCATTGATTAATACAAAGAAACGAAATTTCGACTAACTTGCAGCCGTTTAGCATTGTTAATTTATTCACATTGTTAATTATGAAACAAAATCAGATCGAGGAATTGCTCAAAAAACGTGAGCAGGCCAGGCTGGGAGGCGGGGAAGACCGTATAAAATCCCAGCACAAAAAGGGAAAATTTACAGCCAGGGAGAGAATTGAAAAAGTTCTCGACGAAGGCAGTTTCGAGGAATACGATATGTTCGTTTCTCACCGCTGCACCGATTTCGGTCTCGAGAACGAGCATTATATGGGTGATGGTGTTGTAACCGGTAGGGGAACGATCGACGGCAGGGTGGTGTTTGTGTTTGCGCAGGATTTCACTGTTTTCGGAGGTTCACTTTCTGAGACCTTTGCCCGAAAGATCTGCAAGATCATGGACCAGGCCGTGAAGGTAGGTGCCCCGGTGATCGGGATCAACGACAGCGGTGGCGCCCGTATACAGGAAGGAGTAAACAGCCTTGCCGGGTATGCCGAGATCTTTATGCGAAACATCGCTGCTTCAGGAGTAATCCCCCAGATATCGGCTATTTTCGGTCCGTGCGCAGGAGGTGCAGTGTACTCCCCTGCCCTCACCGATTTTGTGATCATGAGTGAAAAGACCAGCTACATGTTCGTGACCGGTCCGAAGGTCACCAAGACTGTAACCGGTGAAGACATCACGACCGAAGACCTTGGAGGCGCAACCGTTCATGCAACTAAATCAGGAGTGGCTCATTTCAGGGTTGCTAACGAGGATGAAGGACTGCTGATGATCCGTAAGCTTCTCTCCTACCTTCCCCAGAACAACCTCGAGGAGCCTCCGCAGATCGATTGCCATGATCCTATCGACAGGCTGGAAGACGCTCTTAACGAGATCATCCCGGCTAATGCCAATCAGCCATATGACGTTAAAGACATTATATACCTGGTTGTCGACGATCATGAATTTGTTGAGATCCACCAGTATTATGCAAAAAATATTGTCGTGGGTTTTGCCAGGTTCAATGGTATATCCTGCGGGATCGTGGCCAACCAGCCCAACTACCTTGCAGGTGTGCTCGACATCGAAGCTTCCCGCAAGGCAGCAAGGTTTGTAAGGTTCTGCGATGCGTTCAATATCCCGATCATCACCCTGGTTGATGTTCCGGGCTTCCTGCCCGGCAGTATCCAGGAGTATGGAGGCATTATCATTCACGGGGCCAAACTACTGTTTGCTTACGGTGAAGCGACTGTTCCAAAGATCACTATCACATTGAGAAAATCTTACGGAGGAGCCCACGATGTAATGGGCTGCAAGCAACTGAGAGCCGATCTCAATTACGCCTGGCCCAGCGCCGAGATCGCCGTGATGGGTCCGAAAGGCGCCATAGAGATCCTTGAAGGGAAAAGGATCAGTGAGATCGAGGATCCCCGGGAGAAAGTAAAATACATGAGTGAAAAAGAGCTGGATTACAAGAATAAATTTGCCAATCCATACGACGCAGCCCGTTACGGCTTCATCGACGATGTGATCGAGCCCAGGAACACCCGCTTCAGGATCATCCGCGCACTCCAGACCCTGCAGACAAAGAAGGACAGCCTTCCGCCGAAAAAACACAGCAATATTCCATTGTAATACCCCGGTTATATGATAACATTGACATTCACATTTGATCCTTCCCTAATTGACATCAGGGTCTTGGTCATGTCGGTCCTTGGGTATTTCGTCGTACTGCTGGCATTGTCGGCTATGGCATTCATCATGGTCAGGTTCCACCTGTTGCGTGATCACCTCAGGACCAGGAAGCTGAAAAATTCGTCCCATGCTGAAACAGTCACATCTGTAAAACCTGTTATGACAGGAGAGGAGAATGCAGCCATCGCAGCCGCATTATACCTTTATTTTTCTGAACTGCATGACCGGGAGAAATATGTGATGACTATTAAAAAGGTCTCACGGACGTATTCACCATGGAGT
>SESA01000816.1_pt1 | contig 18278 bp, 17 predicted proteins | sample 3171451 | NCBI WGS metagenome assembly SESA01 (sample SAMN06051862, study PRJNA518727) | freshwater metagenome | biome: subpolar coniferous forest; feature: holomictic lake; material: water; isolation source: holomictic Lake 227, 8 m depth | place: Canada: near Kenora, Ontario | collected...
TTTACTTTGACCCTAATTCAACGCTTCCAGACGGTTCAGACGCAGAAAAGTGTCTTATCACCAGCGTTATCCCCAAGTCCCAATTCAGGAAAATGTACCCAGGCGCAGATGATGGCGCTAACTTCCTCGGTCGATCAACAGGTGATGACAACGCAGAATGGGTGATGAAGGAGGATATTCGCGTAGCAGAATACTTCTACGTCGAGCGCGAGAAGGTCGAGCTTATTCTGTTGTCAGACGGTACTAAGGTATTCAAAGACCAACTGCCGAGCGACGAAACCCTGATGCTTGCGGGAATTACTGTTGTTGACAAGCGTCCGAGCTACCGCAAAAAGGTGAAGTGGTGCAAGCTGACAGCAATGGAAGTGCTCGAAGAACAGGATTGGGCCGGTAAATATATCCCCGTTGTTCCTGTTTACGGAGCGCAAGTCATCATTGAGGACAAGCGCAAGAAGTATGGTCTTGTAAGGTTTGCCAAAGACCCGCAGAGGATGTACAACTTCTGGCGCACCAGCATGACCGAAAGCATTGCATTGGCTCCAAAGGCTAAGTGGCTGCTTGCAGAAGGCCAGGACGAAGGCCACGAAAACGAATGGGCGCAGGCTAACATCAAATCCTCTCCGGTTCTGCGCTACAAACAAACAGACATTGAAGGCCGCGCTGCACCTGTACCGCAAAGACTACAGCCTGAACCACCTCCCGCAGGAGTTATGGTCGCAGCCGAGGCAATTAATAATGATCTTCAGACAGTTCTGGGGATATTCGACCCTAGCCAACAGATTCAGGGGAATGTCTCTGGCAAAGCACTGAACGGTCAGCAGCAGCAAGTGGATATGTCTAACTTCCACTTCTACGACAACCTGACACGCTCAATCAAGCACGTTGGCAAGATCATTCTCGACCTGATTCCGATCATCTACTCTGAACAACGGGTAATGCGGATTATCGGCTCAGACGGTCAGCCCGATATGGTCACGATCAATGAGAAAACAGCGGTCGGTGAAGTGCTAAACGATATTACCGTTGGTCAATATGACGTAGTAATGGACACAGGCCCAGGCTACGCATCAAAGAGAATCCAAGCGGTTGAAGCAATGATGCCCTTGTTGTCGGCAAGCCCTGAGCTATTCAAGATTGCCGGTGATCTGGTGTTCAGAAACATGGATTTCCCCGGTGCTGATACTATTGCCGACCGACTTGCAGCAAGTAATCCGCTGGCGCAGATCAACGAGAAGTCAGACGTTCCCCCGCAAGTGCAGATGCAGCTTAAGCAGAACGAAGCCCAGATGCAGCAAATGCAACAGCAAATCCAAGCAATGCAGATGGAGCTACGCAACCGCGCACAAGTGGCCCAGATCAAGGAAGAGGGTGCAACGAAGCGCAAGCTGATGGACAACACCACCAAGGCGCATGAAATCGAATCCAGGGACGCACAGCAGCGATATGACACCGAGCTACGCACCCACACTCAGGCGCATGACACGGTGATTGAATCCGAAACGCGCATCAGGATTGAAAAGATCAAGGGTGAGCTTGCATTACTGCTGGCGCATATTGACAACCAAGCACTCAAAACTTCTGAACAAGAAGCAATCGAAAGGGCAATCTAATGGCACTCGTTACCGGCGAAACAAAGGCCGACTTTGACCGCAAGGAAATGAAGAAACGTGGGCATTTAGACAAAAAGCCTGAATATGGCGGTGGTCACAGGCCGGTGACTGAAGAAGGTGGTGCTGCACGATTGCACGATCTTGTCTCAGCCTTTGGTGAGGATATTTACGGCAAAAACGCAGAACAGTATTTTGGCACTGGTGACAAGAATCTTGACCGTAAAACATTAGCCGTTCTTCATTCTGTCAGGGGAAAGCCTAACGCTATGGTTTCGGCATTCCGAGCAGTACCCAAGGCAGCAGAACAAAAAGAACTAAACAAAGGCGATTGGGTTACTGTCAACAAAGATTATGCAAAGCAACACGGAGAAGGAACACTTGAAGGCGAATACAAGATTATTGAGCATCGTGTCCCTGCTTCACACCTGACGACAAATGCAGATTCATTTCACGAACAAGGTTATCACCCAAAGTAATTGATTGAACACGTAACAGATTTGGAGTAATATTACTCAAACCTTACCCGCTAGGTAAACGGGGCAAATCCTTGAGGTAACTCATGTCACTTGAAGAAAGACTTGCTGCCAATGTGGTAACAAGCGAAAACTTAGCTGAATTTAATGCACAGAGACTTGGTTTAGCTGATAAACCTGAACCCGAGGCTGTAGAGCCTCCCCAGGAAGATAAGCAGAGTGACCCGGTTGAAGCAGAAGACGAAGCGACAGCGACAGAAGAACGGAAACGGCAACCTAAGATTGAAAGACGGTTTGAGAAGGTCACCAAAGACCGCGATCAAGCAAAAGCGGAAGCCCAGCAAGAGCGCGAGAAACGGGAAACCTTAGAAGCGCGGATTAAGGAACTAGAAGGCAAAGCTACACCAGCGAAGGCCGACGAAGAACCAAAACCCGAGCAGTTCAATGATGCTTTTGAATACGCAAAGGCACTCGCTGAATACTCAACCGAGAAGGCGATGGCGAATAGGGATAGGCAAGAGGCCGAGAGAAAGGTGCAGTTAGAGCGCGAAAAGGTCATCAAGACCTGGACGGATCGGCTAACAGCAACAAAGTCGGAACTGCCTGATTTTGAGGACATGGTAGCGTCAAGCGAAGTCGCAGTAAGCGATCAAGTGCGTGATGCGATCCTGGAGAGTGAGACAGGCCCAAGAATCCTGTATCACCTTGCCGAGAACCCTGAGTTTGCTACGAGGCTACAGAATATGTCTGTACCTTCAGCCTTGAGAGAGATTGGGAAGCTAGAGGCGAGATTTGAAAAGCCTCCCGAGAAAGCTGTAGCTGTGAGGTCAAAGGCACCAGCGCCGATCAGTCCGATCAAAGTTGGCAGCGCCGGGAAAGATACGGGCGTGGATTCAAACAATGATTTCCACGGCACATATCACGACTGGAAAGCTGCACGACAGGCCGGGAAGATTCGCTGATTTGTAAACAGTTTTTAAGGAATTGAAATGGCTAACACCCTACTCACAATCAGCCAGATTACGCCAGAGGCGTTGATGGTTTTGGAAAATGAGCTTACCTTCGCAAGCGAAGTCGAGCGCAACTATGACGATCAGTTTGCCGTTGTCGGCGCTAAGATCGGTGCTACCCTGAACGTTCGTCGCCCTGGTCGTTTCATTGGAACGACTGGCCCTGCGCTGAATGTTGAGGATTTCAACGAAACCAGCACCCCGGTCACTCTGACTACCCAGTTCCACGTTGACACCCAGTTCACCACTCAGGACTTGGCACTCAGCATGGACGCTTTCAGCAACCGAGTCCTGAAACCCGCTATTGCTGCAATTGCCAATAAGATCGACCGTGATGGTCTGTTGATGGCAAAGAACGCAACGGCAAACATTGTCGGCACTGCTGGAACCCCTCCGTCTGGCCTGATTACCTACCTGACCGCAGGTGCGTATCTGGACAGCGAAGGCGCACCCCGCGATGGTCGGCGTTCTTGCATCGTTGAGCCTTTCACCAGTGCTACTATCGTTGACAGCTTGAAGGGTCTTTTCGTCCCCTCTAACGTCATCGCCAAGCAGTATGAAAAGGGCTTGATGGGCCGTGACTCTGGCGGCATGAACTGGAAGATGGATCAAAACGTTGTGAACCAGACGTTTGGATCTTTCGCTGGGACTGCTGTTGTCGCAACGACCACTGCAACGGGTTTCCTGTCTACGGGCTGGGCATCTAGCTGCAACATCGCTGTGATTGCTACGGGCGCTGTTTCACTCAAGCAAGGTGACGTTTTCACTATCGCTGGCGTGTACGCAGTCAACCCACAGAACCGCGCAGCCTACGGCTCGAACAAGCTCCGCAACTTCGTTGTGAACGCTGACGTTTCGGGTACTGGTACAACGCTTTCTGTGAACGTATCACCTGCTGTTATCACTGGCGGTCAATTCCAGAATGTGTCGATCCCGACCACCTCTGCTGTTGCTGCTGTGTCGTTCTTCAACTCGTCTGGCGCAGTTTCTCCGCAGAACATCATCATGCACCGCAATGCGTACACGCTTTGTAGTGCTGATCTTGAATTGCCTGAAGGTGTCCATTTTGCTGGTCGTGCAAGCGACAAGGAAGTTGGTCTGTCCATTCGTGTGGTTCGTCAATATACAATCAACAACGATTCGATCCCGACTCGTCTTGATGTCTTGTATGGTTGGGCACCACTCTACCAAGAGCTTGCGTGTCGCGTTGCCGCTTGACCTGCAAATTAATCTGAAAGGAAACTATCATGTCTAATCCAGGCCCAGCAATTACAGCCTCCACGCACCCGACGAACCTTGCAACCAATCAAGCCCTGCGCTTGATTGCGTCTGCCCAGGCGGTGAATCTGAACAGCGTTGCCGATACCGTTGCACCCATCTTGAGTGCTGGTAACGTCAGTGTTGTGAGCATCATCGTTGCAAACGCAAGCACCAGCTTGACCACTGCCCAGATCGGTGTTTACACACTGGCTGGCGGTAATGGTACGGCAGTCAAATCAGCCTATGCGGTTTCGGGTAACAACTCGACTACCGCAGTGGTTGTGACCGCAGCAACCTCTACCGATTCAGTTGCAACGACTCCGCTGTTTATCCGTTGCACCACTGTGCAGGGCGCAGCGGCAACGGCTGATGTGTTCATCTACGGGTACGATCTCACGTTCCTTCCGTAAGAAATAACAGCTAGTAAGAGGCCACTCTCATTTAATGGGGTGGCCTTTTTTACAGGTAAAAAGGAGTTGAAATGGAATTCTTGAATCCTCCGCTTGGCTTTTCGGCTCAAACGGCAAGTTACAGCGGAACAGCCGCTACAACGACAGCATGGATCAACGGCCCTCGCGGTGTTGTTGTCTGGTCTACTACACCATGTTATGTGATCGTCGGAGTTGGCGTAACCGCAACTGCTGTCAACGGAACCCCAATCCCCGCATATACCCCGATCCCGTTTATTGTCCCGAATGAGGACGGTTCCCCTTGGGTTGTGTCTGCGATCCGTGTTGCAGATGACGGTGTGATTTACTGCAAGCCGGTGAACTCATGAGTTGGATATTCGGTGCTAGAAACGCAATCTCTATCGGGCTTGGCGGTCTAGCAACATTGTTCTCTGGAACGAGAGACAGCGGCTCGTCCGTTGGTAACCTATTAACTGAATCGGGCGACAATCTCACACAAGAGAATGGCGGTCAAATTCTGTTGGAGTAAAAAATGGCCGTCAATCTTTCAGCATTTGGTGGTGTCGGTTGGCAGTTCTTCGACAACAACGGCGTCATCCTTACTGGTGGCCTGATTTACACCTACGCTGCCGGTGGAACAACACCTGCCGCGACTTACACCACATCAGCGGGTAACGTAGCCCACACGAATCCAATCGTGCTTGATTCCGCTGGGCGTGTGCCTGGGGGTGAGATTTGGTTAGTTATGGGGACTAACTACAAGTTTGTTTTGAAAACCTCGGTTGGCGTGACGATTGCCACCTTTGACAACATCTACGGTTCTGGTTCCCGTGTTGCATATCTGGACAACTTCACTGGTAACGCGTCAACTGTCAACTTTACCCTGACCGCTGCCCCGAGTGATGAGAACAATTCTCAGGTCTACATCAACGGTGTCTACCAGCAGAAGAATACATATTCCCTCGCTGGCGTGGTTCTGACTTTTAGCGAAGCGCCACCCCTGACCTCGACAATCGAAGTAACCTATTTCTAGGAACCATCATGGCCGACAAGAAAATCTCACAACTGACCTCTGCAACCCTTCCTCTCGCGGGTACGGAAATCCTGCCCTTGGTGCAGGGTGGTGCTACCGTCAAGGCTCTGCAAGCAGACCTGTTCCAGTGGCCTACAGGCCGTGTGACCTACGTTCCTATTGGCGGGAATATCCAAGCTGCTGTGACCGCTGCTGCAGCCGGTGATACCCTGATCCTTGGTGCGGGAAGCTACCCGATCACCGCAACGATCACGGTTGACAAGGCGATTCTGATTAAGGGTCAGGGACTCTCAGCAACCAAGATCACAACGGCAACGGCAGACATTGCAGCGTTCACCCTCACAGCATCCTCTGCCCGGATCACTGATCTGTACATTGGTCACAGTGGTACAGGTACGACCTACGGCATTTACGCTGGTGATGGTTTGACAAGTCTTCAGGTCAGAAATGTGACGGTGGTCACAAGTGGCGCTGGCGTGAAGTATTGCGTTTACTCCAAGTCCTCAATCACGGTATCTGATACTGAATGCTACCCGACTAGCTCTGACAGCAACTCCAACGGTGTGTACATCACCAATGACTCAGGCGCTACGGTCAACATCTCTGCAAACGTGCAAGGTGTTCGGGTTATCGCTACGGGCGCAGCAACTAACAATCGCGGTGTAGTGTTCTTCAACAACAACACTGTCAAACTGATTGCGGGTAATGTGTTTAACTGTAGTCTGACAGCCCTTGCCAGTTCGGGTACTACAGATAACGGATTGCTGGTGTCCTCAGCTACTAGCAATAGCATTACAGCGAATATCTACGACACGATTCTTAATGGTGCCGATGCTGATGTAGGCCATGTAGGTGCTAATACCCTTACGCTGTTTAACTGCACCTTGATTAATGGTACGACTACGGGGACTATTGCTTACGGTGGTACGCAGGTAGCTGGTATCAGTCGTTCAACCGGTATGACAGTGGGCTTTCAAAGCATTGCCACAGCCACAAGCACCACAACCTTCACCGTAGCATCGCCGACCTACACGATCTTCACTGGCACTGCTGCACAGACCCTTGTGCTGCCTGATGCTCGGACACTTACCGTAGGCCGCAGGTTCATGGTGGACAATGATTCCACGCTTGCAATCACCGTACAGAACGCAACACCTACAACGCTGTGGACTGTTGCTTCTGGGTGTGATCTGTATATCACTTGCTCAAGCATTGCTACAGCAGCAGGTACTTGGGAACTGGATTATGCGGGGGCCAAAGCTGCTACTGCTAAGTCTTTGACTATCAGCAATACCCTGACCCTTGCGGGTACTGATGCTACTACACACACATTTCCCACTACTTCATCCAGTGTTGCTCGGACTGATGCTGCACAGACGTTTACGGGGGACCAAACTTCCACTGGAGATTACAAACTTTCAGCAACCGGAAGTTCAATACAATTCGCAACTGCTTCTGCCACGTCAGAAGGGAAAATTCCGGTAAAAATAGTTGATCGAAACGACATTGGAACCCGCCACTCGTTGGACTTTTATACTAAAACGGATGGACAGGACGCAACTATTCATTTGCAATTAGACCCCGCTGGTGGTGCAACTTTAGCGAAGGGCGCTTTGTCTGTGGCAACGACAGGGAGCTTTGGCTCGGATGTAAAACTGACTGCTGTTGGCCTTTCAGTTCAATTCGCGACAGCTTCAGCCACCAGTGAAGGTACTACACCCGCAAAAATAGTTGACCGAAATGCAATTGGAACAAGGCATTCATTGGACTTTTACACAAAAACGGATGGGCAAAGTGCCACCGTTCATTTGCAATTAGACCCCGCTGGTGGGGCTACGTTTGCAAAAGGTATTGTCTCGGTATCTGATGCAACGGACGCTAGTAATAGCACTACAGCTTCGCTCAAAACGGCTGGAGGTTTGGCTATCGCCAAAAAGTCGTATTTTGGGGATGTTATTGTTCCCGTACAAGCCGCCACTGCATCTGCTCCAGCGTATCTGAAAGGTGCGATTTATTTTGACACTACGTTGAATAAACTTCGTGTTGGTGGTGCGACCGCATGGGAAACAATAACTTCTGTTTAGCTCTAGTGGTAATCTTAAAGGACAAATAAAATGAGTTTGACAAAAGTATCCTATTCGATGATAAAAGGGGCGGGCCTCAACGTCCTTGACTATGGTGCATACAATGATGGAACCCATCCAACGGAAACGGCAGCAGCAATTCAAGCTGCGATAACCGCAGCAGCAAGCGGCAATTCAGTATTGCTTCCTGCGGGTACTTATGCGATTTCCTCAACTCTAACTATCCCCCAATCAAACTTTGAGTTTTATGGGCAAGGCAGAGCAATTTCAATTTTAAGATTTGAAGGGTCGGCTGGTAGCACTGCTTTGCTGATTCAAGCAGCGTCTGGGCAACAGCACGAAGTTCGCGTCCATGATTTAACGATAGACGGTAATAGTTTGGCGGATGCGGGCATGTGGGTAAAAACGGGTGGCACCACCCACATCAATTCCATTTTTGAAAATATTGAACTTAAGGGCACGACAAATAGCGCGCTTTGGTTGGGGTCGGAAACACTGCTTCCGTCAAGTACCGTTACTCAATTGAGTGAGTGCGTCTTCAATAATTTCTACATTCACAATATTGCTGGAGATTGCGCGGTAAGAGCAAGAGGATGCTTTGTGGCACAAATATGTTCATTTACTGGTTTTACCATTGACCAAACTGCCAATTATGGAATCCACATAGAACAAACACCCGGCCCACTGTTCTTTTCGCAAAGCAGTTTAGGCGGAAATATCTCTGCGGTGCATTCGGAAAGCACTTTTTCGTTGTCTATACTTACCTTTGTTCAATGCTATCTGGCAGAGGGAATCCCAATTAAGTTCTTTCAATACGGGCCAAATAATACACAATCGGCGTTTTTATCGTTTTTCGGCGTGACCCCTGGAGGTGGAAGTCAAAACTGTTTTGATTTTAGAGGCCATTACACTTCTGCGGTGTTTAATGGATGTAGTTTAGGCGTTGCTATTGACCCTTCAATTATTTTTGATGACAGCGGTGGAAGGCTTTTTACATCAGGTTGTTATGTTAATAACCCATATACCACAATAATCACAACTCCAAATGTAAAAGTGTTTTCAACTGACTTTGGATCAGGAGGGAATACTGCAACTTTTATATCAAAACGCCTTGGTATTGATACAAATAACCCATCGACAGCGCTTCAGCTTGTCGGAACAGAATTAGCGATTGCGTACAAATCAGGAAATGCTCTTAATGCGCCAAGTGGTGTAGCAGTCGTTGCCGTAGGTACAACTGGCGCATCTACTTGGAGTTATCTTGTCACAGGGTACACAACCACCGGAGAGACAACAGCAAGTTCCACATTGTCATTAGCGAATGGAAATGCTACTCTAGATGGCACGAATTACAACCAGTTGTCTTGGAGTTATTTGGCCGGTTGTGATGGGTACAACATTTATAGAACAGCGGTAGGCAGTTCCCCGGCAACTTTTGGTTATATAGGGTCAGCAACTGATTCGCGCACTCTCACGTTTCAAGATACGGGGTTAGGCGCCAACGGGGTTGCCGCACCAGCTATCAATACAACCAATTTAACCGATTTAAGTCCAGGCGGGGTAAAAGTCGATGTGGTGGCAACAGGAAGTCTGCCAGCAGCAAATGCGTTATTGAATGGACGTGTGTTGGTTGAAAATGCTGGTGGTGGCGCTGCGAATTTGATTGTTTATGCAAATAATTCCCGGTTCAGAATTGCTGGTGGAGTAGCGTTTTAACTTCTACGGCTACCAAGATAGCCCCTACGAAATAGAATGTAGAAACATTTCAGGACTATAAACATGACTACTGAGGACGATAAATTGCAACTCTTTGAATCTACCGTCTTCAAGCCAGAAGTAGAACGTCGTAAAAATGATTCCCTTGTTGTACTTCTTATGCAAGAGGTGCATACAAAGATTGATGAGATGGACAAGCGACTGACCCAACACATGACTGATGAAACTTTAGTTCTTGCAGAAGAGATTGCCAAGTTAATGAATAATGCATTCCCCGAGGGCGATCCCTATGGGCACCGCAAGAAACATGAAGCCGATATTGCTGCCGCAGTTGAACGCGCTGCATTTTGGAAGACAATGCGAACAGAGATTGGTAAGTGGGGAATCTTAGGTTTGCTAGGTTGGATGGTGTACGCAGCTTGGATTGCATTCCTCAAGGGGCCGAAATGAAGGAGCTTAAATGACAACCGCTATAGACATTATCAGCCGCGCACTGAAAGACATTGGCGCACTAGAAGCCGGTGAAACGCCGACTGCTGATGCAGCACAAGATGCCTTTGATATGCTCAACGACATGACCGATCAATGGTCAAACGAGCAAATGATGGTTTTCTACAAGACGGAGATCATCTTCCCTTGTGTGCAAAACCAAATCCAGTACACCATCGGCCCAGGCGGTCAAGTCGGCGCTGCGTTCACTGGCTCAATCTCTGGCTTCACTTTGACGGTGACTTCATTGTCGTCTGGTGCTGTTGCGATTGGTCAAGTCCTTAGTGGGACGGGGATCACCGCAGGGACGAAAATCACCGGCTTCAATACGGGCGCTGGGGGCAACGTAAACGAGGCAGGCACATACACTGTCAGCTTAAGCCAAACGGCTGGTTCTACGGCGATCCAAGCCTACTACGAGCGTCCCCTTGGAATTGAATCTGCCTTTGTTCGCGTAACAACGACAAGCGGCGGTGTTCCTATCTATGGCGGTGGTCTGGACTATCCGGTTTCCGTCTTTAGCCTGGAAGAATACGAGTCTATTGGTCTGAAGTCTCTTAACGGGCCGTGGCCCAAAGGGATTTACTATCAACCAAGTGAACTTTTGGGAACGATCTACGTCTGGCCCAATCCCGCACAAGGCGAGCTTCACCTGTTTGCTTCGACCCTGTTTCGCACGTTCACCAACTTGACAGACACAATTCAGCTTCCCCAAGGGTATAACAATGCCTTGCGCTGGTGTCTTGCAGAGCGTCTAATGCCGATGTATGGCAAATCAAGCCAAACACAGATTGCAATGATTAACGCTTACGCTTCGCAAGCAAAGGCAACAATCAAGCGTACAAACATGAAACCGCCACAAATCGCTCGGTATCCTGATAGCCTGATGATGGGCAAAGCTAAGGATGCGGCGTTCATCATGGATGGCGGATTCCGCTAGAAAGCACAAAATGGCAGAATTTGGTTTTGTCGGAGTTTCTTACGTTGCTCCTTCGATCTATCAAAACGCGCAAGAGTGTATCAATTTCTATCCAGAAGTTGATCCAACTAAGCAACCAGGCGATAGAGGGATTGTTGCGCTTTATCCCACTCCTGGATTAGTTGAGGAAGTTCAACTTGCTGTTGGTGAAGTTCGCGGAATGCGAGCTTTATCCGGTGGACAGCATTTGATTGCTGTTTCAGGGAGTTTTGTTTATTCAATAGACACATCGTTTGTTGCTACCCAGATCGGAATACTTCAAAGCAGTAGCGGTCAAGTCTCTATCTCTGATAACGTAACCACTGCAAACGGGCTTACCGCTTACATTGTTGACGGGCCAAATCGCTACACATGGGTAGCAGCAACAGATTCCTTCCTGACACTTCCACCCTCTGACGGGCCGTGGCAGGGCGCTACTGTCGTTGATGCAGTGGACAACTACAACATCTATAACCAGCCTGGAACGCAAAATTGGGCTTGTACTGATCTTGGCTCAAGTCTTAGCACCAATGCTTACTACGGGGCTAAGGATGGTTCTCCTGATAGCCTTGTTGCCCTGTTGGTTGACCGTAGACAGGTTTATCTTCTTGGCGAAGTAACAAGCGAGGTCTGGACTGATGTAGGCAACATTGTTACAGGGATTATCTCTTTCCCGTTCCAGCGGATTCCCGGCACATCTGCACAACACGGTTGCGCTGCTGCTGCATCTATCGCAAGATTCTCTGAGTCATTTATCTTTGTTGCTAAAGACACGCGAGGAAACAGCACGATTGAAAAGATCGAGGGTTATACATTTGTCAAGATTTCAACCCATGCTGTCGAGCAAACTTTGATTGGAGTTGATATATCTGATGCTGTGGCCTACACCTATCAGATTGAAGGGCATGAGTTCTACGTTGTAACTTTCCCGTCGATTGATCTGACATGGGTCTATGACGAAGCTACCCAGGCTTGGCACAAATGGCTTTCGTGGGAAAACGGAAAGTTCTACCGGCATCGTTCAAACTGTGCGGCTTACTTTGCAAACCAGAACATCGTTGGTGATTTTGAGAACGGCAAGATTTACAGCTTGCAGAATGATGTTTACACAGACAATGGCGCAACGATCCGCAGGCTTAGACGCGCACCGCACTTGACAACCGATCTTCAACGCCAGTATTTTGATGAAATGCAAATCCAATTCCAACCCGGCGTTGGTCTTTCTGTTGGACAAGGACAAGACCCGCAAGCAATGCTTCGCTGGTCAAACGATGGCGGCTCTACTTGGTCAAACGAGCATTGGGTAAGTATCGGCAAGATTGGGCGCTATCAAAATCGGGCGCTTTGGCGGCGTCTTGGTTGGTCGCGTGATCGAATCTTTGAAGTCGTGGTATCTGATCCTATCAAAGCAGTTATTATTTCGGCAAATCTAAAAGCATCAGCCGGAGAAAATTGATGCTGCCAAACAATAACATCAACATTCCGTATTCTGCGTTCCTGAACCCGACAACGGGCAGGCCGAATCAAGAATGGTTGTTGTGGCTGATGAACCCAAGTGTTATAACGCTGAATATTGGTTCGGCTCTTGGTGTTACATCTGGTGGGACTGGCCTAACAACCATCCCAACAAACGGGCAACTTCTAATTGGTAACGGAACAGGCTACACACTAGACACACTGACACCGGGGAACTACATCAGTGTAGTTAATTCCTCTGGTGCTATTAAGGTTGAGTATGAAAATCTTTTTCCTAGTTATCAACCACAGGTAATTGAAACGGGCAATCTTGCTCCCAGCGTAGCAGATAAGCAGGACTTTCAAGACCTTTCGCCTGTAAGCATTCCGTCTATAGCTACGGTAACAAATACAGGCACATTGGTATCAGACAGCGTTGTTGTGGGAAATGGGTCTGCTGATATTAAGACAGTCGATAACATCAAAGCCTACGCTGTTGATACTGTTTTACCCACAACAACAGCATATAGTAAAACTTTTTATAATTTTGCTGGTACTACTTGGGCACCTGATGTTGGTGGTGGTGGAAGAACATACGCAGACAAGTTTTCTTACTTCCCGGCTATTGGTTTAACTAACCGTGGTACTCCTCTACAGCAATGGCAAACCTACACCCAAGACTATTTCAGTTTGGGGATTACTGATGCGACTCTTTACAACAGCCACTACAACACTTGGGCATCTAACGTAGGAATCCCAGCAGGACTAGCATCGTCGGCATCCCCCGGTGGTGTCTGGAATGATCCTGCATTTTCTGGTGGCGCGCCAACAGATCCGTACTATACCGAGATTGGTGGTTACGCTGTAACGCTCGGCATTGGGACTAAAGGCAACTACGCTGAAGGCATGGGGATCACCGTTAAGGATAGTCCCGTCTTTGGCGGCACTGCGGTAGAGGCTCGGTTAACTGGTTTCGCCTTGGCAGTTCAGAAGGATGATCCTAACAATACTTGGAAATCAAGCGGATTTGTCTCTTATTCCAGTGGAACACAGCAGACTACCTATGCTCCGTTAGTTGCGTATGCAGTAGCAGGTGGTTGGCAATACGGCCTAGACCTATCGAACGGCACATACAACCTAGCTGACATTAAGTTTCAAAGCGGCACAATTACCAGTAGTGCTACTCAATTATTTGTTAATGTTGGTGGGTCAACTGTGGGGTCTTGGAGCACCACAGGATTAGGTGTCCCATTGCTGGTAACCACTAACTTCACTTGGAACGGTCACGCGATCACCGCGCCAGCAGGAGCTACTACTACATATCTCCGCAATGATGGAACATGGGCAACGCCACCCGGTACAAATACTCTTACCTCTACAGACTACTCCTACACCGGAACAGGAACTGGATTTACAAGCTCCCCCACTGCAACTGTTTACTACACGCGAGTGGGTAATATCGTCGTGATGCGTATCCCAACGCTCACCGGAACCTCTAACGCCACAACCTTTACTATTACGGGTGGCACTGCTAATATGCGACCTACAACTGATGTGCAAACTACAGTAATGGTAGAGGATAACGGAACATTAAAAGTGGGTGCAGTCGTCATTTCATCTACGGGCACAATGGCGTTTTACTCAGATGTTGCTGGATCGGCGTTTACTAACTCAGGCGCGAAGGGTGTTGCTGCCTGCTGTATCTCATACACCTTGATTTAAGGAACTACCATGACCGTCACAGTAACCGTCCTGATCCCGGCCAAGATTGCCGAAAACTCGCAGACAACGCAGTACACATCGACAGGCGTCACTACCCTGATTGACAAGTTCACCGCTACAAATTACAGCGCAGTCCCAGCAACAATCAGCGTTAATCTGGTGACAACTTCTGGCTCGGCGGGTAACTTGAATCTTATTACCAAAACAAAGACGCTACAGGCCGCAGAGGTGTACACCTTCCCCGAGATCGTGGGCCAAGCTCTAGCAGCGGGTGACTTCATCAGCACCATCGCAGGAACGGCAACCAGCATTAACATTCGCGCCTCTGGTCGGGTAGTGACATGATGGATTTGGCATTAGATAAATCAGTAAGCCGGGAGCAAGTTGAACGGCTACAAGCTGAAATGTCTGCAATGCCTCAAGCTGAGTTGGTCACTGAACACTTTTTTAGCCCAGGAATGTATTGCCGCAGGGTTTTCAGGCCAGCAGGTACTTTGATTGTCGGCAAAGTTCATAAAGAACCACACTTCTTTTTATGCGCTAAAGGCGAGATAATCGCATGGACAGAAGGCGGAATGAAAAGGCTTTACGCTGGTGATGTGATCGAATCAAAGCCTGGAACGAAACGGGTAACGCTTGCGGTTGAGGATTCTATCGGGATCACCATCCACAAGACTGATAAGACCGATCTTGATGATATTGAAGCAGAGTTAATTGAACCTGATTTGACTGCGTTGTTTGATTCAAGCAATAAGTTCAAATTGGCATTAGAAGGAGAATCAACATGACTTGGGTAGCAGCAGCAATACTTGGAAGCGCAGCAATAGGCGCTTATGGCGCATCTAAACAAGCTGGTGCTGCTACAGACGCAGCTAATTTGCAATATCAAGCAACGCAAGATGCTGCAAAGCAACAGCGTGAAATGTTTGATATTCAGAACGCGCAGCAGGCTCCGTATCGACAAGCGGGTCAAGCAAGTCTGACAAAGATTTCGGACATGATGCCGTATCTGACGCAGCAGTTCGGCCCTGAACAGCTTAAATCCAATCTTGCACCTAATTACCAGTTCATGCTAGATCAAGGGCTTGGCGCTCAAAATCAAGCTATGAATGTCGGTGGTGGTGGATCAAACATCAACCGCGCAGGAACTAAGTTTGCGGAGGACTATGCCTCTAATGCTTACCAGAACGCATTTAACAACTTCCAGACAGGCCGATCAAACATTTACAACTCGCTTGCTAGTATTGCTGGTCTTGGTCAAACAGCGAACGCGCAAACATCGTCGCTTGCACAAAACACCGCTGGCAATCTTGGACAACTTGCGGTTGGTGGCGCTCAAGCTCTCGGTTCTGGTCAGATCGGTGCTGCAAATGCTTATGCCGGTGGATTGCAGGGAATAGGTAACGCTGGATACCTTGCAAGCATGATGAATCCAGGAACATCAAGCGCAGCCAATCCAACAAACCAGCTTGTAACTACTGGTGATTACAGCAATATTCCTGCTTACATGATTCGGACTTAATATGACCGACTTCAACATTCAACCTTTGGGCGGTCAGGTAAAGCCCGTCCAGCAGACAAGCCTTGCTGACATGATGAACATTGCTGGCGCAGCTCAAGCATATCAACAGCGCCAGCAGATGAACCCGCTTGAACTTCAAGCAAAACAATTAGCTGTTGAGCAATCGCAAGCAATGAACCCATTGTTGGCGCGTCAACAATTAGCAGAAACAGGTGTTTCAGAAGCAACGGCACAACCTCGGATTTCTGCCGCTGGAAGTCAAGCCGAAACTGCGGCAACTGGTTCTGAATCTGCAAAACTTTCTTTGCAACAAAAGAAAGCCCAAACCATTTCCAGCGGATATGTTGGTGCTATCAATGATCCTATTGTTCTACAAGCAGCAAGCGATCCCACCAGTGTTGACAGTGCAAAGCTAGTTGGGTTTGTTCAAAACTTTGGCAAGACGCAAGCAAAAGCTGCTGGGATTCCTGAAGAACAGGCCGTAAAGATCATGCAGCCATATCTTGATATTGCACAGAACAATCCTGCTGCTTTACGATCTTATTTGATCCAAAGACACATTGCAGGACTAGATCAAGCAGCACAAACAGGAACCTATCAAACAACAACCTCTGTTACACCAGAAGGTCGAACCATTACGTCAACTCCCGGTCTTGGTACGCAAAATGTTCAATACGGTCTTGCTGGTGGTGTCCAAGCTGGCAGACCGCCTGTTGCGCCTGAATCTGGTGCGTTTAATCCGAGTGCTCCTGCACAACTTCCTCATGCTGTACAAGACCCTCGGGTTCCACGGATTGCTGATCCTACGGAAGCTGTTGATACCGCTGCTGGCGCTCAACTTCGCCAAGGATTGTTAGGACATTTGAACAATACAGCAGAAGTGAACCGGAATCTAAACGAAAGTTTTTCAGCAATTACAAAACTTGATCCTGGCTCTTGGTACACATCTGGCGCAGTTGGTTCATTGGTAAGAAACGCCAAAAATTTGCTTGGTAGTTCTGACTACCAGCAACTTTCTAAGGACTTGGCAAACGTTCAACTTTCGCAACTTGCTGCCCAAGGTGGGTCTATGCAAACAGATGCCGCTAAGTCATTGCAAGCAACCGCTAATGGAACCGTAACGTATAACCCTGATGTTCTGTTGAACATTATGAAACGCACTCAGGCAAAGCAAACAGAACTTCAACTGCAAGCCCCTGCGTTACAGTTATTCTCGCAAAAGTTTGGCGATTCAAACACTGCAAAGTTTCAGCAAGAATGGTCAAAGAACGCTGATTCAAAAATCTTTGAAGCAATGAACATTGACCAGTACGTCACAGACCCTGCCGAAAAACGAAAGCAGATCAACGCTTTGCTTGGTAACGATGCTAAAGCAAGAACTTTGTTTGCCACTAAGTACGACAACATCAAGAAACTGATCCAAAATGGGAGTTTGTAGATGGATGATTTACGCTCTCTAATTGCCGGGGATCAACCGGCTGCAAAGACTTCATCGGGCAATCCAACAAAGGAACAAATCCTTGGGCGCAGCGATCTTGCTACGCACGTTCAGGGGTTACAGGCAACACTTGCCGATACCGTTCCTGGATCACCTACGTACCAGCGTATTACACAAAGCATTGCAGAAGCTCAAAAAGAACTTGGGGCACAACAACCAACACAACAACCCGCGCAGGAACCATCAGGTGACCCGCTGCGCGATCTAATCTCTGGTAGTAGTGCTACTCAGCCAACTGGCCCAGTGGCTCCTGCTGGCGGTGGTCGCGGCTCGTATGCCGAGTTCAATCCTGCTGAAGCAGCAAACACACCAACAACTCGCGGCCCCAATCCTCCAGGCGAATCACAAGTCGGATTGCTCGCGGCTAAAGCATTTGGTCAATATCAGCAAGGCAAACAAGCTCTTGGTGAACGGGTTGCTGGTGCGATTGATACTGCTTATAGTTTTGTTCCTGCAATTTATGGCGCTGGTGTTCAAGCATTGGCTCGGACAGTCCACACGCCAGAAGAAGCGGCACAGATTGGACAATCTGCTGCATCTTCGATTGACCAACCTATTGGAAAAGCAATGGGAGTCACTGGCAAAGAAACTTATCAAAACCCATTGGGCGGTATTACAACACCAGTTGCAGAACAGATTAACAAGATGTTCAACAACTTGGGGATGACGCCAGAACAGATTTCTGCAAAAACAGGACTTCCTGCTGCCGATATTAGAAACATGGTTGTTATTGGCTCTGCTGCTGTTCCCAAGTTGGTAACTGAAACTGTACCTGTAGTAGCGAAAGCAATAAAGCCATTGCGTGAAGCTGCGGCTGAAGCTACGTCACCGTATGCAGTTGCACAGCCGGGGCCGTTAAACATTGCCGATATGCAAACCCAATTCGCTGCTAGAAAAGCTGGAAGTACAACTGGCATGGTAAGTGGCGGTGCTGCTGCCGCAACAGACGTTGCTAAAGTTAATGAATTGCTTACTCGCGCCAGCCCTGAATTGCAAACTGCTACTAAAACCATGATTTCCAATGGTGAGCAAATCAAT
>SESA01000817.1_pt1 | contig 18277 bp, 10 predicted proteins | sample 3171451 | NCBI WGS metagenome assembly SESA01 (sample SAMN06051862, study PRJNA518727) | freshwater metagenome | biome: subpolar coniferous forest; feature: holomictic lake; material: water; isolation source: holomictic Lake 227, 8 m depth | place: Canada: near Kenora, Ontario | collected...
CTTAAGAAGGGCTTGCAGATGACATTAAAAAGGGTGAGTAGAAACGGTGTGGTCATCGGACTTGTTGCGTGTGTGTTGATTTTTGTGGGTTGTTGGAGAGAGACGGAAAGACCACTCTTGCCGTCTAACGCCTTTGTGGTTGCCTATACGACAGATGCGACGAAGGACGTGCCGGTCATGAGGGAATTTGGACGCGTGTTTAACGCAAAACAGGATGTGCTTTCTGAATTCATGAAGCAATTAAAGCCGGGTTCAGTGGAAAAGATCGCGGATGATCCGTTTAAAACCTATTTAGCGATTGATCGTCAGAAAATTGAATGGTCGCTGGTTGCTCTGGGTGAGATTGTGCGTCCTGCGCCGTCACAGGATTTAACCTTCCCTGATTTGACGTGGGTGCTTTGCGGATCTTTTAGCAAGGAGAAGATTCTTGCAGCATTGACTGAGTATGTCCAGTCGAAGCATTCGGAGGTCAAACTGGAAGCTTCTTCGCTTTGTGGAACACCCGTTTGGACGTTAAAGGGGGAAGCTATTAGCAAGGTGAGGGGCTTGAATCCGTGTCTGGCCTTTAGTGGTAAACGACTGATGCTTGTCGCTTCGAATGAGAAGGCGTTGAAGAGTCTGTTGGATTTGTACGCGGGAAAAGAGGTCGGTCTGCCGAAAGAAACGTCGCTCTGGCGTGTTCTCAAGTCCCAGCCTAATCTCATTTCACGCCTCATGATTGTCAATATCAATGACGTGATGAACAAACTGACGACCGAAGCGGAACGGAAAGAGATGTTGCGGGATCCCAAAATGAACGCAGTAGTTAGTTCATTGCGTGATTTGACAATCGAGACGCGGCTCGTTCCGAGTCGTGATGCGGCTGAACTCGTTGTGCGGATAGAATGTGCGGATGAGGCGAATGCGCAGACGTTATGTGAGCTTTGTATCACAGCCAAGACAAGTGCGTCGTTTCTGCTCAATATGGCTATTTCGAAGAAGCCAGAATTGAAGGTCGTATCTGAATGGCTTTCAAAAGTAACGATTTGCGCAGAAAGCAAACAGACGACGTTGGCGTTGCGCTGTTCGCCGCAGGACATCCAAAACGTGGATGTGAAAACGCTCATGGAGCGTAAGGGAAACAAAATCAAGAGGAATAACTAGGCCTGCTCTTTTGCCACTCACGGGGTGTAGCAGATAGCGCGCAATAAAGGGAGCCGATGTCTTTTATGCAAGCATATAATGTGATTGTTTTGACCGCTGCGAATGAAGCGCAGGCGAAGGGATACCGTGCGCAGATGGCGTGGAGGAAGGCCAATGGATTGATAGAGTCGCACGCAGACGTTTATGTCATTACGGATCCAGGTGGTCGACGTGTTGGCTCCTTAGGCGCAACGCTTCATGTCTTGAATGAGTTGACCAAGAGTCTTAAGCCTTTTGAAAAGCATAAGTCTGTTTTTGAAGGGCGACGTATTTTGATTTGCCATTCGGGCGGAGACAGCCGTCGAACACCCGCTTATGCAGCGCAAGGCAAAGTTTTTACGCCAGTCCCGACCGTTTCCAGTACCGGACTCCCTCTCGCATTGTTCGACCTTATTTTGCAGACGGTTTCTGAACTTCCGCAGCCGTCGAAGGGACATGTTTTGGTGACATCAGGTGATGTTCTTCTGACGTTTGATCATGGCTCGGTTAATTTTTCAAAACCTGGCGTGACAGGTGTTGCGTACTTCGGCCCCGTGGACCGAGGAACGCGTCACGGTGTATACATTCCAGAGATGTTTGCTGCGCAGTCGCATAAAACGGAGTGTTTGAAGGTGGCTGATTTCATGCAAAAGCCTTCGCCAGAAATGGCGCAGGCGCGTGGCGCGGTAGATCCCTTTGGCCGTGTGGCTGTTGATACCGGACTTATTAGCCTTGATCCAGCGACATGCGAACGACTGGTCGATTTAGCGGGTTCATTCACACACTCACAGACGAGTTTGCTGGAGGAGATCATCACGGGACAATGTCCCGCACTGGACATTTATGAAGAGCTGACCATGGCTCTGGCACCTCGCTTCACGGAAGCTCTGTTTCTCGAACGCTTTGTTTCAGATCGTGGTCGTGACGTTGCGCATGCCAAACGTATGCGCGCGTTTTATCTGGCTTTGAGGCGTGTTCCTTTTCATGTCAACATTGTGCCGTTCTGTGAATTTTTCCATATTGGCAGTAGCCGCGAATTACTTTCTGGATTCTCTACGCTTTCTCGGACTTCTCAAACGTATCGCTTTCAAAACGGGAGCAATGCGTGTCTCGAAGATGTGAATGAAGCTGAGCGAGCCTTTGTGTTTAACGCGTATGCTCGTTCGGTATTGCGTACGGGATCAGCGTTGATTGAGGCTGTTGATGCGACGGCTTGTCCCTTTATCCGACTCGCAGGCGACAATATTTTGACAGGCTTGCCAGCCGAAGCCCGGACAGGCATCACCCTTGAGAAAGGTATTGGACTGGTCGTACTTCCGATTGCGAAGCAGGACTGGGCTGTCATTGCGTATGGGTTGGATGATGACTTTAAAACACCCTTTGGTGGTGTAAAACCGTGCAGGTTTTTGAATCAGCCTATTGAGGCGTGGATGACACGTCATCGCGTAAATGCCCAAGGCTTATGGTCGGGCGATGAGCAGGAGGGTTTGTGGCGTGCCAAGCTGTGGCGCGTGGGATCCCTCGATGAAGTGTTGCAAGAAGCGTTGACGCTGGCGAAGAGCGAGGGAGGGGTTTCAACGTTGAGAGGCAAACGGTTCTGCATAGCGGACATCGTGCCGCGCGTGAACCATGACCGGTTGTTGGCTGTGCGTCATGAAATCTTGCGACAGGTCAATCTCGTGCGAGTCACGCAACGGCTATTGGCAGATGATACGCTGGCTGCAGAAACGATTTGCTCTGAAATCAAAACGGCGGATGAAGCGCTTCAACTGCTCCGCCAGCTCGCTGCGCTGCTCATGGAAGAGACCTCCGGAAAACCCTTGCTCCGCGCACGCATTCTCCGGCTGATGGCGATGATCCAGGCCGGCCCGGGACACACCAAGAAGCAAAATGAATTTGCCACTGCTGAAGCGTTGCAGAAGGAGGCATTTGAAGCTGTTGCTGAATCGGTTGCCATCAGTTTTGAGCCTGTGACACGGGCGCGTCCTGCTGCGATCTTGCATGACCAGGTTGTGTGGGTAACCACCCCGGTGCGCATTGATTTTGCGGGTGGGTGGTCGGACACACCGCCGATTTGTAGCGAGCATGGAGGGACAGTCTTAAATGCAGCCGTGACGTTGAACGGACTTTATCCGATTCAGGTTATGGCGAAGCTGAATACCGAAGGATGCATCCGGTTGTCGAGTATTGATCTTGGCGAACGCAAAGAGATTCGGACAACTGCGGAATTGCTGGATCACTCCAATCCACATGACTGGGATGCGCTGGCTAAAGCAGCGCTTATCTTGAGTGGCATCGGACCCTCCACTGAAAAACAGTCGCTGAAGTCATGGCTAAACACATTGGGTGGCGGGCTTGATCTGACGATTTTCTCAGCGTTGCCTAAAGGCTCCGGCATGGGCACGAGCTCCATTCTTGGCGCGGCGGTCATGGCGTGTCTGGATTGCGTACTGGGTGTTCCATATCAGGCGGATCGGATTATTCGTATGACGTCGATTTTGGAACAGCGAATGTGCACAGGGGGTGGCTGGCAGGATCAGGTTGGCGGTATTATGCCTGGCGTGAAACTGATTCGTACGCAGCCTGGATCCGACCAGACGGTCTCAATCCGTTGGTCTGTTTTCGACCTTTCTGGTGAAAGCGAGTTAAAGCAACGCTGCTTGCTTTATTTTACAGGGCAAAAACGCATGGCGCGTAATATTTTGCAGAATGTCGTTGGAAATTATTTGGCGCGCACGCCCAAGTCGCTCCAGCTTGTTCATGATCTTAAAGCGAATGCATTGGAAACAAAAGAGGCGTTGGATGCAAAGGATATTGATGGCTTTGCTCGGGGTGTGTTGCGGTATTGGGAACAAAAAAAAGCGATTGATCCTGGCGCCACCAATGGGCCGATTGAGAATTTGCTGGCCTCGATTCAGTCCGATGTACAGGCGAGTTTGTTGCCGGGCGCAGGGGGTGGTGGGTTTATTTTTATAATTGCCAAGACGGCTGAAGCGGCACATCGTATTCGCACGACATTGAATGCAAAGCCGTTGAATGCGCAAGCGCGGTTTTTTGACTTCGCTGTTGATTATCAGGGGCTTAAGATTACGGTCCTCTAGCATGAAGCATAATATACAAAGCATGGCTGGATTTTGCTTGTTCCTTTTCGGCTTGACGGGATGTTCAATGTTGCCGAAGGAAATGCCGCCAAAAGAAAACAGGGAAGCGGTTGTTCGCGAGTACCAAGCGATGGCGATTCAACTGCGCGGGCTGTCGTTAAAGCATAACGTCGCCATCCAGAAAGAGACGAAAGCGGAATTGAAGGTTTCGCTGGAAAAAGATCTGGAGAAGCCGGATAACAAAATCGCGATTGAGGAGTCAGATGTTTTGTTGCGTCAGTTCCGCATTTTAAGTAAGGATCAATCCTTGAAGGATTTGCTTCTTCGTTTCATGGAAGAGGGTGCGGCGGCTTATTATGATCACGAGGAACGTCGTTTGGTCTATCTTGAGGAGAATGCGACTACAAATGCGACAACGCCTTTGATGCTTCAGGGGATGGAGAAGTTTGTCTATGTGCATGAATTTTGTCACGCCATTGAAGATTCCAACTATGGGTTGACGAAGCGGACCAAGGAAGTGGAGTTAGATTTTGACCGTTCGCAGGCATTTACCTCGTTTGTAGAAGGTAATGCTGTCTTGTTAGGTGTTGACAGTCTGCTGGATGGTTTTCCGATGAATACGGTTACACCCTTGGGCGCATGGGGTTCAGAAATGCTCTTGAAAAGTGCGGATATGGATGACATCTCTGGTCAATTCACGTGGTGCCCTGCGTTTCTCTCTGGCACCATGGTTCGTCCCTATCTGGATGGCATGGCGTTTTGTAATCGCGTGCGTCGTGACGCAGGATGGCAGGCCATTAATAAGATGTACGAGGTGAGGACACCGCAAACAACGGCGGAGATCCTTTATCCGGAGCGTCGATATCTCAAGGGTTTTGTTCCCGCTGTCTTCACGCCAGATGCAGCGCTTTTTAAGGATGTGAAGGGGAGTATCGCCACGAACTCGCTCGGCGTGATGGGTATTGCTCTCTTGTTGGGCGGTGAGAAAATTGCCACGGCGTATGACTACGGGTTTTTAAAGGGATGGATGGGCGATCGCTTGTATGTGATGAAGGGTGTGGACGGACAGCAGAAGCGTATCTGGCTGAGTTATTGGGAACGTCCTGGTTTTGCGAGATCATTCCGGAGGCGTATCGAAGACTATCTGGGTGATCGTTTCAAGGACGGGAGCTGGAGTGTTCAGCGGGAGGGCCGGATGGTCGCTGCTGTTTGGTCGGACACCGCAACGGAGAAGACGGCTTGCGAAGCGTTGGCGACACGTGTGTTGAAGACATCCGTCAAGGTTGATTGTCCGTCATGGCTTGCGTCTTTTGGGAATGATCTTCCGTGGCCGATGCGTTTTCCCGTTTATGAAGGACACTCGACAGGATGTAACGTGTTAGGTGGCTGGGCCATGGATGCTGATGTTGGCCCCGCTTTTTATCGGTTTAGTCTTTTAAACACATGGCTGCTGAATATCGAGGAAAATCCAGACCGGCATCATTTTAGCACCTGCTTTGGGTTAATGCGTCACGTTAAAGACATTCGTTCTGACTTCACTTATTGGCGTATTCCAGTAGTCGCTTCTTGGTTGAGATGTGGCCACGAAAAAGATGAACGATACGAATGGTCGCTCATTTGGGGGATTTTGGCGGACGGAACAGAAAAGCGCGCGCGCATTCTGTTTGTTCCCGTTTGGCGAAGATAGTTTTTAGCGAAGCGTTTCATTGCCATCCCATAGGGATGGCTAGGCTGTAGCAGTTTAGGCTGTAGGCTATTAGGTGAAACGCTAAGAAAACTAAACTTAAATTCCAACACTGACTCAACACGGGCACAACTGAAATTCAGGAATTTCCTAACAGTCTACAGCCTAAAAACCTACATCCTATGGGACGCTACTGAGAGTGTTTCCGTTATAAACGTGCGACGCCAACCCGTAGCGAACAGATGTTCAGTAGCGGTTCCCTGATCCAGGAGTTGCAAGAATGATTCTAATTCCGTGCGTGAAGTAACCAACGTGGGGTCAATATGATGTATCGCGCAGTCGTTGCTGATGCGAGCTAAGATTCGATCGCTGCGGGTTTTGATCTTATGCTTTGAACCGCCTTCGTCAGCCGGGCGCGGGCAGTCAGATTCCTTGATTGCCAGGCCGCGACTGATTGTTGTCAAGAGGTTGGCAGTTACCGCAACAGGCATGTTGCGTGGCAGGTCGTTAATTTCTGCAAGCGAGGCAATATCTCGTGGCTTACGTTGTGCCAGTGTGATCAGTACGTTGTCTGGCAAGACATGACCGCGTGGCCAGTCGCGCTGGCGTGCTTCCTCTTCGCGCCAAGCCGCGAGTTTGCGTAAAATCGCAAGCTCATCCGCACGAAGACGAAAACTTCCCTTGATCCGCAGATACATGAGACGTGGCTCGCGCTCTTGATAGATGGCTGGATCATCCAGTCGTGTCAGTTCCTCTTTGAGCCAACCGCGCACCGTGTCGTTAACACAGGTTGCCAGCAATTGTTCACGTAACTTCAGTAAATGTAAAACATCGTCAGCGGCATAACGAAGCTGGTTGGAACTGAGTGGACGGTGCACCCAGTTGGAACGGGTCTCTGCCTTAGACAATTCAATGCCTGAAACCTGTCGCAGTAAGGTTTGTAGTGAACACGTTGCGCCAAAACCAGCGAACCCCGCTGCAAGACGTGTGTCGAAAATCGTGCGCGGCATCGCGCCAGTCGCGCGAGCCAAAATGCTGAGGTCTTGCGGCGCGTCATGCAACACCTTCGTCACAGACGTTGAGGCTATAACGGGTCCTAGGGCATGGAGGTCCTTGATGCTGACCGCGTCGACGAGCCAACAGGAACCGTCGCATCTCGCAAGTTGTACGAGTCCGAGAATCGGATAAAATGTGCTCTCCCAGAAAAACTCCGTGTCGACCGCAATCGCCTCCGCAGCCAGAAGTTCGGTCGAAAGCTCTTCAAGTCGTTCCGCTGTCGTAATCAGTTCTACGTTACGTCCTGTGTTCGTCCTATCATGCATGGTATCTCGTTTCTCTCTATAGGCGCCTGTCTTTATTTTATGTCCACCGTCAGGCTTTCTATTTTAGGTGAAGGTAGTTTTGCATATTTTGGCAGTGCAAGCCACAAAAAAGGGTGCATCTGGAGAGCAAATCAGATATAGTTTTAACCAATTCTTCGATACAGGACTGGCGGAAGCGCAACGACGAGTTGTGTGTGGGTTGACACCACAAGGGACTGTATCGTATATCTGCCGACCGCCTGGGCGCCCTGATGAATGTCATAAGAGACAAGGAGTACGCTCAGTATGAAGGTAACGACAGCATTCGAAAAAGCCTGGCAAGGCTTCAATTCTGGACCCTGGCAGCAAGCCGTTGAGGTTCGTGAATTTATTCAACGCAATGTAACCCCGTATGAGGGTGATGAGTCCTTTCTTGTGGATCCGACGCCTCGTACGCAAGCCCTGAATCTTAAATTTCAGGAGCTCTTGCGTCAAGAAACCCAGCGAGGTGGTGTTCTGGACGTCAATGTCAATGTGGTCTCCTCGCTTCTGACATACGAGCCCGGTTATCTGGATCGCGAGAACGAGCTTATTGTGGGGTTACAGACCGAGAAGCCACTCTGTCGCGGGGTTAATCCGTTTGGTGGTTTACGGTTGGCGCGCCAGGCGTGTGCTGCCTATGGCTACACCCTGGGTGAAGAGGTGGAACGGGCGTGTGCTTATCGCACGACCCATAATGACGGTGTGTTTCACGTGTACAACCCAACCATGCTGCTGTTGCGCAAACATGGGTACATTACGGGGTTACCGGATGCGTATGGACGCGGCCGCATTATTGGTGACTACCGGCGCGTCGCACTGTATGGGGTGGACGCGTTGATTGAGGCCAAACAAATCGATAAGGACACGCTCGCTGCATCAACAATGACTGAAGAGACGATTCGTCGTTGCGAAGAGTTGTGGAAGGAGATCGATTTTCTTCAAAAACTGAAAGAGATGGCCGCTGCGTATGGGCTGGATATATCCAGTCCTGCCCTTACCGCCCAAGAGGCAACGCAGTGGCTCTACTTTGCCTATCTGGGTGCTATCAAGGAACAAAATGGCGCAGCCATGTCACTCGGGCGTGTGAGTTCGTTTCTTGATGTCTACATGGAGCGTGATCTTCAGCGGGGCTTGATCGATGAAGCGCAGGCTCAAGAGATTGTTGATCATTTTGTCATGAAGTTGCGCATGGCCCGTCAGCTTCGAACCCCAGAGTATAACGACTTGTTTGCGGGTGATCCGATGTGGATTACCGAAGTGTTAGGTGGAATGGGCGAGGACGGACGCACGTTAGTGACGCGTACCAGTTACCGCTTCTTGAATACGCTTTACACACTCGGACACGCGCCGGAACCCAACCTGACGATTCTGTGGTCCAAGCATTTGCCTGCCGCGTTTCGCCGATATTGCGCAAAGGTCAGCATCGAGACCGACTCGATCCAGTATGAGAACGATGATTTGATGTGTCCTCGATATGGCGATGATTATGGGATTGCCTGCTGTGTGTCAGCCATGAAGATCGGCAAGCAGATGCAATATTTTGGCGCCCGGTGTAACTTACCGAAGGTATTGCTTCTCGCAATTAATGGTGGGAGGGATGAGGACTCTGGACTACAACTTGCACCTGAACGGCCCTTGCTGACAGGTGTAACGCTGAATTATGAGCAGGTGAAGGAACAGTACCATTATTATTGTGACTGGCTCTGCGAGCACTACGTCAACACCATGAATATCATCCACTTCATGCACGACAAGTATGCTTATGAGAAACTGGAGATGAGTCTGCACGATACGCAAGTGGAGCGTTTCATGGCGTTTGGCATGGCAGGGTTGTCGGTCATGGCGGACAGTTTTAGTGCGATCCGCTATGCACGTGTTACACCTGTGCGAGATTCGCGTGGACTGGCGATCGATTTCAAAATTGAGGGAGATTTTCCCTGCTACGGGAATGATGATGCGCAGGTGGATGGGATGGCCAAAGAGTTGGTGACTTCGTTTGAGCAAGGGCTGAAGAGACATCCCACCTACCGGGACTCCATTCATACCCTTTCCATATTGACGATTACCTCGAATGTTGTGTATGGTCGTGCGACGGGCGCGACTCCTGATGGTCGCGCTGCTGGCAAACCCTTTGCGCCGGGGGCTAATCCAATGCACAACCGCGACGAGCGCGGGGCGTTGGCTTCACTGAATTCTGTGGCTGGCATTTCTTATGATAGTTGCCGTGATGGAATCAGTTGCACCTTCACGATCACGCCTGAAAGTCTCGGACGTGCAAGGTCTGATCAGACCGCCAACTTGACTCAAATTCTCGATGGATATTTCGGACAGGACGGACATCATCTCAATGTGAATGTCTTAAACCGAAAACAGTTGCTGGAGGCTCAGGCGCATCCCGAGCGTTTTCCGCAACTGACGATTCGCGTTTCTGGGTATGCAGTCAATTTTACGCGCCTGAGCCGCAAACAGCAGGATGAAGTGATTGCACGAACCTTTCATACCGGACTTTAGGTGATTTTTGTATTAGTGTAGCGTTTGTTTCTCACAGAGCCACAGAGGTCACAGAGAAATCTTATGTTAATGTTGTGAATTGCTTGACGTGACCTGAGATAGAATCTCCTCTGAGAGCTCTGTGCCTCTGTGTGAAATAATTTATTTAAAGATTCTATATGAAGACATCTCGTATTCATAGCATTGAGACGCTCGGGGGCGTGGATGGCCCAGGGATGCGTTGTGTCATTTTTTTTCAGGGTTGCCCGTTACGCTGCCTCTATTGTCAGAATCCGGACACCCAGAGTTTTGAGGGCGGACAAGCGATGAGCATTGCGGAGCTGATGCGGACGATTGAGAGGACGCGCCCCTATTTTGGTTCGAAAGGGGGTGTGACGTTCTCGGGTGGCGAGCCTTTGGCACAACCGGATGTGATTACTGAGCTCCTGAAGGCGTGTCACGCGAAGGAAATTCACACCGCCATTGACACCAGTGGTGCGTGTGCTACGCGGCCCGCGCTCGAAGCCGCACGGCTGGCGGATCTGCTACTGTTGGATATTAAACATCCAGATCCGGATAAATGTCGCGCTTTGACCGGACGCGGACTTGACGGGCCTCTGCTGCTTCTACAAGCAGCGGAGCAGCAACAGCAAGCGGTATGGATTCGACACGTGGTGGTTCCTGGTTGGAGTAACACGCTGGAGGTGATGGAAGCCTTGGCGCACCTGCTGGCGCCCTTCACGTGTATTCAGCGCGTCGAGTTACTGCCGTATCATACGATGGCTGCTGAAAAATATCGTGCACTCGGACGTGAATTGCCGTTACCAGAAATCCCTGCCATCACCCCAGCGCAGATTCAACATTTGGAACAACACCTTAAAAGCTTATGGTTTTCTCGTCCGTGTTTGTCGAAACGACAGTAAGAGTTGGCTGCAAATTTTGCAATCTAAGTTGCAAATTTTATAATAGTCGTGAGAATCATTTTTTGATACGGTTGAGCTATTAAAAATAGGGAGAACAAGGACATGACTAAAAAGAAGAATATTCTTGCACTGGGTTTGTTTTTTGGAGTATCACTCGTTTCAGCCTCATCACTGTTGGGCGCACCTCTAGAGGGGATTGAACCCGTTCCAATGACCGGCGTTAAAATCAATGGATTCTGGAAACAACAGGTCAAGCGCATGACTGAGAAGTGGATTCCTCATTGCATTCAGCAAATCGAACCTGGAGGAAAGGGTGAAGAATTGGTCAATTTGATGGCAACTGGGCAATTGCTGCGCAATGAGCCCGTGACAGCAAAATTCAAAGGATGCCCCTGGAGTGATGCTTACGTGTATAACACAATTGAGGCGATCTGTTTGGCGTTGGAAGTTGATCCAGATGGGGATGCGGACCTCGCTAAAGCTCAGGCGTTTCTGCGCAAGAAAACCGATGAGTGGATTCCTATTATTTTAGGAGCTCAGGAATCCAGTGGCTATATTCACTCCTTTCATGCGTTGAAGAAGCAGGCTCACTTCACCAAGATCGGCGATCACGAATTTTATGTCATGGGTTATTTCATGGAGATGGGCTTGGCTCACTATCGGGCAACTCAGGGTATAGATCGTCGTCTGTATGATGCGGCCATCAAGTTGGCGGATCACGTGGATTCCGTTTTTGGTCCTTCACCCAAACGCGCCTGGAAGAATGGACATCCGGGGATGGAACTGGCCTTGTGCCGTTTAGGTGAATCCGTAAATGCGAGTGAAGGCAAGGGCAAGGGGGATAAGTATATTGATCTGGCGAAGTTCTTTTTGGACAATCAACACAAGATTGATCCTGGCCCCTATAATCAGTCAGAAAAGCCCGCAGTCGACATGACTGAGGCAACCGGGCATGCTGTTCGTGCAACCTACTTTTATGCTGCCATGGCAGATATTGCCTATCATAAGCAAGATGCTGCGTATGGGAAGGCCGCAGATGCGTTGTGGGATAATGCCATTCATAAGAAACACTATCTGACTGGCGGGGTAGGGGCCTCGCACAGCGGAGAGGCCTTTGCTGGCGACTATTTGTTGCCGAACAATGGCTATTGCGAATCCTGTGCAAGTTGCGGACTGAGCTTCTGGGCCCTTCAGATGCACCGTCGCTTGGGGAACGCACACGCTATGGATGTTCAGGAACGCGTCCTCTATAACAATCTGCTTGGCTCAGTAGAACTGACAGGCGAGAATTTTTATTACCAGAATCCGTTGGTATCAAGTCGGTCACGCTATCCGTGGCATGGATGTCCGTGTTGCGTTGGAAATATTCCACGCGCAGTGATCGCGATCAAGGATATGATGTACTCCGTGGACCGGAGTCGGCACGTGTTGCTTGTGAATCACTATGTGGACAGCGAAGGTGATGTGTTGGCAATAGGTGCTAAGCCTATCCATATTAAGCAGCAAGCAAGCTATCCTTGGAAGGGCGATGTGGCAATCACGTTGACGCAAATTCCATCAGAAGCATTTTCACTTGCCCTTCGCATTCCTAATCGTACGGAGAGCAAGCTCTATAAGGCTATACCTAATCTAGACGGAAAATATACATTGAAGTTGAATGGGAAACCTGTTGAGGCAAGCATGAAAGATGGCTATGCCGTGATTGCGCGAACCTGGAAGGAGGGCGACCGCATTGATCTTGATTTGCCCATGGATGTGCAGCGCATCACGTGCGACGAACGCGTGGAGGCGAATCGCGGCCGTGTGGCCATCCAGCGTGGTCCGATTGTATACAGTTTTGAAAGTGCCGACAATGGCAAGGCAAGTGCGATGGCTCTGCTCAAGCCCGATGCTGAACTTAAGCCCGTATGGAAGAGCGACCTCCTGGGTGGCGTGATGACGATTGAATGCGGCGCATTGAAAGCGGTGCCGAATTATGCGCGTTTGAACAGGGGTGGCTCGTCCCAAGTGTGGATGCTCGCAAGCCGTGAACAAGCCGGAGTCTCAGGTCTTGCCAGTCAGGCAGAGGTGACAGCCTCCTTTGCGCGCTCTGAGGAGATGAGTCCGTCGGCTGCGAATGATATGATTGTTCCAAGTGACGGAAAACATCATGGCGAACCGAACTTTGATTTTTGGCCGCATCTAGGTACAGCCGAGTGGCTTCAATACACGTTTGAAAAGGCAGTCATGGTGAAGCTTGCCAGGGTGTGGTGGTTTGATGACACCGGGCGGGGAAATTGCCGCATCCCAGCCTTCTGGAAGATCACTTATCAGGGTGAGGACGGTAAATGGGCGGCTGTTGAAGGCGTCGTGAGCTATCCGGTTGAAAAAGGAAAAGCGTGTGAAGTGCGCTTCACGCCTGTAAAGTCAAAAGCCTTTCGCCTTGAAGTCCAACTTCCTCCAAAATTCTCCTCCGGCGTTTTTGAGTGGCAACTGGAGTAAGAGAAGGGGACAGCGGTTCCACCTTCGCGATGCCTACGGCGGACAGGTCAGGGTTCAGGAATACAGGAATAATGGAAGAAGGCGCTCTTGGGAGGGACGAGCGTCTGCTCGTCCAAGGCGCGCAGACGCGTGCCCCTCCCAGAGTCGCTATTCGTCTTTCTCCATCATTCCATCATTCCCATATTCCAACATTCCAGTTTGAGGTTATAGGTAAGCGTTTTGCGTTAAAAGCCCCGTGTCCCTTTCGGCCCCGTGATCGTTTTTCGGAACAGTGCGTAATGCTGTTTGATACGCTCGACATACTCCGGCGACGGAAGGAGAAGATTTTTGGCAAGTTTCAAAAGTTCGGGGGCCAGTGCGGACTGTTCGCTCAGCGGCGCGAGAATGGGTCCCTTCATCATCTTTACATCCGTTTTGCTTTTCGGAAAACTGCCCCACTTACTGTAAAACTCCAGCGATTCCCATCCCCAGCAGATCATCGCCAGCACACAACGGGGATTGCTCTTGGCAACGACATTGAAATACACCCGTCGGCAATCGCAGCCCTTATCGTTACAATACATCTCTAAAAAGGCATATTCATCTGACAGCAAAGGATAGTCGGGATTGTTGCGTATCGTGATGCTCCTCACTTCGCGAAAGGCAATATCTGGGCATCGATCATGAAACATTTGAAAAGCCATAAAAACCTCCTTAATTATTAAAAGTATAGATTGGCATAGCGCAAAACACAACATGAAAAAAAATGAACACAGATTTGGAGTGCGGCGGCAAGCGGTATTCCGCACGACGCCCCTTTGGGTGCGATTCAACTTTGTTGAATCAACACCCGAGGTAGGATGGAGGAGGTAGGATGGAGGAGTTGTAACATCTTTATTTGAAATGTGTTAGATAATTGTTCTACGCTATTCGCTGTTGTCTCCTAGATGAAGACACATTTTCTGGGCTGGTGTAAACGCTTATTCTTTCTGAAAATACCTGTTTCTATTGGCTCTTCTCTCCTCCCTCCTCCTTGTTATCTCCTACCTGGTGTGATTCATTTCAACTAAAATGAATCGCACCCCGCCCCTTTGGGCGGCATTTTACATTCTTTACATTAAGCACATGGAGATGTAACATTATCTCAAATGTAAAGATGTATTAACGGGACAAAAGGATGAAACAGAAAATCTATGTTGAGACCACGATACCGAGTTTCTATTACGAGACGCGGGTTGATGCTGATATGGTGGCTCGCCGTGATTGGACTCGACAATGGTGGGATGCCAATCGGAACCGTTATGACTTGGTGACCAGTGATGCAGTTGTCCGGGAATTAGAGGATGGAGAATACGAGACACGTGAGCTGAGTGTTCGACTATTGGAAGATCTTGAGCGGCTGGAAATTGTGGATGTGCTCGCGGACATTATTGATGTATACCTGTCTAACAAGTTGATGCCTCGGGAGCGGATGGGCGACGCACTTCATCTTGCATTGGCATCATTCTATAAATGTGATTTTCTTTTGACATGGAATTGTCATCATATAGCCAATGCCAATAAGTTTGAACATATTCGGATAATCAATACGCGATTGGGTTTGTTTGTCCCCGCATTAGTCACCCCCATGTCGTTGCTGAGTGAGGAGGATGTATGAAAGACCAAGTGCTCGAGCATATCTGGCAAGTTCGCCGGTCGATTTCTGAACAAAATGATTTCGATTCGAAAAAGCTGGTGACATATTATAAAAAACGTGCTACTCGAAAGATGTATCCGGCATCAGGATCGTCTGGAGGGCAGAAGGTTGAACAGATTGCAGAACTTTCGAATACTTATGACACGATTCATTGAGCCTTATGTAGTATCTTTTTTCGGAACAGTGCGTAATGCTGTTTGATACGTTCGATATACTCCGGCGACGGAAGGAGAAGATTTTTTTGCCTCTACGGTCGGATTTGGAGGTCACGAATTGTGACCTCCAATTTGTTACTTCTTGAGTATCAACCATAAAATCAAGAGTTCTTGCTTTCATCTTATCGCTGACTGCGTTACACTAAAATAATGAATTCAAATGATAAAGAAGCTTTAGCTATACGATATTTATTCGAGTCGAGTCCAGAGACAGCATGGGACAATCGGGCGATTATAAATACGCTCGGTCTGCGCGGTAAACAAATTAAGCGCATGAATGATTTGCTTTTCCAGATGGTACGCGACGGGAACATTGTTCCGACGCGCAAAGGCACTGCCTATATGCTTGCAAAGGAGGCCGACCTGGTGACGGGTGCTCTTCGCATGGTTCGTAATGGCGCCGGGCATGTGATTGAAAAAGAGACTGGCAAGGCTGTCTGGATTGAGGAAGAGAATTTGGGAACAGCCTTGCATGGAGACATCGTGACGCTGCGTTTGACGCGACAAGATTCCGAGTTGAAGGGCAAAGTCATTAAGATTGTTGAGCGTTCGTCACGGGACATTGTCGGAACGCTCTTTACGACTGGAAAATTTATGTATGTGGTGCCGCTGAATCCGGTCTACCGTAAAGATTTTTATGTGCCTGCCCTGAATGGCGCAAAGACAGGTGACCGTGTGGTGGTACGCTTCACGGGATGGGAAAATCGCCATGTGGCTCCTGAAGGTGAGATTGTGGACGTGATCGGCCCTGCGGATAATCCTTCGCTCGATACGATGGTCATCATGAAGCAGTTTGATCTGCCTGAAGACTTTCCTGCTGAGGTGATCGCTGAAGCTGAGAAGGTTTCTCAGAAACTCAGTAAGCCTGGCACGCGACTTGATTTGCGCGACAGTTACATTCTTACGGTTGATCCTGCAACCGCCCGAGACTTTGACGATGCGATTTCGCTGGAAGTGGATGCAAGTGGCAATCGTGTGCTGGGTGTGCATATCGCGGATGTCAGCCACTTTGTGCGTCCCGACTCCGCGCTTGATAAAGAGGCTCGCGAACGCGGGACGAGCGTGTATCTGGTCGATAAGGTGATCCCGATGTTGCCAGAACAACTTTCTAACGGCGTGTGCAGTTTGCGTCCCGATGAAGACCGCATGACCTTCACCGCGTTTATGACCTTTGACAAGAACGGCAATATGCTGTCGCGGCGCTTTTCAAAATCACAAATCCGGTCAAAGCTGCGTCTGAACTACGAGCAGGCTATGGCCATTATCGCAGACCAGAAACCGGAAGGGCTCGACGTTGTTCCTGAGAAAGCCCGAACACTCCTGAAAGAAACCTGGGGGTTGGCTGCGCAATTGCGTGCGCGTCGCTTCTCCATGGCAGCTTTGGATCTGGAGGTGCCGGAGGTTGAAGTGGTCTTGGATAAAGATTCCCGGATGACCGGATTACTTTCACGTCCTTATGATGAGTCTCATCAGTTGATTGAGGAGTGTATGGTGGCGGCGAATGAAGCGGTCGCAACTGAACTGTGGACGCTTGGCATCAAAATTCTAGCGCGTCTGCATGAACCGCCAGATCCTGAAAAGATTGCTGATTTGAAGACTGGACTCGCCCTGCTGGGATTCCATACCGGAAACTTGGCCATTCCAAGCGTGCTGGCAAAATTCCTGAAGGATACGCAAGAGCATCCGTTGCGTTATCATGCGCACACGATGGTGCTTCGCAGTATGAAGCGCGCCATTTATTCGGCTGAAAAGATTGGCCACTTCGGTCTCGCCAAAGAATATTATGCGCACTTTACATCGCCCATCCGTCGTTATCCGGACTTGGTGTTGCATCGTCAGCTTGCTGACTTCCTGGACGGCAAGGGCGGAAAGATGCCGCAAGGCTATTTGATGGCGACTGCGCAATTGGCGACAGAGCGCGAACAGATTGCGGACGATGCGTCACGCCAACTGATTGAGATCAAGAAATTCCGCTTCCTTCAGCAACAATTGGATGAGAAGAATCCGATTGAATATCGCGCGGTGGTGGCCAAGTGCACCAATTACGGCGTCTTCATTGATATACCGCTATTGGCCATGGGCGGCCTGATTCACATCTCGAACCTCTCCAACCAATATGTGCGGTTTAACTCCTCTGCCGAGACCTTGAATGCCGGCGGCGAGACCTACCGTATTGGCATGGTCTTGCAGGTGCAAGTGGCCAAGGTTGACTTCAATCAGCGCCGTGCAGACTTTATGCTTGTCGGCGGTCCCAAGGCGGTCGAGGCCGGAACCTCGAAATCGACATCAGGCGAAGAGAAGTCAAGAAAAGGCAGATCCCGTGATGCTGGTCAGCGTACATCTCGCGAGGAGCGTCCGTCCCGCGGCTCGAATGAGCGTCCCTCGCGTGATTCAAGCCAGCGTCCCTCGCGTGATGAGAAGAAATCCACGCCCGCGCCCTTTAAAAAGTTTGAGCGCAAAAAACGGAAATGATCGTCTGGACGGAGTGTGGGTGGAATTGTAAATAAATAAGAGACGGCAGGGCAAATTGCCTTGACGTCTCTTTCTTTTAGACGTTTCGATGGTTACCGCTTTGTGGCGCGATAGCGCGCTATGAGGGCGTTGGTGGAGGCATCGTGCTTGAGCGCGGGTGCGTCCTTGGCATTGAGTTCGGTCAGCACCTTAGAGGCCAGTACCTTGCCCAGTTCCACGCCCCATTGGTCGAAGGAGAAGATGTTCCAGATGATACCTTGTGTGAAGACCTTGTGCTCGTATAATGCGATGAGTGCACCGAAGGTTTCAGGCGTTAGCGCATCGGCGAGTAGGGTGTTGGTGGGGTGGTTGCCTTCGAATGTCTTGTGAGGGACAAGCTTTTCCGGTACACTTTCAGCGCGACATTGCTCTGCTGTCTTTCCGAAGGCGAGCGCCTCGGTCTGCGCAAAGAAGTTGGCCATGAGCTTGTCGTGGTGGTCGCTGATGGCATTGTGTGATTTACAGAAGCCGATAAAGTCGCAGGGGATCATGCGTGTGCCTTGGTGGATAAGCTGATAGAAAGCGTGTTGGCCGTTCGTGCCAGGTTCGCCCCAGACGATCGGACCGGTGCCGTAGGCGACACGGTTGCCATGACGGTCAACAGACTTTCCATTGCTCTCCATGTCGAGTTGCTGAAGATAAGCGGCTAGGCGTGCGAGATATTGATCGTAAGGCAGCACAGCGTAGCTTTCC
>SESA01000818.1_pt1 | contig 18274 bp, 18 predicted proteins | sample 3171451 | NCBI WGS metagenome assembly SESA01 (sample SAMN06051862, study PRJNA518727) | freshwater metagenome | biome: subpolar coniferous forest; feature: holomictic lake; material: water; isolation source: holomictic Lake 227, 8 m depth | place: Canada: near Kenora, Ontario | collected...
TGGTGGGGTCAGTATGGCCGGAATAAACAGCCGAGCAATGCGGGCTGTTTCCGAAACCTCCACAATGGAAGTAAGTATCCTGAGATCACGAAAATAATTTTCGGCTGAGATCTCTTGAGCTGTGGAAAATAATTGCCTTTTCCCACATTAGCCAGCAAAGAAAATAAAACCCGTAAAAAATTATGCGAGTAAGCCAGTTGTGGGCGAAGTTATACCAACCAGGCGCATGGTAGGAGATTAGAATTAACAGCAGAAAGTGTAGAGTGGCGGCGAATAGGAGGATAACCATAGAAATTGGCCATAGAACTATTTTTTTGCGCCAAAGGAGAGGATAAAAAATGAGGATAAAGGTTAACCGGATCATAGGCTCCAAACCAGTGCAGCCAGGCAGAAACCGGATTAAAGGTTTTCCGTGTATATAAATAATATGATCTAATGATGATTCTATGTCGGGGTAGAAATTTCGGAATACAAAGCAGCAAACATGAGTAATGAAAAATGAGAGTTGTTTATAAATTGGTGTGAGTAAGAGTTCACAATTACCATGTGAGTTAAGGAAGAATTGAGGGTATCGTGAAAAGTAATAAAAAACTACAAAAAAAGCGAATCGCACCATCTGACCTCGCGGTGAGCGTTCCTGTAATAAGGTTAAAACAGACCTGATTTTTGCAGGGAGTTTCATGGTTGAAGATGGAAAATTATTTGCGGACGAGCGCAGGAATTGGTGAAATTACACGTCTATAAGATCGGGTTTTTTGGGAAGGTTCTTAAAGTAGCGATTAATGTTGGCTGAGGGAAAAATAATAATAAAAACTGTTAGCGCCATTAGTTTAAAATCGAGAAAAGTGTTCTGATTTTGAAGATACCAGGTTTCCAACTGACCTTTGTAGGGTGAAATGTTTGCTTTATAATAGTTTTCCACGGAAGTCTTGTAGGTGCTTAAAAGGACTTCTTCGTCGCGAAATACAATAGAGCCAATACCTGTTATGCCTGGTTTTAATTTCGAAATGTTTGTCTTTGCTTCTTCAGAGTAAAAGTTGAAATTTCGCAGAGTCAAGGGCCGGGGACCAACAATACTCATATCCCCTTTTAACACATTGAGGATTTGTGGTAGTTCATTTATTTTGGTTTTTCTCAAGAATCGACCAAAGGGAAAAACCCTGGGATCTTTCAGCAGAGTTATATCCTTTGTCCCTAAATTCGGACTATCCTTAAGCATGGTTGAAAATTTAATCAATCCGAATGTCTTTCTCTCATAGCCGACACGGTCATGTGTATAAAAAATATAATGTTCTCCGGTTAGTAAAAGGACAATAATTATTGGAATAAAAAGTGGTGATATTAGGATCAGGGCAATGAGAGAAAGGATAATGTCGAGAAATCTTTTCATTTATATAGTTTACAGGGTTAAGGTTAAAAAATCTATGTTAACTCGTAAAGTTTTTACATCTTTTGATCAAGGTTTTTGCCTGTTTCAAAATGACTGAATGTCGGGATGATTTCAGTAAGAAGAGAGACGATTTCAGCTTTTGACAGATGTTCGCTGTTTATTACATCCTGCAATCGTGCAGTGATGTCTTTTATTTCTGTTAATAGTCTGCGAGGAGAGCCACAAATCACACCCAATGATTCATAGCGGTCGAAATCAATGATTTCTCCTGTTGTGTAAAATTCCTCAAAGGTTTTTTCACCGGTAGTATCTGATGAAAAATAGTATACAGGCCAAAAGGGTGTATCGCGTGGCATATTAATGGCGTATTCCTTGGCTGCTTGCTCGGTTTCGAAAGGGATCACTTCCATGCCCAAGGAGTTGACCAAGTCTTCGGTAATATCTTTAAATGATGTTAGCTGAACTTCCTCAAATTTGGGGAAGAATATTTCGCCACTTTTTCCAAGCATACAGGCAAGCATACATATCTGGCCAGATTCTTCTGGTGATACAAAGTACCGCTTCACATCGGTGGGCACCGATAAGGGTTGCCGTTTCATTAACCTGTTTATAAAACCATCTAAAAGGCTCCCATTTGAAAATGCAACATTGGCAAAGCGGGCAGTAGTGATTGGAATTTCCCCGGAATAGGCAATTATCAGTTCTTCCATCATTTTTTTGCTGGCTCCCATAATGTTGACTGGATTTGCTGCCTTGTCTGTAGATACACAGAAAAAATGCGAAGGAGGATTTTTTCTGAGATATTCTAGTAAGCGTTCTGCTTTAAGTACATTGTTGTCAATCAAAGCTGCAACAGAGAACTGATCCTTTTCACTTCTAACGTGCTTATGAGCAGCAAAATTGGCCACAATGTCGAATGGTCCCTCATTTTGCAGGATACGGTAAAAGACAGGATCTCCGAAATTTATCGGATAGGTTTTGTAAGCGGATGGGACTTTGATGTTCGGGTTACTACGTAGGTCTCGCGTGAGTTCGGTTAGTCCATTCTCATTAATATCTACAACAAAAAGCTTCGATGGATTGAATTTTAGTATAGCTTTAATGTAAGAAGAGCCAATAGTTCCTGCTCCTCCTATAACCAATACTGATCTGTGTTCAATTTCCTTATTGAGAATTGACAAATATAATTCAATGTCTTTTGCGAAGATGCTTTTGTCGCGCAAAATAACATTGGTTTTAATAAAGGAGTCGATGTTTGGTAATTTCATATTATTAAATTGGGGATAACAATAAATCATTATTTTCAAGGAATTGATGAGGATTCCAATCAATGTAATAAATTGGTCTTGACTGCGGTCCCTGTAAAATTGGGTTAAGAAACCTCATCTGCAATTTTTTCAGAACCATTTTCATCTTACAAACAAGGAAATCAACCATAGGTATTGTAAGTAAACTAATAATGGGTCTCTAGGATTCAATAATTCAATGAACGGTTATCATTTTTTATGATTTTATCGAGGAATTGCAATCGTGAACAAGAGAAAATAACTGATACCGCAGGTTATTGATTTAATTTTATCTCAGAATAACTTTTTTGAGGTGTGTGTGCCTTTAAGTTTTTAGTCTATTGCGGGAAATGGCACTCCTATAACCACAAATTTGGATTGTCAAGTACCTGGCGAGGTTTCCATCCAATGCAGCGCGCAGCTGAATCACTAAATGTTAAAGAAGATGTCATTTTCTCTAATTTTCGGGAAGTAAACGGGCATTCTTTTTTTGTTAATAATTGACCTAAATCTCCAACTTTTGCTAGCCTTTTGGCAAAAGTCTCAGAAACATTTAAAATTTTGCGTATGTTAAGTCTATGTGCTATAATCGTTGATATTTCACCAAATGAGGGATGATATCCGTCGGTGAGATGATATATTCCTCCCACCTTGGATATCGTAGGAATGAAATTAGCTAAATCTTCTGCAAGCACCATTGAACGTCTTGCTTTGCCATTGTTGATATTACAATAGAGACCTTTTTTAATACCTTTTATCATGGCACCGAAATTTCCAGGTGAATTATGCCCTAAAACTAACGGAGCACGAATAATCCCAATTCTCACACCGTTTTTTGAACCCCAGTTTAGCAAATAATCCTCACTTTTCTTTTTACTTAATCCATAAGGGTCAATAGCAAGCCGCTCAGTTTCTTCAGTCATTTCATCTCCTTTTTCAAGCCCATAAACGGCTACACTACTCATAAAAACGAATGACTGTGGTAAGTATCCAAGTGCTGCAATGCCATTTACAAGATTTTTCGTACCATTAAAATTAACATTAAAAAACTCCTCCTTATCAGCTTTGCTTTTGGGGACAACATGCGCTTTACCGGCTGTATGTATGATAACATCATAGTTGCTTGCTAATTTTGGAGTTTCAATTGCAAGGTTACAATAATCATCATCATTTATACCCATACCGATTGTATGAATTTTATGGCCATTCTTTAGAAAAGCCGAATATATATAGTTACCTATAAAACCAGAGCCGCCTGTAAGAAGAATGTTCATAATTTATTATTTATTCCAATACATTTATACCTTTTGATTTATCACCTTTCCTTGTACGTGAATCTTTGTCAAAACAGATTTATAGAATTGGACTGTTGCTGCTGTCAAGGCTTCTTCTGAAAAATCACGAATTACTCGTAATCTTCCGCTTTTACCCATTTTATCTCTCAACGCCTTGTCATCACTCAGCTTTCTCATACAACTTACCATCTCGTTAACATTTCCGGGCTCGTGCAACAATCCAGTAACCCCCTCCTCAATCGCATCTATACTTCCGTAAATCCTCGAAGCAATGGCAGGAATACTTGCAGCAGCTGCATTAATTAAAATGGAACCAAATCCTTCTCGATAACTTGGTAAGCATAGAATATCTGCAGATGCAATAAATTCCTCGGGAATTGTAGTGAAATCTTCAAAATGAATCTGATTAATATTTGATTTGCAAATTTCACGCATTAGAGGGCGCAACCCTTCTTCGTCTGGACCTACTACAATAAGATGGGATAAATGGCTCATTTCTGAAAATTTAGAAAACGCTTTAGCCATGACTATAGCTCCTTTATCCCTAGTCAACCTTGACATATATAAAAACACTAATGAATTTTCAGAAATGTTATATTTACATCGGATTCTTAATCGCATTTCGAGGTCCGATTTGAATTTGGATATATTTACACCGCTTATTGATCCTTTACTCAGAACTAAAGATTTATTAGCAGGAATAACATGATTGTTTATTAGAAAGTTCCTCTGAGAAAAGCTGTCTACTAAAATATGCGTTGCGAATACAGCAATAACTTTATCAGCATTTTTAAGAATATGATGCATTACACCCGAGCGGGTTGTCCATACCTGACCTGTGAAAGTATGGACCCGAATAGGAATTCTTGCAAATGCCGATGAGACCATTGAGAGCAAACCTGCTTTTGGTGTTACTGAATGCACCAGGTCGAAACTATTTTTCCGAAACAGATTAAACAAATGCACCATTGCCAACAGGTCCTTAATAGGACTTATTCTTCTATTGATTGGGGCAGATATTATTTTTGCATTAATACCACGCGATGAAAAAAAAGAATGGTCCTGTGTGTTCGCAATTAACGTAACATCAAAAATCTTACTTAGGGCTGATATTTGATCCAGCAAAAAAACTTCAGCCGTATAAATACTAGAAACGATCAAACAAATTTTTTTCATTTAACTACTTAAAGGTTAATGCTCTAATTATTGATTAACTTATAAACAAATAAAGCACGATTGGTTAAATGCCTAATTTTGGGGAATGCCACAAATTGAATTTGTTTTCATTCAGGCCCAGTGGTTTTGGATTGAACGATGCTTCTTGGACGATCAAAAGGTATTACCTTAGTGCTGATTTAGAAAATATATAACACTCATGGATAAATTCTTTACGATCAAATCTAAGACTTTTTGATACTGGCACTTGGTTACGAAAACGAAGGGTCCAAAAATATGCACTGGGAAATAATATAAAGGGAGTTAATAAAAATATCTTAATAATATTTTTTATCTGAAATAACAACATCGCTGAATTGAATTTCAAAGTACCCTTATACACCATCCTTACTGTTTCTAAGAGTAAATAAAATTTTCCTAGAAATGCTTTTTTGCTATTAACGTTTGCAGTCTCATGATAAATGTAAAGAGGTTCCTCACAGTAAAATCCATTGTAATTATTGGCAAGAGTCAATATCATAAGCTGATCTTCTGCTCTCCTAAACTTTGAGTAACCAATGGCTTGCAATAGCTCAGTTTTTCCACAAAGGCTGGCTGGTACAAAGGAATGTGGATAAGTCTCATTATTAAAACGACGTACCCCGGTAACTAAATAATCATTATTAATCAAGAGGCTTGCTGAACAAAAAAAATCGTACCCTGCAATACGAGCTTTATCAGCATATTCTAAACGATCTGGGAAACAAAAATCATCCATATCTATTATAGCGCACCAATCTCCTCCTGCTTGTTTAAGAGCGTATTGTCTGGCAGCACCAGGTCCATAATTCATGTCAAAACGAAAATATCGAATCCTGCTGTCAATCAACTGCTTGATTAAATTTTGAGTATTATCAGTAGATCCGTCATCAACAATTACCCATTCCCAATCCTGAATGGTTTGTTTTGACAATGAATAATAACATCGACGAATAAAATGTTCACACTGATAAGTGCATGTTATAAAAGAAAATAACGGCTTACTCATAACGTATTATTATTTGTGGGAATCTTGAAAAAAAGAGGCTTAACGGAAAAAATATCTAACTCGAGATACTGCTTCATAGATTGTAAATCGAGCCATTGAGTGACCTCTTAATTTAATGAAAAACCCTCTTGCTCTTGCAGAGGATTTTCTTGCAACAGGGTTAAAATCCAACTCTACTTCTTCAAGCAGGCACTCAGCTGCAAGTAAAACCCAATGTTTTATCCCTCGCAAAGTTCTCAAATGTGAATGAATAAAGTCTTCGCAGTATGCCTTGCCTGTGAATGGAAAAAAATCCTCCTCAACTAAATCTTCTTTAAATGAAAGAACGCAACCACCAGGAAGATACTGAGTAAGGAACAGATCGGTATTACAAGAATCAGGGTCAACACCGAAGCCGTGGCCTGAAGGAGTGAAGGTGCCCATGCGTTTAGAACCCCAATTTGCTCCACAAATTAAACTATAAAAAACATTTCTACCAAAACCACTTATTCCAGATTCTATCTTATGATGTATTCGCCCTGTGTTTTTTTCTTTATATACTGGTCCAATAACATTTCCTCTTCCGAGTTTAGATAGTGCTGATATAAGACGACCCAATGTCTCTGGTAGCAATTCAATATCATCATCGAGTTGCATAACATAGAAACCAGAGGTCAGTTTTAATCCCTCTGCTCTTTGTGCCACCTGCCCTTTGCACCTTGTTTTTACAACCCTAACATTTGAAAATGAAAAATTCTCAGTTTTGTACGCATCTTCCTCGGGGATACAAATAAGTATCTCCTTTGGAACAATTTTGCCACGGTTGATTTGCTCAATTGTTCCTTTAAGAGACTCTCCTCCAAGTGTTGGAATAACTACTGAAACAGGCTGCACGTAATCTATTTTCGAAGAGGTATATGACATTTTGACAAATTGATGGAACTAAAATAAGTTTAAACGATTATGATGACTGAGCCACTTTTGTCCCAACGCTTGCTGTAGGGTAGTTCAATAAATCAAAACAAAAGAAAGTAATGGCAATATGAAACCCAATGAGCTGAAAAAAGCCAGTTGAGAACATTGCAGCATAATGAACAAGACTGAAGATGCAGAGACTGAAAATGAATACACTTAGCCTTGCAGATTGATACAGATCACGATAAGTGGTTGAAAGTTGCAATAATAAGGAGCGACGGTATTTTGCAAGTTTTATGAGCATAAAACTTGCAAGACTTAGCAAAAAAACAATTGGCATTATCCCTGAAATGAAAAGAACCAGAATCAGACCGATCTCATGAGATTGAGTATAATGCCCAATTTCTACATTACCTGGTATCCCAATTAAAAACTCTTTTATTCCAAGGTTGAACATAGCTATAAATGGTATAGTCCATCTTTCCACATACCAGTCCTGAAAGGCATCAGCCCCAAGGTTATAAAAAAACACACTAACTAGTGTCGAACCGCTGACGAGAACTAGAAAAATCATAAGAAACTGAGCTGAATGCTTGCGCAAACTTGAATGCCTTGAGAAATAAGTAAAATGCACTAAAAAAATTATGAAGATGAGCGTAACCGTCATTGTAGAACAAACAATATAAAGGAATAGACAGATAACCATTTTAATCCAATTTTTTTCTGGTAGCAATTTGTCAAAAGGATTATAGAAAAGTAAACACATGAAAACAAGCATAGATGCACTCTGCGGACCTAAAAAAATGGAATTCATGCTCAGTAACTCATAGTCAAAAGTCGTAGTTAAAATTCTTGATTCTATAACCTGATAACCTTTACCGGCAGCTTCTACAGAAAAAAGATCAAGTAAAAGATTGCCCTTTCCAAGTAAATTGATAATAAACTCTACGAGCAGAGTGGCCAACAATACACCGTATATTTTATACATACTGTTTAACAGTTCTCGGGGTTTTATTATAGCCGTATTATATTTGAGAATAATATAGAAGCATATTCCATAAAAAAATGATTGCATATAACCGAACACAGTTAAATCATTTTTAAAAATAGCATGCAAGAGAATTATCAGTAACCATATAAGAATGAAAAAAATAAAATAAGATGGATACCGGTTTATGGGCATCAGGAATAATAGCGCTATAAAAAATGTTAAAATATGAAAATATGTAGCCAATCTGGGATTGACTAGATGAGTCATAATAGGTATGAATAATGCAAAAAGGGTGAGATAATAAGGAATGTTTTGGCTTTTAAACTTCATCTGTAGTTCTGTCTTTCGCTATTATGTTATTGTGCTGAAATTAAGATGTCAATATTGTTTTATTATTATGCGAAGAAAAAGCCTTTTAACTTGAAACCTATGATTTCAGCTATAGCAACAATGTGCCGGTGAAGAATTACAAGTTTGCTTTCAATCTTTCGGATACCATTATCCAATACATGTAGAATAAAACATTCGAAACCAAATATGGTCCTCGTTACATGGTTCACTCAAACTCATTCGTCCAAGCAAGTATTTGTTAACATCTCGATTATTTCCACCCGAGGCTGAAAAAACTCTTTGAGCGCCAAGTTGGGCTAATAGTTCAACATGCCTTATTGTAAAACAAGTAGCAGGCTGCCCGTTTGGAAATGCAAAAAAATGTATGCTATTCTTCAATTGCGCCAATGCGATTTTATTTTTCGTGTACTGCCCTTCGAATTCTTCGATACCAAGTGCCGTGGCATTCCAATGATCATAAAGATGGTTTCCGTAAACCACAAAGTCTCGGCAATTCCATTTTTTCAACATTTGCATGTCAGCAAATATTCCCTGATAACGAAGAACTTCATTTCGATCAATGGGGTAGAATTTTTCTTCAAATATTTTTAAGTTTTTGGGGGTTAGGGTAAGGTGATATGGAGGGAGTATCCCATGTGATTTAGCAAATTGTGAAAACTCAGGGACATTTCGATTTAAAAAACAGGCAACAGCTGATAGCATTGGTTTTTGCTCTATAATTGCCTGCATATTCAAAAAAACGATCGAAGGGATTGTTAACTTCTTTAAAATTTCAAGCCCATTTTCAAATGTTCCCAGAAAACCATCATCAAAAGAAATCATTGCGCATCGCTTTGGCAGATTAGTTCCTGTGAGTAAAGATTCTGGATGAATGATATCAAAGTTATTAGAAATCCATGAAATTTGTCGATTGAATGTATCTATTGAGACGGCAAGACCGTATTCTTCATCGAAACGACTGGGGTTGTCTGTAACATCATGAAAACAAAAAATCGTGAGTCCTTCTGTAAGGGAACGCCTTAGCATTGGCAATACTCTGACTGAACGTCCAATACAAACCTTTGCAGTATTTTTGGTTAAACCCATATTATGCAAATAAAATACAAAATTTATACGCCAGCGGAAATGCTAAATTGAGAATAAATCAAATCGGGTGCAATCAATGAGGAAAAAACGCTATATAATCTCACAAATTCTAGTCAATGTAAATATAAGATTATAACCATCCCATATAGTTGAGAAATCAGAAGTTCTACCAATCGGAACAATCCTGTCAATGCCAGGAACTTTGGAATTGACAATAAAATCTTTTAATTCAGTTTTGGTAAATCCATAATATGCAAGAGTTTGAGTCTTACGATTGATGATGGATGCTAGTTCCGATAATGATACAGCATGATATTCTGTAAAATAACCACTTGAACAGCGATATTCATCGATTTGAGGAGGTAATGTGTCGAGTTGGATGCGCCATAATAGATTGTCGGTATGAGGCGTTTGATGAACTCCATCCGATAGAATTGCCTGTTTGAAAAAAGTTGTAAGTTTGTCCACAGCAATAACAGGCTGCACTTTTAGATATTTTTTTTGTACAATATCATATAATTTGCTCCAGAAAATTGATTTTGAAATTTTAACATTTTCATTTGTTCCCAGCCATGCTACAAAATGTGGAGAAGTACAAGCATTCTGGTCGAATAAATATGTATCGTTGTAAAAGCCTAAGGCAATTGTTTCGGGTTTTTGTTCCACAATAAAACGATTCGCATTTATTACGCACAACGAATATCGGTCAGCAAAGGTAACGTCAAACGAACGGGCAGGAATAGAGCTTTTCCTGATTTGAGCGATGGTTTCATTACCACCCCAAATAACCCGTACATCACACAAGGAGGAAAATAATGTTGTGGCAGAGTTGTTGCTTCTGTCGTAACGTACTATAGCTAGTCGTTTGGTACACGATTGGTAGGCTGTTTTTTTTGCAAGGCGTACAATAGCATTGCAAATAATAGTAATTTGTTTAAAGTCTTTTGATGGAACCCGCACAATGTTAACGTTGCCCGATAAAATACCGCATAACAACGAATATGCAAAGTTAACTGGTACATTTGAAGGTGCAATATGAAACACTATACCTCGTCCTAAACGAAGTGTTTCCATATTCCGATCCCTTTCCTTAATTTGTAGAATATTAGCTTTTCGGCAAAAGAAGGCAAAAGTTGCCACATCTGGATAATTTCGTATCTCTGGATCCTTGGCAATTTCCTTAGAAAGAGCGTGCAAAAAATCAATTGCCTCAACAGAAAATGGGTATGTTGATGAAGTATTTTGAAGTTCCTCTAAACAAAGTGTTTTCGGGAATAAGAATGTTATATCACTACAATTTTGATGCATAGGTATCGCTACAGCCTCTTATTTCTGCATTTTTAAGTCGCCCGATAATTTTAAAATATTTGCCCAACCTGCCACACAAGCAGTTGTCTTCACCAAGTATGATTCCTTCATCTTCAGTTAAAAGCGAATGCCCAGGATAACTTTTTGGTAAAATCGATAGCACCTGAATAATACCTTTCTCGCCAACATCAGCTATCGAAAAATCGTGAGCCCTACGAATAATTACATCAGAATATACCGATGCATGTAAATATCCAAATTCACATTCCATATAAATAGTTCCGGTTTGTTCAATCATCCCATAGTAATCGTGAACATGGTTTATTCTGCAAACATCGTGTAGATTTTGTTTAAACATATGGGATGTTACAGCATCTGAAATCAATTTCTTCCATCCTCCACCATGAATAATAACGGCATTAGACAAATCCAGCTTCTGACCACTTTTAACTAATTCTTTGTAGAAATGCTGGTATATCATGTAAGTGAAGCCAAATACTAAAATATTTTTGTCTTTATGTTGTTTAACAAATGATTGTAATTGTTCAGCATCCAATTCCATTTTTTCATTGAGTGCATACATGCGTTTTGACCCTAGCATTGAAAAGCCTAAAATTCCAGCACTGCGAGCAGAGAACAAATTACGGTTTTTTATAACACTTTCTGAATCTATGATAATCATGGGTACACGTTGCTTCCCAATTAACGAAGATACTATTTTTATAAGTGTTTGAGCTTGTGCTGCCGATGTTTCACGGTCTAAAAAAATACGAGAGACAGCTTGTCCCGATGTTCCAGAGGATGTCATTGTTTTTACAACTTCTTCTTTCGGAACACTACATAAATCAAACATTTTGAACAATCGTACAGGAAGAAATGGCAAATCAGAATATTGATAATTTTTTTGTGTATCAAAGCCAATACTATCCATCATTTTCCGAAACGGATGACAATGTTCGTAATGATGACGCGAAAGGTTCATCAAAAAAGGACTTAGGATTCCTTCTTTTTGGTTTTTATTCAATGAATATGGTTGTATCTCAAGTATTTCTGAAATATTCATATTAAATATCCAAGTCTGTATAAATTGTTTTACCCCATGAATTTTTTGGAATAGAATCTAAATGGCGCACAATGATTGCACTCCGGTGAATTAACATTTTCGAGCTTAAATATTGATTTATCTCTTCTTCACGGCCGACTTCGGTTATATAGACTACGAGCCTATCATCGAAACCTGTGCAGGCACAATCTAAAATAAGGTTTTTAACTAATCGTTCAGTTTCATCGAGATTCACTCGGTTGCCAAACAATTTCAGAAAACGCTTTTTACGACCAACGATGTAATAAAAATTATCAGAATCCCGTTTTGCTAAATCACCAGTGTGTAACTTGCCATTATTTTCATTACCTCTATCCAAATCGTCTTTACATTCAGCATATCCCAATGAAACATTTGATCCTTCATACACCAATTCACCGGTTACTTCGGGCTCATTAATCAAAGCTCCATTTTCGTCAATTAACGAAAACTTTCCGCCCGGAATGGCAATCCCAATACTACCCAACTTCGATAATGCATATTCGTTTGGCAAATAGCTCATACGTGCAGTTGCTTCAGCTTGGCCGTACATCACAAAAAATCGCTTTTCAGTATTTTTACAGAATTCTGCAAACTCCATATTTAGGTTACTATTCAGTTTTCCTCCGGCCTGGGTTAGTGTTTTGAGTGAAGGCAGATCCATTCGAAAAAAACTAAGTTTCTTTAATATTTCATAAGTATATGGTACACCTGACAAAGAGGTTGCATTTTGATTTTTCAAAAAGGACCAAAACTCCTTTTCCATTAAGGACTTTGTCGTTAAGAGAATTGTAGCCCCTTTAATAAGATGACTATTAATAATTGAAAGACCAAATGTGTAATTCATAGGTAAGGTTGTGATTGGCCGTTCAAACTCATCAATTGATAAATATTTCGCAATAGAATTAGCATTTGCTTCCAAATTCTCATAGCTAATTCGAACAAATTTTGGACTGCCTGTGCTTCCTGAGGTAGTTAATAGCAAAGCTAAACGATCATTCAATTTACCACTTTTATCATTTTCAAGCTTGATAAGGGAGTAATTCGATGCTGAAAAAACAACTTGGGCATCGAAAAATTCTTGAATTCGTTCATTTGGTAGCCAAAGATATTCTGGAGTGTAATTTTGAATGAGATCATTAAGCATCTCTTTGTCCAACGATGAATCAAGCATTACTGGAACAACCCTGTTTGAAATAAATGAAATATACCCAATCAATGAACCAATAGTATTCTGACATAAACAAAATACCAGGCAACGATGTTTTATAATTGAATGTAACTTTTTCCCGATGGCTGCAATATCACCATAAGTTAAACTTTCACCAAGGTCTGTTAATACTAAACAGCTATTTTTGTAGGTAACAAAAAGATCGTTTTTTAGCATAATTATTTTTTATGGTTCATCGCAATAATGCGTACTTATAGATATATTTGGGTAAAAAATCTGATTTCCAATGAGCACAAGTTTGCTTAGTCACGCCTTCGGGCTTACGGATCAACAGTACCTGAAGCCAGAGTATAAGGAGGGCACTGTTATTTTTCACATCAAGACGAAGGATAGTAAGCTTCGTTGCAGTAGTTGCGGCAGCCGCAATATCATAAAGAAAGGTACTGTTGATCGCCTCTTCAGAACGCTCCCAATAGGCCTGCGGCCTGTGTATTTGCTTGCTAAGGTTCAAAGGTTGGAGTGTAATGATTGTGGATTAATACGACAGGAACGCCTGAAGTATGCCGAGGAAAAAAAAGCTATACCCATCGAATAGCTGATTGTATTGTTGACTTGCTTGCATTCATGACCGTTCAGGATGTAAGCCACTTGTTCAAAATAAGCTGGGGAACGGTCAAGCAAATTGATAAGGAATATCTTCAAAAGCATTATTCGAAGCCTGTTTTGAAAGATGTTGAGTTTATAGCGATTGATGAATTTGCTTTTCAGAAAGGACATAAATATCAAACCGTGGTATACGATCTTAGAGCTGGAAGAGTGATCTATGTGGGTCAAGGCCGAGCGGAAGAAAGCCTGGATAAATTCTGGAAAAGATTGCGTTCTTCTGGGGCTAAAATCCAGGCTGTTGCAATGGACATGTGGCTCCCATACTTCAATGCTGTCATCACCAACATTCCTGATGCAAAGATCGTATTCGATCGCTTTCATATTTTCAAGCTGATGAATGAGACGATGGACGAAGTAAGACGGGCTTTGTATCATGATGAGGCTTTTCTAAACAACAGATCTGTCATAAAGGGAATACGTTGGTTATTGTTGAAAAGTGAAAAAAATCTGAACGATGAAAAAGACGAACGCAAGCTTCTTGAAAAGGCTCTTGAAATCAACAAACCCTTGGCTGAAGCCTACTACCTGAAGGAAGAACTGGGACAGCTCTGGTTGCAAACCAGTAAACAAGAGGCCGCAAAGTTCCTGACTTCCTGGGCTACACGAGTCTGGGCTACTACCATTCAGGAACTTCGGAAGTTTGTTAAGACACTGCTGGCTCATCGTTCAGGTATACTAAATTGGTTTGACTATCGAATATCCACAGGGCCTTTGGAAGGTTTCAACAACAAGATAAAGGTCCTTAAACGTAAAGCATATGGGTACCGAGACATGGAATATTTTGCTTTGAAAATTTATGCCCTTCATGAAAACAGGTACGCATTATTGCGATGAACCTTTTTTAATATATATTAAAAAAATATGTGATCACCGTCTATACTTGATTCATCTATTTTTATTTCTGTTTTATAGCGATAGAAAGCATTAATTTTTAGAAACGATAACATAAAATTCCATGAACAATAGTCCCGGCTTTTTGATCTCCATATTAAAAGCTCATTAAGATTGCTAATCCGTACAAAATGTCGGAGGAAAACAATTCTTTGAAAAAATGATATACGCTTATTATTATTTATGTAATCAATGCATGTCCATGCCCTAAAATTTCTGAAATAAGTTTTTTTTACAATAGAGGCTTCGATTAGATGAGATTTTTTATAAAAACCGACACACATGAAATCATCCTTAAAATTTTTATTGCATAAAAGCCAGCCGTATAATTTGTCCAAGTCGTTTATGAAAAATAAATTTGTATCTGAATTATTTTGATAATATATTCTTTTAATTTCAGCGTATTCAAAGTGAGTAATGACATGAATGTTGTATCTGAACATTGTCAAAAAATCTAATAAAAGGAAAAAAGGAGTGATTAAAATACGGGTTATTAGTAATAAAACAGCGTACTTGTTTTTAGGTAAAATGTTATAACTTCCTTGTAGAATTTTATATGGGAGAAGATATATAAGAACTTTTGAACCCCATACTTGATTAGATCTTTTGAAATTAAATCGATTATGGATTTTTATTGAAAAAGGGGTAGGTGTATTGCTCAGAAGCAAATCATTTGAATTTGCAACTTTATTAAATAAATTCAGGCTTAGAGATCTTGCCTCTTCCTTGACACACCAACTTGTTAACCAGTAGCCGTTAACCAAGTACATTCCGTTACTATACATTACCGGAATTTTACCCAAAAAGCCAAATATTTTTCCTGTATTGATTTCGGTTATTCCCCAGCCTAGTGATTCATTTTTTATATAAGGATTATCTTTATACATCCATTCTAGGGTCTGTTGCCATTTAAGAGCCGAAAAAGATTGGTTCATTTCACTCAGAAATGTTGATACATCATCTAACCTATCAGAAAATAATTCCTGGATAACTAAAATATTGTCGATTTTTACTTTCATGAAGAACACGGAATATTTTTAATACAGTAAAATTGAAACAGCAAAAATATCTTATCATAAATTCATATCATTTTAATCTATTCACGTAAATCAATGACAAACCTCCCTTTTTGAACTGCGGCAAGTACTTGATCAATCGCAAATGGCAAGTCATCAAGTCGATAAACGGTTGCCAATGCCTGGAGAACTGGAGGCTTCCATACTCCAGCCATTTTGCGCCATATTGTTTCTCTTTGAAAATAATCGGTCCCGTCGGCATTAATACCAACTAGTTTAATGCCCCGGAGAATAAATGGTAATATCGTTGTGCATAGATGTGTCGATTCTACCAAGCCCGTCGAAACAACAACGCCACCATCCTTACATTTTTTTAATAATGTTGAAAGCGTATTTCCTCCGATAGTGTCTATTGCACCCTTCCAGGTTGGAATCAAGAGATTCCTCATAGTTTGATCATTGACTTCGGCGCGATCGATTACTTTTGATGCACCAATACTGCCAAGAAATTGCTCAGCGTCCGATTTTCCTGAAGATGCGGTCACATTGTACCCTAAATTTCCGAGCAGCGCTACTGACATACTACCAACTCCGCCAGTTGCACCAGTAACAACTATGGCATCTGAATCAGAATGCAAACCATTCTCGATAAGCGCTTCCACTGAGAGTGCCGCAGTATAACCGGCGGTTCCATAAATCATACTTTCAAACAAGGAGAGACCCTCTGGTAGATGCATAACCCAACTAGCTGGCACCCTTATATACTGACCAAATCCACCCGATACGCTCATCCCCAAAGCATGCCCAATAACCATCACAGAATCGCCTGGCCGAAACTCGTTAGAATTAGACGTTTCCACAATTCCAGAAGCATCAATTCCTGGTGTATGGGGGTAACGCCGTGTAACTCCGGGATTACCAACGCAGGACAAACAGTCTTTGTAATTTATAGATGAAAAATGTACTCGGATGAGAACATCACCCTTTGGTAAACCATCAATTCTACATAACTCAATTGCCCGAGTGTATTGATTTTCATTAGCCTTTCTAACTACTAAAGCCCTGTATTCTTTTGTCATTGCAATATAGTTAAATGTGATGCCTCAATGCGTAATGATAAACTATTGAGCTGCATTTTCAACACCTTTAGAGCGCTAACTTGGAGTTGTTAAAAGATGAGGTGACGCATAAGTAAACTCACCACTGCATACAATATTGCCATTAACACGTCCTACAGCATTTCCTTTGGCTATTCCTCTTTTAAATGTCATCATAGTTGACTCGAATACTAACCTATTACCTGGCAAAACATTTGAGATAAGCCTTACATTTATACTCGTAACAAATGAGTAGTTACCTTTATGTCCTTCGGTAGTGTAAATCATCATGACAAAAGTCTGCAACATGCCTTCAATTTGTAGTGCTGCAGGCATAGATTGAGACCGGGGTAAATGACAACGGAAGAACCAATCATTATGCTTAAGATGTTTAATAGCTCTTGCATATCGACCAGGATCAATTTCTTCAATTTCATCAATCATTAAAAAAGGATCTGAGATATCTAAATATTCGGAAATTTGTTTGGACGTTATATTATATTCCGTCATATCATTTTTTTACTCTTTTGAACTTATTAATTGACTTCGACAAAATGAATAGACTATTTGGGTTTATTTGGTAAAAACTGTTCTAGTATATCCGGTATTGTAATTAGCATATCAGCTTCGCATGCGACTTCACCATTTGTATAAGCAATTCCTTTCCCTTTTGCAATCCCACGACTCCATGAGATAACTTGTGTTTCAATAACGAATTTATCACCGGGAAGAACCTCCTTCCTGAACCTTACTGTATGAGATAGCGCATGAGTCACCTTGCCTTTATTTCCAGGAAGCGTTGTGATCGCAACGGTCAACATTTGTGCAAGTGCCTCTAATTGCAGAGCTCCAGGCATATTTGGCCTTCCGGGAAAGTGCTTTGGAAAGAACCACTCATTAAGCGTCAGGTTTTTGTATCCTTTTGCACTTTTACCTGGTATCACTTCATCAACATGATCAATCATTAAAAAGGGATAACGATTCGGCTGATAGTCCTGAAGTTCAATACAATTAAGACTGAATCCTTCCATTCCTTCCATATATTCTTCCTTTAGTTTTAATTAGTTGATCCTTATTAACTCACTTTTTTGCTCGTTCAAATGCTTTGGATATTTACCGGGGCAAAAAAGATTGCCTGGTAATACCACCGGAAAAGAAAAAATAAAAGCTCTTGTCGTTTTAACCTCATCCACTTCATCATATTGTATGCGGAAGCAGCCAATAATGTGTTGATTTTGTCTCCGGCTGTGCCTTTCAGGTAATTTCTGAGCATTCGGTGATCATGTTTCAAGTGTGATATCAGTCCTTCTATTCCTGCTCTTGATCGACATCGCGCTTCTCTTTGTTTTTTCAGGTAGTAGCTCTCTCGTTTTAGTGTCTTTGGCATTACTACATCTGTGATCCCTATCTTTTCGCATCCTCTGTATCCACGGTCTACAATGGCTTTCCATGTTTTTCCGCCTGTAAGTTCTCTAACCTGTTGTAATTGCGGTTTCAATGTGTGACCATCAAAGGCATTTCCCTCAATGGCCATGGCTCCTACAATAA